>Ga0207015_1029_pt1 | contig 55427 bp, 42 predicted proteins | sample Alteio_BWMinCont_53_FD_153486 | JGI IMG/M metagenome (GOLD analysis project Ga0207015, IMG submission 153486) | Enriched cells from forest soil in Barre Woods Harvard Forest LTER site, Petersham, Massachusetts, United States -... | ecosystem: Environmental > Terrestrial > Soil > Temperate forest >...
CTGAGGAGCAGCGCCACACGGGCACTGGTAGCTTCGTTTGGTCAAGTACAGTAGAGAATCACTTCGCGGTCGCGTGGCAACCGCTCGTTTTTCTCCTGCAACTCCTTGGCATCCATGCGGAAAGCGCCGGGAATGGTTTCCGGCTCGGCTTCAAAGTCCATGTGATGCCGCAGATCGACGATGACCAACTCTTCGCCGGAATCGATTTTTTCTTTCAATTCCTGAACGCTGATGCGCGAGATGCGCAGCTCGCGCAGGAATTTCTGGCGCGCGGCGAATTTGTAGACGATATACCCAATGAGCGCAGCAACGATCAGCACGCCCAGGCCGCCGCCCAGCGAAGCAGCGCGTTCGGCTATGTGCTCGATCTGGCCGCTGAAAATATAACCCACGCCCAGGGACGTGCCCGCCCAGAGAGTGGAGCCGAGCGCATCGAACAGCAGGAAGCGCCGCGGCTTCATGTGAAAAATCCCGGCGAGCGGCGGAGCCACGGTGCTGAGTCCAGGGAAAAATTTAGCCACCAGCAAAGAACGCGCGCCTTGCTTGGAGAAAACACCCTCGGTGCGGCGCACGCAGGAATCCGGCTCAAGAGAAATCTTGCAAAGCAACTGCAAGACCTTGATACCTCTCAGGCGGCCCATCTGGTACCACACCGAGTCGGCGACGACCGCGGCAAAGACGCAGAGAAACAGAGAACCGAAAAAGCTAAGCTTGCCGACGCCAGCGAGAGCACCGGCGGCGAGCATCAACGGCATGGACGGAATGGGCAGGCCAATCTGCTCGGCAAACACCCAGGCGAGCAGAACCACGTAGCCATGACGCACCAGGAATTCGAGCGTGCTATGCATGTTTCAGGATAGACCCAGTCGCAACTCTACTTACTCTACTTGACGGCGAAAGAAGCAGTATGCCCCCACTGGCCCGCCATCACAAAATCGCCTACCGGCTTGCGTGTCCGGGGAGCTACCTCGCGCTCGCGGAGCTTTTCGGGCAAGGAATCGGGATCGCCCGGGTAGCCGATAGCAAAAGCCGCGATAGGTTCCCAGCCCTCCGGGATACCCAGGACCTGTTTGGCTTTCTGGTGGTCGAAACCGGCCATTTGGTGGACGAACAGTCCTTGCGCCGTGGCTTCGACGGAGAGCAGGGCAGTGGCTGCGCCGGTGTCGTAGAAAGCGTTGCGATTGGGAGTGCCGTTGTCAAAGAGCAGCCGGGAGACAGCAATGCCGAGAACTGCCGCGTTGCGGGCCCAGCCGGCGTTGAACTCGACGAGCACGCTGAGCAGCTTGTCGAAGTTTTCCTTGTCGCCGCGCGTAGCTATGATAAAAGCCCAAGGTTGCTGGTTATTGCTGGAAGGCGCCCAGCGAGCGGCCTCGAACAGGCTGCGCAGTACCTCCGGCGAAAGCGGTTTATCACTGAACGCGCGCGGACTCCAGCGTTGGCGAATGAGCTCGTGAACCGGTGCTTCGCTTGGTGCGGGCTTTTGCATGACGGGCTCTCTCTTCTGATCGCTGATGCCGATTGGATGACCGAAGCTGGGTAGACGATGCAAACGCGGCATGCCGGCATTGCTGCCCTTGCCGCAGCGGAACAGGCCCTTCGTACCTCAGGGTAAACCAAGAGTGCCTGTTCTACCGCGGCGCCCGCCAGTCGAGATGGAACCAATAAACCGCTTTACTTGGGCTGCTGCTTGACCAGTTCCGCGTCGATGGTGATGTTGACGTTGTCGCTGACCACTACGCCGCCGCCATCCATGTTCTTGTTCCACTTCACTCCAAAGTCCTGGCGGTTGATGGTCGTTGTTGCGTTCAGAGCCACGCGCGTATTTCCCCACGGATCCTTGATTGGAGGCGTTGGGCCTTCAACATCGAGCGTGACTTCCTTCGTGACGCCGTGCATGGTCAGATCGCCGGTGACTTTGAGCTTGCCGGCGCCGGCCTGCTCAATTTTCTTGGACTTGAAGGTCATCGACGGATACTTGGCGACGTCGAAGAAATTCTCGCTCTTCAGGTCCTTGTCGCGATCAGGTTCACGGGTGTCGACCGAGGTGGCGTCTATGGTGACGTCAATCGTCGACTTGGTGATGTCCTTGTCATCCCAGTTGACCGTACCGTTGACCCCATGAAACTCGCCGCGAACCGTCGAAATCATGAGGTGTTTGACGGCGAACTGTGCCGAGGAGTGATGTGGATCAATAGCCCACTGCGAAGGCGCGGCCGCTGCCGGAAGTGAAAAAACTACCGCCGCTGCCGCCGCGATTAGAATACGAGATACTTTCAGGCCCATGGTGCTTTCTCCTTTTTCTTTGACTTGATTTGCGTACTTTTCCCACGAAACTCTTACTCTTGCCTTCACTTCTTCTGACCGTATTGCTCTTCCGTCGGCCGAAGTTCCTCGAGCAGGTCCGCCAGCAATTTCAAGCGCGCCGCCGGCACGTGGCGGAATTGGCGCTTATGCAACTCGCGAACCGGTGCATCCAGCGCCTTTAGAAGCTCCAGGCCTTTTTTGGTAATGCGCGTCTTGACCACCCGCCGGTCGTCGGTCTGCCGCTCTCGGGTGATCAGGCCGTTCCTTTCCATGCGGTCCAGCAGTCGAGTGATGTCCGGGTCGTGCGAAATCATGCGGTCCCCGATGCCCCGGCAGGGCAGGCCCTGTGGCTCGGAACCGCGCAGAATACGCAGGACGTTGTACTGGGCGGCCGTCAGGCCCGCGGACTTAATGAGTTGCTCGGCCTGCAAGCCAAGAGCGTCGGCAATTCTCAGCAGGGCCACGAACACGTTGGCTTCTAGGGAAGGGTGGCGCGAATTGGACGCTGTCGGTGTCACCCGAGGAAGATAGTCGTTGTAACGATGATTGTCAAGAGGAAAAATAAAGCCAATGCTCCCGCCCAGTCGCAGGCCACATCGCCAGCATGGCCAAGCTACTTGCGCAGCGGGCGCAGCTGGATTTCGCTCATGAAGCTTTGTTTGCTTTGCGTCAGCAGGGCGGCCACCGCGTGGGCCACGTCTTCCGGCGCCAGCGCCTTGCCAGGGTCTTTAACGCGGGCGCCAAACTCCGTGGCCACGCTCCCGGGAAGCACCGAGCTGACCCGAATGCCGAATTCTCGAAGATCCTCGGCCATGCATGCCGTCAAACCCTGCAGTCCCCATTTGGAGGCGCAGTAGATAGCCCCGCCGGCGAAAGCGTTCCGCCCGGCCAGGGAGCTGATATTGACGATATCTCCCGAATTCTGCCGAATCATGCCTGGGATGACCGCCCGGCAAACCAGGAACACGCTCTTCAGATTGGTGTCTAAGATTTGATCGAACTCTTGCTCCGTTCGCTGCTGGATGGGGCCGAAGATGCCGATCCCGGCGTTGTTCACCAGGATAGAGATGGGCCCGAGTGCGCCTTCGCTCTTGGCCACAAGCTCGGCGATATCGGCGCTGCGCGTAACGTCGGCGATTTGCGAATAGACGCGAGCGGACACCTTTTCAACATCGCGATGCACGGACGCCAGGGCGGATTTATCGCGTCCGCAGATCGCCACAAAGGCGCCCATGCCAGCCAGGCGAAGAGCGATGGCGCGGCCGATACCGCGGCTGGCGCCGGTTACCAGCGCGACTTTGCCGGCGAGAGGAGCGGCGCTGCCAGCGTTGGCATGGGGCAGTCTGTTCGATTTGTTTATCTTTGGCATTGGAGGCATTGGAATTCTTCCGCTATTTTTTCAGGGCAGGCCACGTTTTTCGTGCCAGAATCATCGTATCATCAGAGCACTTGCAGCCCGCCAAGCCCGACTGGGCCCCACTGGTGCATAGAGAGTGATGGAACCTGCGCAACAGCCCAGCAGAAAACGTTTGTCTGCAACTTTGAAACGACAACGTTGGATAACGCCTTGCGGATGCAAGGCGGCTTTCCCTATAATCCCAAGGTTTTCCGGTTTAATAGAAATTCTGGCAAAGCTATAGCCGGGTGGTCATACTCGAAGTTTATCTTCGAAGGTTCAGCGAGGAGAGTGGAATGAATCGAACACGGAGCGCGGCAAGCCTCGCGATATTCGCGGCGCTGTGCCTGAGTCTTGGCAGTACAGCACGGGCACAGACGCAACCGGCGGCGCAGTCGGCTCCGGCCGCAGGGCAGGACGCGGGACCGCAAGGCAAGCAGCCGTATACCATGGCCGAGTACAACTCTTATCAGGCTTGCGCCAACGACAAGAATCCCGCCTCGCAAGTGAAGTGCTTCGACGATTTCGTCTCCAAGTATCCCAACTCCGCACTGCTGATTTACATCTATCCGCAGTACATAGCCTCTTACATGACCGCCAAGGACTACAAGAAAGCCATGGAAGCGGCGGACAAAGTGGTTGGGCTGGGCGACAAAGTGGACGCAGCGACGAAGTACAGCGCGCTGTATCAACGGGCGCTGGCTTACAACTTTTTGCTCAGCGATCCGGCGACCGCGAAAGCCACCCTCGCTGATACCGCAATGGCCAAGAGTGCGATGGACGCGGCTGTGCAGGCTTTGAAGTTTCTGGATGAAGTGAAAAAGCCCGAGAACATGACCGATGACCAGTTCGCCAAACAGAAGGACACCGTCAAGATCTTCCTGAACGGGATCGGCGCTCAGTCGGCGGTCACTGAGAAGGATTTCCCGAAAGCCATCGACTTCTACAAGGCCGTGCTGGCCATCAATCCGGACGATGTGGTGACTAACTACCGGCTGGGCCAGGCGTACCTCGCGGTACAGCCTCCACAGACCATGGAGGCTTTCTGGTACGTAGCCAAGGGTGCGGCATCCAAGGCCGCCACGCAGCAGCAGAAGAAACAACTGACCGACTATCTGCGCAAGCTGATCGCCAATTACCAGCAAGCGGCGTGCGAAAACCTCTTGGACGCCGAGTTGAACGAACTGCTGCAACTGGCGGCCAGTTCGCCGACGCGGCCGGCTACCTACAAGCTGCCCGGCGTGGAAGACTTGAACAACGCGCGCAAGGATATGACCATTGCTTCGGTGATTGCGGACCTGAAAGCCGGCGGCGACAAGGCCAAAGTGACCTGGCTCGCGGCTTGCGGTCTGGACTTCCCCGAGGTTCCCGGCAAGGTGCTGGAAGTGACGCCGGGAGCGGATGCCGTGGTCTTCAAGGTAGCTTTTGTGACCAGCGAAGACGAATTCAATGCGGCGACCACACCAAACATGGAAGTGAAGGTGGTCGGACAGCCGGAAGCGGCGCGCGTGGAAAAGGATAGCGCCTTCCATTTTACTGCGACGCTGGCGACTTACGATCCCGATCCCGCTTTTATGCTGCACTGGGATAAGGGCAAGGTAAAGGCGGAAGACATTCCGGCAGAAAAGGATAAGAAGGCGGCGCCCAAGAAGGCCCCGGCGCGGCGTCCGGCTCCCAAGAAACCGCCTAGCGGAAAGTAGCTGCAAATAGACATAGGATTGCGCAAGGCGGCTCTTGCCTGGACGACCGGTGAGAGCCGTTTGTGTTTTTGCAGGTAGGGGCGCAGCACTGCTGCGCCCCGCCGAGCAAGGTCATAACCATAGCGTTGCGTCCGGGGATTTTGTCGTCGTTTCGCTGCTTGTTTGCCTACCGCCGCCGGTGGCCGTTGTGGTCCAGCTTGTATTCGCCAACCTTGCGGCTCAGCGTGTTGCGGTGGATGCCCAAAAGCTGGGCGGCTTTGGACTGGTTCCCCGCGGTGCGGTCCAGCGCGCGCTTGATGAATTTCTTCTCGAAATCCTCGACCGCCTCGTCGAATAGAATTCCCCCCTCGATCATTTTGGCGATGAGCCCTTCCAATTGGTCTTTCACGATGCCACGCTCCGCTGCTTCCGTTCTGTGCCGGTCTGCACGCTGTACGAGGGCCAGGTGTACGACGCCTTGCTAATCGAGTTCGCGGCCAACCAGGATGCGATACGCTTCCCGGTATTTGCCGCGAGTTGCCGCGACCACGTCGGGAGGCAATTCCGGCCCAGGGGGGGTTTTGGGCCAGCGAATGCGTTCGAGGTAGTCGCGAACAAACTGTTTGTCGAAAGAGGATTGCGGGCCGCCGGGCTGATATTGGGCAGCCGGCCAGAACCGCGAGGAGTCTGGCGTCAACGCTTCGTCAATCCAGATCAGCTCGTTGCCGAGCACGCCAAATTCGAATTTGGTGTCGGCTACAATGATGCCCCGCGGCGCCGCGTAAGCCGATGCGCGGTTGTAGATTTCCAGACTGACCTTGCGGGCGCGCTCGGCTAACTCTTTGCCGACCAGCGCTGCGGCTTGTTCGAAGGAAATATTTTCGTCGTGGCCCGTGGCGGCTTTGGTGGCCGGCGTGAAGATCGGCTCAGGCAGTTTGGCGGATTCGAGTAGTCCTGCGGGTAGCGGGATGCCGCAGATTCTCCCCGTGGCGCGATAGTCTTTCCAGCCGGAACCGGAGACGTAACCGCGAACGACGCACTCGATGGCTAGCGGCTTGGTTTTCTTGACTAGCATGGAGCGGCCGGCCAGTTCGCTTGCGTAAGCGTCGAACGGCGGAGGGAATTGCGTGGCGCTCAGGATGTGATTAGGAATGATGTCTTTGAGCAGATCAAACCAGAACAGCGAGATTTGCGTTAGGACGCGGCCCTTGTCCGGAATACCATTCGCCATGACCACGTCGAATGCCGACAGCCGGTCAGTGGCGACGAGCAGCAGTTTGTCGCCGAGGTCATAGATGTCGCGGACTTTTCCGCGCGCGGCTGGCTCGATGCCGTCGAAATGCGTTTCGCGAAGAACGTGCATAGCAGGAGTGGCGTGCACCGGAAAACTTTTCCCCTGAAACAAGTGCCGTGCATTCTAGCGCAGCGCGCGGCGAAGCGAAAGGCGAAGAGGTGGGGAAAAGTTTCGTGGAAAGGATGGGTTATATTGCTGCGAGAAGAAGTTGCTGAGTAGGGGCGCAGCACTGCTGCGCCCATTGGCAAAATTTTACGCGGCCGAGGCGGCTTGACGTTTTGGCGCCGGCGCTTCGTCGCCTTCCCAGCGGACGCTTACCAGTTTGGAGACGCCGGGCTCTTGCATGGTCACGCCGTAGAGCACGCTGCCGGTTTCCATGGTCTTGCGATTGTGCGTGACCACGATGAATTGCGTCTGGCCGCTCATTTCGCCGATCAGGCGGGTGAAGCGGCCGACGTTGGCTTCGTCCAGCGGCGCGTCGACTTCGTCCAGGATACAGAACGGGCTGGGCTGATAACGGAAAATGGCGATGAGCAGCGCCAGCGCGGTCATGGCTTTTTCGCCGCCGGAGAGCAACAGCACGTTTTGCAGTCGCTTGCCCGGAGGTGACGCGACGATGTCGATGCCGGCGTCGCCGGAGCTATCGACTTCGGTGAGACGCATCTCCGCCATGCCGCCGCCGAAAATAGTGTGAAAGGCCGTCGAGAAATTGCCGTTGATAGCGTTGAAGGCTTGCTCGAATTTTTCCTTGGAGACCAGGTCCAGTTCGGCGATGGCTTGCTGCGTGTCCGCGATGGATTGCAGCAAGTCGTCGCGCTCGCGGGTGAGGAACGTGAAGCGCTGCTCGCATTCGTTGAATTCTTCGAGCGCCATCATGTTCACCGGGCCCATCGAGTCGATGCGCTGCTTCATTTCGCGGTAGTTGTTTTCGGCGTTGATCAGTTCTTCGCCGGACATGAACGCGGATTCGGTAGCGATCAAATCTTCCGGTTGCGCATTGACCTCGGCGATACACGTTTCCCGCAGGTGTTGGCGGTCGGAATCGTTCTTGGCGCGCTCCACTTCCGCGTGGCTGCGCTGCTCGCGCAGTTCGCTCAGCGTTTGCCGGCCCAGGCGCAGATGATCTTCCATCTGCGTGACTCGGGTGCGCCCGGATTCCCACTCGATCTCAAGTTCGCGCTGGCGCACTTCCAGGCGCAACTTCTCCCCACGCAGCCCCTCCAACTGCTGTGCCAGCTCCTCGTTGTGTTTGGCCAAGGCGGAAGTCTCGTCGCTGATGGAAAGAGCTTGCTGGCGCAGCGCGGATTCGCGGCGGTCCAGTTCGGCGCGTTCTTCGCCGAGCCGTGCGGCTTGCGATTCGGCTGCGGCGAGTCGTTCGTTGAGCGCGGCGAGGTCCGCACGGCCGGCAGCCAGTTCGTCTTGTTCGGACTGCACCGAATTGCGCAGTTGCGCGAGACTCTCCACAAGTCGCGCGCTTTCACTCTCGGCTTCGGCGCGGGAGGTCGCGGTCGCGGCATGCAGAGCTTTGGCCCGCTCGGCACGCTGCCGCGCGTCTTCGGATTCGTGGCGTACGCGGGAGAGTTCGTTCTGGCAGACGGTTAATTCCAGGCCCAGCCGCGCGAGATCGCTCTGCGTTTGCTTGTGGCGATGCGTCGCGGAGATAACTTCGCGTTCGGCTTCGCGCTGCTTGCCGTTCGTTTCTTCGAGCGAGAGTTCGGTAGCGGAAAGTTCGGCGGCAATCGCTTCGAGAGCCGCCTGATGCGTAGCCACTTCGTTTTCCAGGTGAGCCATTTCCGCGTCCAGGGCGCGCAGTTCGCGCTTCATCCCTAGTGGGCCGGATTCATCCGCGCGCCCTCCAGTGACCATGCGGCCCTGATAGCAGGTGCCATCCGGCGTGATGAACGCGTATTGCAAATTCTCTCGCGCCAGCTTTTCGGCGGATAGGGCGCTATCGGTCAGATAAGCCGAGCGCAGGCGCGGCAGAAACTGCTTGGCGGCGGCGCCAAGGGGATCGCGGAATTCCACCAGCTTATCCAGGCGGGAGACCACGCCATCTTCGGCGCGGAACGGAATGATCGGCTCGTAGTGGTCCAGGTGCAGGTTGCGCAATGAATCGACGAAGAAGGTGGCCCGGCCGCCGACTTCATCGCGCAGCATGGAGACGCCCGCCCGAGCGTGGTCGAACGTTTCGACGACCACGTATTCCAGCTCGTCGCGAAGGTATTGCTCCACGGCGGCTTCGTGCTGCTCCTCGACTTCGGCGTAGTCTGCGAGCACGCCAACCGCGCGAAAATCCTTGCTCCCGCCGCGTTCGTTGGCGGCGAAAAGTTTTTGCACAGCCTCTGCAGTATACGAGCGGTCGTTCAAAATTTGATTGAGCGTGGAGTGGCGTGCGCGAACGCCGGCCAGCGAATCCCGCAAGGAGTCAGCCAATTTCGAGGCGGACTCGCGCTGCACGCGCAGTTCAGCGAGTCTCGTCTGCAACGCCGTGGCTGCTTGCCTCAACGTGTTGAATTGATTGCTGGCGGCTTCGAAATCGTGCGCCGCGGCGTCCGCATCATCGCGAACTTTGACGGAAGATTCGAGCACTTCGTGCTCCGTGGCTTCCAGGCGGCGCAAAGCTTCATTTTGATGCACCAGCGCTTCTTCGGCTTGTTTTTGCTCGCCGTGTAGGCGTAGCAGGCTCTCGCTGGTTTCCGAAGCGGCTCGGCGCAGCGCCTCGATGCGGTATTCGGACTGTGCGATTTCCGTGGCTCGCGATTGCGCCCGCGCGGAAAGTTCGTCGACCCGCGTGGTCAATGCGCCGGACTCGATCCTCAGATTGGCGACGGCCTCCTGCTGCGCGAGATTGCGGCTGTCCCACTCCGCGATGTGCGCGGCGGATTGCGCGATTTCCGCGCTGATCTGGGCGTTGCGCCCGGTAAGTTCGTCGGTGCGCTGGCGATTGAACGCGATGCGGTTCTCGGTGCGGTCGACTTCCAGTGTGGTCAGGTTGAGAACGTTTTGATTCTGCCGCAGCTCCGCGTCCAGCTCGTAAATGCGCTGGTTCAGGCGGTCGTGCGCGGCTTCCTGCTGCTGAATGTCGGTGGCGTATTGCGTTTCGGCGGCGGTCAGTTCTTCGAGGCTCTTGGCGATACGCTCGGCTTCGGCGTCCAGCTCGCGAGCTTTTCCGGCCAGCATTTGCCGCACGATGCCGCGCATTTGATCGCGAATTTCGGAGTAGCGGCGGGCTTTGGCGGCCTGGCGCTTCAGCGAGCCCAACTGCTTTTCCACTTCGACCACGATGTCGTTTACGCGCGCAAGATTCAGCTTGGAAGATTCGAGTTTAGCTTCCGCCAAGCGTTTCTTGGTCTTGAACTTGGTGACGCCGGCGGCTTCCTCGATGATTGCCCGCCGCTCCATTGGCTTGGTCGAAAGGATCAGACCGATGCGCCCCTGCTCAATGATGGCGTAGGAGTCCGGGCCCAAGCCGACGCCCATGAACATGTCCTGAATATCGCGCAAACGGGCAGTCCTGCCGTTGATCAGGTATTCGCTTTGGCCCGAGCGGTACAAGCGGCGGCTGACCACAACTTCGCCGGGTTTGCTGGCTAGCACCGGCTTGTCGCCTTTCTTTCGCCGCTTGCTTTTGATGAACTCCGGTTCGCTGCCAGAAGCCTCGTCGGACGGCGCAGCAGTCTGTTCGGAAGGCGCTGGGTCCAGCGAGAGAATCTCTGTAGTGAAACCGCTCGAAGCCGTTGAATTAGAGTCAGTTACGGGTGCGGCGGACCCTTCCGCGAGCAGGGGAACGTCGGCGGCCTCGGCACCCTCCAGGACAAACCGGGCAGCTTCGGCCAGTTCGGGGTCTTCCATCGTGATAGTGACTTCCGCCAGCCCCATGGGTGGGCGTTTGACCGTACCGTTGAAGATGCAGTCGGCCATGCGCTCAGCGCGCAGCGACTTGTGGCTCTGCTCACCCAGAACCCAGGAGATGGCATCGACGACGTTCGACTTGCCGCAGCCGTTGGGGCCGACGATGCACGTCGTACCCGTACCGCTGAACGTCACCGTGGTGCGCTCGCAAAACGACTTAAAGCCAACGATTTCGACTTTACGAAGCTTGAGCAAGATATCCCCTTTTGGTCTGACCCACGCCATCCCTGAAATCCTGCCAGCAAGGCAGGGACCGAACGCGCGAAGAGAGACGCCTCAGTATTCCCCGAGTGGAGGTTTCTTCGAGCGACATGTGCGCCTGGATCATGACGGCACACACAACGATTGGCAGGTTCTCAGTCAGAGGCCTTGCCGCCTGGCGCGTCGACCGCTTGCGCGATCGCCTTTTACGGATGGCGGTACGGGAGCCAAGCGTAGCATGAGCCTTCCTAGTAGTAAAGCCCTCCACTAGACTTGGTGGTGCTTTCTTGCGGGCCACCAGCGACCAGGCGCAGCGGTCGCGGCGCTCCGCTATAGATCCTCGGGGCTCAGGCCGGTCTGTTTGGCGATTCTGGCCAGCATTTTAGGACCAATCTCTACATGGTCATGAAACGCCCAGACGAAGCTGCCACGTTCTGGGTGCATCAGAACGATGTGCGAGCCCTTTTGAGATTTGATGGCGTAGCCTTTTCGGAGCAGAGCACGAAAGACCTTGGAGGCCTTGGTGCTTGGCCAGTGGCCCATTGTCAAGCGGCTTCGATGGAAACCGTGACCGAATCGGCGGAATCTTTTTGTTCTTCGATGCGGTCGGCCAGGACGCGCAACGCCAGGGCTTGCGCTGAGGCGATGGCCTCGCTCTCTGTCGTGCCGTAGGCGAGTACGCCAGGCAAACCGACTACTTCTGCGATCCAGCGGCCGTCCGTTTCGCGTTCGGTTTCCACCTTGTAGACGATGTGCGGCATTGTCCCAATGCTAACACGGTATTCCTCGGCACAAGGGCACTTTGGCCTTACCAGCAACGGCTTGCTTGGCTGCGGTGCCTTGCGACGGCGACGAAGTTAGTGGCTGGCCTCCTGGGGCTTCAGATGTTTGTCGTACCAGGCGAGGATGCGGTTCAGGCGGTCCAGGAGGTGTTTTTCTTCCTGGAAGCCGTGGTTTTCGCGGGGGTAGAGGACGAATTCGGTTTCCACGCCGTAGCGTTTGAGGCCGCGGTAGAGTTCCTGGCTTTGGCCGACAGGATCGACGTCGTCGTCCTGGCCTTGCAGGATTAGCGTGGGCGTTTTGGCGTTCTTCAGATGCAGGAACGGCGAGCTGTTCAAGAACGCGGTGGGGTTCTCGTAGGGCAAGCCAAAGAACCATTCGTCGTAGGCCGGGCCCTTCTCGGTGCCGTACTCGGAGATTAGGTTGGAGAGGCCAGCGCCGGAGACTGCGGCTTTGAACTCGTTGGTTTGCGTGATGGCCCACTCGGACATGAACCCGCCGTAGGACCATCCGCCGATTCCGAGACGCGTGGGATCAGCGATGCCGCGATTCACGAGATCGTGCACGCCGGCCATGACGTCTTTGAAATCGGCGCCGCCCCAGTCTCCGCGATTGCTTTCGATGAATTTCTCACCGTAGCCGACCGAGCCGCGAATATTGGGATACCACACGGCGTAGCCGCGCGCGGCCAGGAGCTGGCCCCAGGTCTCGATTCGGTCTTGCCAGGCGCCGGTGGGGCCGCCGTGAATCAGCGCGATGAGCGGTAGCTTCGAGTGGCCGTCATAATTCGTTGGCTTTAGGATGGCGGCTTCGATCTCCTGACCGTCGAAGGATTTGTATTTGTAAAATTCCGTTGCGACGAGAGCGAATTGATTCCATGCATCATTGAGATGCGTAAGTTGTTGCGGCGTTCCTGATTGATCCCAGAGGTAGAGTTCCTGAGGTTGCGTAGCGGTCTGCCCGGCAAAGTAGACGTCGCCAGAGGCTGTGATGGCGATACCCGCAGGATTCAGAGCGACGCTCGAGGCGGGATCTTTTCGCGAGCCGTCCGGGGCGTAGCCGACAAACTTGGTGTGGAAACCGTCGGCGGCGATGAGCAGCAGGCCGCTGTCTTTGGTCCAGGCGTAGTCGAGGATAGCGCGGTCGAGGCTGGCGCCGGTGAGGTTGCCAACGATTTTGTCGCCATGACGGGCGACCATGAGATCGTGTGGCGAGGGGCCGTCCTCGCGGCAGCCGATGAAAGCCATGCGCAAGCCGTCCGGCGCGGCGCGCAGGCGACCGAAGGGACCGCGCGGCGCCAGAACCTGTGTGAGCGAGCCGTCCGAGAGGCGGAAGAAGAAAATCCGATTGGTTTCCTGATCGGATTCGGGGTGATCGGTGGCGATGAGCATGAGGCCGGAGCCGCGCGGATGCCAGATGAGTTCCTCGATAGCCCACTTGGGTTCGGTGACGGCTTTGGCTTCTCCGCTGGCTACAGTAAGGAGCCATAGGCGGGCGTGCTTGTCTTCTTTGTCGACGATGTGGGCGTCGTCTTTGTCCTTTTCTTTCTTTTCTTCGTCTTCGGACTTGGCGTCGGGAGCGGCGAAAGCGATTTGCTTGCCGTCGGGCGACCAGGCGAATTGGCTCACGCTGCGCTTGCCTTTGGTCAGAGTCGTGGCTTCGCCGCCGTCGGTGCGCATGGAGTAGATTTGCTGCTCGGGCTGGTCGGGGCCGCGACTGGAGAGAAAGGCGAGTTGTTTGCCGTCCGGAGACCAGCGCGGATAGCTTTCCGATTTTGCGGAGTAGGTGAATTGGCGAGCGGAATTACTCGACTTGTCGTAGACCCAGATGTGCCGCGCGCGGTGCTCGCCTTTGGCCGGTTCGGTGACCACGAAGGCGAGGCGGGCGCCGTCCGGTGAGAGTTGCAGGTCGGAGATGCTGCGTAGATTCAGCGTGGCTTCTGGAGTCAGCGGTTTGCGCTGGTCGGCCGCCTGCCCGAAAGCGGCTGGGCTGCAGAGCAGTGTTACAGCGACTGAGATCAAGGGCAAGCGAATCGGCTGGGTGGCTCCAGGCATAAAGACAATGCTCCCGCGGCGAATTGTACGACGGCACACTTTATGAAGCGACGAGGCGTTCGTCAATGGAAAGCGTCTAAACGCAAGCCGGACGCGCGGTTTGTTTTCGACGGGGCCTCGGCTACAATCGGGTGCTCATTTTGTGAGTTGAGAATCAACTGAGTGACGAGAGATGGCTGAGATACGGCTGCATAACACGTTGAGCGGAAAGGTTGAGGCGTTCGTGCCGCTGCGGGCGGGCGAAGTGAAGATGTACACCTGCGGGCCCACGGTGTACGACTACGCGCACATCGGGAATTACCGGACGTTTGTGTTTCAGGACATCTTGCGGCGGTTTTTGAAGTTGCGTGGATTTAAGTTGGATCACGTGATGAATCTGACCGACGTGGACGACCGCATCATCGCCAAGGCAGCGGCGGCTGGCGTGAGCATCCGCGACTACACGGAGAAGTACGTGCAGGCGTTCTTCGAGGATTGCAAGACTCTGAATATTGAATCGCCGGAGCACTGGATTCGCGCGACCGAGCACATTGACGAAATGACCAAGCTCATCCAGGAGCTGCAGGAGAAGGGCTACACCTACAGCAGCGACGGCTCGATTTACTACCGGATCGCCAAGTTTCCGGAGTACGGGAAACTGTCGAAGATCGACCTGAGCGGAATTCAAGCCGGCGCGCGGGTGGACAACGATCAGTATGAGAAGGAGAGCGCGCGAGATTTTGCGTTGTGGAAAGCGCCGAAGAAGGGCGAGCATTTTTGGGAAACGGCAATTGGCGCGGGGCGGCCGGGCTGGCACATCGAATGCTCGGCGATGGCCATGAAGTATTTGGGCGAGACGCTGGACATTCATACCGGCGGGATCGACCTGGCGTTTCCGCATCATGAAAATGAAATCGCGCAGAGCGAAGCGGCGACGGGCCAGCCGTTTTCGCGGTATTGGGTGCATGCCGAGCATTTGCTGGTGGAAGGCGAGAAGATGTCCAAATCGCTGGGCAACTTCTTTACGCTGCGCGATTTGATCGCCAAGGGATACAAGCCTTCGGCGCTGCGATTTGCGCTGGCCAGCGTACCGTATCGCAAGCAGCTGAATTTTACATTTGATGGATTGCAGCAAGCCACGAATTCGGTGGAGCGGCTGCGGAATTTTGCTGACCGGTTGAAGAGCGAAAAGTTTCCGGAAAGTACCGGCGGGCGAGGCGCTGGCATGGCTGAGCGCATTGCGACCGCAGCGAAAGAGTTTGACGAGGGATTGTCTGACGATTTGAATACGGCGCGCGGATTGGCGGCGGTTTTTGATTTGGTACGCGAGGCCAACATTGCGATGGATAAAGCCGAATTTCGGCAGGGCGATGTTGCGGGCGTACAGGAATTTCTGGCGGCGTTCGACAAGATTTTCGCGGTGATGCAAGACGATGATGGCGCGAAAATGAAGGCGCTAGGGTATGGCGGCGAGGGCGGTCCGAGCGATTCCGAGATCGAGAAACTGGTGGCCGAACGGCAGGCGGCCCGGCTGCGCAAGGACTTCGCGGAGTCCGATCGTATCCGCAAAGAACTGGCGGGTCGTGGTATACTTGTTGAAGATAGCAAGGACGGAAGCGTCCGCTGGAAACGCAAATGAAGCCCGCAAAACTCCATCGGAATCCCACAAATTTCTCTCCTGCTGAAGTGCGTCCGAACCTCTACGGTGTAGATTAAGTCCTCCTGATTGGCGGGGCGCGGCCCGGCATGGGTGTGCGCATACAGACCTGCCCTGCGGTTCTCGTTCATTCCTACTAACCGCTGACCATTTCCCATTTGAGGAGGAAACCGTGATCACTGCTACCGAAACGAAATTGCCCCGGCTGGTGACAGCGTTGCCAGGACCGAAGGCCAAGCACGTTGTGGAACAAGATGCGCAGTTTATGTCGCCGTCGTATACGCGCGACTATTCGCTGGTGGCCAGGCGCGGACAGGGGGCCATGGTTGAGGATGTTGACGGCAACCTGTTTTTAGATTTTGCCGCGGGCATTGCTGTTTGTTCGACCGGGCACTGCCATCCGAAGGTGGTTGCCGCGATTCAGAAACAGGCAGCGGAACTGATTCACATGTCCGGCACGGATTTTTATTACGAGAGCATGCCGGAACTGGCGCGGCGGATTTCCGCGACGGTGCCCGGAAGTGAAGCGAAGAAGACGTTTTTCACCAATTCCGGCACGGAAGCGGTGGAAGGCGCCATCAAGCTGGCGCGTTATGCGACCAAGCGCGACAAGCTGATCGCGTTTTACGGGTGTTTCCACGGGCGCACCATGGGTTCGCTCTCGCTGACGGCGTCGAAGGCTACTCAGCGCAAAGGGTTCGGCGGACTGCTGTCAGGCGTCGAGCACATTCCGTTTCCATATGCGTATCGCTGCGAACTGGGGCATGGGCCGGAGACCTGCGGCGCGGAAATTCTCGAGCAGCTGGAAGGGCAAATCTTCAAGCGTTTGTTTGATCCCGAAGAAGTGGCCGGAATTATCATCGAGCCGATTCAGGGCGAAGGCGGGTACGTGCCGGCGCCGAAATTCTTCCTGCAGGAGCTGCAGAGAATCTGCCGCAAGCACGGCATCATGTTGATTGTCGATGAAGTGCAATCGGGCATGGGGCGCACCGGAAAGTGGTGGGCGCACGAGTTCGCTGGCATCGAGCCGGATATTTTGTGCTCGGCCAAGGGCATTGCCAGCGGGATGCCGCTGGGCGCCATCATTGCTCGCGAGAGTGTGATGCGCTGGAAGCCCGGAGCGCATGGAACGACGTTCGGCGGGAATCCGGTGTGCATCGCGGCGGCTCTGGCGACATTTGACCTGATTGAGAGCGAATACCGGCAAAACGCCGCGAACATGGGCGATTACCTGTTTGCGAAACTGGCGGATTGGACTAAGAAGTTCAAGATCGTCGGCGATGTGCGCGGGCGCGGATTGATGATTGGCATCGAAATCGTGCGCGATCAGCGGACCAAGGAAAAAGCCGGGGGTTTACGAAATGCGATTGTGGACCTGGCGTTCCACAAGGGATTGCTGGTGCTCGGCGCGGGGGAAAACACCATTCGGCTCTCGCCGCCGCTTTTGATTGACCGGGAGCAGGCGGACTTTGCGGTACGCACGTTGGAAGAGTGCATTCGCGAAGCGGAGAAGAAAGCATAAAGCAAGGTACAGCGCCGGGTCGGGCCGCGCTGCATTTGGAAAAAGGCCAAGACTGCCGCAGCCGCCAGTTTTTTCGGCGGCTGCGGCGTTTTTGTTTATACTTCGCCGTAGCGAGGCGCTCGGACGATGGCTCTTTTCTCGCGATTGATCTTTCAAGTAGTGCGCTGGAAAGCGCGGCGCGGGCTGCGCGAGGACCAAGCGGCGTCTCCCGGTGACGAACGGCAGGTCGCCAGGCAAACGGGAATCCGCGGCGAGACGTACGCTTACTGGTATCTGCGGCGGCACGGCTACGTATTCGTGGCGCGCAATTATTCGCCGCGCACTGCCAAAGGCGAGCTCGATCTTGTGGGTTACGACGGTGCGACACTGGCGTTTGTGGAAGTGCGCGCCCGGACGGTGCGCGAGGAATTGACCGCGCTGCCCGAACTGAGTATCACCGAAGAAAAGCAGCGCGTGCTGGTACGCACCGCGAAGCGATTTTTGGCGGAGCGACACGTTGCTGAATGCCCAATGCGGTTCGATGTGGTGGCCATTGACAATGAGCCGGGGCGCCCACCCGTGGTTCGCCTGCATAAAGATGCTTTCAGCCCACAAATCTGAGAGTGGCGCGCACAGCGCTGCGCAGGCCGGGACGCGCTACAATACTTAGCGGGCAGCACATCGGTTGCCATGTGCTGGTATTCATTGCAGGAGGAAAGCTTTGCCGGAGTTGAGAAAAGATCCGATCACCGGACGCTGGGTGATTATTTCCACGGAGCGCGGTAAGCGCCCGAACGAATTTTTGCGCGAAAGCGTGGTCGCGACCAACAACAAGAATTGTCCGTTTTGCCCGGGGAGCGAGGGTAAGACTCCGCCGGAGATTCTGGTGTACGGACGCAACGGGAGCGGCCCGAACACGCCGGGTTGGAACATCCGTGTGGTGCCCAACAAGTTTCCTGCGCTGGGTATTGAAGGCGAGTTGGACCGCGAAGGCGTGGGGCTGTTCGACAAGATGAACGGAATTGGCGCGCACGAAGTGATTATCGAGTCACCGGAACACGCGCAGACACTGGCGACGCTGGGCGAGCGAGCGGTGGAGGACGTGCTCTGGGCGTACCGGGACCGCATGCTGGATTTGAAGAATGACAAGCGCTTCCGCTACGTGCTGATTTTCAAGAATCACGGAGAGGCTGCGGGGGCTTCGCTGGAGCATCCGCATTCGCAGCTGATCGCGCTGCCGATCGTGCCGCGCCGGGTGCGCGAAGAAGTGGATAGTTGCTGGCACTACTACGATGAAAAAGAACGCTGCATTTTCTGCGACATCATCCGCCAGGAACTCGATACCGGCGAGCGGGTCATCGGAGAGAATGAGCATTTCATCGTGATGGCTCCATACGCGCCGCGGTTTCCATTCGAGATGTGGCTGCTGCCCAAGGTGCACGGGTCTTCGTACGAAAATAACCAGAGCTCGATGTATGCGAGCCTGGCGCGCATGATGAAGGATACGTTGATGCGCCTGGATGCGGTGCTGGATCGGCCCGCGTATAACTTCATGATTCACACTTCGCCGATCGGCGAGGAAATTAACGACCACTATCACTGGCACATCGAAATTATCCCCAAGCTGACCAAGGTGGCCGGTTTTGAATGGGGAACCGGCTTCTACATCAACCCGACGCCCCCTGAAGAATCCGCGCGATTTTTGCGTGAGGCTAAGATTGCGGCGCCAGTCGCGCCGAAAAAATAGCGTGAGCTTGCTGAGCGCTCCGAGCGATTCGAGGATGCTCGGGGAAGTTTGTTATACTCAAAGATTCGGCGCGGTACCCAAGTGGCCCAAGGGAGAGGTCTGCAAAACCTCCATTCGTGGGTTCGAATCCCACCCGCGCCTCCAAGCTTCGTGGTTCCTTGCTTGGCATTGCGTATTGCTTCGGTTGATGCAAGAAAACCATTCTGCTTCTGTCCCGATTTGAAACTCCCTCCCTAAACTGTTCCGAGGTGGTCAAGAGCTGCGATTCCACAGCGGTCCTGACCTGAGCTAAGTCCAACGCTTTCAATTAAGTGAAGAACCCGACCTTTGGGAGAGTGGCCAATCGCGTGCCCCCTCGCTGTAGGTTTAGGGGGAGTTGTGTTCCTCGCCCGTTTCAGTGGTGCAAAGCCAAGCGGTCGAAGTGGGCTCGCAGGCATCTTGCGAGTAACGTTCGCGTGCCTGACTGCCGCGTCATTCCTGTTTCCCGCGGCGTGTTTGCCGCAAGCCACGGTGAGCGCGGAATACCGCAGCGAAGCCAATGCTTTGTCGAACTTCCCCAATTTCGTCGAGTGGCCCGCGGAGACGTTCGCTACGCCGCAAGCGCCTTTTCTGGTCTGCGTGTACGGAAATTTTTCCTTTGGCACGGTGCTCTCCGAACTGACTCGAACGGAGACGGTGCACGGCAGGCGTGTGGATGTGAAGTGGATTCGCAAAGATGAGGGGTTGCGAGCCTGTCAGATTCTGTTCATCAGCCGCTCGGAACAAAAACACTACGCGAAGATTTTTGCCGCCGTGCATGGAGCACCGGTGCTGACGGTAGGCGAAACCAGCGAATTCAACGAGTCCGGCGGCATCGTTGAATTCGCCTACGAACACGATGCCCTGACATTCGAAGTCAACCTGGCGGCCGCGAATGAGGCGCGCGTGAAAATCAGTTCGCGATTCTTGTCTCTGGCCCGGCGGATCGTGAACTCGACGGAGGCTGCGAAGAGTTGAGATGAGCAGCAAGCCCATTCGCGAACTGTCGCTGCGCCAGAGGCTGCTGCTGCTTACGGCGCTGGCCAGCGGCGTGGGAATTTTGCTGGGTTGCGCGGCGTTCTTTGTTTACGACACGCACGAAGCCCGCAATCGCAAAGTCGAGGAGCTCCAGTCGGCCTCGGATCTGGTGGGAACCAATTCCGCCGCCGCCCTGGCATTTGACGATCCCGTCAGCGGCGCAAAATTCCTGGCGGCCTTGGGAACACGAAAAAACATCCGCGCGGGCGTGCTGTATCGCAAAGACGGCAGCTTCTTCGCTTCGTACGTCCGTGCGGATTGGAACGGAAAGCTGCCGGTTCCGGGCGAGGCTGCCGCGGGGATCGTCTGGAAGCAGGACTGCTTGACCTATTCCGCGCCCGTGAAGCTTGATACTCGACTTCTCGGCTCGCTGTATCTCGATGCGGATGTGCTGGATCTGCAGGCCAGACGCAGAGAGTTTGCCAAGCTCACCGCCCTGGTGGCCTGCGCCAGCTTGCTGTTGGTGTACCTGCTGACTAACGTCTTGCAGCGTGGAGTAGCAAAACCAATTCAGCGGCTGGCCCAGGTGGCGCGCTCCATTGCCCAGGAAAGAAACCACTCGCTGCGGGCGCCCGAACTCTCCGGCAAGGAACTGCGCCAGCTGGGCTCCGACTTCAATCACATGCTGGATGAAATCGAGCAGCGCGACGCCGCGCTGGGCGAGGCCCGAGACACCCTGGAAATGAGAGTGGAGGCACGCACGGCCGAATTGGAATTGGAGGTCGCCGAGCGCCGCCGCGCGCAGGAGAGTTTGAACGAGAGAACCGGTTTTCTGAACACGCTGATTTCTTGCAGCCCGTTGGCGATTGTCGCTCAAGACCTGCAAGGCCGAATCCAAATTACCAACCCGGCGTTTTCCAAACTGTTTGGCTACACCGAGGACGAGTCCAAAGGCCGCCTGCTCGACGAACTGATCGCCCCGGGCGATTTGAACGGCGAAGCCGGAGGACTGTTCGAGAGCGCACATCAAGAGGGCGGAGTACACAAGATACGGCGACGTCGCCGTAAGGACGGCCAATGGGTCGATGTCGAATTACACGGCGTGCCGTTGGTGATCGCCGGTGAGGTGCGCGGCGTACTCGCGCTCTACCAAGACATCAGCCAGCGTCTGCAGGCGGAAGAGCGATTGAAGGCCAGCGAAGAAGTATTCCGCACTCTGAGCGCGGCGGCCCCTATCGGAATTTTCCGGCACGACCTGAGCGATGTGTGCTCAGACGTGTGCTCATATGTGAACCGGTTCTGGACCGAGATGACCGGAATCAGCGCCGAGGAAGCCTACGGCGTCGGGTGGAGAAAGGCCCTGCACGCAGACGACGCCGAGCGTGTTAGGAAATCCTGGAGGGAAGCCTACGAGACGCGGACCCGGTTCGAAGACAGCTATCGCTACGTGCATCGCGACGGCCGCACCTTCTGGGTCGAGACCATAGCGCAGCCGACTTTTGATGCTGCCGGTGCCTTGCAAGGATACGTGGGAGTCGTCCAGGACGTCACCGAGCGCCGCATGGTCGCCGAGCGCATGCGCGAAGCGAAAGAAGCAGCCGAAGCAGCCAGCCGCGCAAAGAGCGAATTCCTGGCCAACATGAGCCACGAAATCCGCACGCCCATGAACGGCATCCTGGGCATGACCGAACTGGCGCTGGACACCGAACTGTCGCCGGAGCAGCGCGAGTACCTCAGCATGGTCAAGTCCTCCGCCGAATCCCTCCTGAGCATCATCAACGACATTCTGGACTTCTCCAAGATCGAAGCCGGCCGCATGGAATTCGAGAGCATCCCATTCTCGCCGCTCGATTGCATTGAGGCAGCTCTGCATCCGCTAGCTTTGCGCGCCCAGGAAAAAGGTCTGGAGCTGACCTGGGCGGTCACCGGGCAAGTTCCGGAAAGAGTCCGCGGAGATTCCGTCCGTCTGCGCCAGATTCTGATCAATCTGGTCGGCAACGCCGTCAAATTCACCAAGCAGGGTGGCGTGAGTGTTGTCGCGGAGCGCCTGCCCTCCTCTAACGGCGTGGTGCTGGTGCGCTTTACCGTCACGGACACCGGCATCGGCATCGCTCCCGAAAAACATCAGCACATTTTCGAAGGATTCTCCCAGGCCGACACCTCCACCACCCGCGAGTACGGCGGCACCGGCCTCGGCCTCTCCATTTCGGCCCGCCTGGTCACGCTGATGCACGGCGAGATGGGCATGGAAAGCGAAATGGGCCAGGGCAGCAAGTTTTTCTTCACTCTGCCGTTGCAACCGGCTTCCGCTGACGACGTGGTTTTACCCTTGGACTCCGCGGCCCCCGCCGGAAAGCGCGTTCTGGTTGTCGATGACAACGAAGTCAACCGCCACCTTTTGGCCAGACTGCTTCCGCAGTGGGGGCTCGATGCCACCGTGGTTGCCGACGGTACCTTGGCCATCGCGGAGTTTGCAGCCAGCGTAAAAAGCCACCGCTGTTACTCCCTCGCCCTCCTGGATCAACACATGCCCGGCCTGGACGGTTTCGATGTTGCCAAGGCCATTCGCGGCATGGCCACCGCGAAGCAAACAGCCATCCTGATCCTCTCCTCCGCGATGGACAGCGCAGACCAGCCACGCGGCGCGAACTTGGGAATCGATCGATATCTCCTCAAACCGCTGCGCCGCTCCCTGCTCCACGAAGCTATCTTGCAAGCCTTGCGCTTGTCCGGAAAAGCCGAAACAGCTCCGGGAATAAGCCAGTTCAGCAAACCCAGCCGCACTCTCCGCGTGCTGCTTGCCGAAGACAACGCCGTCAATCAAAAACTGGCCATGCACCTCCTCGCAAAAATGGGCCACCACGCCATGCTCGCCGTCAACGGCAAGGAAGCCGTCGATCTCGCGCGGCGCTCCCAGTTCGATTTGATCCTGATGGACATTCAAATGCCCATCATGGGTGGCGTGGAAGCCGTCCGCGAAATTCGCGCATTTGAAAAGCGCACCCGCGCCCATCACGCCATCATCGCCATGACCGCGCATGCCATGGCCGGAGACGCCGAAAAATATCTGCGCTCCGGAATGGACGGTTACGTTTCCAAGCCCATCCGCGTGGACTTGCTGAAAGCCGAGATCGAGCGGTGCCTCATTGGCCGCGCCGTCAGGAAAGAGGAACACATGAAGGAATCAACCGAGCCATCCACTCTCGCTGATTTCGAGATGGTTGAGTTGTTGGAGCGCGTGGACAACGATCGCGAGCTACTTCGCGAACTCCTGGACATCTTCAAGGAGGATTCGCCGCGGCATTTGCAGGCGTTGCGCGAAGCCGTAGCACGCGCGGACTCGGCTGTCGTGGCCAACGAAGCCCATGCATTGAAGGGCATGCTCTCCAATCTCTCCGCCAAACCAGCTGCAGCCACCGCCGCGGCCCTGGAGTTGCTCGCCCGCCAATCGAAAACCGCGGACTTTCCCGCCGTCTTCGATTCCTTCGAAAAGCAAATGGCCCGTTTGCTGACCGAGGTAGACGCCTGCCTTGCTGGAGTGACTACGTGAAGATTCTGATCGCTGACGACGACGCCATGTCCCGCAGACTGCTCCAGAAAACTCTGGAGCGCTTCGACTACCAGGTCATTGCCGTGGAAAACGGCATGCTGGCCAAGGATCAGTTGTGCCGCCAGGATGGCCCGCGCCTGGCCCTCCTCGATTGGGTCATGCCCGAACTGGACGGCCCCGGCGTTTGCCAGGAAGTGCGCAAGAAGGCCGATCATTCCTATGTGTACATGGTGCTGCTGACTTCCAAGGAGTCCAAGGAAGATACCGTTGCCGGACTGGAATCCGGCGCTGACGACTATCTGACCAAGCCGTTCAATCCCGAAGAACTCAAAGCGCGCTTGCGCACCGGTGTGCGCATTCTGGATCTGGAAGACAAGCTCGTGGAAGCGCGCGAGGAAATGCGTTTTCGCGCCACCCACGATCCGCTCACCCGTTTGTGGAATCGCGGCGTCATCATGGACCTGCTTTCTCGCGAGCTCTCTCGCTCCTTCCGCGAGACCACCAACATCGCGGTGATTCTCGGCGACCTTGATCACTTCAAAAAAGTCAACGACACTCACGGCCATCTGGTCGGCGATGAAGTGCTTCTGGAAACCGCCCGGCGGTTGCTGGCTTCCGTGCGTTCTTACGATTACATCGGGCGCTACGGCGGCGAGGAGTTTTTGATGATCCTCAGTAATTGCGACGCGCACCACGCCTTTGCCCGCGCGGACCAGATCCGCAAAGCCATTTGTGGAAAACCCATGCACACCGCCGTGGGTCCGCTCACTGCGACCATGAGTCTGGGCCTGCTTTTGAGCAAAGATTGGGGCGCGCGGCCCGTCGGGGAAGTTCTCAATGAAGTTGACGCGGCGCTCTATGCGGCCAAAGCTGCTGGACGGGATTGCGTAAAACTCGCGGTGTACCCGCAAGACTGCCAGGACCTCGAGGTCTCCGCCGAGCGTCGCGGCCGCCGCGACGCTTGAGCAAAGCGCAATTGGCGCACACTCCGCGGCAAACCTGGTTCACGCGCCTTTGGTTTTTGGCTTCGACTGTTCCATCATCTGCCGCATCGCCGAACTCGAACCGGGCGCCCGCTTTTCCCGCCAGGCTTCCAGCCTCTTGCACGCGTCTTCGATATTCGAAAAAAGATAGGGATTCTTGAATGCCGATCGCCACGTCGGCACGATGGTCCGCATGCGGTCCCACACCACCCAGATTTCTCCGTTGCTCTCGAAGAACAGCTCATCGTTGATCAGTCCGCGGTTCACGATGCTCGCCACCATCTCCCAGTAGCTGATCACCATCCGGATGAACGTGTTCTCTTCGCTCCCCTGCGGATACTTCTGCATCATGTCGTCCGGCGAAGTCGGATGAAAGTGCTCGACGAACCACGACCGCGCTTGGCGGATGCGGGGCTCGCGGCGCATGTCGTAGAGTCGCAGCATCAGGTTCACTTCATCGTAGGTCACTTGAGACATGCGTCCTCCTCCAATTGGCTGGTCGCTTGCGGTTAGGCGCTCTCTTGCGGAGACGCAGAGATGTTTGCCAGTTCGGGTCGCTGCAGCGTCGAAACTGGAATGCCTTGCCGTTGAAATTCCATGTGAATCCGCCGCCGCAGCTCGCGCGCCACTTCCTCCTGCCGCGTCGGCGCCGTGCGCACTTGGAGCCGGATTACCGGGGCGCTGCGATCCAGGCTCTGCACTCCGAGAATGCGCGGGCCATCCACCAGCGCCAGCGCCCACGCGGCATCGCCGCGCAACTGTGCCGCCGCTGCTTCCAGTGCTTGCAGGGATGGCTCCATCGCCAGATCCGGCGCCAGCGCCACGTCCACGAAGGTCTGCGACCAGTCGCGGCTTAGATTCGCCACGGAACGGATCTCCCCGTTAGAGATGCTGATTAGCGCTCCACGCTGGTCGCGCACCACCGTGCGCCTCAGCGTTAGATGCTCCACCCGTCCGGTGGTCTCACCGATTTGCACCGTGTCTCCCACCACAAACTGGTCTTCCAGGACGATAAAGAAGCCCGTCAGCACGTCTCGAACAACGCCTTGCGCTCCAAATCCGACGCCCACTCCGCACAATCCTGCCAGCAGCAGCGCCGGCGCGGGATTGATGCCCACCTTGTCCATGGCCGTCAGCACGGCTACGATCCACACGGCCATGCTCGCGGCGCTGTACAGCACTTTGGCCAGCGTCCGCGTCTGCTGTTCGCGCACCTGCGCGATGCGCGCCGAAGACGTCGCTGGCTTCACCAGCAGGTTGCTCAGCGCTCGCAGGAAGCGGTTCACCAGCAGGGCGGCGAACACAATCAGAACCAGGTATAAGGCTGTGGACACCGCGGGCTGTGTGAAAAAGGACAGGAAACTGGACATGGTCTTTACAGGAACGCGAGTATAGCATTGGATTCAGCCGCAAGCGCACCGGGCTCCCGCGCTTGTACAAGCAGGGCCGGAGGTTGCCATGAGTCGGGATCGACGCGGATTTTTGTCGTGTTTAGTGGCCGGTTTCGCTGGGAGCGGGCTCTTCGTTGCCGCCGTGAGGGGCCAGGTTCCCAATCCCAGAGCCGAGCCCCGGCCCAAGGATGATTTGAGTCAGCCACCGTCGCCTCCCACCAAGTCCATCCTGAAGGAAAATGAAAAGGACATTAAGAAGAACATCGAAAAGTTGTATCAGTTGGCCAGCGATCTCAAAGCCGAAGTCGAGAAAACCGATTCTTCGCTGGTGCTCTCCATCGCCATGGTCCGCAAAGCCGAAGAAATCGAAAAACTCGCCCGGGAGATTAAGACTCGGGCCAAAGGCTGAGTTTACGTCACCCCGGGCATCCCAAGCCGCTCGCGAATTGCTCGCTGGCGCAGCCGCTCTCTCCGCGATAAACTAAATTCGGATTCGCTTGGCAGCATCACCGCGACCCCGTAGCTCAGATGGATAGAGCGGTTGCCTCCGAAGCAACAGGTCGGGAGTTCGAACCTCCCCGGGGTCGCCATTCCACAGTAGCGATCCAATCCAGCCACACCCTGTAGCGCAAGGATCTGCCATGATTAGCTTGCCTTTCAATTTCGACGATTGCTTCGACGGCTCGCTGCGCGAGCGCAACCGTCCGTCCGTGAGCCTGATGTACCACTGATTGGCGGCGCAGGGTCATTGCGCCACGGCTTGCGCCTGATCCCGCGAGCGTGACAACATCGCCTCGCATGAAACGCATCCTGCTTTTCTGCGGTACGTCGCTGTGGGCCATTCTGGCGGTCGCGGCCGGCACGCGCGTTGGATTTGCGGTTGACCAATCGCGCAAGCTCTCGCCGGAAGTGCTGGCCAGCGTTCCGTTTGCGCAAGAAGCGGGCAGCATCGCGTACGCGCTTTCCAGCGGGCACGGCTTCAGCGCGCCGTTTCGCAAGGACACCGGGCCAACCGCGTGGCTGTCGCCGGTCTATCCGGCGATGCTGGCGGTGGTGTTCCGGATCTTCGGGCCGTTCACGCTGCACGCGTTCTACACCGCCGCCGCGCTGAACATTTTCTTTTCCTCGGTAGCTACGATTCCTCTTTATTTTGCGGCCAAGCGGTTATCCGGTGTCGCGGTAGCCAGCCTCGCTGCGTGGCTGTGGGCGATTTTCCCGAATGCTTTTGTTATCCCGTTCGAGTGGGTGTGGGATACGTGCCTTTCTACTTTTCTTGCGTCCACGATTCTCTGGGCCACACTGATTTTGCCCGGACGTCGCGCGCGCGCGTGGATCGCCTACGGCCTGCTTTGGGGCCTGGCATTGCTTACGAATCCCGCGCTTGGGGCACTCTTGCCTTTTTTGCTCGGGTGGCTCGCTTTCCAGCAGCGAAAATCGCCGGGCCGCGGGTTACGCCAGCTGGCGCTGGCCGCGGCGGTGACGGTGCTGTGCTGCGCGCCGTGGACCATTCGCAACTATCACGCTTTTCACCGGTTCATCCCGCTGCGTTCGAATTTTCCGTTTGAGCTGTGGCTCGGTAACAATGAAGTGTTCGACGATCAATCGCGAAATGTCATGGCCCGGGTCACTGTTTACGGCGAGGTGCGCCGCTATGTGCAGCTCGGGGAAACAGGTTTCATGGACGAGAAATGGAGCAAGGCGAAAGCGTTTATCGCGGCGCATCCCAAGCTGGAGGTGCGTTTGACGCGCGATCGCTTCCTCGCGATGTGGCTGGGCACCGCGCATCCTTTCCGCGATTTTCTGGCCACGGACTCGCTGCTCGCGCGAGTCAGCCTGGCGGCCAACGCTTTCGCGGCACTCGGCACTGTATTGGGAATCGTGGTGGTGGCGATTCGCAAGGGTTCCTGGGTGTTTCCTGTCGCTGCGTTTCCCGTGGTGTTCCCGTGCATCTACTACTTTACGCACGCCTCGCTGCGCTATCGCCACCCGGTGGATCCGGCATTGCTGCTGCTCACGGCCGTCAGTTTGGCAGCAGCCTATGAATGGATCGCTAGTAGAATACGAAAAAGTCCGGAAGAAGGAACTAAACTGCAGTGAGCCTGGGGTCAGGCGACGCGCCCCAGTGCTCCAGAGGCGGAAACTTTTGTTCGCCGCGTTCCAAGGAGGTCTGGTGAAAGTTAGCGTTTTCTCGACTGGCAGTGTGCTGGCTTGCGCCGCACTCATCTTTTTCAGAGCACCGGTTGTCCGCGCAGACGACGGCATTCCCTCCGTTGCGTGGAAGCGCCCCCTGGGCGCTCCGCTCAGCAATCCCGGAACCAAGAAAGCCGAGCTCCCGGCCGGCCACATCGACGACGGATACTGGCAAGGCGCTCCCGTTGGAGGCTTTGGCGCCGGAACTTTCTCGCGCACCTATCGCGGTGATTTCGCGCGCTGGCACCTGCAGAGTGGCGTGCATCGCTACCAAACTGTTTTCGCCGACTCCTTCGCCATGTTTCAGCAAGCCGACGGCGAGGCCACCGGTTTCGCGCAGGTGCTTACTTCCGCTCATCCAAAAGGCAATGCGCTTTCTTCCTGGAATTGGGACTATCCGGTCGGCGCAGGCGATTACTACGCCCTGTATCCGAAGGCGTGGTACGACTATCGCTCCGAGAAATTTCCAGCGCACGTAGTTCTGGAACAGTTTTCTCCGATTCTTCCCAACAATTACAAGGAAACGGCTTATCCCGTGGCGGTGTATCGCTGGCACGCCGAGAATCCCAGCAAGCGCCGCGTCACCATTTCGGTTTTGCTTTCCTGGGAAAACATGATCGGCTGGTTTCGTGGATGCGACCGCGGCTTCAGCGGCGCGATCAACGAAGGCAATTTCAATCGAGTGGTTCAGGAGTCCAACGGGCCTGACGCGGCTGAAGGAATCGTCTTCGATCGCAATCAAATCGGTCCCATCCAGTCCGCTTGGGACGGGCAGTTTGCCATCGCCGCGGCTGAAGCTCCCGGCTTGGAAATTTCCTACCAGGCGACGTTCGATCCCGAAGGCGACGGCAAAGCGGTTTGGGAACCCTTCGCTAAAGACGGCCGTCTCGCTAACAGCGGAAAGTCCTGGACCAGCAGCGGCGAGCCGCTGGCTGGAGCGATCGCGGTGCGCTTTACGTTGCAACCCGGTGAAAACCGCATCATCCCGATGGTCATTGCCTGGGATCTGCCTATCGTGGAATTCGGTGCGGGCCGCAAATGGCTGCGTCGCTACACCGATTTTTTCGGCGCCGACGGCAAGAATGTCTGGGCCATCGCCAAGGACGCGCTGAAAAACGCGTCCGCCTGGAGCAGCGCTATCGACGCCTGGCAAGCGCCGTATGTCAACGACGCCTCCAAGCCGGATTGGTATCGCGGCATGCTGTTCAACGAGCTGTACGTTTTCGCGGACGCCGGCGCATTCTGGGGCCGCCAGTTGGGGTCCGATCCCAAGGCTCGCCCGATCTATTCGTTCATGGAGTGCTACGACTATCCTTACTACGAAACGTTGGACGTGCGCTTCTACGGTTCCATGGCACTGGTCAAGTTCTGGCCGCAGATCGATAAAGACGTCATGCGCGCATTTGCCGACACCGTTCCGCGCGACTATCCCGAGAAAATGGCCTGGATCTGGAAATCGCGACAAACTAATTCCGATGTTTTCCGGGTTCGCAAAGCACGGGGCGCGGTTCCACACGATCTCGGCGTGCCCAGGGAAGATCCCTTCGTGCAAATCAACCAATTCAGCTGGCAGGACACCAACGGCTGGAAAGACCTGAACACCAAATTTGTCTTGATGATCTACCGCGATTTCGTTTTCACTGGAAAAGAGGATCGCGAATTTCTGCGTTACACCTGGCCGGCCGTTCAGGAAGCTTTGCAATATCTTCGGAAATACGACCTCGACGGCGATGGCATCCCGGAAAACGAAGGGTATCCCGATCAAACGTACGACACCTGGCTGGTAAAAGGAGAAAGCGCCTATTCCGGCGGCTTGTGGCTGGCCGCTCTACGCGCCGGCGAAGAAATTGCCCGGCAACTGAGAGACTCCGAAAAAGCCGCCGAATACCACGCGCTGTTCACAAAAAGCCAGGCCAGCTATATCCGAAAACTATGGACCGGCGAATATTTTCGCTACGACACGCAGAGCGAATACCGGGACAGCGTGCAAGCCGACCAGCTGGCCGGTCAGTGGTACGCCGGACTGAGCGGACTCGGCGACATCGTGCCGAGCAGTATGCAGGTCAGCGCACTGAAGAAAATTTACGCGCTGAACGTGTTGAAATTTGCCGGCGGGGAAATGGGCGCGGTCAACGGGATCGCTGCCGACGGCACGATCATCACCAGCAACGAGCAAGTGCAGGAAGTGTGGACCGGCACGACCTTTGGCCTGGCCGCGCTGATGCTCGCCGACGGGCTCAGCGACGAAGCGTTCCACACTGCCCGCGGCATCTTTCATACCAGCTACGAAAGCAAGGGGTACTGGTTCCGCACGCCGGAAGCCTGGGACATTAGCGGCAACTATCGTGCCTCGATGTATATGCGCCCGGCAGCGATTTGGGCCATGGAGATGACTCATCCTCCAGCGCACTGACCAACTTGCGCCGCGCGAGATACCTTGAGAATTTCTAACTGTGGTGACGCTTGCGCTAAACCCGCCGGGATATCGCTGGGGTGTTGCAGCTGCGGAGTGTATTGTTAAATCGTATCCACTTAACGGAATTCTGGAAACATGGCCAAGCTACGCATCCTCATTTCGCTGACTACCTCCGACAACGACTACCAAATCGAGCAAGCGCATTCCGCCGAGGATGCTGCCCGCAAACTCGGTGTGGAAGCGCAAATTATTTACGCCGATAACGATGCCATCACGCAGAGCACGCAGCTGTTGCGGGCCATTCAAGCCCTGGAGACCGATCGTCCCGATGCCATTGTTTTCGAACCGGTCGGGGGTACGGCGTTGCCGCAAGTGGCGCGCGCAGCGGTCTCCGCGGGAATCGGCTGGGCTATTCTCAATCGCGAATCGAGCTACGTTCCGGAACTGCGCAAAAGCTCCAAAGTGCCGGTGTTCACGATTACGTCGGATCACGTGGAGATCGGGCGCATCCAGGGGCAACAGTTCGCGGCGCTGTTGCCGCAAGGCGGAGCGGTGCTTTACGTGCAAGGTCCGTCCGAAAATTCCGCGGCCAAAGAACGGACGGCGGGAATGCTGGAAACCAAGCCGGCCAACATTCATATGACCATGCTGCGCGGGCAGTGGACCGAAGAAAGCTCCCAACGGGCGGTGCGCTCGTGGCTCAAGTTGAGCACGTCGCAAAAGGCCGCCATCGATCTGATCGGCGCGCAGGATGACGCCATGGCCATCGGCGCGCGGAACGCTTTCGAGGAAATCGCCAACGAATCGGAACGCGAACGCTGGCTGAGTTTGCCGTTTACCGGCTGCGACGGTTTGCCGAAGACCGGACAGGTGTGGGTAAAGGACGGCACTCTCGCCGCTACCATCTTTGTTCCCCCCAACGCCGGCCAAGCCATCGAAATGCTGGTCGGCGCGATGCAGCAGAAAAAGCCTACCGTCGAGCGCGCGCTGATCGAGCCGGTCTCGATTCCGGCGCTAGCCGAACTCAAGCGGCGGCGCGACTAACCGCCGTCCTGGACCCCTGCCTCCATGGCTTCGGCCATCTCCAATAATTTCAAAACGCTATTCCAATTTCGCCCGGTGCCGGCTACTTGCAGTAACTTGCCCATCTCCGACCACGCCAATTTTGATTTTCCCATGCCGTTGGGAAAATAAATGTAGAGTTCGCTGCCATCGACCCACATTTCTTCCGGATGGGTCTTCATGCCGCGAACTTTTTCTCGCGCCTCCGCGCTGGGCTCCCCCGCCAGAAAGGTCACCAGCAGCTTGGCCGGGTCGATGCCGTGCCGCTTGGCCAGCGGATTGTGGGCAATCACCCGCCGCAACTCCGCAGTCGTCCGTAAAATCACGCTGGGCCGAAACCCAAACTTTTTTTCAATCGCGGCCTCCAGGCGTTTCGTCAACACCGCTTTGTCCGGCTCGTCCGTTCGAAACACTACGTTCCCGCTCTGCACATAGGTCTGCGCACCGCGGAGCTTCAGCGCCGCGCAGACCGCGCGTAGTTCTTCCATCTTGATGAGGTTTCGCCCGCCAACGTTGACCCCGCGTAACATGGCCACCATCACGCCCATAATCCCCGGAGTATATACCGACCGTACGGTGGGGACGCAGCACCGGCGATAGGGAAGCGGCGTGCCGACATATCGAAGTGCAGATGCTAAGAAGAGGATTGCGCGGTGTTAGTCCGCGTCCACCCGGGACAAGCTCAAAAAACTAACTTGAGCGCTAGCTGGATTTCGCGCGGGTTGCGTTCAGTAGTGACGGTGCCAAAAGCCGGGTCGGGGAAGTTCAAGGTCTGGCCGGCGTTACCCAGCGAATACTGCGGGTGATTGAAGGCGTTGAACATTTCGGCGCGAAACTGCAGTTTGGCGGTTTCTGCGGCGGCCCAGCTGTGAAACTTGCCGAACCACGGGAATTCGAAATCCTTGAAAAAGGAAAGATCCCAGTTGTTGATTCCCGGCCCGCGAACGAGGTTGCGGCCTGCATCACCGAAGGTGCCTGGCTGCGGCAAAACAAACGCTGCGGTGTTGAAAAAGTGACCGAGCGTCCGCTGGGACTTCGGGAGATTGGGATTGCCGACGAGATCGGGACGCTGGCACTCGTACGCTCCGGCGCCGGTGCCGGTGCCGGCAACATCAGAGGTCAAGCACACATTGAGAGGCACACCGGAGCGCCAGGTGGAAATGCCCACAACTTTCCAGCCATAGAGCGCCTGCCGCGCGAAGCCGTGGCTGTGTGAGAAGAACGGGATCTCCCAGATGTAATTCACGCTCAGTGAATTGGGTGTGTCCTGGTTAGCCAGCGCCTTCTCGGACGCGGAATCAAACGCGTTCTGAATGGGACCAAACGACGCCTCGGTATCTTGATTCGCGGTATTGGAAATGTTGCGGCTGTGCGTGTAGGACGCCTGAATTTGCAGTCCATGCGCGATGCGGTGATTGACGCCGACCTGCAGCGAGTTGTAGCGGCTGACGCCGACGCGCTCGTTGTAGTTGATAACGTTGTACCCGAGGAAGGGCCGCGCGGTGTCCGGATTTGCCAGCGTACCGTTGATCAGAGCCTGGCGATTGGCGTCGGAGAGCTGATTGATGTTGCGGTTGCGGCCCAGGTGAATGCCATGATTGCCGACATACGAAACGTCGAACACCGTGCTGGCGCCGAGTTGATACTGGACGCCGAGATTGTATTGATAAGTGGTGGGACTGAGATACGGCGCAGCGAGAGCAAACAAGCGCGCGGGCGGTTGTGGCGTGGCGGGGTCGAAAGCCGCAAGCTGGCCGAAGGATCCGGTCGTGACCGTGGCGACGATGTCGTTCGGCAGTTGCTGGCCCAGAGAACTGGTTTGCGAAAGAGCGTCGCGTCCGGCAAAGATGCCAAAACCGGTACGCAGCACCAGATTCTTGGCAAATCCAGGCTGCCAGGCGATGCCGATGCGCGGCTCGAAATCGCCGTAGTGCGTCGGAAGCGTCGCCCGGCCGACGCCCGGGGTCATGGGCGTAACGATGCCGTTGATCGCGCATTTGGGATCGACGTTGCCATTGCCATCGAAGTTGGCGACGGTACAAACGTTGGGATCGTAAGCGCTGGGGCGGAAGTTGGAGATGTTGTTCGTCGCCGAAAAGATCTGCGCGAGCACCTGGTAGCGCAGGCCGAGGTCCAGAGTCAGGTGCGGCGTGAGCTTCCAGGTATCTTGCGCGTATAGCGCGTAGTCGCGTTCACGGTCGTAGACGTTGTTGAGCGTTTTCTCTTCCTGGTAGGTGGCGAAATTTCCGTTGAGCAGATCGAAGAAGCTGTTGAAGCTGAACTGCCCGGCGGTGTCGTTGGTGCCGCCGTTGGCCGGCTCCTTCTTGCGATTGAAACGCATGAAGCCGCCGAACTTGAGGTTGTGCTTGCCGAACGCATAGCTGACGTCGTCTTTCCACTGGAAATTGTCTGTGCGGTTGCGGAAGGGAGCGCCGTGACCGAGCGGAGCAAAGCCGTCGAGCGTGCTTCCCTGATTCAGCGAAGGAAACGAGCCGGAAGTTTCCGGAAAGAGCTCGGCGTAGTTGAAGCCTTGGCGGGACGACAATGCGGGATCAGCAGTCGCCGCAGTCACATAGGAGAGCGCGTTGCTCGAGTAGCCGAATTGGAAGTCATTGACCAGGCGAGGTGTCAGGGTGGCGGTCAATTTAGCGATGACATTTTTGCCTTTCCAGGTCCAGTCGGTGGCGGTGGACGGGAAGTCGTCGCAGATTCCGAAAATGTCACAGCCAATACCGGCGAGACTTTGCGTCATGCCGATGTAGCGCATCGAGAGCACGTACTTGCTGCCGAAGTTGTGATCCCATTTATAGAGCTGAGTATTGTCTTTCGTGCCGCGGCTGGCGGAACTGATCCAGTTGAAGCCGTTGGAGGCGTCGGCATTGGGCATCGGATAGCGGTTCAGGAACGCCGTGGCATTTGCATCGATCTGGGCTTGGGGAACATTGGGCTCCGGATTGCCGTTAGAGTCTACGATAGCCAACTCCTGCGGATCGGCGGGCTGGACGGTGCAAGGTGCGGGCGGTGTGGCCGCACAAGTCGGATCGAGGATGCCCTGGCGCTGGCGAGCCGTCGGCACGAAGTCTTGCACCACGTTGCCGCGAGTCTCGTGGCGCCATTCCGTAGAAATGAAGAAAAAGTCGCTGGTGCGTTTGTCGTTGTAGACTTTGGGAATAAAGACGGGACCGCCGATGGTGAAGCCGTAGTCGTTCTGATGCAGGCGGCTTTTGGTTTGGCCACTCGAGTTGAGGAACGTGTCGGTGGCATCCAGTTTGTCGTTGCGATAGAAATCGTAGACGGAACCATGAAACTCCTGGCCGCCGGACTTGGTGACCACGTTCACCACACCGCCGGTGGCGCCGCCAAACTCCGCGCTGTAGTCATTGCGTAGAATCTTGAACTCTTCAATGGAGTCCACGGATGGTGTGACCAGCAGGTTGCCGTTGCCCCCGCTGTCCAGGTTGTATTCGCCGTCGACCAGAAACAGATTGGAGTTGGACTGCGCGCCGCTGATGGAGACCGACGTATCGCTATTCAATCCGACGCCGCTGTTGACGCGGCCGTTGTCCGGAGCCACGCCGGGAACCAGATCCACCAATTGGTTGAAGTTCCGGCCGTTCAAGGGCAAGTCGTTAATCTGCTGCGAAGCAATCAGCGTTGAGAGCTCGGCGCTCTCGGTTTGCAACAACGGGATTTCGCCGCTGACCAATACTTTTTCGGAGACGTTGCCAACGTCGAGTTTGATCGGAAGATCAAGTTTGTCGTTCACGTGCAGAGCGACGTTCGAAGTCTCAGAGGACTTGAAGCCGGCCTTTTCGACGGTAACCTTATAAGTCCCGATGGGCAGGCTGTTGAAGAAGAAAATACCGGCGTCGGAAGTGACCGTTTTCCGCGTGGCCCCGGATTCGATGCGCAGAATCGTTACGCTAGCGCCGGGCACGGCGGCACCGCTGGAGTCGGTGACGGTGCCGGACAGCGTACCGGTGATTTCCTGGGCCGACAGGCTACCGCCGAAGACCAAGAGACAAGCGAAGAAAACTACCGCGATTTTTATGCGCACAAAAACCCCCTGCGGGACGTTGAGATACGCGTGCGAAATCCAGCGGCGCGCCGCGTGCAGCAGACAATGGAACGGAAACCGAGGTAAGCGACCGAATTATCCTTGCGCATACCACCCCTGAAACCTGCGGCAGAAGCGAACACCGCGCTCTTGCCGACCCCTATAAAAACCTTTGTTAAATCGAGTTAATAACCGAAGCGGGCGGATGTCAAGCGGAAATTTGCGCGGTACGTGAGCGAAAAACCGCGGCGCCAGGGCTGCCAGCGCTGAGCAAGTGGCCGGAGCCTCTAGACTTTGGGATTTGTCCAGGGACCCCGGGAAGATTCGAGAGCTTCGGCCACCGCCAGAACCAATTCGTCATCATACGGACGGCCGATGATTTGCACCCCGATGGGCAGACCGTCGAACGAGAACGCCATGGGGACGGAAGCGCCCGGGAATCCCGCGAGATTCAGCCATTGCGAATAGCGCATGGTGTCCAGATAGCCGGAGCCGGGCTGGTAATTTCCGCCTCCGTGCCGAAACGCGGGTCCCGACGAGACCGGGGACAGCAGAATCGGCGTTGCGGCCATCTGCCGCATCAGGCTTTCCCGGACGGCGTCACGCGCGGCGCACGCTTGTGCGAACCGGTCCAGCGTGAGAACGGACTCGTTTGTCGCGGCGGCCAAATATTCGCCAAGCTGCGGGCTTAGCAGCGCCTCTTTGCCGGCGACGGTCAGCGACAAAAGATGCGCGACCATCGCGCCGAAAAAATACCACCACAGATCAAGCGCGCGATCGAGACCCGTGAGGCGAACCGGCTCGACCACGAATCCCGCACCTTCCAATAGGTTCGCGGCACGGTCTACGGTTCGGCGCGTTTCTTCAGTGGCCTTGCCTAGCGCGTCGCTTTCGAGGACGCCAACGCGAGTTGTACGTAATTTCTCGCGCGGAATTTCAGAAACGGGCACAGGCGCTGCCAGCGGATCGCCCGGATCGGGCCCGGCCATTGCGGCAAACAGCAGACGCAGATCGCCAGCGCTGCGGGCCATCGGGCCGACCACGCCGATCCAGGAAAAAGCTCCTCCGCTGCCGGGGAAATGTCCAGTGGCCGGAATGCGTCCGGGAGTCGGCTTGAGTCCGCAGATGCCGCAGAAATGCGCCGGCACGCGAATCGAGCCGCCGCCATCGCTGCCCACGCCTCCCGCGGAGCAGCCCGAGGCGATGGCTGCGGATTCTCCACCACTCGATCCGCCTGCGGAATGCTCGAGCGACCACGGGTTGCTGGTTTTTCCCTGCAGGCGATTGTCGGTCTCATACGCCATCAAGAACTCTGGTGTATTGGTGTTGCCCAGGAGGATGGCTCCCGCAGCACGCAGCCGCGCGACCAGCGGCGCGTCGCACGATGCAACGTAATCTTTGCGGAGCAACGAGCCGGCCGGACACCTCCAGCCGGCAACGTCAATGCATCCCTTGATGCTGACCGGGACGCCCAGAAGAGCGCCGGTCGCTTGGCCACGTTGTATGGCAGCGTCGATCTGGCAAGCTGATGCGCGGGCAGCCTCCGCATCGATATGTACGAAAGCGTTGAGCTTCGGTTCCCAGCGTTCGGTACGCTGCAAATGCGTTTGCAGGATCTCGCTTGCGGAGATTTTCTTGCTGCGGACCGCTCCGGCGATCTCCGCGATGGATAGAATGGATAGAAATGATTCGGATGACATGGAGGCGCGAGAGTAAGGGCGGCTGAGACTGGAGTCAAGGCATAGCCGCTGAGGGTTGGCGTACTGGGTGGAAAAGGATTGACGCTGGTCGCCGTGCACACCAGAATCATTTGCGTCTGAATAGGCCATCGTTCAAGCGCCTTCATTCCGCGCGGACAGGAACCAACCCGATGCTCCATTTCCGGCGACGCTTCGCCGCCTCTCTTTTTCGGCTCTGCGGATTGGCGTTGAGCTTGGCGGTCCTGGTGCGTCCGCAGCAGCGGCCCCAACACGCTGCCGCTCCTGCAAAACCCGCACCGGCGGCTGCCCACGAGCAGGCGTTGCGCCTCAACACGCTAGGCGTGGCGTACCTCAATCAGCAGCGCCCGAGTGAAGCGCAGAAATACTTCGAGAAAGCTCTGGCGGAAGAGTCGTCGTTCAGCGTGGCGAGGCTGAATCTGGGAGTCGCGTTGATGGCCCAGCAGAAGCTGGAAGAGGCGCGAGCTGCGCTCGAAGCCGCGGCCAAACAGTTGCCGCAGGATCCTTATGCCTGGTACCACCTCGGGCTCGCCTATAAAGACTTGGCAGACGCGGAAAAGGCCGCGGCCGCCTTCCAACGGGTCACGGAAATCGCACCGACCGAGGCTGACGCGTACTATTTTCTCGGGTTCAGTGACACCCAACTTCAGAAATATGACGGCGCGATCGCCGCGTTTCAGAACGCGCTGGTTCTGTATCCTTATCATGCCTCGGCGGAATTCGGGCTGGCGCGCGCGTTGCAGCGAAGGGGCGACGCGGCAGCTGCGCGCGAACACCTGGAGCGCTTCCAGAAAATCACTACACAGCATTTGGGCGCGCCATTCGGAGCGGCGTACGGCGACCAGGGGCGGCTCTCGCTGGCGGAATTGGTGCGCGGCGATACGCTGAACGCGCCGCCGGCAATCGCCGTGAAGTTCACAGCGCAGCCTGCTTTCGTGGCGACACGTCGTGCACAGGTAGGAAGCATCGGCCCCAGCACAGGCGCCTGCTTTTTCGACTACGACGGCGATGGCCAGCCGGATCTTTTTCTCGTCAGTGGTTCGCCCAGCGGTACGAGCCGGCTGCTGCACAACTTGGGCGCCGGGCAATTCGCAGACGTCACGCGCGCCTCTGGCATCGCGTTGCCTGGCGCTGGCTGGGGTTGTGCCGCCGGCGATTTCGATAACGACGGCCACACCGACCTGGCGGTTTGCCTGAGCGACGGCGTGCGCTTGCTGCGCAACGAAGGCCGTGGAAAATTCGCGGATGTCACGGAAAAAGCGGGAATTCGCCGCGAGCCGGGATGCGTGGGAGTCACGTTCGTCGACTACGATCACGACGGAGATTTGGATTTGTACGTCACCACCGCCGCGGAAGGCGGATCGGCGCGGCACAATGTGCTTTGGCGGAACAATGGCAACAGTACCTTCACGGATATTTCTGAAGAGACAGGACTCGGAATCACCGCCACTGGAGCCGGCCTGGTCACCACGGATTTCAACAATGACCGCGCCATCGATTTTGTGATTGCCGGAGGCGCCGCTGGCGCGGCGGTTTATCTCAATCCGCGGGAAGGGAAGTTCACTCCGCTCGCGGGAATCGATTTCGCCAAGGAAGGTTTGCCGCCGGCGGTCGGTGTGGTCGCATTTGATTTCGATAAGGATGGCTGGATGGATTTGGCGTTCACGCATGCGGGCGCGCCGGGCATCAGCCTCTGGAAAAACGTGAACGGCAAAGCGCTGCAGCGTGTTCCACTGCCGGATTTCGGCTGGCAAAGAGGCTGGGGCATCGCCGCGCTGGACTACGACAATGACGGCTGGCTGGATTTAGTAGCGGCTGGCGAGACCAGCGATGGCGGCGAATTGCGCCTGCTGCGTAATCTTGGAGCAAAGGGCTGGGCGGACGTCACGAAAGATGTGCGTCTCGACGCGATAAAGCTCAAAGATCCCCGGGCCATCGCCGTCGCCGACGTGGATGGCAACGGCGACGCGGACCTGGTTGTCACGCAACTGGGCGGTCCGCCGCTTTACTTGCGCAATGATGGCGGCAATCAGTGCAACTGGATGCGCATCGACCTCAAAGCCCTGAACGACAACAAGAACGGCATCGGCACAAAAGTAGAATTGTACGCGGGCGCGCTCTATCAGAAATGGGAAGTAGCTGGCGCCTCCGGATATCTCGGGCAAAACGCCGCGCCCATCCTGGCTGGGCTGGGAAATGAACGAGCAGCAGAGGTAGTGCGGCTACTCTGGCCGACCGGCGTCCCGCAGGATGAAGTCAACCTCGCCGCGAAAAGAACGCACGTCCTTGCCGAGCTCGACCGCCGCGGAAGTTCTTGTCCCGTGCTTTTTTCCTGGAACGGGCGGGAATACGAATTCATTGCGGACATGATTGGTCCGGGTGCGGTCGGTCATTGGGTGGCGCCGGGCGAGCGCGACGTTCCGGACCCGGACGAATATCTCAAAGTTGCAGCGCGCAGCGTTAAGCCGCGCAACGGACTGCTCAGCTTCCGGTTTCTCGAGCCGATGGAAGAGACCGTGTACCTCGATCAGGTTCGCTTGCTGGCGGTGGACCATCCGGCGGCGTTCGAGGTGAATCCCAACGAACGCTTCGTCAGCGCTCCGCCGTTTCCTGAATTTCGCGTGATTGCTTCGCGGGATGCGCGGCCGCCGGCTGGTGCGTGGGACGATCGCGGCAGGAATGTTTTGCCGATGCTCGAGCAACGCGACCGCAAATACGTCACCGGATTCGACGGCCTGCCCTTCGCCGGATTCGCCAAGCTGCATTGGGTGGAGCTCGATCTTGGCCCGTGGGACGCGGCTAAGCCCCTGCGCTTGCTGATCGATGGCTACACCGACTATTTCACAGCCACTTCGATGTACTCCGCGGACCAGGCCGGCATCAAGGTCATCGCGCCGTACGTGGAAGCGCAGGATGCGTCCGGCAAATGGACGCGCGTCGTCGAGGATATGGGCTTCCCAGCAGGACTCGAACGCACCATGGTCGCCGACCTGACCGGCAAATTGCGCGCTGGGACGAAGCGCATCCGCATTGTGACCAATCTCAAGGTTTATTGGGATGCCATGCGCATCGATCAAACTCCCGACACCAGCGAAATTCATGTTTCCGAAGTGCCGCTGGCCAATGCCTCGCTCGCCTTCCTCGGCTATCCGCGCGAGATTCGCTTGCAACCCGCCAGCGACACCACCTATTCCTACTCGCAACGCAGCATGACCGGCCCCTACGCCCGCGCGGCCGGAAACTACACGCGATTCGGCGATGTGCGCGAGTTACTAAGTTCCGCCGACGATCGTTTCGCGGTGTTTGGCTCCGGCGAAGGCGTCAAGCTGGATTTCGATCCGCGCAACCTGCCAGCGCTTCCAGCAGGCTGGGTACGCGACTATTTCTTCTATGCCAACGGATTCGAGAAGGATCTGGACTTCTACGCCGCGCATGCGTTTACCGTCGAGCCGCTGCCCAAGCACTCACTGATCTCGTATCCCTACCCCGAAGGCCAAGCCTACCCAGCCGACGACGAACACCTGCGCTACCAGCTCGACTACAACACCCGCCAGCGCTCCGACAAGCTGCCCGCAACGCTTCGCTACCAATATCCCCCGCCGGAGTAGCTCCGCACGCTGTAACGAACTGCCGTGTGCCTAAATGCTGTGGCGAAAAGAAACCATTCGCCACCGGAATCTACAAAGACTCATATAAAGGATGCAAACTTTTCGATTGACCATCTAAATTTATGGTCAAAATTCCGCTCGAGACTCACCAAGTCGTTTATTCTTCAACAACTTAACTGTCGAACTACCTAGAAACCCGCGAGCAGTCAGTGGCACGCCTCGTGCCTTTCGACTTCCCATTGTTCGTGCGGATCAGTGTGCCTGGGAAATTCCGGAGGACCAGCGATGCTCAACAAATATCTAAAGCTGCCGACACTTCTGCTGTTTGCGGGGATGGCCGCTTTGGCGCCAGCCCGCGCCCAAGAACTGTCAAGCGTGCATGGGGTTGTAACTGATTCTTCCGGCGGGCTCGTTTCAGCAGTCACCGTTGCGCTGGACAATCCCAGCCTCGGCTTACACTTCACCACTACGTCCGACGATTCAGGCGTCTACCAGTTCCTCCGAGTGCCTTCGAGCCAGGCCTATTCGCTGACCTTCTCAAAAGACGGATTCCGCAAACTGACCATGAAGGACGTCTCTCTGGGAGCCAACACCGTGGCAACCCGCGATGCCCGTCTGGAGGTCGGCGAAGTCTCGCAAAGTGTCACCGTCAATTCCGAGCAAGGCTTGATCACCCTGAATACCACGGACGCCAGCATCTCCAACCAGCTGGACCTCAAGTCGGTAAGCGCGCTTCCCAGTGTGTTCCGTAACAATGCCGTACTGCTGATGACCCTCTCGGCGGGCGTAGTCGGACGAAGCAACGGCGATCTGTCCCAGGACGGGTCGATCACCGGCAGCAGGGCGGATCAAGCATCCGTGACCCTTGACGGCATGGATGTAAATGACGAGGCTGCCGGTTTTGGCATCGTCAGTTCGGTCTCTATCCCGGTCGATGCCATCGGCGAGGTGAAAACGACCGTCGGCAGCGGCGATGCTACTTTCGGCAGGAGCGCGAGCGGCGTGGGTGCGTTCATTACCCGGGCTGGCACCAACCAGTGGCATGGCTCCGCAAACGAATATCACCGCGACACGCTCTTCGCCGCCAATGATTTCTTCAACAATAAGAACTCACTTCCGCGTCCCCCGCTCATCCGCAACCAATTCGGCGCGGCACTGGGCGGCCCCATCCTGAAGGACAAACTCTTCTTCTTTTTCGATTACGTAGGGCTCCGCCAATCCCAAGCCGCACAAACCGAACAGGTAGTGCCTTTGGACAACGTTCGCAATCTGGCCAATGCAGCCGATCCGACCGGCGGTCTGGCCTATATCAACACCAACGCTGGCTGCAATGCCTCAGCAAGGCAAACCACCGCACCCCAGTGCATCTCTTTTCTGAACTTCAACGCCCTAAAAAACCTCGATCCCGCCGGCATCGGACCGAACATCAATCTCCTGAACTTCGTCAACGGCCGCTATCCCCACGCCAACGACTTGAGTGCCGGGGACGGCATTAACACCGGAGGATTCATTTTCAATTCCGCCGCGCACCGTCGCCAAAACACCATCGTCGCGCGGCTCGACTACAATTTTACCGGCAAACAACGCTTCTTCGCCCGCGGCACCTGGGACCGCTTCAACGACGACCAGTTCAATCCGCTGCAAGGAACCGTCGTGCAACAGTTTCCTGGTGACCCATCCCCGCTGATTGGATTCGTCAATCACACCAGGTCTTGGGTGATCGGCCACACTTGGACCATTTCGCCGACTCTGTTCAATCAGGCAAACTTCGGCATTTCCACGCAATTGGACGCCTTTCCCGTGAGATTCACACCTACCGCCCCGAACGTACTGTCCTTCAACAGCGGATCCGGCTTGGCCAACCCCTTTGGGACCATTAGCTCCCAGGCGCGCAAGATCCCTATTCCCGAGCTTCGCGATGACATCACCAAGGTAGTCGGCAAGCACACCCTGCAATTTGGCACCAACCTCAAGTGGATCAGTTCGATCACCGATCTCACACCGGACATCAATATTCCGATCATCGGCCTCGGTGGATTCAACACCACGCTCGACCGCTTCCTTCGGCCAAATGTTGCTGGCGCTCCCTTGATCCTGCAGGATCCGGCTGGCGCCGCCATCGGCGAATGGGATCAACTCTTTCCCATCGTTCTAGGACGTTTCGCCCAGATCATTACGAACTACAACTACGACCTCGCCGGAAACGTTCAGCCCCTCTTTACCAATCGCCACCGCAACTATCGCTACAACGAATATGAAATCTACGGGCAGGACAGCTGGAAGATTCGCAACGACCTGACTTTGACCTTCGGTCTGCGCTGGCAGCTTCACAGCGTTCCTTACGAAGTGAACGGCCTTGAAGCTATCCCCACCGTGAGCGGTGGCGCCGTGCTTGCCGATCGCATCGCCGCCGCCGCTGCTGGGATTTCCGGCAACAACGCCATTCCACTCACCGGCTTCATCCCCGGCGGTCCCAAAAATAATGCGCCGGACTTCTACAACAACGACCTCAAGAACTTCGGGCCTCGCCTGGGCATCTCCTACGCCCCCTCATTCCGCGAAGGCTTGCTGCACAGCCTCTTTGGCGACCGCAAGACCACCATTCGCGCCGGCGGCGGCATTTATTACGATCGTCTCTTGAACACCCTTACCTTCGAACTGGACCAGCAAACCTTCCTCTTTGACACCCAGCAGCAGGTCAATTTCGGCGCACGCACTCCCGAAGCCGCTCTGGCCGGCGACCCGCGTTTCGATTCCATAAACAATCTACTCACTGCGCCGACCCCCGTCAAGCTCCCACGGCCCAACTTCCCCAATCTCGACGCCGGCGGAAATCCCGTGGGCTTTTTCAATGGCGGTTTCCCGGCGTTCTTCTCCTTCGATCGCAACCTCAAAACCCCACGCAACTACACCGTTTCCTTCGGCATCCAGCGTGAGTTGCCCGGCAATCTCCTCGTTGAGGTTAACTACTTCGGCCGCTTCGCTCGCAAGCTTCTCGCCGTCGGAGACGCCGCGCAAACCCTTAACTTCAAGGACGCCACCGCCGGGGGAACCTTTCCGGGCGGGCAATTCTTGTTTGATGCTTTCGGCAAGCTGCAAGCGCAACTTCAGCAGCAATTGGCAACCAACGGAAGGATCAAGTTCACCACTCTCACGCCCCAGCCGTGGTTTGAGAATCAGGTGGCCAGCGCGCTAGCTGCCGAGGGCCTCAGCTGTGAGTCGTTTGCCCCAACCACCGTTATCAATTCGTGCACCGGCTTGGCCGCGGCTTTGGCGCCCAACGCAACGGCTAACGGTGACGTCTCCACGCTGCTCGTCAGCCTGGCTCAGTTAGTCGGTGGTGTGAACCCCAACGTCGGCCTGTACGCGCAGACTGGCGCCGATGGTTACTTAGGCAACTTCGGGTCCTCCAGCTACAACGGCTTGCTGCTCAGCGTCCACAAGCGCTTCTCACAGAATCTCCAATTTGATTTTCACTACACTTATTCCCACTCCATTGACAACGTCTCCGACATTCAGAACACCTCAAACTCCTACACCTTCAACGGTTCCAACCTGGTCTGCAGTCTGGTCGACCTTCGCCTTTGCCGGGGCGACTCCAATTTCGACTCGCGTCATCTGGTCTCAGCGAACTACGTGTATAACCTGCCCATCGGCAAGGGCCAGGCGCTCCTGCGCAATGCCCCGCGCTGGCTCGATACCATCGTCGGCGGCTGGGGCACTTCCGGAATCGTCACCGCTTACACGGGATTCCCGTTCTCCGTGCGCACCGGAACCTTTCCGATCGACTTTACCCAGGATGCTCCTGCCGTCTTCAATGGACAGCGTCGCGCTCTAAGCCCGGGCATTCATACCGACAGCGGAGGCAACATTCAGTTCTTTGCCAACCCGGATACCGCGCAAGCCGCGTTCGGCTTCCCGTTTGGTGGCGGCACCGGAAACCGCAACGTCGTCCGCGGGCCGGGCTTTGTCAACGTTGATATGGGCCTCAATAAGAATTTCAAGATGCCTTGGAAGGAATCGCACGTCCTGCAGCTTCGTTTTGAAGCATTCAACGTTTTCAACCACGTAAACTACAACGCGCCGACTTCGGCCTCGCTGGCCAATCCTGGCCAGTTCGGCATCATCAACGGCGATTTCGGCCCAAGGACCACACAAGTCGCTTTGCGTTACGACTTCTAGCTTCGGCTGCTTATCTCCCCTTAATGCGAAACGCCGAGCCGCTCCCGTCCGGGGCGCTCGGCGCTTTGCTTGTAAATTCGTCGCCGACGCTACTCTTTTCCTTCCACCAGTCTCTCCCGCACCTTGCTCAATTCCTTCTTCTTCTCCGGGTCCACATCCGGAAACTGCAAATCCAGTTTCTTCAGTGCCTCGATCATCGCCGCAGCAATCACCAGCCGCGTAAACCATTTGTTGTCCGCGGGCACCACGTACCACGGCGCATGCTCAGTAGCCGTGCTGCGGATCATTTCCTCATACGCGCTCATGTAGTCCTTCCAATAACCGCGCTCGTTCACATCGGCCATGGAAAACTTCCAGTTCTTGGTCGAATCTTCCAGCCGTTCCAGAAACCTCCGTTTCTGCTCGGCCTTGGAAAGGTGCAGAAAGAACTTCATCACCACGATTCCATTGCGCGTCAGGTACTTCTCAAACGCGTTCATATCCTTGTAGCGTTGTTCCCAAATATCCTTCGAGATGAGCGGCTTGGGAATTCTTTGGTTTTTCAGAATCTCTTCGTGCACCCGCACCACCAGCACTTCCTCGTAATACGACCGGTTGAAAATTCCGATCTTGCCCCGCTCCGGCGCGTACTTATGCGCGCGCCACAAGTATTCGTGGCTCAACTCCTCCGGCCCCGGTGCTTTGAACGCGTGCACGTCGCATCCTTGCGGATTCACCCCGGACATCACGTGCTTGATCGCGCCGTCTTTGCCCGCCGCATCCATGGCTTGGAAAATCACCAGCAGCGCCCACTGATTCTGTGCGTACAGCTTCTCCTGCAGGCCGCAGAGTTTCGCCGTACTTTCCCGCAACATTTCCTCCGCATGCTCTTTGGACTTCATCCCGCCGGTGTCCCCAGGATCGAAATCCTTCAGCCGGAACTCCCCGCCGTCCTTCACCCGATAGGCCGACGCCAGCTCGTGCGTAGCCTTCGCCAATTTGTGTTTTTTCATAGCGCCTCAGCAGCAGACTAGGTGCTCCACGCCCGCTCCAGTGTAGGGCAGCAGGACACCACCGCGAGTGCTTTAATCTTCTCAAGCCTCAAAGCAATACTGGCTCGCTCCGCGAAAAACGGAGCGAGCCAGCTTTTCGAGCAACCGGACCTAAACAGCGCCTCTGCTATTCCGGTTAGTCTCTATCATCCCGATCCAACACCTGACCGGTCTGCGGGTCCAAAATCAAGCGGCCCGCCCGGGGTCGGCCGCTGAAGTCGAACATGTTGTCCAGCGGTCCTGCGATCGCGTCGGTCGATCCATTGCCGATGCGGCCCAGGCTCCAGTTGTCCTCGATGAAGCGCAGGATCGAGGACTGGTCCGTGATCGTATCGTCGATGAAGTTTCGCCTGGCCCAGGGCGACACTACCAGCAGCGGCAGCCGCGGCCCAAACCCGCAACGGCCATTCTGCTTTCCGCCGCTGATGTCATTGGCCTTGGGCGTGCCGCAGTTGCCGTCGCCTAACAGTTGATCATCCTTGGGCACGTTCGATTGGTTTACGATCGTTCCCATCTGGTGATCGTACCAGCCATCCGAGTCGTCCCACGCGATGATCACTGCCGTCTCGTTCCACTCCCGGCTTTGCATCAGCGCGTTGATCACGCCAACCACGAAAATCTGCTCGTCGATCGGATCCGAATAGCCGGCATGCCCATCTTGATAGGCTCCGGCTTTCAGGTAGCTCACTGCCGGCAGGTTGTCCTGCTGCAACGCTGTGAAAAAGTCGGTCAAATCGTACTGGTGCTTGGCCTGGTCCGACTTGCCGATCATGCTCGCCGAGCTCGGCCGCAGGTGATGTGGATTCGTGGTCGAGTCGAAGTACATGAACGGCTCATGGTGCGGAATGTAGTCGCCCGCATTCACTACCGCGTCGTCGCCCGCCAGCCCGGTGTGGTGCTGGCCGCAGACCGCGCGTCCCTGCCCATCCGTACCGGTTGGTGCGAACCCGCCCTGGAACCAGCCCCACGTAATGCCCTTGCCGTTCAGCAAGTCGCCCACGTTCTGCCCTGCCATGGTGATCTGGCTCACGGTTTGGAACTTCGGATTCGACGCCACGCAATCATCCTTCAGTGGCCGCGGATCGCCGACCACCGCTCCCGTCGTTACCGTCGGGTCCGCGGCCCCGCCCGCGATATTGCCTGCCGGAGTGGCCGGCGTGCCGTTCGGTCGCTTCGCAGCCAGGGTCCCTGGGAATGTGTTGCCCGCAATCAGGTTCAGTGCTCCCGGAGTGGACGGCCCAAACGTCGTGCCCCACGAGTTGTCGCTCATCGCAAAGTGCTGCGCGTAGTTCCACATCGCCGTCACCGTGTTGCCGTCGTAGTAGCCCATCGTGCTCGCCGGTCCCAGCACCGCGTCGTTGCAGCTGAGCTTCTCCACGAAGCGGTCCATCAATCCGCCGTGTGCCGCCGCCTGCTCGTCGTTGTAGTTGTGGTCTTCGTCGCAAGTCACCGGAACGCTCGGCGGAATGCGGAAGGGGTTTGCTTTGTTCGGGTTATTCGTCAGCAGCCCGGACGACAACAGCGTGTTCGACTCCGGCGTGTCCGCCTTGGCATGGAACGGCGTTTCACCCGGCAGATTAAAGGCATGCGGATACGTCCCGAAGTAATGGTCAAACGACACGTTCTCTTGGAAAATCACTACCACGTGTTTGATTGGTGTCTTGGTGGCGGAGTCGTCGCGGTCCTTCGCGAACGTGGGACACACCGGCGTAAGCGTCAAGGCGGCAGCCGCCGTGATCGCCATAGCCTGGCGCAAGCCGGGTTTCAGGGTTCGTACTTGCGAACCCTGACTGCGAAAATGATGCATATCAGTTTTCTCCTTAACTCTCTCGGTTTGCAGTAGTTGGGTCGTACTTACCCGGACGGACACATCCGGCGGGCGTCACGAGTGGGGCACACCCGGCCTATCCTTGTAGGCCGTCCCTGTTATCCCCAGATGAATGCCGGGTCAAAACTAATTAGCGACTCGCCCAAATCCGCTGGAGGACGCCTCGCCCGGGGTCTGGTACCCGCCCTAGCCACCAGCCCCGCGTTGACTTACCCGCTCCTCGAAAACTAAGATGCCTCGCCATGTCTAAACCCAAGCGCACCTTTCGCTTGCCGCACCCTCAGCCCGTCGATGCCCTCACCTACGCCCGCTTCACCGGCATCCCCACCTTCCTTCGCCTCCCCCACATCACCCAACCCGAAGAGCTGGAAATCGCCATTGTTGGCGTCCCTTTCGACGGCGGCACCACCTACCGCCCCGGCCCGCGTTTCGGCCCTCGCCACGTCCGCAACCAATCCGCCATCATTCGCCCCTGGAATCCGGAGCTGAAGGTAAATCCCTCCGCCAAATACCGCATCGCCGACTTCGGCGACCTCCCCGTCAATCCGCTCTCCATCGAAGACACCTTCCGCCGAATCGAGCAGGGAATTGCTCCACTTCACGACGCCGGTGTCCGCTGCGTCTGCGTCGGCGGCGATCACTCCATCAGCCTGCCGCTGCTCCGCGCCATCACCAAAAAGCACGGCGCGCCTGTCCGCCTGATCCAATTCGACGCCCACAACGACCTCTGGGACGAATATTTCGGCAGTAAATATTCCCACGGCACACCCTTCCGCCGCGCCTTCGAGGAAGGTTTGCTCGCAGACGGCGGCGTCCTGCAAATCGGCCTCCGCGGCCAGGTCTATGGTGAAGACGATTTCGATTTCGCCCGCGCACACAAAGTCCGCATGGTCACCGCCGAGCAATTTCATAAAAAAGGAATGGCCAGCGTTCTACCGCACCTGAAAGCCTTCCGCGGCAAGCCCGTTTACATCACCCTCGATATCGACTGCGTCGATCCCGCTTACGCCCCCGGCACCGGCACTCCGCAAGTCGGCGGCTTCACCAGCCACCAAATCATCGAACTGGTCCGCGCACTCAAAGGCCTCGACATCATCGGCGCCGATCTCGTCGAAGTCTCCCCGCCCTACGATACCGGCGAAATCACCTCTCTCCTAGCCGCCAATCTCCTCTTTGAACTCCTCTGCGTCCTCTAAATGCCCGCCCTAGCCCGCAAACTCCGCCTGCACCATTATTTCGCCCTGGCCTTCGGCACCATGATCGGCACCGGCTGGCTCGTCCTGCTCGACGACTGGCTCGGCCGTGGCGGCCCGCTCGGCGCCATGCTCGGCTACGCCATCGGCGGCATCCTGCTGCTCCCGGTCGGCTACGTTTACGGCCAATGGGTGCTTCGTCTCCCAGACGCTGCTGGCGAAGCCGCCTACACCGCGCAAGTCTTTCCGCCCATCGTCAGCTACTTCACCGGCTGGATCATGCTCCTCGCCTACCTGATCGTCTGCCCGTGGGAAGCCGTTGCCGTAGGCAAAGTCGCCGCCTACATTTTCCCGCAGCTCAATTCCTTCCCGCTCTATTCCATCGATGGCATTCCCGTCTTCCTCCCGCGCCTCCTGCTCGGCGTCATCCTCACTCTTCTCCTCGCCATCCTCAACTACCGTGGCATTCGCCTCAGCGCCACCTTCCAGAACTGGACTACTTCCATCGTCCTCTTCATCTTCTTGCTTCTGCTCGCCATCAGCGGCGTACGCGGCTCGCCCTCCAATTTTCATCCCGCCTTCAGCGCCACTCCGCTCGTCTCCATCCTGCTCACTCTGCAGATCGTTCCTTACTTCCTCACCGGATTCGAATCCGCCCCCAAGTGCGCCGAAGAAGCCCATCCCGATTTCCGCGGCAAGAATTATTTCCTGGCCATCGCGATGGCTCTCCTCACTGGCGCTTTCTTCTACGTCTTCACCATCGGCGCCGTCGCTTACATTCATCCCTGGCAAAGCCTGCTCGGCCATCGCTTTGCCACCGCCATCGCTTTCGAACAAGGCATCGGCGCCCGCTGGCCCGTTCAACTCATCCTGGTCATGGCCCTCTTCGGCCTGATCCAATGCTTCAACGGCAACTTCGTAGCCTCCACCCGCCTCTTTTTCGCCTTCGCACGCCGCGGCACCATCCCCAATCGCTTCGCCGCCATCCACCCAACCTTCCAAACGCCCTCCTCCGCCGTAGTCGCGCTGACCATCGCCACGCTAATCGCTCTTCTCCTCGGCGACGCTATCCTTGTCCCGGTCACCGAAGTCGGCTCCATGGCCTCCGCCACCGGCTGGTTCCTAGCCTGCCTCTCTTTCTTCTTCGTAGAAAAGCGCGCCTCAAAACGCGCTCTCACCGCGCTGGGCATCGCCGTCTCATTGGCCCTAACCGCCATGAAAATCCTGCCAGTAGTCCCCGGCCACTTCACCCACGCCGAATGGCTAGCCCTGGCCCTATGGCTCGCCATCGGCGCCCTACTCCACGCCGTCTCGGCCGCCAAGCGACCCGCCATCAAGTAGGGGCACGATACATCGTGCCTTCTGTGGACCGCGGCGGCTCGACGCCGCTTTCCCAGCCTCAGCCCCACCGACCAGCCATCGCGCAGGCCGCCGTCGTAACCCGCGCCTGCCGGAATCCCTCCCTGTGCTACCGTATCGCCATGCCGCACAGCGAACCCAGCCGCCCCGTCGCATTCTTCCGCAACAAGTCCGTACTAATCACCGGCGCCTCCTCCGGCATCGGCGAAGAACTCGCCTACCAACTCGCGCACTCCGGCGCAAAACTTACTCTAGCCGCCCGCCGCCAGGACGAACTCGACCGCGTCGCGCAACACGCTGCAACCTTAAGCTTAACCAAGCCCATCACCGCGCTCTGTGACGTCGCACGCGACGGCGACCTCGAACGCGCTGTAGCCGCCGCCATCACCGCGCACGGCCAGCTCGACGCTGTCTTCGCCAACGCCGGCTTCGGCGTCGTTGGCAACTTCCACAAACTCACTCTCGAGGATTATCGCCGCCAATTCGAGACCAACGTCTTCGGCGTCCTCCGCACTCTCTACGCATCTCTCCCCGCGCTCGAAAAGTCCCGCGGCAATTTCGCCATTGTCGGCAGCGTCTCGGGTTGGGTTGCCACTCCCGGCTCTTCGCCGTATGCCATGAGCAAATTCGCTCTCCGCGCCCTGGCCGACTCCATCACGCCCGACCTCCGTGCCGCCGGCGTCAAACTCACCCTGCTCAGCCCCGGCTTCATCGTCAGCAACATCCGCCGCGTGGACAATCGCGGTACGCTGCACACTGGCGCGCCGGATCCCGTGCCCGCCTGGCTGCAAATGAGCACCAGCAAATGCGCGCACCAGATGCTGCAAGCCGTAGCCCGCGGCCAGCGCGAACGCATCATCACCACCCACGGCAAACTCCTCGTCGCCCTCGGGCGCTTTTCTCCGTGGATCCTCCGCGCCTTCTCCAGCCGCGCCACCCCCATCTACAACGCCCGCGCCAACCGCACGCCGTCGTAGTGGCCGACGTTCAGGTCGGTCAGCCCCCGCCCATGCAAAACGCCCAACTTCGTCCTAGCAGCGCCGTCCCTCCTCCTGCTGTCATCCTGAGCGGAGCAGCCCCGCTTTTTCTTGCGCGCGGTTCGTGCGCGCCGGGCTGCGCAGTCGAAAGCTTGCCCTGAGCGAAGTCGAAGGGGACCCCGGCCTGACTTGAGCCCATCCTCAAATCGACGAGATAGTCTCCACCGCCGCCAGCGATGTAAACTCCCGCCCACCCGTGGTCTATCACGTCTACATCCTCGCCAGCGCCACCGGCGTCCTCTACATCGGTGTGACCAACCATCTCGAACGCAGAACCGCGCAGCATAAGCAAGGCCAAATGCCCGGCTTTACTAAGAACTACGAAATCCATCGCCTCATTTACTTCGAACCTTTCAACGACATCCGCACAGCCATCAGCCGCGAAAAACAACTAAAGGGCTGGCGACGCGAAAAGAAGCTCGCCTTGGTTCGCAAAATGAATCCCACTCTGCGCGACTTGTCCGCCGACTTCCCGACTGAAGCGCCCGCTCCGAAACTCTCATCCTGAGCGGAGCATCCCGGCCTTTTCTTGCGCGCGGCCACGCTTCCGCATTTGTCATCCTGAGCGGAGCAGTCCGGCGCTCGGTTTTCGAGCGCCGGACTGCGCAGTCGAAGGACCCTGGCGTGATTCACGCCGCCCCACAAGACGATGAGACTCACGCAAGTCGCACCGCCCGTCCTCTCTTTCCTTCACCCGTCCTCCCGAATCCCCGATCCCAAAGCGCCCTAGCCCTGGGAAAAGCTCTGGAAACAAGCCGACCTGTCCACACGCCCCCGCTAAGGGATGCCGCCGAAGGCACCCTGTTGGCTCCTACATTTGCGTAACTACAGGAATGGCGTTATACTACCCAGGCATGGTCCTCTTCGAATGGGACGCCGCCAAAGCCCGCAGCAACGAACGCAAACACGGTGTCTCCTTCGACGATGCCACCCTGGTCTTTCTCGATCCCTACGCCCTGATCGACCAGGACCGTATCGAAGCCGGCGAACTGCGCTGGCAAACTCTTGGCTTGGTTGGTGACGTAGTCCTGCTGCTCGTCGCCCACACCATTCGCAACGAAGCGCAGGACGAAATCATTCGCATTATCTCGGCGCGAAAGGCCACTCGGAAGGAGCGCCAACGCTATGACCAAAATCGTGAAAAAGAAACTCTCCGCTAACCCGCTAAGCGCCGCACAAAAGCGCCGTCTCGCCAAACTGGCTCAGCGTCCCGACTCCGCCATCGATTTTTCCGACATCCCCGAACTCACTGAAAAATTCTGGCGCCACGCCATCCGCAACCCCTTCTACCGCCCGGTCAAAAAACAACTCACTCTCCGCCTCGACGCCGACGTCATCGCCTGGCTCCGCCGCCACGGCAAAGGCTACCAAACCCGCGCCAACGCCCTGCTCCGCGCCGCCATGCTCCGCGACTCCACACAAAAAGCCACCTAAGCCCACGAACACCTTCTGCCATCGCGCACTCAGGCCTGTCATCCTGAGCGGAGCAGCCCGGCCTTTTCTTGCGCGCGGCCACCCCTCCGCATTTGTCATCCTGAGCGGAGCAGTCCGGCGCTCGGTTTTCGAGCGCCGGGCTGCGCAGTCGAAGGACCCTGGCGTGATTAACGCCGCCCCACAAGACGAGGAGACTCACACAAGTCGCACCGCCCGTCCTCCAGAATCCCCGACCCTAAAGCGCCATAGCCCACACGCCGCGAATTTAGACTGGAATGGGCGGAGGGCCCTACTTCGAAGGTGTGACACCGTAACACGCAGAAGAGCGCGGCTAAATCCTCACTGACCTTCGCCTTGCGTATACTCTCATTCTCCGCGCGGAACTTACGACGGGCAGAAACAGTTTCAAGTCTCCTAGGATATACTCTCGGTTAGTTCCCGAGGAGTCGAATCCGGTGCGAACTCCCTTCCCAGCTATCTTACTTTCGGTGGTTACAATTACTTCCTGTGCCGCACTCGGCTCTCAATCTTCCCCTTCTCAGCAACCTCCAGATCCGAACGCTACCACAATCGACCAATCTTCGGTCACTTCGCTGCAGCTCAAAATTCGGCACAATGACGTAGAAATTGCTAGCGCTACTGGCTTCGTTGTAGAAAGGAACAACAAACCGTACCTAATAACAAACCGCCACGTCGTCCTGGCATGCGCGCTAGACCAAAATCCTACAAACGTTGGTGGCTGGATCTGTGCGAACAAGATTGCAATTCTTCACAACAAACTCAACCGCCTCGGTGAGTGGCTCTGGGTAACGGAGAACTTGTTCGACGAGCACAATAACAAGCGTTGGTCGGAGCATCCGACACTAGGCGCCGCCGCGGATCTCGTAGCACTGCCTCTGCAACACACGGACGACGTTAAGTTTTACTCTCTGGATTTGGAGACCAGAAAGACCGACCTTGTTGTTGGCCCCGCGGATCCTGTCAGCATCGTAGGCTTCCCTTTCGGACTAGCCACGCAGGGCGGGCTCCCCGTTTGGAAGACTGGGACGGTGGCGAGTGATCTGGATATCAACATTGGAGGGAGCCCCGTCTTCCTTGTGGATACAACCTCCAGGCCGGGTATGTCCGGATCTCCCGTTTACGCTGTGCGCTCTGGGGCTTATCGTGCCTCTGACGGGACGCTTCGAACCGCCATGGGCGGCACGATGAAGAAATTCCTCGGCGTCTATTCTGAGCAAATCCAGGCTGCGGAGCTCGGAGGGGTCTGGAAGGCTGAGGCTCTGATGGCCCTCTACAATTCCTTGCCGTAAAGAATCTTGTGCTGGTTGGAGAGCTACTGATCTACTGGAGGAAGATATGGAACCGCCGACGACAACCCCGTGCCCTCGCTGTCACGGCAAAGGCCAGAGAGATGGCCAGACATGCAGCACATGCGGCGGCACTGGACAGATTCCAGTTCATAGAGAGCCCGCGCGATAGATCAGGCGGGTGGGGCAGAGACTCCCAAGCCGCTGATTGGATGAAGGCGTCGGCTCCTATCGCCGAGTAGACTTGGTAGCGCTAAACGACCAAGGGCGGTTGGGGCAGAGTTTCCCAACTGGTGCAGTGGGTGCCGCATCCTTGTGGTTTTCAAGGGTGCGGATTTTGACTTCTCCGAGCTTGCACTTTGCAGCACTTCCATTGGGTTTCCTACGGCTTCTCGCTCCTCTTTTTCTGACGAGGTGCCTTCGCGGTTGAAGTTAAACCCTCATCCCGAAACAACCACCAATTCACCATGCGCTTTGCGGCTCGGCCGCACAGTAATCTCCACGTCCCGCCGCAGCGCCGTCAGAAATTCCATCAGCCGTCCCACGGAAGAGTTACCCGCGCGGTTGCGCATCAACAGCGAAACGTGCGGCTGCCGCACGCCCAGGATTTTCGCCATCTCCACTTGTGTCAGCCCGCTCTTTCTGAGGATGCTATGGATTTGCAGCGTAAGCCGCGCTTTGAGCAATTCCTGCTCCGGGCTAGCCAGCCCCAAATCCGCAAACACATTCCCGCTCCCCTCGACCACGCCCCCCTAGCCTTTCCCCAACTTTGTCGCCCGCTTTTTCATTTAGTTCTGCCGTAGCCCCCGTCCACTCATCTTCGGCACAACCCGGCCATCCCTACCGCGAACTTGTCCGCCGCTGGCGCTCCTTCTTGCTCTTACTCGAAGGCAGCTCGTCGCCTGCAACCGGCGGATTGTTCTTCCCCAGCCGATCGAGAATGCGCGTCACCTTGCCCGCATCGGCTCGCCGCGCCCGCTCCTCAAAATACTCTTCCGTGCGCATCGCGGACACTTTCTCCGCCAGCGCCAGCGTAATCAGCTGATTCAACGGCACGCCATCCGCTTCTGCTGCCTTGCGCGCTTCCGCCAGCAAACTCGGCGGTACACGCAATGCAAAGTTACTGCGTCTCATCCCTTACCTCCCTTTGCTCCTAAACCCGCCTCCTCATTGAGTCCCGTCTCTCCACATAGTCCCCTCAGTGATGATAAGCGACGTTCCCTTTTCCTGCTCGCCACTCTCCACTCGTCACTAGCCACTTGCCACCGGCCACTACCCGTACGTTTTCCACAACCCGTTCGAATTAGCAAACACTGCCATATACATTTTAGTAGACAAACCGCCCAATCCATGCTATCCTTCTTCATGTTTGCCCGCCGTGGCGATTCTTTCGGCGCATTCGCGCCCGGCTCTCTCCTTCCGTCCCTCCCTCAACCCCCACTCTTTTTTACCCCGATCTGCGAGGGGCGCTCTTCCATTCACTCTTTTGCACTAGGGCGAACGCCATCCCCTTCCTTTTCAATCCCTTGCGCACTCTTTGTATGTTTACCCGGGATGACACCGAGAGCGTTTTTTCAACGC
>Ga0207015_1031_pt1 | contig 53429 bp, 51 predicted proteins | sample Alteio_BWMinCont_53_FD_153486 | JGI IMG/M metagenome (GOLD analysis project Ga0207015, IMG submission 153486) | Enriched cells from forest soil in Barre Woods Harvard Forest LTER site, Petersham, Massachusetts, United States -... | ecosystem: Environmental > Terrestrial > Soil > Temperate forest >...
GATCCGTTTGTGGGCGAGAAGGGGTTGCAGTATTTGTTTGGGTTTGCGTATCGGAATGCTGCGGGCGAGTGGCGTTATGAGAAAAAGTGGGCGCTGAATCGCGAGGAGGAGAAGCGCGGATTCGAGTGGCTGGTGGATGAAATCATGCGGCGGCGCGAGGCGAATCCGAAGATGCATGTGTATCACTTTGGAGCGTACGAGCCTGGCGCGCTGAAACGGTTGATGGGAATGTACGCGACGCGGGAAGACGAGATTGACCGGATGCTGCGGGCTGGCGTGATGGTGGATTTGCACCAGGCATTCAAGCAGAGCACCCGGGCCAGCGTAGAGGAGTACTCGCTGAAGAAGATTGAGGCGTTTTACGGATTTGCGCGGGCTACGCCGCTCGATTTATCTCGGGCGGCGATGCGGTATGTGGAGCACCGGCTGGAGTTGGGAAAGCTGGAAGAGGAGACTCCGGAAGAATATCGCGAGACGCTCGAAGGATATAACGGGGAGGATTGCGTTTCGACGGGGAAATTGCGGGATTGGCTGGAGGAAGAGCGCGGGAAACTGGTGGCGCGCGGGATCGAAGTGCCGCGGTTGCCGGAGAAGAGCGGCGATCCTTCCCCGAAGCTGGAAGAAAAGCTGGAGCGCGCGGCGGCACTGACGGCGCGGCTGGTGGAAGGGATTCCGGTGGACCCAGCCGCGCGGACCGAGGAGCAAGCGGCGCAGTGGCTGCTGGCGCAGCTCTTGAGCTGGCACCGGCGAGAAGACAAGCGGGCGTGGCAGGACGGGTATCGGTACGCGGAGATGAATGACGAGGACTTGCTGGATGAGCGAGTTGGACTGACGAAGATGAGTTTTGTAGAGCATGTGGAACAGGTGGGGCGCGGGACGAAAGTACCGACGGATCGCTATTCTTTCGAGCCGCAGCCGGCGAGCAATGTACGGGCAGAGAAAGAGCTTTATTTTGGCGACGAGAAGTTCGGCGAAGTGGTGAGGCTGGACCACGCGAAAGGCGTGGTGGACATCAAGAAAACGAAGAAAACGGCGGAAGTACATCCGCCGACGGTTTATATGTGGGATGCGCCGCTGAATTCGGATGCGCAGGCAGGTTCGCTTTATCGAATTGGGGAGTGGGTGGCGGAAAACGGGATGGCTGCGGCGGGGCGGTATCGCGCGGGACGGGATTTGTTGTTGCGCAGACCGCCGCGATTAAGGGGCGGCGAGAAACTTGGGCAACTGGCGAGCGAAACAGCGGTGAATACGGCGAACCGGATTGCGGTGGCGCTGGAGGATTCGGCGTTTGCGATTCAAGGGCCGCCAGGCTCGGGGAAAACGTACACCGGCGCGCGGATGATCTGCGAACTGGTGAAGTGCGGGATGAAGATTGGCGTTACGGCGCTGAGCCACAAGGTGATTCGGAAATTGCTGGACGATGTGGTGGAAGCGGCGCGCGACGTCGAGGTTGCGGAAGTGTGCTGCCTGCATCGCGAAAATGAAGGCGAAGAAAGCGACGGAGTGGCTGTGGCGAAGGAGGACAACGAAGAGGCGTGGGAGGCGTTGCGATCGGGCAGAGCGAATGTGGTGGGTGGGACGTCGTGGGTCTGGTCGCCGGAGAAAGCGTTTGAGATTGTGGATGTGCTGTTTATCGATGAGGCGGGACAGATGTCGCTGGCGGATGTGCTGGCGGTTTCGCAGGCGGCGAAAAGACTGGTGTTGCTGGGGGACCCGCAGCAACTGGAGCGGCCGACCAAGGGCAGCCATCCGGATGGTGCGGAGAAATCGGCGCTGGAGCATTTGCTGAATGGACGGAAGACGATCGCGGCAGACATGGGATTTTTGCTGCCGGAGACGTGGCGGCTGCATCCGAAGGTTTGCGAATACACTTCCGAGTTTTTCTACGACGAGAAGCTGCGGTCGCATGCCATTGCGCGTAGCCGAGTAATTGAAGGGCATCCGTGGATTGCGGGAGCAGGCTTATGGTTTGTGCCGACGGAACATGAGGGAAACCGGAACGCTTCGGCGGAGGAAGTGGAATTAGTGGCGCGAATTGTGGAGGGACTGCTGGCGCCTGGAGTGAAGTATTTTTACAGCGCGGGGAACAGCCGGGCGTGGAAGGAAGAGGAGATTTTGATTGTGGCGCCGTACAACGCGCAGGTGGCGGATTTGAAAACGCGGTTGCCAAGGATGCGGATTGGGACGGTGGACAAGTTTCAGGGGCAGGAAGCGCCGGTGGTGATTTATTCGCTGACGACTTCTTCGCCGGAAGAAGCGCCGCGGGGGATGGAGTTCTTGTACAGCTTGAACCGATTGAATGTAGCGACGTCGCGGGCGAAGACGGCGGTGATTGTGGTGGGGAGTCCGCGATTGTTTGAGCCGGAGTGCCGGACGCCGCGGCAGATGCAGCTGGCGAATGCATTGTGCGGGTATTTGGAGAAGGCGAAGGTGGTGCGGGCGGAGGAGATTTAGGGTGCAGCGGCGCGGAGTAGATGAGGAAGCTTGCTTGCGGGAGGCCGGGATATGCGTCTAAGCGGGCAAGGAAGGTCTCTATGACCACGACGAAGAACGGACTGGTATTGTTTTTGATGGCAGGTCTTGGGTTGACGGGGGCTATGTTCGCGCGGGCGTATGTCTCAGGGCCGACGACCAGCCCACAAACGGCTGGGGAGCAAGAGCGCGAGCGGTTGATGACGAAGGGGAAGGCGATTTTTGTCGAGAAATGCGCGAAGTGCCACAACGAGCGCGGCGACAAGGCGCTCAGCAGCGGCTCGCCGCTGAATGAACGAGGGCTGATGCCAGATGCGATTGCGCGGGCGGTGAAAGGGCGGCTCGGCAGCGGAACCGAAGAAGAACGGCGGGCGGTCACGCTGTATATTGCAAGCTTGATGAGGGATGCGGACAAAGGCGTACCGAAACCCTAGCTGGCTGGCGAGCAGCGCAGTGGATGGCGGCGTAAAGCCGCCTCTGCGAGGAGAGCGATTGCGCGGGCCGTCCCAAAAGGACGCCCCTTACAACCCGGCGTCTACAGTGAGATGGCGCGGGCCGCGGTTGGTTGACGCAGCCCGCGCCAGTTTTGTTAGTGTAGTTAGCGGATGAGGTTAGCGGCCGCCGTGATCGCCGCCGTCCTGGTCGCCGCGATCGTGATCGCCATCGCCGTCGAAGTGAAACAGGTCGAAGAGATCGCCGATGGCGGGCATATTGCGCGGAACATAGGGATTGTCGTCATCGAAGCGCGGATTGGGAAGATTGTCGCGGCTGCGGTCGCTCAACTTGGTGTCGAGAAGCCAGTTGCGCTCGACGAATTTCACGAAGGAAGAATGCTCGTTGTAGACGTGGCTGATGTGGCCGCCAGTGGAGAACGGGGAAACGGCGATCATCGGAATGCGCGGGCCGGTGCCGAAGAAATCGACGGGCTGGATGAAGCCGGAGTCGTAGTAACCACCGCCCTCGTCGACGGTGACGAAGATCGCAGTTTCCTTCCACTGCTCCTTGTTGCTCTGCGCGAGTTCAATGATATTGCGCGCGAAAGCTTCGAAGAGACCCCACTTGGAGGAGGCTGGATGGCCGTCCATGAGGCCGTCGGGCTTGACGTAGGAAACTGCGGGAAGAGTGCCGTTGACGAGATCGCTGAAGAGATCGGTGACGTCACGCATGTGGTCCGCAACGACGGTTGGATAGTTCGCTTCATACTCGAACGGGTTGCAGATATTGCAGTAGCTGCCGTTGAAGGGGCTGGTCGTGCCATCAGCATTGAAGCCGCCGCCATAGTATTTCCAAGGAATGTTGTGGGCGCTGAGGACATCGCCGATGCTGCGCTGCAATGTCTGGGGAACGACGAGGCCCGCCTGGGGCAAGCCCTTAGGCGTGAAGGCCGGGTTGACATTGACGGCCTGCCAGAACTGGCCGGGTCCGCACTTGGTGTCCACGTTGTAGGGCAGCGCCTGGAGATAGTTGGTGATGGCGGCGATGCCGGGCTGGGTGGTGTCGTTGCAATTGAACCACTGTGCGCGTTGAGTATAGAGGTTCAGCGTTCCGGCCTTCGGATCGGGATTGTAGATGTTCTTCGCGGCCGGGGTTGCAGGATTGCCCTTGCCGTCGCTGAAGAAGACTTGGTCAGCAAAGCCGAGAGGCTGGCTGTCTGGGCCGGTTCCGCCGAGCACGGGCTGGTGGTAGTTGTCGCTCATGGTGTACGTATCGGCGAGGGACTTGAAGAGCGGCGCGTCGCCGTTCTGCATGTTGAAGAAGGCCATGGTTTGGCCGGTGTCGTGCGGCGTCCCGGTGAGCGGAGTGCTGTAGGTTGTGGTAATCGCTGACTGCAAATCGTGGAGGCAGCCCGTGGGGTTCTCGCGCGATACGTGCTCTCTGTCGATGGCGCAATCGACTTGCTGGACCATCTGGAAATATTGATGGATAGTGTCGCCGGTGAAGGCGTCGAAGGGCATGGTCGGGCCGGTGAGCTGGAACGGGCCAGGCGGCAGGGCGTTGACATTGGTGATGCGGGTATCCGGACCGAGGGTGAAAGGCAGACCTGTGCCGCCGGTGCCGAGTAGGAATTGGTCTGCAGCCGCCAGGCCGGGATCGCCGCCAGGGATGGTCGAAACGGCTGCATAGGGCGAAACGGCGCCAACGCCAGCTACATCGGGAGCGGGAAGCGTGGTGAAGAGCTGCTTTTCCGCTGCGTCTGCGCTGCTGAAGAATTTGCCGTTGTTGGGCGCGGAAACGATCTTGAATTGATGAGCCTTGGCGAAGTTGGGGCCCGGCGTGCCGTCTTCCTTGACGATGCCTTCGGAGAGGAGATTCAACACTCGCTCGTGCCGATCCCTGGGCTCATAGGTGGCGAAGAGATGGTCGAAGCTGCGATTTTCTCCAACGATGATGATGACGTGCTTGATGGGGCTGGCGGTGTGAATTTTGTCGACGGCTTTGTCGGGATCGTTGTCGGCGTACCCTGCTGGAGCGTACGCCAGCATGGAACAGGCCAGCAGCGAAGCACAGATGGAAGTGCTAAGCCGGTGCTGACGCGGCTTGGAATTGCTTTGGGACATGGACTCTCCTCTTCGGAAGTGGGATAGGGCGGGCGTTACGGTTGATAGCTGGTGGACGTTACGCGGGTGTGTCAGAGCGGTTGGTGGGGAATGAAAAGTGCGTGAGAGTCGCGGCATGGAGCGCGGGATTTGAGAACAATTTGATGTATAAAGATGCGCGGCTGAGATTAGGGTGCGGTTGGCGAAGAGAGGAATTCGTGGATATGAAGAAGCTAATTCTTTTGGTGTTGCTGATTGGGTGGACGGGAGTTGCGACGGCGCAAGAAGGGGCGAAGAGCGCGCTGGAGAAGCCGGTGCGGCACGAGTTCGTGATGGAGAATTTCAAGACGGAGAGCGGGGTGACGCTGCCGAAGGCGGTGGTGGTTTATGGGACGTACGGGAAGTTGAACGCAGCGAAAGATAATGTGGTGCTGCTGCCTTCGCACTATATGGCGGACCATCATGGGTATGAGTGGCTGATGGGTCCGGACAAGGCGCTGGATCCGGCGAAATTGTTTTTGGTGGCTACAGAATTGTTTGGGAATGGCAATTCATCTTCGCCGAGCAATACGCCGGAGCCATTTCACGGGCCGCGGTTTCCGGTGACAACGATTCGCGACAATGTGGAGGCGGTGCACCGGTTGCTGACGGAGGAGTTGAAGGTTACGCATTTGCGCGCGGTGATCGGGTTTTCGATGGGGGCGCAGCAGGCGTTTCAGTGGGCGGTGAGTTATCCGACGTTTGCGGACCGGTTGGTGGCGACGGCAGGCACGGCGAAGTGCTATCCGCACGGGATTGTGCGGCTGGAAAGCGAAATTGCGGCGATTACGACCGATGACGCATTTCAGAATGGCGAGTACAAGGTGCAGCCGAAGAAAGGGATCGAGACATTTGCGTTGGTGTGGGAAGGGTGGTTATTTTCGCAGGAATGGTGGCGGCGAGAAATGTGGCGGGAAGGCGCTAAGCCGGGGACTACGTTCGAGAGCTTTGTGAAGGATCTGAGAGAGAATTTTATTCCGGGAGCGGACGCGAATAATTTGATTTTGCAGATGCGCACGTGGGAGAAGCATGACGTGGGGACTACTCCGGGATTTGGCGGGGATGTGGAGAAGGCGTTGAAATCGATCAAAGCGCCGTTCTTGTATATGCCGGGGGAGACGGATTTGTATTTTCCGGTGGGGGATGCCCGGTATGAAGCGCAGTTTATGTCGACGGTGAAGCTGATGCCGATTCCGTCGTTGTGGGGGCATCCGGCGGGAGCGGCACCGGATCCGGCGGATTCAAAATTCTTGAACGAGAATATTGCCAAGTTTCTGGCATCGGCCCGATAAAGCCGACTAGCGCATCGATTGCGGACCGGTACTCGCTCCAGAGCGCGGTGGCTGGGATTTCGGCGCATACGTCGAAAGATATTGATTCGCGATTTGCTGAATCTCCGGATTGGGCGCGTGGACCGCGGCACGCATGAAGCGCGTCACGCGAGGGCGCTCGCGCTGCGACAACATTTCCGCAATTCTCACCATGGTTTCTGGTGGACTTCCAGCCTGGTAAGCGCCAATCAAGGCTTCGACGATGCCAGAAAAATCGATGTTATCTTCCTTAGCTTTTACCGAGGCGAACCACTGCCGCGCCGCCGCGCTGATTCTCTCGTCTGGTTCGATCAAGGCGTCCGAGGCCAGTTCGATATCCGCGCGCGACACGGCGTTGGGATCCGCGTCGCCGAACATATAAAGGAGACCGATCTCTCCGGCGCTGTGCAGGCAAGGATCGTTGCTTTGCACGGCGTCGGCAAGAAAGTGGGCGCCGGTTTCGTGCATCCAACTGAGCACGCCCGCAACCCAGCGCGGGTAATCTTCGCTGGAAACGCTGCAACCTGCGAGCAAGGCCTGAGCGGCCGGCGCCCCGAGATGGGAGAGCTGGTCGTCGATCGCCAGCGTGCTAGTAGCACCCGACGGAGAGGACTGCACCAACGCGATGAAGACCGGAATCTTGCGGGGGTCGTCATACTTGGCGAGGACTTCGAGCAAATTGTCCCGGGTTGCCTTTGTGGATGATGGCAAGGCCTGCAGCAAGGCTGGAAGAAGTGCCGGATCTGGATGTTGCAGAAGCTCTGCTTTGGCAGCACCGCTAGCGCCGGGATCGGAACCGAGCAGGCGTTGCAGACGCGCGTCGGACACCATCTGGCCGGACGCGGCAAACGAGAAAAAGAGCAGCACAGTAGCCCACAGGATCACTGCCTGAATAGCTCGACGTGTACACATAACCATAGATTAAGGCTTGTTGCGGTCAGCCGGCGGACGGATGCGTTCCCGCTTGGCGAAAAGGTTAAACAGGAAGCCAAGTTTACGATGCCAGGTCCGCGAGGTAGGCGTTTTTTCGAGTCGCGGTATAATGGAAGGCTATGATTTCGGTCAATAACATATCTATGCGCTTTGGGGCGCGCGTGCTGTTTGAGGATGTGACTTGCAGCTTTATGCCGGGGCGGCGGTATGCGGTGACTGGGCCAAACGGGGCGGGCAAGTCCACGTTCATGAAAATTGTGACGGGCGAATTGGAGCCGACCAAAGGCAACGTGACGCGGCCAAAGAAATGCGGCGTGCTGCGGCAGGACCAGTTTGCGTTTGACGAATTTCGCGTGATCGATACGGTGATCATGGGAAATGCCGGGCTGTGGGCAGCAATGCAGGAGCGCGAAGCGCTGTGGGCCAAGCCGCACGAACAGATGACGGATGCGGACGGGATGAGGCTAGGCGAGCTCGAAGGAATTGTCGGCGAAGAAGGTGGATATACCGCGGAGTCGGATGCCGGCGTTTTGCTCGACGGCTTGGACGTTTCCGCGGCGTTGCACGAACGGAAGATGAAAGAGTTGCAAGGCGGGCAGAAAGTGCGCGTACTGCTGGCGCAAGCGCTCTTTGGCAATCCGGCGGCGCTGCTGCTGGACGAGCCTACCAACAACCTGGACTTGGATTCGGTGCACTGGCTGCAGGATTATCTGCACGAGTATGAAGGCGTGCTGATTGTGATTTCGCACGACCGGCACTTTTTGAATACGGTGTGCACGCACACGGCGGATATCGATTACGAGACGATCATCCAGTACGTGGGCGGATACGACGAGATGGTGATGGCCAAGACGTCGGTGCGCTCGCGGATTGAGTCGGAGAATGCGCAGCGCGAGAAGAAGATCGCGCAGTTGCAGGATTTTATCGCGCGCTTTTCGGCGGGTACGCGATCGGCACAGGCCACTTCTCGCAAGAAGGAAGTGGAGCGGCTGCAAACGACGGAGCTGGCGCGCAGCAATATTCAGCGCCCGTATATTCGCTTCGACATGAAGAAGCCATCGGGGCGGCATCCGCTGGAGTTCAAATCGGTACGCAAGTCGTACGGCGACTTGAATGTGATTCACGGATTCAGCGCAAGCCTGGACCGTGGAGAAAAGATTGCGTTGATGGGGCGGAACGGCGCGGGTAAAACAACGCTGGTGAAGTCGCTGGTGCGCAACGCCCCAGGATTTATCGACGAGGCGGACCGGCATTTCGGCGTGGATGCGGGAACAGTGCGCTGGGGGCACGAGGTCTCAGTCGGCTACTTTGCGCAGGATCATGGCGACTCGATGGAGCGCAGCAACATGCCGGCACTCGAATGGCTGTGGCAGTTCGATCCATCGGCTTCTCAGGAAGAGTTGCGCGGACTGCTGGGGCGCATGCTATTCAGCGGCGAGGACGCCACCAAGCCGACGCGAGCGCTTTCCGGCGGCGAAACGGCGCGGCTGTTGTTTTGCCGGCTGATGCTGCAGAAGCCCAACGTGCTGGTGCTGGACGAACCGACCAACCATTTGGATCTGGAGTCGATCAACGCGCTGAATATTTCGCTGCAGAAGTATGAAGGCACGGTGCTGCTGGTCACGCACGACCACGACGTGATCGACGAAGTGGCCACGCGCATCTGGCATTTCCACGAGGGCAAGATCGACGACTTCAAGGGACCCTACGAAGAGTGGGCGGTCAAGATGCAACGCGCGGCCGCGGCACAAAAGCTACAAAAATCCACGGCTTAGGAAATCCTCAGCGGCCCCGTGCGTCGCGAACCGGCTAGCTGGCCGGACGGACAGTGCCAAAGCTGAAACATTAACGGACTTTTTATTGTTCTGGCGAACGGCTGGACCTACGATGGCAAGAAGCGAGGTCCGGCCATGGAACATCATCACCGAATGGACGCGCTGCCGAAATTCCTGTTCGGCGGCGAAAGTTTGACGACACAAAGCGCGGCGGAATTGAAGCGCGGGCTGATAATCGACGCGATTTTCGTATTGCTGTTGCTGCTGGGACTGGCGGGCGTGGCGTTTGGGCAATCGCAGGACCCGCCGAAGGATCAAAAGCAGCAGGGCCAGCAACAGCCCTCCAACCAAAGCGCATCGCCGGCGACGCCAGCCCAGGCGCAACCAGAAGATTCGGTGGCGGAAGCCGCACGCAAAGCCAAGGCCAAAAAAGCCAAAAAAGTGTACGGCGAGGAAGACCTCGCCGGACTGAAGGGCGGGGTCTCGGTGGTTGGCGATCCAAACGCGCAAAAGCCTGCCAAGCCGTCCAACAGCGAAACGATTGCGGCGGACGTGCCGGAGGAAAACGGCTCCGCCGACATGAAGGCGAACGAGCAAGCCTGGCGCGGGCGAGCGAGACAAATTCACGCCCAGATGGATACGACGGACGAACAGATCAAAGCGCTCAAGGAAGATATCAAGAAGACCGGATCATCCGGGTTCAACGCACAGAAGGGCCTGAAGGATAACGTCGTCTACCTGGACGACAAAACGGCGCGCCTGCAGCAATTGGAAAACCGCAAGAAGCAGCTGGAAACGACTCTGGACGACTTGCAGGAACAAGCCCGCAAAGCCGGCGTTCCGAACGAATGGGTTCGCTAGAAACGAACGCCTGACGGGCTCTCCCAAAAGCGCCAAAACTGCCGTATATCAAACCGCCGGAAACCTGCCCTTATTCTCCAGAACTCGAACTGGAGGCACCATGAAGTTCACACACTGCTTGGTCGCAGGCGCTCTGGCGGCTTCGATTCCCTTTGCTTTGCAGGCCAAGGAACACGACTATCAAAAAGGCGTTCTGCAGCGGATGGATTCGAGTTCCTGCGGGTACTCGGAGAAAGACGGCAAGACGCTGGTCGGTCAGATTGTCGGCACGGACGGCCAACACAAGAAAGCACAGGAACTGCTGTGTCAGGAGTACGTGCTGGAAGCGGACCGCCTGACCTATCGCATTCGCCCGAAGGACGACAAGCATCCGGCACTGCTGCCGGTAGGTGAGAGTGCGCAGTTCCGCCTGCATAAGGACAAGATGATCCTGCGGGTTCCGGAAGGGGACGGTAAGGAACGCGAATACCTGGTTATCTCGATGGTGCCGCGCGACGACGCGAAGACCACACAAGCGGCGAGAGTCAACCCCTAGACCCAGAGGCGGTCTTACAGCCCCTTTTCCGTGCGAAAAATGCGTACGACGGCGGCGGGATCACGCTGGTCGCCGTCCACCGCGGCGTTGAGGCGCCGCATGTCGTCCGCGGAGATCTTTCCGGCGAGATCGGCAAGGGCGGCGCGAAGTTGCGGGAATTTTCCCAAGGTATCGCGGCGAACGATGGGCACGGCATCGTAGGGCGGAAAGTAGTGGCGATCGTCGGACAGCGGAACCAGATCAAGCGCGGCGATTAAACCATCGGTGGAATTGCCGGCGACCACGTCGACCTTTTTGTCGACTAGCGCCCGGTAGATGAGGCCCAGGTCCATCACGCTGGGCTGCGCCGCGAAACGCAGGCCATAGCGCTGGCTCCAACCCTGGTAGCCGTCGGGACGCTCAAGAAATTCGTAACCGAAGCCCGCCCGCCAGTGTGGTGCCAGCGGAATGATGTCCGAAATGGTGCGGAGACGATATTGGCGGGCATCCGCGCCGCGAACAACCATCGCGAACGTATTTTCGAAGCCCAGTGGTTCGGTGACTTCCAGCGGGAAGCGAGCGGCGTAGCCCTGTTGAACGCGAGTGTAGATCGTGGCCGCGCTGTCTTCACCGGGAGCCTGGTTGAGCACGGCGGTAAGAGCGGTGCCGGTGTATTCGACGTAGAGGTCGAGATCGCCGGAAAGAAGCGCCTTGTGGCAGAGAAGAGTGCCACCGAGATTGGATTTGCGAATCACGTGGATGCCGGTGCGGGCTTCGATGTGCTGGGCGAGGAGCTCGGCGAGGACGACTTGCTCGGTGAAAAACTTCGAGCCTACAGTGATGTTGGGTTGCGAAGAGTGGCGGCAGCCTGACAGAGGAATCGCGAGGAAGCAAAGACCCGCTAGTGTGCAAAGCGCGCGCCGCACGTCAGGAGACCTTCAATCGGCGTTCCAACAACGCGAGAAGACCATCGGCGAGAAGAGCAAGCGCCGCGGCGGGAACAGCACCGGCAAGAATGACTGCGTCGCTGACCATGGCGACACCACGGAAGATGAATGTGCCGAGGCCGCCCGCGCCGATAGCCGCGGCGATGGTAGCAACGCCAATGGTGATGACCGTGGCGGTGCGAATGCCCGCGAGGATCACGGATAGCGCTAGCGGCAGCCGGACGCGCAGGAGAATTTGCGACTGAGTCATACCCATCGCTTCGGCGGATTCGAGGACTGCGGGATCAATTCCGGTGAGGCCGACGTAGGTATTGCGAAGGATGGGTAGAAGCGCATAAAGAACCAGAGCGACGACTGCGGTACGTCTACCGATGCCGCCGAGAAACGGAATCGGAATCAGAAAGCCGAAAAGCGCCAGGCTGGGAATGGTCTGAAAAACGCTGGCGACAGCCAGTGCTAAAGAGCGCAGCGCCGGGCGGCGCACGATCAGCATTCCGAGAGGAACACCGATCGCGATAGCTATGACCATGGCGATGAGAACCAGCGTCATATGCTGGAGCGTGGCAGCGAAAATCTCCGCCTGGTGCGTGCGGAAAAAGCGCAGTGCGCTCATGCCGGCGCTCCGGGCGCGGTCAGGAGCGAAGCAGCGAAAGCGCGGACTTCCGGATGATCGATACGCAAGAATTCTTGTGGAGCAGCCGCAGCAACGATTTGTCCGGCCTGCAACAAAACGATACGCGAGCCTAGCAGCAGGGCTTCGCGCAAATCATGCGTGACGAAGACGATGGTCTTGGCCAGCCGTTTTGCCAGCGCGGCGAATTCACGCTGCAGTTCCGCGCGGGTGACCGGATCGAGCGCGCCGAACGGTTCGTCCATTAGCAAAATGGGCGGATCGGCGGCCAGGGCTCGCGCTACGCCAACGCGCTGACGCTGACCACCTGAGAGTTCGCGAGGGCGGCGCGGGCTGAATTCTCGCGGCTCCAGGCCAACCAGCTGAAGCATTTCGTTGACACGGGCGGCGATGCGGTCCGCCGGCCAGCCAAGCAATCCCGGGACGAGGCCGATATTTTGCGCGACGGTGAAATGGGGAAAGAGGCCGGCCTCTTGAATGACATAGCCGATCCCGCGACGGAGCTGAATTTCGTCCCAAGCAGAAGTGAGACGCCCCGCGACGACGACTTGGCCGTCCGACGGGAGGAGCAATCGATTGACCAAACGCAGCAGAGTCGTTTTGCCGCTGCCACTGCGGCCCAAAAGAACTACTGCATCTCCCGGACGCACTTCCAGTGAGACATTCTTAAGAATTGGGCGGCCTGCAATACCTTTTATTCGGTAAGACACTCCAGAAAACCGAATGGCGGCTGGATCTTGCTCCATTTTCACATTCATTTCGGTTGACATGGGTAACACCGAGAGAGACCATCATACGGTATTTCAACTGCCGGCCAGGCCCTCGCCAAGTTTGGCGCATCCTTCGAACATATCCCGCATCAAAAGGAAGGGGAAAACGTCATGGGAGCCGTAGCCGCCGCCACTCGCATCCGCAACGACATTCATACCCGCCTTCTGGAAGCCCGCACGCGCACCGATGAAGTTTTCCGGGTGGTTCGCGACGAAGCGCTTTATAACCGCCCCATCCGCGAGCGCCATCGCATTATTTTTTACGTGGGACACGTTGAGGCATTCGATTGGAACTTGCTGGCCGAGCGCGCTTTTGGATTGAAGCCGTTTCAACGGGAGTTTGACCAGCTATTTTCATTTGGCATCGATCCTGTGGACGGAGGCTTGCCCAGCGACACGCCGGCAGATTGGCCGGAACGCCAGGATGTCGACCGCTACGTGCGGCGCTTGAGAGACGAGCTGGATCGGGCCATCGAACGAGCTTTGGCCGCTCCCTGGGAAGGGCATCCACAACTCAGCACGATGTTGGCGGTGGCCATCGAGCACCGCCTGATGCACGCGGAGACTCTGGCGTACATGCTGCATCGCCTGCCATTTGATCACAAAGTGCCTGGGCCGCCCACGCCGGACTGGCAAAGAGCGCGAGTGAAGTCGCGGCTGATGGAAATTCCAAAAGGCTACGCGACGCTGGGATTGGGCAGGGAGCAAGGCGACGAGTTCGGTTGGGACAACGAATTGGGAACCCACCGGGCGTGGGTCGATGGATTCGCCATCGACAGCTGCAACGTTACCAACGGCGATTTTTTGCGCTTTATCCAGGCGGGCGGCTATCAACACCGCAGCCTGTGGAATGATGAAGCCTGGGCTTGGAAAGAGCGGGAAGGCATCGAGCATCCGGCGTTTTGGCGACCCGCCGGCAACTTGTGGATGTACCGCGGAATGTTCGGCGAAATGCGTTTACCATCGGAGTGGCCGGTGTACGTCAGCCAAGCGGAGGCGAGCGCGTATGCCAAATGGCTGGGACGAAAGTTGCCAAGCGAGGAGCAGTATCACCGGGCAGCGTTTGGGACGCCGGGCGGACAGCGGGAGCGGGCGTATCCGTGGGGAGACGAGACGCCCAGCGAGCGGTGCGGAAACTTTGATTTCCAGTATTGGGATCCGGGTCCCGTGGGAGCCCACCCAGAAGGGGCGAGCGCGTTCGGCATCCACGATTTGGCCGGCAACGGATGGGAATGGACCCGTACGGTATTCGCGCCGTTTGAAGACTTCACACCGATGCCTTTCTACCAGGGCTATTCGGCGAATTTTTTTGACGGCAAGCACTTCGTGATGAAAGGCGGATCGCCGCGCACCGCCGCGTCCATGCTCCGCCGGTCATTCCGCAACTGGTTTCAGCCGCACTACCCGTACGTCTACGCAACATTCCGTTGCGTCGAGGACTGAGCCGCCGTACTGCAGGCCGCGCAACGAGCCCACGCCCGGGAGCAAACCATGCCAACCCCTTCCCTTTCCACGCGGTACGTGTCCGACTTTGCCGCGGATGTACGCGAGTCGCTGACCAAGCCCGGGCAGCGAGAATTGCCTTCGAAGTATCTCTACGATGAAGTGGGATCAGCGCTGTTCGAAACCATCTGCGTGCTGCCCGAGTACGGGTTGACTCGCGCGGATGCACGACTGTTGCGGCGCCACGCCGAGGAGATCGTCGCGCTGCTGCCTGCCGCGTTTCACGTTGCGGAATTAGGCAGCGGCAGCGGCAAGAAAACGCGCTGGATTCTGGAAGCGCTGTCGCGACGGAGGCGCACCTACTATTACCCGATCGAGATTTCGCCGTCGGCGCTGCAGGCCTGCGAGAAAGAGCTCGGGCAGATCGACATGGTGAGCATCGTGGGCTACGAGCGGCCGTATCTGGAAGGCTTGCGCGCGGTTGCGGAAGCGCGAGCGGACGAAGATCGCCTGTTGGTCCTGTTCCTGGGAAGCACAATCGGGAATTTCGACCGGAGCGCTGGCGACAAGTTTCTGGCGGAAGTGCGGGAGATTCTGCGAGCAGGGGACGCTTTGCTGCTGGGAACCGACCTGGTGAAAGACGTGGATGTCCAGTTGCTTGCTTACGACGATCCCGCGGGTGTGACGCGCGCGTTCAATCTGAATCTGCTGGCGCGCGTCAATCGCGAACTGGGGGGCAACTTCGATTTATCTGAGTTCGAGCATGAAGCGCGATGGAACGCTGCCGAGCGGCGGGTCGAAATGCATTTGCGAGCTGCCAGCCGGCAACGAGTTGAAATTCCGGCCGCTGGGCTACGAGTGATGATCGAAGAAGGGGAATCCATCTGGACGGAGAGCTCGCACAAATACGAGCCGCGAGAAGTCATTGAAATGGCGCGAGGCACCGGCTTTCGTTGCGCGGGGCAATGGGTCGACCGGGAGTGGCCCTTCGCGCAGAATTTGTTTGTCGCCGACTAGCGGGAATTGTGGATTTCGCTAAGCCGCGCGCGGACCGCGGCTAGAATGCCTCGATTCGCCACATCAACCGGCCGGTCCAGGACTTGAGCTTGGTCAGCGTGGGCCGCCAAACCGCCAGAATCTGCGAGCCCTGATAGACGCGCTCGAATCCTTCTTCGGATTCCGACACGGTTTCAATCGGCGCAACCCAAAACTCCTCCGCGAAGGGCGCGTGAAGCCCTACGCGAACCCGCTGCCAGCCGTCTTCCATTTTCAACATCGGTCCCGGCACAACTCCGCTGAAGCGCAGATTCTGCGGGCCGTCCGGCGTTTCGAAAAAGCGGTCGGGCTCGGAAGGCGCCAAAAAGTTGATGATCGATTCGACGCCGATGGCCAGCGGGCCCGGCAGTGGCCCGGTCAAGTTCAGGCTGATCTCGCAGGCGACCTCAATACCGCGGGGGGCCGGACCGAAGGAGAAATGTTTTGTGAGCGAAGCGGCGACGCTGCCAGCCGTGCCGATGGTGATGACGTCCTCGCGGGTGAGCTCCGCATCGTGCGGCGCGCTATGCTTCACTGAAAATGCGCCGCCTGCGAAGCCAGCCTCTTCCCGCAGCTCCAGGTTCTGATAATCCGCGTGGGTGCGCTCCGCAGCGAATAGGAGCGTGCGAAACGCGTGGCGCGGCCAGCGGTCGTAGCGCAAGAAGCGTTCCAGGCCGGGTTCCTTGACTCGCGTCTGTTCGTGGATGGTTGTAACTTGTCCCGCTACGGGCTTGGCGGTGACTTCGCGCAATCGTGCGTGATAGGACTCCGGACGGCGCGAAATGGAATTGATGAGTGTAGCTGCCGCGAAGCGAAAATCCAGAAAGGCTAGCGTTCCGCCATCATTTGGCTTGAGCAACGCCTGATATTCCGGCGCGGAGAAGAGAATCTCCACAGCTCCATCGGCATCGAAGTCCAGCGATTCGGTGCGCGCTACGAGAGCGCCGGGTATTTGCCGGTCCGCAAGCCCATCGGCGCGAATCAGGTTGCGCAAGATGTCCGTGCGCAAGTGCGGAGCGTACAGTCCGCCAAAGATTCCGTGCCAATAGGCGTCATTGCATTGCGCCTGGTGCAGCAAATCGCGCGCCTGGGCGATTTCCGCGACCGAGGCCGGATCGCGGCGGCGCACCAAAGTGGAAGCGACGCGCGCCGAAGTTCGCAGCATCTTCTTGTGCATCAAATTGGATTCGGAATACTTGCGAAAAAAACCCCGCCAGGAACCTCCGCGCAGGAACGACAAAATCTCCGGCCGCTCCTGAAATTCCTGGTGCACCGCGGCAAATCGCTGGCGCACCGGGGTGGGCAGCGTCCACTCCATCATTTCCGTATAGGACGCCGTCGGCAGATCGGCGCGGCCGAGCGGAGGATGCGCGGCAAGATATTCAGACGGCGTCGCCACACTCAGCCATTCGGCATTCTCTTCGAGCGCGGCGAAGAAATCCTTCAGCCAGCCGTCCGTGTAGCAATGCTCCGCAGTTCCGGGCCAGACCCCGAATTTCTCCATGTCGTCGCCCATCGCCGCAGCCCCGCCGGGGTGCGCGGTCGATGAATCCCGCAGATACTTCACGACGTCAGCGACCGCCCCGAACGGAATCAGATAGCGCAGGCTCTTCTGCCCCGGGTACAGCCGTACGGTTTGTCCGCGGTCCTCGGCAACGTAAGCACCGAACAGCTCATCGGGCTCAAATCCCGCGGATAGAAAATGAATGTCATCGACCAGCGTATAGTCGACTCCCGCTTCCCCCAAAATGCTGGGCAGTTGTGGTTCCCAAACGCGTTCCGCGAGCCACGCTCCCGAAGGACGCTTGCCGAAATGCTGCTCCAAATAGCTGCTCAGCCGCATGATTTGCTCGCGCTGATCCTGCGGCGGGATCGAAACCAGAATGGGTTCGTAGAAGCCGCCACCCACCATTTCCGCCTGGCCGCGGTCCACCAGCGTATTCAGCAGTGGGAAATAGTCTGGGCGATTTTCGAAGATCCAGCTCAGCAGCGGCCCGGAGTAGTGCAGCCCCATGTGAATGGACGGGTGCTTCTCCAGCAACTCGATAAAAGGCAAATAGCAGGTCTCGTACGCCTTCTCGAACACATGACCGAAGTTGCCGCAGGGTTGGTGCGCGTGAATCAACAACACGAGATGGAACTTCTGCGGCATGGGGACAGTTTCTCTCGCACACATAATACCGTGTGCCCGGGGTTTTGTTTGCTAGACGGAGCAGGCATTGCGCCTAAGGCGTAAGCCGCTGTCTTGGATGCCCGAGCACAACGCCGGGGTGCGATTGACACCTGCATCGCGCCTGTGAAAGGCTAACTCTAGATAACCCTTATGCGAGTAACCGCCAAAGGCGAGTACGCCACCCAAGCCGTCTTGCATCTCGCCATGCAATATCCTGAAGTCGTGGCTATTCACGACATCGCGGAACGCCATCATATTCCGCTGAAATACCTCGAACAAATCCTGCTGGAGTTGAAGCGCGGTGGCATTCTCGAAAGCCGCCGCGGCGTGCATGGCGGCTATCTGCTGGCCCGCGCCCCCGAGCAAATCTCGGTCGGCGACGTCCTTCGCCTGGTGGACGGCGCGTTCGCCGAATCGAGCTGCACCCACGCCGAGACCCGCCTGGGCTCAGTGTGCGCGGAAGGACCCAGCTGTGGTCTGAAGCAGGTCTGGCAAAACGTGCAAGATGCCGTCGAAAAAATTCTCTTCGCTACTTCCTTCGAAGAGGTAAAAAGGCGCACCCTGGGGCGAAGCGGCGAATGCCCGCCGCAGCTCGCGCGGCTCGACGCCTGACCCGCCGGCGCTATACTAAGCAAAACGGCGTGCCTGCGTACGCCGCCTTCCGCAGTTTTCATTGGGGAATTCCGGGTGGTCTACTTCTTCTCGTACCAGTTGGCGTTCACCGGAGTGAAGCTGGCCCACTTTTCCGGCAAGTCTTCCAGCGCGAAAATAGCTGTCACCGGGCAAACCGGCACGCAAGCGCCGCAATCGATGCATTCCACCGGGTTGATGTACAACTGCTTCTCGCTCTCGAAGCCCGGCTCATCTTTGCGCGGGTGGATGCAGTCCACCGGGCAGACGTCGACACACGCGGAGTCTTTCGTGCCGATGCACGGCTCGGCGATTACGTAAGCCATTCAACCTCTCCTTTACCTATCAAGACCGCGGGCCGGCCGCTGCTCTCTGCGGAATCACCTGCACCGTCGAAATTTTTCTTATACCACGCCGCTGCTTTGGCCAACAAGCTTCGTCTAAGGAATTGTACGCGGCGCGAATGGGTTTCTCAACTTTCGGCTGTATGGATAAGATAGGGGTGGGGGCAACGCATGAGAATTCTTGCCGGATTCGTCGCATTTCTTTTTTTCGCAGCCAGCAGTGGTTTGGCCTCGCCGCCGGCGTCTTCGCCGCAAGCCTCGCGGCAAGCCTCCGCACCTAAGGCAAAAGCAGCTGCCCAACCCGTGCCGGACCCCGCGATGATCGACACCGCGGGTTTTCAGAAACTGGTCGAGCAATATCGTGGCAAGCCTTTGTTGGTCACCTTTTGGGCCACCTGGTGCGAGCCCTGCCGCGATGAGTATCCCATGCTCAATGAGCTGGCCAAGCAGTACGCACCCCAGGGATTGAACGTCGTCGGCATCAGCCTCGATCAAGACGGCGATTTGATTCTGATGCGTCGCTTCATCGCTCGCTACAAGCCGGTGTTCCCCAACTACCGAAAGAAGGCCGGTGAAGAATCGGCGTTCATCCAAGCGGTGCTGCCGGGCTGGAACGGCGCTATTCCGGCATCCGTGTTCTACGCCAAGGACGGACGCCAGATCGGCCACTTGCTCGGCGAAGGCACTCGCGAAACCTACGACGCGGCCATCCGCACTTTGCTTGAGAAATAGCGATCCGCCGGCCAGTCCGCGATCCCAAGACCAGGAGCTGAGCTTTGCACCTCACCACCAATCTGCGTAGCGGTTACATTCAGGAAGATGTCGAAAACTATCTCTACGCGCTGCTTCCGGCGCGCGACAAAGTCATCATGGAGATAGAGGACTACGCCGCACAGCATGACACCCCAATCATCGGCCCGGCCGTTGCGCGTTTGCTGGCACTTTTGGTGCAGACTTCTGGCGCCAAGCGCATTTTCGAAATGGGCTCGGCCATTGGTTACTCCACCATCTGGCTGGCGCAAGCTGCCGGACCGAAAGCGCAGGTTTTCTATACTGATGGCGATCCCAAAAATGCCGAACGCGCGTCGGAGTATTTTCGACGCTCAGGAGTTGCCAGGCGCATTCGCGTTCAAGTCGGCAATGCACTGGAATTGGTTGCTAAAGCGCCGGGCAAGTTCGATCTCATCTTCAACGACGTCGACAAGCATCAATATCCTGCGGCGCTAAAGGCCGCCCTGCCGAAGCTGAAGCGCGGCGGTCTCTTCATCACCGACAATACGCTATGGTCCGGCCGCGCAGCGCGTTCCGCCGCCCCCAACGACCAGGACACCCTCGGCGTACAGGAATTCAACCGCCTCACCTACGCTTCCAAGGAGCTGTACTCCGTGCTGCTGCCCCTGCGCGACGGGGTCACCGTCTCGCGCAAACTCTAGCATTGTCTGGGTGGGAATGTTTCCGCCACGGTCCGCGTCGCCGAAGTATTTGCAGATTGCTCTACCGCAGGAAATTCTTCAGGAAAAACCCCACGTTCGCCGGCCGTTCCGCCAACCGCCGCATGAAATACGGAAACCAATCCTGGCCATACGGAATGTAAATCCGCAGCCGGTATCCGTCTCGCACCAGACGCCGCTGCAAATCCGTGCGCACGCCATACAGCATCTGGAACTCGAAATCATCTTTCGAGATCTGCTTCGCCGCTGCGTAGCGAATCGTCGCGCCAATCATCCTCGGATCGTGCGTGGCAATCCCGTGATAGAACCCGCTGGACAGCAGCACCTGCATCAGTTTGACATAATTCGCATCGACGTCCGCTTTGCGCGGAAACGCCACTTCCGCTGATTCCTTGTACGCGCCTTTGCAAAGCCGAATTCGGCATCCATACGCCAGCAAGTCCTGCACGTCCGCGTCGCTGCGGTACAGATAAGACTGGATCACCGTGCCCACCGCGGGATTTTGCGCCCGCACCCGCTTGACCACCTCGACGGTCCGCTGCGTGTAAATCGAGCCTTCCATATCCACGCGCAGAAAATTGTCGTACCCTACCGCGCGTTCCACGATCGAGAGCAGCAGCCCCTCGCAGAACTCCACGCTAAGGTCCAGCCCGAGCTGCGTCAGTTTGCAGGAAACGTTGGCCTGCAACCTTTCCTGCGCGATGCGCTCGAAGATTTCCAGGTAGGCGTCGCGCGCTTTCTGCGCGTCCGCGGTGCTGGCGACGTTTTCGCCCAGATAATCCAGACTGGCCAGCATTCCGGCGTCGTTGCACGTGCGCGCAGCCGCGATGGCTTCGTCCAGCGTCTCGCCGGCAACAAACCGGCGCGCCATCTGCCGCGTCTTGGCGTTGGATGTGACGAAATTTGCGAATCCTGGGCTTTCGGAAAGCTTGAGCAGCGTCGACCGGAGCATGGAGACTAAATTATGCCCGTGTACAAACCCATCGCCTAGCCCTTGTGCTCTTCGAGGAACTTCTCCGCGTCCAGCGCGGCCATGCATCCGGACCCCGCCGCGGTCACCGCTTGCCGGTACCGGTGGTCCTGCACGTCGCCGGCAACAAATACTCCTTCAATCGACGTCAAACTGCCGTGCTTCGCCAGCAAGTACCCGTTTTCGTCGGTCTCCAGTTTGCCGCGAAACACCGTGGTGTTCGGATCGTGCCCGATGGCCACAAACACGCCGTCCAGCGCAATCTCTCGCTTCTCTGAACTTTCCGGATTGCGCAAGCGTACGCCGGTCACCGCGCCTTCCGGCGCAAGAATCTCTTCCACCACCGCCGGAGTGACGAACTCCACTTTCTCGTTCGCTCGCGCACGGTCAATCATGATCTTCGACGCGCGAAATTCGTTTCGCCGATGAATCAGGTACACCCGGCTCGCGTACCGCGACAAAAAGTTCGCCTCTTCCATCGCGGAATCGCCGCCGCCAACCACCGCAATCGGCTTGCCCCGGAAAAAATATCCGTCGCATGTCGCGCACGTAGAGAGCCCGCGCCCAATCAAGTCCTTTTCGCCCTTCAACCCTAGCAGCCGCGCCGAAGCTCCGGCCGCCACAATCAGCGCTTGGGCTTCGAACGTCTCTTTGCCTGCCGTGATCTTGAACGGCCGCTGCCGCAAATCCACTTCGGTCACCGAACCGGCCTTGAATTCCGCGCCGAATTTCTGCGCCTGTTTGCGCATATTTTCGATGAGTTCCGGCCCCATAATCCCATCAGGGAAGCCTGGATAATTCTCCACGTGTGTGGTCAGCGAAAGTTGTCCGCCAGGTTCGTGGCCATCCAGTACAATCGGCTTCAGGTTGGCCCGCGCCGCATAAATCGCCGCCGTAAGTCCTGCGCATCCACTGCCAATGATGACAACATCATTCATACGTTCACCGAAGTTATTAGATTCAGAACCACGCCAGCGGGATACAGCGGCAGGCTATTGTAGCATTCTCGTTGCAAATCAATAGGATAGCGGCCTCGGCTCCGAATCTCGCAGGGATTTCCCGTGGTCCGGGACCGGATTTGACTTGACAAGCAGGTATCGTGAGCAGTTTAATCCCCCCACTTCTAGCGGACGCCGGTGCAGAGATTGTCCCCTGAATCCCGGCTTTCGGGTGGAATCGTGGCGGGACTCCCCTCGTCACTCGACCTCGACAACTAAAATTTCGAAGGAGACTCCTACATGAAGGTTCCGCTCCGGTTTGTAGTTCTCTGTTCGCTGGTGTGTCTGTTTGCATCAGCCAGTTTTGGACAAGCTGTCAGCTCTGCTGTAGCGGGAGCGACCACAGTCGACCCGGGCTTCGCGCAGAAGGCGCCGAAGAGCATTTCCTCGGTGCCGGCCGGCGTTTCGCTAAGCTCAGTCGTCCTGGACGCCGATACAGGAGCCGTTATTGGCGGTGCTTCGGGGACGGCGACGGCAGCCTCCTCGATTAACGTCAACCCCCTGTGCCAACCGACCAACGACGACCGATTGATCACCAATAACCCGTTGCCCAATCAATCGAACATCGACGGGCTGATCACCCTGGCGACTTTTGACGGTGCGTTCGTTGCGCAGGCCGGCCCCAGCGCACGCAGGGACTTTCGTTTCACCATGATCGGCAACGATCCTCGTCTGGGGCATCCCACCGTTGTTCCCGCATGCATCGACGAGGTTTCTCTGCAGCTTCTGAACGCGGACGGCTCCGTATTCAAGACAGTCCCGTTCGCTCCTTTCGAACAAGCGACGCTGGAATCTCCCAACTTTGAGCCTCTCAATTACCGCTCCGGTGCCCATATTCAGTTCGCAGACGCCGTTCATCGGGCCCAGTTCTTTAATGTAATGGAGGAGAAATGGCATACGGTGTTGATGCCCAGTGTGACTGCCCGGACGACGATTACCGTGCCGCGTTTCGTGAACGTTCAACTGAAGGATGGGACCGTTGTTCAGGCGCGCTCGTATTTCACCGGGACCGCAGCCGACGGAAGTACATTCGTGCTGATGTTGAGCCCATTATTCAACTTCTTTTTCGACAATGAGGTGGTCAATCAGATCAACCAAGGCAACTTTGTAACCAACGGTCTGAACATGACCATGTTTCCGAACACATTCCTGTTCTCGCTGAACGCGAACAATCCCAATACTCCTGGTAACTGTTGCGTTCTCGGGTTTCACACCTATTTCCTCGATGGCGCCTTCCCGGAGTCCCGTTGGGTCACCCAATACGCCAGCTGGATTTCTCCAGGCCTCTTCGGCGCCGGATTCGAGGACGTAACCGCACTGTCGCACGAAACCAGCGAGGCGTTTGCCAATCCTTTCCTCAGCAATCCAGCGCCAAACTGGCAGTTCCCCGGCCAGCCTGCCACCTCGAAGGTATGTCAAGCGAACCTCGAAGAGGGTGATCCGATCGAGAACCTGCCCAACGCAACAGCTACCGTCGAAGTTAAAGAGAAAGGCTTCGATTTCCTCTTCCACCCGCAGAATATTCCTCTGCTTCAGTGGTTTGAAATGGGAACCACTTCCAGTGCGATAGACGGGGCCTTCAGCTTCCCGGATGAAACTGTGCTCCCGCACTCTGCCATCCCCTGCCCACAGTAGCCAGCAGGTCCGATGGGTTAGATGTCTGTCGGGGCGGGTGACGACCCCACCCGCCCTGACCATCTCGTAACTAGCCTTCTTTTTTTCGAACAAGCTCCTCCCTCCTTGAGCGCACGCATCTGCCGGAGTAGACTTTCGCTTCGCCGAACCGGAGGTGCCTGAATGCCACGCATCGTGCGCTGTGGTCTGATCCAAGCCCAATGTGAATGGTCTCCCGAAAAACACACCCTCGCGCAAATCAAGCAAAAGATGATTGCCAAGCACGAGGACCTTATCGCCGACGCCGCCAAGAAAAAAGTGCAGATTCTCGGCCTGCAGGAGCTTTTCTATGGCCCCTATTTCTGCGCCGAACAGCAAACCAAGTGGTATGAACTCACCGAGCGCATTCCCGACGGCCCCACGATCGTTGCGATGCAAAAGCTCGCCAAAAAACACCAGATGGTCCTCGTCGTGCCCATCTACGAAGTCGAAATGACCGGCGTTTACTACAACACCGCCGCGGTCATCGATGCCGACGGCCGTTACCTCGGCAAATATCGCAAGCATCACATTCCCCATTGCCATCCCGGCTTCTGGGAAAAGTTTTATTTCACCCCCGGCAATGCTGGCTATCCCGTCTTCGAAACGCGTTTCGCTCGGGTCGGCGTCTACATCTGCTACGACCGCCATTTCCCCGAAGGCGCCCGCTGCCTCGGCCTCAACGGCGCCGAAATTGTGTACAACCCCTCCGCCACCGTCGCCGGCCTTTCCGAATACCTCTGGGAACTCGAGCAGCCCGCCCACGCCGTCGCTAATCAATACTTCGTCGCTGCCATCAATCGTGTAGGCACCGAAGCTCCCTGGAAAATCGGCGAATTTTACGGCAAGAGCTATTTCTGCAACCCACGCGGAAAAATCGTCGCACAAGCCAGCCGCGACAAAGACGAACTGCTCGTCGCCGAACTCAATCTCGACGAAATCCAGCAAGTCCGCGACACCTGGCAGTTCTATCGCGACCGCCGCCCCGAATCCTACGGCGAAATCACCCGCACCCGCGCCGCAGAAAAAGGCGCAGCCGCCGATTAAAGATTTCAATGTGCGGGGATTCTCTCTGCAGGAGCGGCTTTACGCCGCCTTCTTATCTAACGGCACCGATCGACGTTTTCAGGGACAAATCGAATCAATGACCGACGCCCACAACGCTTCCCTCGCCGCCGAGACCATCCGCGACAGCTCCCTCTACAATCCCGACCTCGCCCCCGTCGAGCCCTCCCGCCGCACCTGGGGTACCTACGGCTACGCCGCGCTGTGGATCTCCATGAGCGTCAACATCCCCACCTATATGCTCGCCAGCGGCATGATCGCTGGCGGCATGAACTGGAAACAGGCCCTCTTCACCGTATTCCTTGGCAACGTCCTCGTCTTGGTCCCGATGATCCTCAACGCCCACGCCGGAGCCCAATACGGCATTCCCTTCCCCATCTTCGCCCGCGCCTCCTTCGGCGTTCTCGGTGCCAACGTCCCAGCCATCCTGCGTGCGCTCGTAGCCTGCGGCTGGTTCGGTATCCAAACCTGGATCGGCGGCGAAGCCATCAACGCGATGTTGGTCGCACTCATTCCCAGCTGGCAGCACTTCGACGGCGGCCCCGCCACCTGCTTCCTCTTCTTCTGGCTGCTCAACGTCGCCGTAATCTTGCGCGGCATCGAAACCATCCGCTTTCTGCAAGGCATCTCCGCGCCATTTCTCCTCCTGATCGGCCTCGCCCTTCTTCTCTGGGCACGCAACAAAGCCGGCGGTTTCGGCCCCATGCTCGCCACGCCTTCCAAATTTCAATCCTTCCCCGAATTTTTCCACTTCTTTATCCCTTCGCTCACCGGCGTCGTAGGTTTCTGGGCCACCGTCTCGCTCAACATCCCTGATTTCACGCGTTACGCCCGCAGCCAGCGCGACCAAGTCCTCGGCCAAGCTCTCGGCCTCCCCGCCACCATGACCTTTTACTCCTTCATCGGCATCGCCGTAACTTCCGCCACCATGATCATCTTCGGCCAAGCCCTCTGGGATCCTGTCTCCGTCCTCTCCCGCCTCGGCAATCCCTGGGCCGTCGTCCTGGCAATGATCGCGCTTCTCATCGCCACGCTCAACGTCAACGTCGCCGCCAACGTCGTCTCTCCCGCCAACGATTTCTCCAATCTTTCCCCGCGCCGCATCAGTTTCCGCACCGGCGGCCTGATCACCTGCTTCATCGGCGTCGCCATGCAACCTTGGAAGCTCATGGCCAACTACGGCACTTACATCTTCGGCTGGCTCGTCGGTTACTCCGGCTTTCTCGGACCCATTGCCGGCGTCCTCATCTGCGATTACTTCTTGATCCGCAAAAAGCGGCTGGCCGTCGACGATCTTTACCGCCGCAACGGGCAGTACGAATACTCCAGCGGCTTCCACTGGCAAGCCATCGCTGCCCTGGCCGCAGGCGCCGCCGTAGCCTTCGTAGGCCTGATCGCCCCGCCTCTGCGCATCCTCTATAACTACGCCTGGTTCGTCGGCTTCGCCGTCAGCTTTATCATCTATTGGGCCGTGGCCCGCAGCGCCGCCACCACCAGTAGCACAGGCACTCCTGCCTGTGCGCCGACGATCTCAAACGTAAGCTCGCAGCAAGATCGATGACGGACTGAGATCTTCAGACAGGAGCAACCCCATGGACTTCGCCATCACCTTCAAGCCCGACATGCCCATCGAGCGCATCCTGCGCCTCGCCCAGCAAGCCGAATCCGCAGGCTTCTCCTACACCTGGCTCTTCGACTCCCACGTCCTCTGGATGGAACCCTTCCCGCTCATGGCCTTGATCGCCGCCAACACCAAAAAAATGCGCATCGGCACCTGCGTCACCAATCCCGCCGTTCGCGACGTCACCGTAACCTCAAGCCTTTTCGCCACACTCAACCTCGCATCCAACGGCCGTATGGAAATGGGCATCGGCCGCGGCGACAGTTCCCGCCGCGTCCTCGGCAAAAAACCCACCACTCTCGAATATCTCGAAGAATTTGTCCGCACCTTCCGCGAACTCAACGCCGGAAAATCGGTCGACTACGAAGGCGTACCCACTCGCTTCCCCTGGGCCACCGCAGGCGTCCCTCGCGTCTGGGTCGCGGGCTACGGCCCCAAAGCTCTGCGCACCGCGGGAAAAATCGGCGACGGCGTCATTCTTCAATTCGCTGATCCTGATCTAATCGATTGGTGCATGGGCTTCGTCCGCGAAGGTGCCCGCGAAGCCGGCCGCGATCCCGGCAAAATCCAAGTCATGTCCGCCGCCCCGGTCTGGGTTTCCGATGATCTGGCAAAAGCCCGCGAACACGTCCGCTGGTTCCCTGCCCTGGTCTCCAATCACGTCGTCGATCTCGTCTCCCGTTACAAACCCGAAGAACTTCCCGCTTCGCTCACTTCCTTCATTCGCAATCGCACCGGCTACAACTACCTCCACCACGCCGAAGTCGGCTCCGACAACGCCAACTTCGTCACCGACGAAATCGTTGACCGCTTCTGCATCGTCGGCCCCGCCTCCGCACACCGCAAAAAACTATCCGCCCTGCGCGCCGTAGGCGTCACCCAATTCAACATCTACCTGATGTCCGGCGATGAAGAACAAACCCTCGACCTCTACCACCGCGAAATCCTCGCGCATCAATAAGCGCAAAATACTCGAAGAACGACTCCCCTTGACATTCTACTAGAAGCACTGTACGCTCACCTAGTATGTCTACTAAAGAACAGCAAGAACGCATCGAATTGCTCCAGGGTACCCTCGACCTGCTCATCCTCCGCACCCTGCTCCTTGGCCCCACCCACGGCCACGCCATCGCCAAAGCCATCGAATTCAACTCCGACGACGTGCTGCAAGTCGAACAAGGCTCGCTCTATCCCGCTCTCCACCGCCTCATTAAACGTGGCTGGATCTCCTCCGAAGAAGGCACCTCCGAAAACAATCGTCGCGCCAAGTTCTACCGCCTCACCGCCAAAGGCCGCCGCCAACTCGCTCTCGAAACCAGCAAATGGGACAAACTCGCCGGAGCCATCGCCCAGATTCTGCGTCCTGCCAAACGAATGGGATAAATCGAACGCAATCGGAGACGTTCCTTCTTCCACTCCCGCCTTTGTACCAGCCGCGCGTACCTTGCGCGGGCGCCTCTGGACTGCGGCGGCCTGACGCCGCTTTTCCGTCATCCACCAAACTCGCGGCCTGCCCGTCTCGCTAAGCAAATCTTCATTCGACATCCACCACCTGTCGACTGTCGAGTTCTGAAACACATTCCCAATCTGTGTTTCAGTCTTGAATCGGTACCCCTTCTCAAATCCGCGCTAACCCTAGCATTTCCCAGCAGATATCAATTCCCCCAACCTGGGCACCATCGTGCCAGTCCCTATTCGACCCGGCCGCTAGCCCCGTCTCGACTGCCGTGCAGTTTCCGCAACGCCCGGCCGTCACTGAAAACGAAAATCGCATCCGTCTGAGGACGGCGCTAGGTGGAACGGACGAAACCCATGAACCTGCTCAAACGGATGGCCCTCGCGAAATTCGTGATCTTGCCGGTTCTTCTTATTTCCGCAAGTCCCGCGTGCGCACAATTGCCCCGGCACATCATCGTCGAGCAAATATCTTCCGAAATTCCTGGCGAACTCAGCGACCTGCCCATTGCGCGCGTTGATCCCCTTTACAAAACCGCGCCCCTGTCTATCCTGCCGGCGGCAACCGCTCCGCTCAAAACCACCCAACCGAAACCCGCTTTACGCCCCCGCACCGCGGATAAGCTCTTCTGGCTGCACTCTTCCGCTTTCGCCGGTTCCATGGCCCTCGATGCCTGGAGCACTTCGCGCTTTTTGAACTACAACCGCAGCCATCAGAACTTGATCGGGCAGGACCCTGGCATTTGTACCGAAGGCAATCGTTCCCTTGGCCTCATGCCCAGCAATGGCCACATCGTTTCGTACTTCGCGGCCTGGACCGGCGGCGAAGTCGCCGCCACGTATCTGCTCAAACGCTTGACTCGTCACGCCAAAACGCGCTGGGTTCGCGAATCCTGGCGGGCTCCTATCAGCTACTTGACGGCCTACCATTCCTACTGGGGCGTCCACAATTTCGCCCTTTGCAAATAGTCTGCAGCGGATTCTGTTCCGCCCCGCCCTCGCGGCTGTTTTCCGGCGGCACAAAACAAAAGCACGGTACCGGCAACTGCCGGCACCGTGCTGCTTGCAATATGAGACAGCAGTCGCGGAAGAACTCTACGCGCTGTCCGTCTAGGGTTTACTGGTGATCCGCGTCCGTTTCCGTAACGCGTACCATCCCGCTCGCCAGCCACGCGCCGCCGCCAGTGCGGATCAGGAACGCAATATTCGGCTGGCTGGTGCAAGCCGCGGGAAGAGTGCCCAGGCTGCCACGGAAATTGGCATTGCCTTGCGCGCTCAAGGTCACCAACGGAGTATCCACCAGCGTGGAATTCCCGGTAACGCCAGTCGTGTCGCACACCAGCGTGCCTTTCACGCTGGTCACGCCATCCGGTGTTCCGATGGAATTGCCCGCTGCGAGTACCAGGCCATCCACGTCAAAGCGAATGCTCCCATTGCTCAAATTCACTTCCGCATGGCCACCCGAAGTGTGCCACGGCAATCCGCCGCCGGTAGCTTTGCCCGTGCCGGTTCCAACCACGCTCCCGGGCACGATAATCCCCACCAACTGCCGCCACTCCACTTCGTTCTCTCCGAAGCTGGAAGCCGCTGCCACATTCGCTTGCATGAAATTTACCGCGCCGAAGATCAGCAGGCCGAACAATACAAACCCCACGACCCGCAATCCTCGTCCAAAGAAACCACTATTGCTGAAACCTTTCATCTCTCTCTTCTCCTCTTTTCACAATAAATTTGCAAAGCTACGTATTTCTGGACGCGGCTCCGCCAGTCTCCGCATTTCCGCTATTTGGTAATCAGATGAGGATCGGTGCACGCAACCGCGCGCGGTACAACCCCAACTAAATCACTGCTAAGCCGACTCGACTGTGGACACCCAGCGGCTCAAAGCCCAGTTTTCCACGCTCTTTACAACCATGGAGACCTGGCCCCTTGTTTGTTTATTCCCCACTCTTCACATCTCGAGAGTTGTCCGACTGCGCTAGCATCCCTACGCATCAAGAACTGCATGCGTCTGTAACCCCTTTAGGCGCAACACTTACAAAAATCGAGGGGAGGGGGGCCCCACCTCAACCCTTGCCAATCTCCCCAAACCCTGCCATAAAAACCTGCCCGGATCAATCTGAGGCACCACTCGAGGACTTCTCATGCGCCCCTTGACGTTTGACACCATCATTCGCAACGGCACCATCGTCACCGCGAGCGACACTTATGTCGCCGACATCGGCGTCGCCAGCGAGAAGATCTCCGCCATCGCCGCGCAGCTCCCTGCCGAGAACGCCGGCCGTGTCCTCGACGCCTCCAATCTCCTCGTCTTCCCCGGCGGTATCGACGTGCACACCCATCTCGACATGCCCTTCGGCGGCACTACGTCCGCTGACGACTTCCAGACCGGCACCACCGCCGCAGCCTTCGGCGGCACCACCACGCTCATCGACTTCGCCATCCAGTACAAGGGCCAGACCCTGCGCCACGCCTTCGACACCTGGATGCAGAAAGCCCAGGGCAAAGCTGTCGCTGACTACGCCTTTCACTGCATCATCACTGACCTCGGCTCCGCTCAACTCGAGGAAATGTCTCAGCTCATCCGCGAAGGGGTCACCAGCTTCAAACTCTTCATGGCTTATCCCGGCGTCTTTATGCTCGACGATGCCAGCATCTTCCGCGCCATGTCCCAGGCGGCCGATCACGCCGGTTTCATCTGCATGCACGCGGAAAACGGCGGCGCCATCGACGTCATCGTTCAGAAAGCGCTGGCCGAAGGCAAGCGTGCCCCGAAATATCACGCGCTAACTCGCCCGACCACCGCCGAGGCTGAGGCCACTTCCCGCGCCATCGCTCTCGCGGAAATGGCTGGTTGCCCCGTTTACATCGTGCATCTCTCATGCAACGATGCCCTCGAAAAAGTTCGCGAAGCGCGCGACCGCGGGCTCCCGGTCTTCGCCGAAACTTGCCCGCAATACCTTTATCTCTCGCTGGAAAATATGGACGCTCCCGGATTTGAAGCCGCCAAGTACGTCTTCACTCCGCCTCTCCGGGAAAAATGGCACCAGGAAAAACTCTGGCACGGCCTCACCCACGATCATCTGCAAGTCGTCTCCACCGACCACTGCCCGTTCTGCTTCAAAGAGCAAAAAGAACTCGGCAAGGACGACTTCACCAAAATTCCCAACGGCGGCCCCGGCGTTGAGCATCGCCTCAGCCTCATCTACACCGGCGGCGTGCACGGCAAGCGCTTCTCGGCCAACCGCTTCGTCGAGCTGGTCTCCACCACGCCCGCAAAACTCTTTGGCCTCTACCCGCGCAAAGGCACCATCGCAGTCGGTTCCGACGCCGACATCGTCCTCTTCGATCCCAACGCCGAACACACCATCAGCGCCAAAACCCACCACATGCGCGTCGACTACTCCATGTTCGAGGGCATCAAAGTAAAAGGCCTGCCCAAAACCGTTCTCTCCCGCGGCCGCACCATCATCGACAACAACCAATTCACCGGCCGCCCCGGCGCCGGTCAATTCCTCCGCCGCCAACCCCATTCCCGCCCATGACTCTACCGACGATTCTGCGCCCCATGATAAATATGCAAAATCTCGACGGCCTCGTCCCTCACGCGGTACGCCACGATGTAAGGCAGCCGCGACACCACCAGTTCGCGAGTTCCTTCTTCGCGTCCCAGCCGTCCGCGGCGCGGCGAGGTCCTCAACGAAAGAATGACTTCGTAAAGCTCGCGTACAGTCGAATGAGCAAAGTGCGGATGATTTTCGGTGAGATAGTTCTTGATATGTTCGAGGTCTTCCGCGGAGGCTTTGGTCCAGCGGATTCGCATCAGGGTTCGAGCATGCGTTTGACGCGGGCGTCCATTTCCTCTTCTTCGATGAACTCGCCGCGGTCGGCCTGCGCCAGGCCTTTTCGGACGCCGGCGCGGAAGCGCGCGTCCTCCTCCAGCAATCGGAGCGCCGCGTCTTTCACCAGTTCTGCCGGGTCCAGGCCTTCCTGCGTGGCGATTTTTGCCAGACGCAGTTCTTCTTCCGGTGTGAATCGTACTTCCATATTTCTCCACACTAGATACGCGCCGTGCGCCTGTCAAGCAGTTCACAAGGCAAGTCTGCTATCCGGGAGTCGGCCAGCCAAATTGGAGATGGACTTCTCTTCCGCGCGCGTTGACCGGGAAATTCGGCGCCGCTATATTCGAGAAATCCCAGCAGTGGAGAAAAACTAATGGATCCGCGCTACCCAATCGGCAAATTCCAGATGCCCAGCAACATCACGCCTACGCTGCGCCAGCAAGCCATCGACGATATCGCCGCAGCGCCCGCTAATTTCCGCGCCGCGTTCAAAGGCTTGAACGACTCGCAGCTCGACACGCCGTACCGCGAAGGCGGTTGGACGCTGCGCCAGGTCGCGCATCACGTTCCGGACAGCCATCTCAACGCGTACTGCCGCCTGAAATTCGCGCTCACTGAAGACAAACCGACGATCAAGCCGTACGACGAGAATCTATGGGCCCACCTTGGTGATACCAAAGCGACGCCGGTCGAAGTTTCTCTGAATCTTCTGGAAAATCTGCACACCCGCTGGGATCGCCTGTGGCGCTCGCTCAAAACCGAAGACTTCAGCCGTCCGCTCATCCATCCTGAAGCCGGAGAGCGCACCATTGATTGGCTCGCATTCCTATACGCCTGGCACGGGCGCCATCACACCGCCCACGTCACCACGCTGCGCCAGCAAAAATCCTGGTAGCCCCTAGAAAGAGCTTGCTACTTTGCGGGGAGCACGTCGTATAGATCGATGATTTCCGTATTCTGGTAAGACCCGATGGTCCACAGGGCACGAAACCCGGAGCGCAGAGTGGTCTCGCAGCGTGCGTGGTCATCCAGCTTGGTAACTGAGGGGCTCATCAGGCGAGGATCGTAAGGATTGGTGCACGCAAGAGTAAGGAAGCTACCGATTTCAGCTTGCACGTTGGGAGGAAAGCCGTTGAATTTTTCCCACCAGCCTCGCCGGTAGCGGACTTTTCTCACGCTGGCCTCTGTCCGGCGAAAGCCGGCTCACGACTGATCAATAATCGTCGCCTAGGCCGGCCTCCGCTCCTCTGCGCTGGCGGGCTCGATCGATCGTTCGCGCAACCGAAGTCCGGTCCGGCACCGCGGACTGCGCCGGCACAAGCCTCACCTGAATATTGTTTTCCACATCTTGCACTCCCAGCACCTGGCTGGCGATATCTTCCGCGGCAAGTCGTTCCCGGCGTTCCGCAACGGTGCCAGAAAGCTTTACGACGCCTTGTTGCACGGCGATCTCGACGTCAGCCACATCGAGCCCAGCGTCGGAAAGGGCTTCGCCGACCCTATCATAGATTTTGTCGTCGTCTCGGTGGAAATTGCGCGGGCTAACCCGCGTGGCCGGCCGACTGGAGAAGATTGGCGAGGCCCGTTCCTCTTCCGGGTCAAAACGGTTGACATAGGTGGCATAACCCGGGACGCGTTGCGGATAGGGCCATTTCCAACGGCGGCCCCGCGGCGGACCCGGCTCCATGCGAAACTCCATACCCCGCCGCTCTGCCTCCTCTGGCGCTGTTTCGGGCGCTGGCTGCGAGCCAATAAACTGTTCCAGATCTGCGACTTCAAAGTCACCCTGCTCGAAAGCGGCCTCAGCTTCGTCCATTCTTGCCGAAGCCTCTTGGGAGACTTGATCCTCCGGCCGGACGGGGAAAGGCCTAACGGCGGTGATTCTTCCGTCGGAGACGAGGAAATGCAGCTCGTCGCCTTGCGACAAGCCAGTAATGTCCATAAGTCTTTGGGGGACAGTGAGTTGGCGTTTTGAGACAATCTTGAGTCGAAAAAGTTCATTCATGGAGGGCCTCTCCGCCATCGTCCGATGACCATCGGATTATCCGACATCTTATCCGACAAGTCAAACCCACAGGCTAAGGATGTGCAGGCCGAAGCCTAAGGCTGTCAGGAGGATTCCCGGCCACAGGGCTTTTCGATTGCGGCGAACATTGATGTTCTCGAGTTTGTCTTTCAGGTTGGGATCGGTAGAGCGGAAGACAACTTCATTGTTTACGAACTCATGATTGGCCAGGGCGGAATTGAGAAGGGCTTTGTGAGCCTCGGCTACTTCTTTCATATCGCTTTCGCGGGCAAAAGCTTCCTTCGCGAGCAACACAGCACCTACGAACATCATCAGGTCAGCGATGGTGGCGAGCGCTTTTTCGGCGTAGTGAGCGCAATGGGGATCCAAGGGTTGACCCAGCAAGCGTCCCGTCGGGGCCGCTGCAACAATGCCGGGGCGAGTATAGTACGAATGGGATGGTTCTACTTCTAGTGTCTTGCGAGGCGGAAGGTCATTGCTCGCGAAGAGCAACCACGGGATCCACTCGGGTGGCCCGCAAGGCTGGAATGTAGCTGGCCACCAGCGCGACTCCCAGCAACAGTGCTGACACGCTAAACAATGTGACCAAGTCCGTGGACTTTACTCCGTAGAGCATGGAGTGCAGTCCGCGAAACAGCAGGAACGCCAGCACGATGCCGACGGCCGTTCCGATGCCCGCCATGGTCATGCCCTGGCGCAGCACCATGGCCAAGACGTTGAACGGCTGGGCGCCCATGGCGGTGCGGATGCCAATCTCTTGGGTGCGCTGGCTGACGGAATAGGACACCACGCCATAAACGCCCACCGACGCCAAGACCAATCCCAGGAGCCCAAAAGCGCCCACCAGCATGGCACCCAAGCGGGCCGGCAGCAGCGGCTTGCCATATTTCACGTGAGCTTCCATGGTGGTGATACCGTAGACCGGCAATCCAGCGTCGAGCTGGCGGATTTGCTCGCGCACCGGCCCGACCAGTTGCTGCGGATCGTCTTGCGTATACACTATCAGCGCAGCGACGTTGCTATAGCGCTGCGCCATTGGAAAATAGACGAACAGTTGCGGCGGTTCATAGAGGTATAGATATTTCCCGGTGCGTGTCATGCCAACGACTTGAATCGGCGGCCCATCTTTCGCGGTGCGAAAGACTTTGCCGACAGGATCCAGCCCGGGCCAAATTTTCCTGGCAAACGTCTCGTTTACGATGGCCACTTTCGGCGACGTGGCGGTATCCGCGTCGGTGAATTCGCGGCCGGCGATGACGGGAGTACCAGCGGCTCGAAAGTAGGCTGGCTGAGCCATGTCGATGAAGGCATCCTGGATTTGCGCTTTTTCGGCGATCGCTTCGCCTTCCGGGTAGATGTTCGCCAGGGAGTTTTCGTAGCCCATCGGAATGTACGACGTGATCGCGGCATCGCGCACGCCGGGAAGTGATTTCACGCGCTCGCTCAATTGTTTGTAGAACTGTTGGCCACGCTCTTCCTTGTAGCCTTGCAAGCCGAGGTCGAGGGACATCATTAAGGTGTGGTCCTGGCGAAAGCCCATATCTTCGCGCGCGGAATTCTGAAAACTGCGCACGAAGAATCCCGCACACGCCAGGAGCAGCAGCGATACCGCCACCTGGCCAACCACCAAGGTATTGCGGAAGCGATGATGGCCCGCCGAAGCGCCGCCTGAGCGTCCGCCGGCTTTCAATGTTTCCGCGATGTCCGTGCGCGAAGCTTGCAGGGCAGGCACCAGGCCGGCCACTACGCCGGTAGCCAGCGCAATCACAAAGCTGAAGGCAAAAATCCTCCAGTCCATGCGCAGATCAAAGAGCTTGAGCGGCAGGTCGCCCGGAATCTGAATGGACATCAGCCCCCAAGCTGCCCACCGAGCGAAGGCCAAGCCGACGATTCCGCCGCACAAGGCCAACAAGGCGCTTTCCGTCAAGAGTTGGCGAACCATGCGCCAGCGGCTGGCTCCTAGCGCGGTGCGCGTCGCCAACTCTTTCCTGCGGCCATTGGCGCGAGCCAGAATCAGGTTGGCTACGTTGGCGCAAGCAATCAGCAGCACCAGCCCCACCAGCGCCATGAACACGGCGGTTGCCGTGGACATAAATCCGCCAAGGCCAGGCTCGGGCCGGGCCTCGAGTTCTGGAATCACCACCAGGGCCATACCTTTGTGGGTATCGGGAAATTCCTGGGCCAGCCGCTGGTCGGTGGGCTTCGCAGCTGCCAGGGCTTGGGCCGATGTCACCCCGGGTTGCAGCCGACCTAACACACGCAGGTTCGCAGCTCCGCGCTGAGTCAACATATCGGCGCTGTCGGGTTGCAGCAGGCCAACGACCGTGAGCGGGAGATACATGTCCGGTTCGAGAAAGTAATACGCTCCGCGATAATTTGCCGGCGCCACGCCGATGATCGTGAAGGCGTGCTGATTCATGGTCACGGTGGTGCCAATGACTTTCGCATCGCCGCCAAAACGTTTTTGCCAATATTTGTAGCTGAGCACGATCACCGGGTCTTTGCCGAGGACCCAACCCTCGTCCGGAGCAAACGTGCGGCCTCGGACGGCTGCAATTCCAAGCATGGAAAAGTAGTTGCCGCTGACCATTTCGGCCCAGGCACGCTCGGGCCGTCCGTCGGCGCCAATGTTGACCGGGCTTGGGGCATAGGCGACCAGGTCGGTGAAGACGGTTTTGAGTTCGCGATAATCCAGGAAGTCCGGGTAGGAGAGATTGTTGGGAAAATCGGCGATCGTACCCTTGGAGGCAACTACGACGAGTTGCTGGGGATCTTTCACCGGCAGCGGCCGCCACAGCATTCCGTTGAAAACGCTGAAGATAGCGGTATTCGCGCCGATGCCTAGGCCTAACGCCAACACTGCCACCACGGTGAATCCCGGGCTCTTGAGCAACATTCGCAAGGCGTATCGCAAGTCTTTCAGCAGGTTTTCCATCGCGAGCGCTCCGTGCACCAATTCGTCCGGCAAAGTGTCTGCTAAGGGTACGAGTCAGCCGGGCCAGAAGTTTCCTTCTTGTCGGGGATGGCCAAAGGATTGCCGGCCTCGAAGGAGCGGCGGGTCAGTCTGCGTGGCGAGCGATGCGGTGTCGGGTGCAGCCGAGAAAGTGACGAGCATCGAATCGCCGCGCGGCGGCGGTTGACTTGGCGCTGAGTCTTGCAGGTGACGTTGCTTATTGCGGCTGCGAGGGTTGCTCCAGGTCGGCGGCGCTGCGGGCGAACCAGCTGCGATCGTCGAAGAGGTTGTTGCGGATGCGCATCCATTGTTGCGGGAGTTGGGTGCGCAGTCCGGCTTCGGGCATGTGCCGAGAGCCTTCGGCAAGGGTTTTGATTTCGTTGCTTTCAACTTCGAGAAAGCGGGCATTGGAGGCTGCTTTGATACGCTGCGCGAGAGCTTTGAGCGTGGTGTCGAGCGAGGCGCGCCGTTCGTCGTCGAATGGCTGCGCGGCAAAAATCAGGCGATCCACGTCGGTGATCTCCTGGCGGTACTCATCGGCATTCAGGATCACGGGTTCCGGAAGTCCCTGCTGTAGATTCGCATTGGTCTTGCAGCCATACATGGGAGCCAATGCTATGAGCAAGAGCGGCAGCACTCTGGAGCGCAAAATCATCGGCGTGTTGACCTCCGAAAGGAGTCAATAAAGTGGCGTTACATCATTCTAGTAAGAGATGGAAGTCGGATCGGAAAACCGAGCCAACCGATGGGCCAGAAGGTAACCATGCTCTGACGCTCTCAGAAGGTCAGAAGGGTTTCGCGGGGGGGGAGCGGAGAAGGGCGGCGAGATCGCCACACCAGAAAGATACAGGTTACGGCGAGAAGCGAGGCAATGGCAGTCAGGACGAGGGACTGCGAGGGAGCGCGACCACGCTGCAGATTGGTTGGCGTGACGGGACTCGGCGGCGCAGGGATGCTCACTGCCGGGAACGGCAGAGCGGCTATTGCCCGCGGAAGGTCGTGGGCCGAGAACTTGCGCGGATCGACGAGAGAGGGCAGCGCACCAGCGCCTGAAATTTCGAAAGCAGGGCCGACGCCCGCCGCGAGTCGCTTTGCGGCACGCACCTGATATCTGGCGTTGCCAGTTGAGAGCGGCTCAAAAGCGGCGGAACGCGACGCGAATTTCATGGTCGGCGGAATCATGACGGCGACGAATTGCATGGGATAGGCCAGCCAGGTGAGGAAAGCAGCGTGGCCGGTGTAGGGCACGTCATAGTTGAAGGCAAACTTGGTGGCGCCGGGCCGCAGCGGGAAATTCACCAGGAAGTGTCCAGGCTCGCCGGGCATGGGCAACGCGGAAATGGTCTGGCCAATTCCTTCGGGACCCGCGGCCAGCACGGAATCGATTTTGGCACCAGACGGTAGAAAAACTTCGAAGGTGCGTTCGCCGATCTGTGTGATAGGCGGCTTGGATTCATTCCTGATTTCGTACATGTCGGAAACGTGTAGCAATTTTCCGTTAGTGCCAGTGCGCAGGATTTCAAGCGTGCCGCTGACGCCAGAAACCTGTGGTGCGGCGTCGAAGACGTCGACCACAAGCGTGTCGCCGGCGGCGACTTTGCGATCGTAGGCCACGCCCTGGTGGACCGCGCGGAGGAGATACGGTTTGTCGGGATGCTGCACGGCAAAGAGAAATCGCCCCTGGGAGTCAGTGGTTACGCGCGCTTCCTCTTGCGTCGTTGCATCCAGGCACAGCAGGACGACTCCATCGCCCGCGGCGGCGTGGCCGGCAGTTTGGTTGCGCACGGATCCGGCGACCTCTTTTGTGTTGGGCGCGGCGATGGAACCAGAGATGAACACCGGGGCCAGCAAGAGCAGGCTGAGGCCGCGCACGACGCTGCGGGAGTGACGGCGGCTCATTCGCTTACCGCTCCGGCTTTCGGCGCAGCTGCGCGGCGCGGCATTTGCCCAAACCACAGCCCGGTCTCGACTTCTACCGGCTGACCGTCGCGCAGATACGGCCGGAATCGCCACTGGAGGAGCGCATCGGTGATAGCTTTGGCTTGTTCGGGAAAAGCGCTGAGAAAATGAATATGTTTTACTCGGCCGTCTCTGTCGATGATGATGCGGACCGGAATCGAATTGTAGCGGCGCTCGGTGAAAACGGGATCAACTCTCTCGACAACATTTTCGTCGGCGGCGTAGTCCTTGATGCAGACTGGCAGGTCGCCGGCACTGGCGCCCGGTGTGGCGCCAGGTTCCACCGGCAATTTCATCTGCTCAAGGTCTTGAACCAGATTCTCGACGAGCTTGGAGTCGCGGCTGGTAAAAACAAATTCCAGCACATGGCAGCGGATTTGCGTTGCGAGAACGCTCCAATGGAGTTCGGCAACAGGCGAGCCGTAGTCAAAACGCACGAACGAGTGGCCAGCGACACGGATCTCCGTCGGTGGGCGTTCCACTTTGTAGTCCGCTTGCAAATGGCTCTGCGCGTAGTTGATCAGTTCCGGCGCATTGCTAGCTGGGGCCGGCGTGAAGAAGAGGTCATGCGCGGCGATCAGAACGCTGCCTCGAGTTGCGTCCTTGGAGGTGTCCGCCGGCCGGAGTTGGGCCAGCACATAGTAGCCGCTGTCGGAGGGCGGCGGGCCGGTGTATTTCTCGATCCAGCCGGAATGCAACGTGTACGTAAGGCCGAAATAATCATTGTGGTACGCGCTCTCTGCGACTTTTCCGCTCTCCGGAATGGGGGTCGAGGAGTCGCTGGCGCTCGACCACGCGCCTTTGACAAGGATGACGTTGGTAGGGAGTTTTTGCGCGTCCGGATTATAAGAGAAGTCGCCACCGCTCTGAGCGGCAGCATGCACCGGTAGCAAGAGTGAAACCGCCAATGCAAGATGTGACGGAAACCGCAGCACGACAAGCCGCATGCATGTCCCTCGACGCAAGCTCTCGAATCACAGACGGTGCGAAGCGCCGGGCGAAAGGTGAAAATTGTCTCGCCCGGAGCCGCGCGGGAACGACGTTACAGCGAGCGCAGGAAGTTGAGCAGGTCTTGCTGCTGGCTCGGGGAAAGTGAATTGAAGTTTAGCTCGACCTGTGTGGCTTCCGAGCCATTGCCCTCGTGAGCTTCGATGGCGGCCAGCAGGTTCGATGTCCGACCGTCATGCAGGAAGAAGATGCGCTGGCCAAGTCCCCACAGTGGAGAGGTGCGGAATTGATCGCCGCCCGCGCCGCCTTGGGAGACGTTGTCCGCCAAGCCTGTGCCCATGTGGTGGATTTCGACGTCGCTGAACAGGTTGGCGGTAGCGCCGTTGAGACTTGCCGTCAACGAAGAAGATGCGGTAGTCAGAGACGGAGTGTGGCAGGTGGCGCAGCCGATGGCGCTGAACAACGAGCGGCCGCGCGAGATAGAAGCTGCGCCGCCGGGCGTTGTGGTTGAGGGCGTAGGCTGATTGAGCAGGCGCATGAACATAGCGAAACCCACGACGTCACTCGAAGTGCCGAGCGCGGTGGTATTGAAGTTGGTGTGATCTTCGGGCGTGCCGTTGATGCGGCAATTCGCGGGGAGACCGGTGGTCTGGTCCTCGCCGGGAAGCGGCCGCTCCTGCGTGAAAGCTTCGTTGCTGACGCCTTGCTCGACGTTGTAAGCCTCACCGGCGAAAATCAGCAGCGATTTGTTCTGAGCCTTCCAGCCAAAGCGCGAGATGGTGCCATCGTTGCCGTTGTGGTTGAAGGTACCGCTGATTCCCAGACCGTTACCCGCTTGCGCATTCTGATTGGCCAGCAAGGTGGAATCATCGATGTTTTCGATGAGCCCGGCGCCGAAAGTGGGCGTGGGAATGCGGAAGATGATGTTATTGGTCGACTGAGCCAGCGCAAAACTGGGCTGCGGCAGACTGCAAGCGCCGGCGTCGCTGCGTCCGGTGATGGTGAACAAATCTTCTACGCCGCCGTTGGGCGCGTTGGTATTGGGGCTGCCGTTGGAGTTGAAGAAGAAGGGGAAACGCGCTTCGCGCACCGGGCCGTTTGCTGTGACAAAGGATGGTATGGTGTTTCTGGCACCGTCCGCGCTAGCGTCGGAGACTTGTGGATTGGTGAAGGGACTGGTGCCGCCAACGGCCGGCTGGGCGTGGCAGAACGCGCAGCTCCTGGAATTGAAACGAGGTCCCAGACCCAGACCTGCCTCGATCGTTCCGGATACCGAGTCAACCTCGGAAAAACGACCCAGTCCGTCGTTGAAGAAATCCAGGATGGTGATGGGCGTATTGGCCGCGACAGATGGCAACGGCTGGCCGGCTCCCGCCGCGCCTCCGCGGACTCCAGGGTCGCTTTGTGCAAAGGCGCTTCCCGCAAAAAACAAGAACAATAAGGATGTGAATACCGAGCAGCGTTTCACTGCGTTCATGTTTCCTCCACTCGAGACGGACGATATGCGCCGCAGTCGCGCGAACCCGCGCCGCAGTCGGCCGCCGTGTAGACCTCTGGGTTCTCCCGTCGGGCAACCGAGTGCGCGGCACAGTAGGCTTGTCAGGCAGCGCCGGCAACGTCCCGGCGGGAGGTTTTGTGGTGCAAGTTCTCCTGGCCCTCCGGGGTCTGCCTGAGTACAGCAAAGAGAAAGCAAAGTCGCGCCCGCTGGTCGGAAAGCCGAGCGCATCCTGACATCATAAAAATCTAAAATAATTAACAATATTGTCAAAAAAAGCGGTTGCTTTTTCTAAAGTGAGCGCTATATTGTCCCCGACTTTCCGGACGTGCACTGAAAATTGGCGTTACTCGGCCATTGAATTCGCATTTGGGACCAGCCCGCCTCCGGCAGCACGACGTTAGCAGCAGGTTGCAATTCGCTTGGCGCTTGCGATCCAACTCCTGAGTTCGCATCCCGTTCTCACGGGGGTCGTTGAGAGACTCCTGTCTCGAATGAAGGATTTGCCTGTTCAGATTTTGCCTTCAGCGGGGAAGGAAGCTGACGCCTTGTGCCAACCCGGTCTTTCGCGTGTCTTTCTTCTGGATGCGTGCTCGCTCCACACCGACTTGGGTCCGCTGACGGCGCGCTGCCGCGCGCATTCACCCGGCAGCAAGTTCTTGGTGCTGTTGTCACCGGGTAACACCAGCCATGCCGAGAAGCTGCGTCTTTTCTATTGGGGCATTGATGGGTTTGTGGAATTGCACAGAACCTGGCAGGCCGAATTTCCGCAGGCGATCAAGAGTCTGCTTCGCGGAGAGGTCTGGGTGCCTCCGGAAGTTTTGCTGGCCTTTGTCAAGCATGCCAAAGGACTTCTCGATACGCAGCTGCTTCCGGGGCATTCGCTGACCGCGCGCGAAGGACAAGTGCTGCAACTGCTGATGCGGCATCTCACCAACAAAGAAATTTCCAGCGCGCTGGGTATTTCCGAACGCACCGCAAAATTTCACGTCTCGAATATTCTGAGCAAACTGCAACTGGAAGGCCGGCGCGGGCTGTTCGCCGGCGACCTGGAATCCAAAGCGCTGTCTTCGGCGAGTTGACGGCCAACCAAACATCGCGAGCGCGGGCGCCGCGCAATTGGCTTGGCTGTGGCCGCTCGTGTACGATGAAGAGGCTTCCACAAACTGAGGAGAAAGCATGAGCAGACCCGCAGGTACGTATGCCATTTTTGAGACTTCGCAGGGCGACATCGTGATTCGTTTGTTGGAGAAAGAAGCGCCGAATACCGTGGCGAATTTCGTGGGATTGGCTGAAGGCACCAAGGAGTTCACCAACGAGCGCACCGGCAAGAAAGAGAAGCGCCCCTTTTACGACGGATTGGTCTTCCACCGCGTGATTCCGGATTTCATGATTCAGGGCGGATGCCCGGAAGGATCGGGGCGCGGCGGTCCAGGCTACAAATTCGCGGATGAATTTCAGTCTGGCTTGAAGCACACGAAAGCCGGGAAGCTTTCCATGGCCAACGCCGGTCCTGGCACCAACGGCAGCCAGTTCTTCATTACCGTTGCCGCCACGCCGTGGCTCGACAACAAGCACACCATCTTCGGAGAAGTCGTTGAAGGGCAAGACGTCGCCGACAAAATCTCCAAACTGCCGCGTGACGGTAGTGATCGGCCGCGCACCGCGGTAACCATCAACAAGCTGCGCATCGACCGCGTCGCCTAATCACGCGCCACTATGCTCAAGCCAGACCGCCTGATGCAGCTGATGATCGAGCTGATCTTCCTGCTGCTTGGCGGTCTTCTGGTTTGGCTGGGGCTGACACGCCATATCTTCTTCGACCGCAGCGGCTTGCCGTGGACCATTCTCAGCGCCGCGCTGATTCTTTGGGGACTTCGCGCGCTGATCAAGCCCGGGCAGTGGTGGATGCGCTGGCAAATCTGGACGCGCGGGCTCTCGCTCGTGCTGCTGGGAGCGATCATGCTGGCCATCGCACACGCTCCCACACTCTGGGTAGGCAAACTGCTTGCGCTTGCTGGAATTGTTCTCGCTGCGCGAGGACTCATGGGTGCGGCTTTAGCCTTTCATCCGCGTTGAGCTAGCACGCGAGATTCGCACGCTTCAGCGGTTTCATTCCTCACTTGTTCGGCTATAATCCGCGCACACGACTGCCATTTCGCTCAGGGACAATCGCGCTCGCGGCGGTCGCCCGGCCTCAAAGCAAATTGACGCAAGGAGACGCACCATGCTGAAGGATTTCAAGGCTTTCGCACTGCGCGGCAACGTTGTGGACTTGGCCGTCGGCGTCATCATCGGAGCGGCGTTTGGAAAAATCATCGCCTCGGCCGTCGATGACATAATCATGCCGCCGATCGGACTGCTGCTCGGGCACGTGGATTTTTCGCAGCGGTTTCTGAATCTCGGCCCAGTGCACTACGACACTCTGGTCGAGGCCAAGAAAAATGCTGCCGCTACGCTCAACTACGGGTTGTTCCTGAACACCATCATCACTTTTGTGATCGTGGCATTCTGCGTTTTCCTGGTCGTGACGTGGTTCAACAAACTGTTGGTGAAGCCGGCGCCCGCCGGTCCGCCGACTACCAAGGAATGTCCGCAATGCGCGATGACTATTCCGATTCAAGCGAAGAAATGCGGGCACTGCACTTCGATGGTCTAGTTCCGGGAACGGTCCGGCAGCACATTGAGGGAGACAACTGCGCTAGGACGACGGCGAGGGCGGTTTCTTCTGCTGGTTGGCTTCCAGGTGGTTACGCAGGCGGGTGATGACTTCTTCATCGCGCCCTTCTTCGAGTTCTTTCTGCACTTCTTCCAGCGCGAAATGCACCACGTCGTGATGGTGCAGTTCCTTGCCGCCCACGTTTTCGCTGAATCGCAGCCACAAGCGGTGCAGCAGATTTACTTCGTTGGCCGTCAGGTTCGGAGCGTGCGGCCCGAGGACTTTGTAGACCTTGTCCCCGTTGGGCATGTGAATTTCAAGATTGAATTGCGGCTTGCTATCGCCGAGCGTTTCCCAGGCGTCGCCAATCTCGCGTGCCTGCTCCTCCGTCGATTCCTTTGCGGAGCGGCCGAGCACAATAGTGCTGGATTGCAACGAGGTAGCGGAGCGTAAGATGGCCTCCCAAATATCGTTGGACGCCACCACCGCGAGCCGAATGGACTTGCCGCGCTTTTCCGCCATGGACAGCGCTTTAGAAAAGAGCTGCTGTTCGATGCTTCCGAACATCTGGTCGGCGTCCAGTTCGTTCTCGCCGGAAGCGGAACGCCGCAGCAAGCGAATGTGCAGAACCACCACGTCACGGCGGCCGGGCTTCACGCGGTCCAGCACGTTCCCGAGGTGGTACAAATTGTATTGGTTGCTGATGGGCACGATGATGTTGCCGGGACGCGCGCCGACCGCTTCCGGAGTCAGTTCGCCTTCCGATTCGAGATTGAACTGATCCATCTCCACATGCGCGGCGCCGCCTTTTTTGCCACGGCGTTCGGAAATCGTGAAAACAATGTACAGCAGCACGGAGAAAACGCCGCCGGCCATGGTCGCGACGGGCTTGGTGAAAAGGTTGACGATGGCGATGAGAAACAGCGTGGTGGTAATCAGGATGAGGCCGACAGGCACCTGCACTCCGCGGAGCCGGAAATTGAGCGGAACTTGGAATTCGCGCTCGCCGGGATTGGTGTAACGCAGCACCAGAACGGAAAGGCCGTTCATCGCGAAACTCCAGATCACGCCGAAGGCGTACAGGTTCGCTAGAAAGGTCACATCACCGTGGCTGATAATGATGGTGATGATCTGGAACAGTACGACGATGTTGATGATGCGATAGCTGGTGCCAAAACGCGGATGCGGCTGGCGAAACCAGTCGCTGAGCACACCGTCTTCCGAAACTCGATTGAGCACGCCGTTCGATCCCACAATCGCAGTATTCACCGCGCCGGCCAGAATCAGAGTTCCGACCACGACAACAAATCCATGGAAGATCAGCCGCAGCAGGAATGGACCTTCGAGGTTCATGGCCAGTCCGCCGATCAGGTTTTCCAGGAAACCTTGGCGAACATCGTCCGGGATGATCATCACCGCGAAAAAAGAAACCAGCGAAGTGAACACCAAGCTGTAAACGAAGATGACCGCGCCAGCTTTCTTCAGATTCGGCAATTTCGGCGATTCAATTTCGCGATAGACCTGCGCCAGCGACTCTTCTCCGCTCATAGCCAGCACCGAATGGCCGAGAGCGATAAAGATGGCAATAATGCCGAACATATACGGCAGCGGACTGTGAATGAGCCATCCCAGCGCGTTGGGAGTGAAGTGCAAGTTGCGTGGGTGCGGCAGCGGCGGCAGCGCGGAGTGCCGGACGATGATCGTGTACACGCACCAGGTGATCAGCACGATCACCATGACGGTGACCAGCTTCATGATCTTCAGCGCTTTGTCGCTGGATTCATGAACGCCCTTGGTGTTTTCCCACCAGAAGTAAACCGTGCAGAGAATGGCAAAACCGGCGGCGATGACGTCTATGGTAGGCGGCGAAAACGCGCCGCTCCAGTGGAAATGCTGCGACGTTTCGCTGAGCAGCCCAGCAAGATACTGTCCCGCGGACACGCCGCTGATCGGCCCGGTCAAAATATAGTCGAACATCAGCGCGGAAACGCTGAACTTGGCCAGCCCGCCGCCCAGCGCCTGTTTGACGGCGCGGTACACACCGCCGCGCACGAACATGCTGCAGCTTTCGACGTACACCGCGCGCACGGCATACGAAAACACCATGATGGCCAGAATGAACCACGGCGCGGTCTTCCCGATGTAGCCTTCGGCTTCGCCTCCCGCGTAATACGCTGAGGAAGCCAGGTCGTTCAAAACAATCGCGGCTGCCCGCCAGAACGAAATGAACGTCAGAAGCGCCGTAGTGGCGACGATGACACGCGGGATTCCGTTGCCGCCGCTGCGCCTGGCAGCAGGGATGTTGGGAGAGCTATCCATGTATGGGTGAAGACGGCCTGCAGCCTAAAATGCTCGCAGATTTCGCAGGTGAAGTCTAGCGAACCAGCCTAGGGGTTAAGCGGGGCAGTTTCCGATTAGGCGACTCATGGGCCAAGTTTCTCTTCAAGATTGGCAATTTCACGTCGTAGCTGGGCAATTCTTGCACGAGCCCAAATTTTTGGGTCCAGCGACTGCGCTTGTTTCATCAATGGGGCCAACGAGGCACATATGTGGTCATGTCCACCGAAACGAGCTGTTGCAAATGGTGCATCGCCTTCGCTGAGCGCAAATATATCCGCGCCTTGGTCAATTAAGAGTTTAACCATGTCAGCGTCGCCCCGCATGCAGGCAACGTGCAGAGGCGTAAAGCCAAGATCACCCGCCTTATTTACGTCAATACCAGCGTCGATGAGAGCTTTGGCTGCAGAAAGATCACCCCATCTGACAACACCATGAAGTCCGTTATCGCCATCACTACTGGATGCATTCACATCAGAAAAATCGGTTTCGCTAAAGTCGCACGTTTCGCGCAGCCTAGCAAATATGCGTTTCAGTTGATTATCCATAGCCCGTAGGTATCCCATACCCTGAAAAGTTGTCGGGAACGTAGCTATAGAATCTTAACCGAAAACCGCACGAGCGCTCCTCATCCGGGATTGTCCCTCGCTCGCCCGGCCTCAGCTAACTCCCCGGCCGGGAACTTAGCTGGCTTGCTTTGCGGCGGGCTGGCGCAATGCGGCGGTTGCTCGCCGCTTGGACCCGCCGGTCGGAACGAGCATCGGGACTCGCCGGCGATACTCGGCATATTCGGCGTGCTCGCGGATCAAGTCGCGTTCCTCGAGTTGAATGGCTACCAGGATGTACGCAGTGGTAGCGATGGCGAAAACCAGATGCGCGGAAGTCATCACCGGCGCGGACCAGAACACCAATAGCCAGCCCACGTAAAGCGGGTGGCGGACCAGGCGGTATGGGCCCGGAGTTCGGAACCCCAGCGAAGTGTACGGAATCCCGCGCAGATTCAGCCACACCTGGCGCAGCCCGAACAGGTCAAAGTGGTCGATCAAAAAAGTCGTGGCGAGAACGGTCAGCCAGCCAATCGCGTACAAAGCGTAGAGAGCGATTCGCCCGGAAGCATTCTCGACGTTCCAGATTTCTCCGCCCATCGGCTCCCATTTCCAGAACAACAGAAACAAAGCCAGGCTGGAAAACAGCACGTAAGTACTGCGCTCAACAACCGCCGGGACGATTCGCGTCCACGCTTTTTTGAACCATTGCCGAGCCATCAGGCTGTGCTGGACCGCGAAAAGTCCCAGCAGTGCCGCATTGATCGCCAAAGCCTGGATGAACGGCAACTCGCGCCCGGAGTCGATGGACTTCGGAACGCCGAAATTCCCCAGAAAGCCAATCGCGTACACAAAACTCGCGAGAAACACCACATAGCAAATGAGACCGTAAGAAAACGCCCCGATGCGACCAAACACATTGCGACCAGACATATTGCGACCAAACATATTCTGTTCTCCTTCAGGCCACCGGTGCGCTACAATTCGCGTAGCAACCAATCCGGCTCCCGTGGCACCGATTAACTCTCCAAACGGGCGCTTATGTCCTTTGCCAGAACTGATTTTTTTCTGCTATTTTTCTGAATACATGGGTCCGGAACACAACAACGCGGTCTACGAATTTGGCCCCTTCCGCCTGGAACTGCAGGAGCACCGCCTGGTGCGCGAAGGCCGCGCTATCCCGCTCACCGGAAAAGCCTTTCAGACCTTGCGCGTCCTGGTGGAGCACCATGGCAAACTGGTCTCCAAGCAGGATCTGATGAGCGCGGTGTGGCCGGAAACCACCGTGGAAGAAAACAACCTGGACCGCAACATTTCCACGCTGCGCAAAGCCTTGGGTGAGCAGGCCAAGGATCAATGCTTCATCGAAACCGTGCCCCGCGTCGGATACCGCTTTATCGCAGAGGTGAGCCAGAGCCAATCGCCCGCGCCGCTGCCGGCGAAAGCGCGTGAACCACGTGAATCAGACGTTCCGCCGCGGCAGGAAATTCGCTTCTGCACCACGCCCGACAAAGTGCGCCTGGCCTACTCCACCGTAGGTTGCGGCCCTCCCCTGGTCCGCGTCGCCAACTGCTTCAATCACCTGGACTTCGAGTGGGAAAGCCCTATCTGGCGGCACTGGGTGCGCGATTTAGCCAACGGCCACAGCATCGTGCGTTACGACGGGCGCGGCAACGGCCTTTCCGAATGGGACGTCGAGGATGTTTCCCTGGAGGCCTGGATCCGCGATCTGGAAACCGTCGTGGACGCCGCCGGACTGGAAAAATTCGCACTCCTCGGTCATTCGCAGGGCGGAGCCACCGCCATTGCTTACGCCGCGCGGCATCCCGAGCGCGTCAGCCACCTGGTGCTCATCGGCGGGTATTCGCGCGGCGCCTTCCACCGCGATCAGACCGACGCGGTGATGGTCCGCACCGCCCTGGAAACTTTGGTGCAACTCAATTGGGGCAAGACCAATCCTTCCTTCTTCCAGGTCGTCACCAACCTTTATATTCCAGAACACGCTTCGCCCGACGACCAGCGTTGGTTCAAGGAGCTCCAGAACATCTCCGTCTCCACCGATAACCTGGTCAGGTACATGCGCGTTTGCGACGACATCAACGTGCGTCCGCTATTGCCCCAGCTATCCGTCCCAACCATCGTCTTCCACTCTGACCGCGACCGCGTCGCACCTCCAGAAGAAGGCCGCATTCTGGCTGCGGAAATTCCTCGCGCAGTTTTCGTTCCGCTGGCGAGCGCCAATCACATTCTCCTCGCCGGAGAACCCGCCTGGGAAATATTCCGGGAAGAAGTCGCCGCGTTCCTCAAGTGCACCTCCGTCAGCGCCGACGCCGCAGGTCGCTAGCACGCTGTTTCCCCGCACGCGAGCAAAATCGCCTGCTTCCATCTGTCGATCTCGTGCTTGCTCATTCGTCGTCTGGATAGCGCTAGGAAACGCGCTATCCAGGAGGCCATCATGCCAAGCTCGGTCCACCATTCTCGAAAACGCAAAGCCGTCGCGGCGGCGGCTTTCATCGGCTATGCGCTGGCCCCTCTGTTTTGCCAGCTCACCGGGGTGACCGCCCAGGCATGCAGCGTTCTGAGCCGGTCGGAATGGGTGCTGGCAGCGCTTCGACCGATCCTGCTGCTGGCGATCTGCCACGCCGAGTCCATGCATCTGCTTCATAATGCTGGACTTCTAAGCAGCCTGCTCGAAATCCTGCCATCTCTGTGGCCGGTGCTTGGCCCCCTCGCCGGCCACGTCCTTAAATAAGGAAAACCCTTTAATAAGAGACAAAGATAAGCGTCGTTGTCGATCTCACTGCCCCTCGTTCGACGTCCAAATAGAAGTTAAACTCTCAGCCAGAACTCAAAAGGAGACCAAGCAATGCGATTCATGGTGATTGTCAAAGCTAGCAAAGACTCGGAAGCCGGCATCTTGCCCAGCCCAAAGCTCCTTGCCGATATGGGCCAGTTCAACCAGGAACTGGTCAAAGCCGGCGTGTTGCTCGCCGGCGAAGGTCTGCAATCCAGTTCCAAGGGCAAGCGCGTACGCTTCTCGGGCGACAAACGCACCGTAATTGACGGCCCCTTCTCCGAAACCAAGGAGCTGATCGCCGGCTTCTGGCTGTGGCAGGTTCGCTCGATGGAAGAAGCCGTCGAGTGGGTCAAGCGCTGCCCCAATCCTCACAATGGGGAATCCGAAATCGAGATCCGCCAGGTGTTCGAAGCCGCGGACTTCGGCGACAACCTCACGCCGGAGATGAAGAAGCAAGAGGAGTCTCTGCGCGCCCAGTCCGCTGCCAAAAAGCCGTAGGCCAAAAAAAGTTTTCTAACCTTGTCGATTTCGCGCGTTCACGTTCGACGCTACAGTAGAGCCAGGCGCAACACTCCCGGCCGAAGTAGTTCGGAAGCTAGATAAGCTCTTAGCAGCAAAAAAAACTCACAGGAGAAATACAACCATGCGATTCATGATGATCGTCAAGCACCCCGAAACTTCCGGCTTCCCGCCCAAGGAATTGATGGACGCCATCGGCAAGCTCGCCGAAGACGCCGCCAAATCCGGAGCTATGCTGGGCAGCGGTGGCCTTTGCGGAACCGCTACCGGCGCGCGCGTCAAGCTTTCCGGCGGAAAGATCGCCGTCATCGACGGCCCGTTCACCGAAGCCAAGGAAATTATCGGCGGCTACGCGCAGTTTGAGCTGAAATCCAGGGAGGAGGCAGTCGCCTCCGCGGTCGAGTTCATGGAACTGCACAAAAAATACTGGCCGGGCTGGGAAGGTGAAACCGAAGTCCGCCAGATGTTCGAGCCGGGCGAGTTCCCGCGGCACTCCTAGAAACTCAATGTAGTCGCCGATCTTCAGATCGGTCAGACTCAATCCCTGCACCCGCCCTTTGGAGTGCGGCGGCTCGACGCCGCTTTTCCGCCGGCTTGCACCGCGGAATTGAAGATGGTGTGATGTTGAGCAGTGACTTCCGCTGCCACACATCGCACCATCATTCACCGGACAATCGACGCCGTCTGGCGTATCGAGTCCGCCAGGATCATCGCCGGACTCACCCGCATGGTCCGCGACGTCGGCCTGGCCGAAGAACTCGCGCAAGACGCCCTCGTTGCAGCTCTCGAGCAGTGGCCGGCTTCGGGCATCCCGGACAATCCTGGCGCCTGGCTCATGGCCGCCGCCAAGAATCGCGCCATCGACATGTTCCGCCGCAACAAACGTCTCGAGCGCAAGCACCAAGAACTCGGCCGCGAGTTGCAGACTCAGCAGGACAATTCCATGCCCGACTTCGCCGCAGCCCTCGACGACAACATCGGCGACGACCTGCTCCGCCTGGTGTTCATCTCCTGCCACCCGGTTCTCACCACCGAAGCGCGCGTCGCGCTCACGCTCCGCCTGCTCGGCGGCCTCACCACTGACGAAATCGCTCGCGCTTTCCTCGTCCCTGAGCCCACCATCGCCCAGCGCATCGTCCGCGCCAAGCACACGTTGGCCGACGCCCGTGTCCCTTTCGAAGTCCCCCGCGGCCCCGAACTAGCTGCTCGTCTAGGCTCCGTCCTCGAAGTCATCTACCTCGTTTTCAACGAAGGCTATTCCGCAACCTCCGGCGGCGACTGGATGCGCCCCGCCCTCTGCGAAGACGCGCTACGCCTCGGCCGCATCGTCGCCGAACTGGCTCCTCAAGAACCCGAAGTACACGGCCTCGTCGCACTCATGGAGATCCAAGCCTCTCGCGCGAAAGCGCGGGTCAACTCTGCCGGCGAACCCATCCTGCTCCTCGAGCAAAACCGCGCCCGCTGGGATCAACTCCTGATCCGCCGCGGTCTTGCCGCGCTTGCTCGCGCCCAAAAACTAGGCGGCGCGCCCGGCCCCTACGCCTTGCAAGCGGCCATCGCAGCTTGCCACGCGCGCGCCGTCACCGCCGAGCAAACCGATTGGGCCCGCATCGTCGCGCTTTACGAAGCACTCGCCCAAATCACGCCTTCTCCAATCGTGGAACTGAATCGCGCCGTGGCCGTAGCCATGGCCCAAGGCCCCGCCGCCGGCCTCGAATTAGTCGACCAGCTTACCGCCGACCCAGCACTCCGCAACTACCACCTGCTACCCAGCGTTCGCGGCGACCTCCTGCAAAAACTAGGCCGCCTCCCAGAAGCCCGCGCCGAATTCGAACGCGCCGCCACCCTCACTCGCAACGCCCGCGAACGCAGCCTGCTCCTCGACCGCGCCCAAGCCTGCTCCGATATTCCCCCCGCCCCAACGAAACCAAACTGACATCGCTAGTTGGTCAGTCTCCGATCAGCAGCAGCAGTAGACCAACGGCAATGCCCGATACAACGGCATACGCGACCGGGTGTGACCCATCCTGAGACCCCTTTTGCTCAAGAGGCCCGGAAGACGTGCTGGCCCGGCGGTCATATCGTCAGTCTACCCCTAGCCGCTGGCATTGAGCAGCCACGCGGGTCAGCGTTTTTCGCAATACTTCTTGTCTAGCGTGTAGGGGGGCACATTTTGTGCGGAATCTATTGGCCATCCTTTGGGTGTAGGTGTCACAAAGCGGACAGACTCAGACCGGCGAATAAGCCAGTGTAAAGGAGTGGCCAACTGGAGTGCTCCGCGCAATTCGCAGCGGCTCATCCGCCGAAGATCCCCAGTGAGTCAAGAATTGGGTCTAAACAAATGTCTTTCTATCGCTTACCCCTCCAATCTACCGCACGGTTTCGATTGCTCCCCTTGGCCTTTTGTGTCTTGGTCCTGGCCGGTTGCGTAGGACAGGCAGCAATGACTCCCCCACCCCCCGCGCCAAGCGTGCGCTTTGGCCACGTCTTCATTGTCGTGGAGGAAAACGCCAATTTCGGTGACGTCATTGCCAATCCGGCGTTGCCCTACTTGAACGGCCTCGCCAACCAGTACGCCCTCGCGGCAAACTACTTCGCCAACGCGCATCCGTCGATCCCAAATTACTTCGAGCTAACCACCGGACAAATTCTCACGCTTATCGACGCCTCCACGCCGCGCACCTTCCCCGTCGACTCGGAAAACGTCGTCCGCGACCTCCTCGCGGCGGGCAAATCCTGGAAGTCTTACGCCGAAGATATTCCGTCAGTCGGCTACACCGGCGGCGATTCCGGCCGTTACGCCGTCCGCCACAACCCGCTCGCCTATTTCACTGACGTGCAAAACGATACCAAGCAAGTGCAAAACCTCGTGCCCTTCAGTCAATTCGCTACCGATCTGAACACCGCCAACCTTCCCAACTTTTCCTTCATCGTCCCCAATCTTTGCAATGACGCGCACGACTGCTCCCTCGCCACCTCCGATGCCTGGCTCAAGGCCAACATCGACCCACTTATTCAAAGCCCGCTCTTTCAGAAGGACGGCCTGCTCATCATTTTGTTCGACGAAGCCGATACCCTTGACCTCACTTCCGGTGGCGGCCACGTAGCCGCCGTCGTCGTCAGTCCGCGGGCCAAGCGTGGTTACAAGTCCATCGCTTTCTATCAACATCAAAGCGTTCTTCGCCTGACACTTGAAGGCCTGGGCGTCACTAAGCTGCCCGGAGACGCTGCCACGGCACCAGCAATGTGGGAGTTCTTCGCTACACAGTAGAATTGCGCTTCAGCTTGATCTCAGTGGCAAATCGTCCCTAAAAGGCCCCATGGACTCAATGTCACGGCGAGCTACTGCGAGGTGTAGCTATTGAATCTCACAAAAAGTAAGAGCGTGCCCGCATAGAAACACGGCAGGCTGGCACAACTCCTGATTCGGTAGCGATTACCGGAAACTGACCTACTACCCCGATATCACTAGCCTTGACATTCTACTGGGGGGCGTTTTATCCTCACCTAGAATGTCTACTAAAGCACACCAGGGCACACCATGAAGCGCCGCCAACGCATCCTGCAGGATCTCGATCAAGACATCCGCGACCACATCGCTATCGAAACCCAGGACAACATCGCCCGCGGCATGTCCCCCGAAGAAGCTCGCTACGCCGCCATACGCAAGTTCGGCAACGTCACCCGCGCAAAGGAAGATACCCGCGCCGTCTGGAGCTTCG
>Ga0207015_1032_pt1 | contig 51945 bp, 53 predicted proteins | sample Alteio_BWMinCont_53_FD_153486 | JGI IMG/M metagenome (GOLD analysis project Ga0207015, IMG submission 153486) | Enriched cells from forest soil in Barre Woods Harvard Forest LTER site, Petersham, Massachusetts, United States -... | ecosystem: Environmental > Terrestrial > Soil > Temperate forest >...
AGCGAACCCTAGTGAACGCCACTGAACTGTTGAAGCCTGCGAATGCCGAGGAAGCAGCCTCGCTCGATAAAATTGATTTGAAACGCCTTCCGCAGCACGTCGCCGTTATCATGGATGGCAACGGCCGCTGGGCTCAGCGCCGCCATTTGCCACGCATCGCCGGCCATCGCGCCGGGGTAAAAGCCGCGCGAGAAATCATCGAAAGCTGCGCCCGCCTGAGGCTTTCTTACCTCACCCTGTATGCGTTCTCGCTAGAAAACTGGCGCCGACCCCAAGCCGAAGTGGATTTCTTGATGCGTCTCCTCCGCGAATATCTAAAACGCGAGCTTCCTACCATCCACAAAAATAATATTCGCCTCCTCGTAATAGGACGCTCCGAGCAGCTTCCCGAAGCCGTACGCAAAGACATCGAGCAGGGCATGCGCATGACCGCCCGCAACACGGGCATGAAGCTTGTCGTCGCCCTGAATTACGGCGGACGCGCCGAGCTCGTGGACGCATTCAACGCCATGCTCGAACAGGTCCGCTCGAATGGTATGTCCGCTTTCCAGGCCGACGAGCAAACCGTCTCCGAGCATCTCTACACTGCCGGCCTTCCCGATCCTGACCTGCTTATCCGTACCAGCGGGGAAATGCGCGTCAGTAATTTTCTTCTTTGGCAAATTGCCTATGCCGAAATTTACGTCACCGAAACGCTCTGGCCCGATTTTTCGCGCGCGCGTCTTCTTGAAGCTCTCGTTGACTTTCAAAAACGCGAACGCCGCTACGGCGGATTGAACGCTTCCCAGGAACCCGCCACACCATCCAAATCCACCAAACGCTCCCGCTGGACGGGACGAGGCTAGCGCCGAATGCTCCTGCGCATTCTCACCGCCCTGGTCCTCATTCCCATTGTGGTCGCCCTGGTCTGGTGGGGGCCGCACGCTCTTCTCGCCGGTCTGGCCGGTATTGTCACCATTCTTGCGCTCGTAGAATTCTTCACACTCGGCAATCGCGTCGGTCTTCGTGCTTATCAAAAATGGACTCTCGTCTGCGTCGCCGGGTTGTTCTACGCGCAATATTCGCAGGAATTTGTCGAAACCCATGCGATTGGCGAAGGAATTTCGCTGGTTCGCAGCGCGCAAGGCGGCGTTCTCTCCGTTGAAGCAATCCTGCTAGTCTTCGTTTTCGGCTGCGTCTGCCTTGGACTTCTTACCCGCCGCGCTCTGCACGAAGTACTTCCTTCCATTTCCATCAGCGCCGCAGGCCTCCTATTCGTCGCAATTCCGTTCAGCTATTTAGTCCGCCTGAACGACATCGCGCCCGCCGGCCGCCAACTGGTTCTCTTCACCCTCTGCATAATTTGGGCTGGTGACATGCTCGCGTATTTCGTAGGCCGCGGTTTTGGACGCGTCCCCATGGCGCCCGCGCTCAGCCCCAAGAAAACCTGGGAAGGCGCGCTAGGTAACATCCTCGGCTCGCTGTTAGTTGCAGTCGTGTTCGCGCGCTGGATGCAGGTTGACGTAGTCACCCTGATGGTTATCGCCGGAGTCGCAAATATCGCCGGACAAGCCGGCGACCTGATCGAATCAGCCTACAAACGCGCCGCGGCAGTAAAAGACTCCGGTAAACTTCTGCCCGGCCACGGCGGCGTCCTGGACCGTATGGACAGCCTGATCCTGGCCGCTCCCGTCGTCTGGATCCTGTATGAATGGCTAGGAAAGCCCGGCTAGTAAACGCACAGTAGGCTCTTGATTTTGTAGCGCCGGCATCCTGCTGGCTCAACGGCCTTGAACATTTTACCGCCCAGGTCGATACAGGGCTCCCGAGTCGACGGTTAGTCGAGCTCGGGAGATCATCAGTCGAGCCTGGGGAAGAGGCCACGAAGTGGCCGGAATATGTCGCTTGGAGGGACCTGCTGTCCGCGTGGCGGTCTCAATACTCCGCGGCGGACAGAAACATCTCAAGCGCGGCTACGTCCAAGCAATCTGCGCATCGCAGTCAAGAATCATTAAAGATTTTTCATCCGGAGCCAACATGTCAAAATCCCGTCGAGAGTTCTTCACGGAAGCAGCTCTAGCCGTCCTAGCCGTCTCTCTGCCATGCTCCGCCCAGGAACAAAAACCCGACGCGCCTGCGGGAGCCCCTCCTGCGTTCGGCACGGCAAAACCCGTTGGCCCCGAAGTCTCCTCCGCTACTTTCGCCGAGGCAGAAAAACTCGTGCAGGTAGAATTCACCGAGCCCGAGCGCGCTCAAGCAGCATTCAGTTGGCGCGTCAGCATGGCGCCACTCTACGAACGCCGCAACGGCCCGCTCAAGGTCAGCTTAGAGCCGGGACTCGCCCCCTATTCGCAATGGAACCCAATTCTGCCCGGACAGAAAACACTACCCGCGCGCAACCAATTCGTCCGCAGCACGACCGATCCCGGCCCCCTGCCCACAAAGGACGAAGACATCGCCTTCGCCACCGTCACTCAGCTTTCGCGCTGGGTCGAACAGCGCAAGTTAACCTCCGAGCGCCTCACAAATCTCTATCTAGATCGCCTGGAAAAATTTAATCCCCAGCTCCGTTGCGCCATCACTATCACTCGCGAATTAGCATTGGCCCAGGCCAAACGCGCCGACCAGGAAATTGCCGCCGGAAAATACCGCGGCCCGCTCCACGGCATCCCCTGGGGCGGCAAAGATCTTCTGGATACCGCAGGCATACCCACCACCTACGGCGCCGAACCTTTCAGAGATCGCATCCCCACAAAAGACGCCGCCGTCGTCACGCGCCTCCACGAAGCCGGCGCAGTTCTAGTAGCAAAGTTAAGTCTCGGCGCACTAGCCCTGAATGACATTTGGTTCGGCGGCCAAACAATGAATCCGTGGCTACGCGAAGAAGGTTCGTCCGGCTCCAGCGCAGGCCCCGGAGCCGCCACTGCGGCAGGCTTAGTTGGTTTCTCTATGGGCAGTGAAACCGGGGGCAGCATCGTGTCCCCCTCGATGCGCTGCGGAATCACCGGCTTGCGCCCCACCTTCGGTCGCGTGGCTCGCACTGGCGCCATGACCCTCTGTTGGTCGCTCGACAAACTCGGCCCCATGGCCCGCAGCGTAGAGGACACTATGCTCGTCCTGCAAGCCATCTCCGGCCCCGACGCAGGCGATGTCTCAAGCGTCCCCAGCAAACTGGATTTCGACGCCTCAGCCTCAGTTCAAGGCCTGCGTGTCGGCTATTTTCCAGAATGGATGAAACAAAATCCCGCCACCGATGTGGATCGCGCAGCGCTGGAAACCATAAAGAGAGTCGGCATGCTCCCAATCGAAGTATCCCTCCCAAATTGGTCCTACGACTCGCTCGACCTCATCCTCTTCGCCGAAGGCGCCGCCTCCTTCGAAGAACTCACCCTAAGCCACGCTAGCGACCAGCTTAAGGTTCAGACCTTCGACGCCTGGCCCAATCTGTTCCGCCAATCCCGCTTTCTCTCCGCCGTCGATTTCGTCCAAGCCGACCGCATGCGCCGCAAAGTGGCCCAGGAAATGGCCAGATTGGTCAACTTAGTTGACTTACTTATCGTCCCATCTCTGCGCGACGAAATGCTCACCATCACCAATTTCACCGGACACCCGTCGCTCACCTTGCGCGCCGGCTTCGTGGAAGTCTCCGAAGCCCGCAGTGACTGGGCCCCCGACCCAAGCCGCCCGCTGCCAAAGTTTTCGCCCCCGCGCCGCGTCCCCCACGGCGTAACCCTGATCGGCCGCCTGTTCGACGAAGGCACCGTCGCCACCGCCGGCCTAGCCCTGGAGCGCGCTTTCAACGTATCAACCGAGCGCCCTCCCGGCTTCTAGGGCCGGGGTCTTTAGCCCGGCATCTGGCCTGTGCACCTATGAAACATCACCGCGCATTCGCATATTTGCCCAAACACCCATAAAATAGAGCCACATGAAAAAGATCGCGATACTGGGCTCGACCGGTTCCATCGGCCGCCAATGCACCCAGGTAATTGACTCACTTCCAGCAGAATTCCAAGTCGTCTCTCTAGCCGCCGGCTCAAATATTTCCCTCGTCGCGGAACAAGTAGAGAAATACCACCCGCAATTAGTTTCCGTAGGAACAGAAGCCGGAGCGCGGGAACTTTGCTCCACTCTAAAGAAAAATCGCACAAGCAAATCCTCTGCCCACTCCGATCCCGAAATACTTTTCGGAGCCGAAGGCATCGAGCGCATAGCCACTCATTCAGACGTGGAACTGGTTATCTCAGCCGCCGTCGGCGTAGTCGGCCTCCCGGCCACCTACAAGGCCATCGAGCAAGGAAAATCCATCGCGCTGGCCAACAAGGAAGTTCTCGTAGCCGCCGGCGAAATCGTGATGGCCGCAGTAAAGCGCCACAATGTCGCGCTGCTTCCAGTTGACAGCGAACACAACGCCATCCACCAATGCCTGCGCGCCGGCCAAAGAAGCGAAGTAAAACGCCTGGTCCTCACCGCCTCGGGAGGACCGTTTCGCAACACTCCAATCGCGAAGATGAACAAGGCGACCCCCCAACAGGCTCTCGCGCATCCAAATTGGAAGATGGGGAATCGTATTACGATTGATTCCGCCACCCTGATGAACAAAGGCTTTGAAGTGATCGAAGCATGTTGGCTTTTCGATGTGGGGCTAGATCAGATTCAGGTTGTAATTCATCCCCAGTCCACAATTCATTCAATGGTGGAATTTGTGGATGGTTCAATTCTGGCACAGCTTGGAGCAACGGACATGCGCATGCCCATTCGTTATGCGCTAACCTATCCGGAGCGGGCCCCGTCGAATGATTGTGCCCTCGATTGGTCCACTTTGCGCAAGCTTGAATTCGACGAAGTTCCGACCCGAAAATTTCCGTGCCTGGCACTGGCAAAAGCAGCGTTGAAACAAGGCGGCCCGCTGCCGTGCGCATTGAATGCGGCCGACGAAATCGCCGTGGCAGCGTTTCTTGGCGGCACGCTGTCGTTTCCCGGCATCGCCGCTGTAATCGAAGGCGTGCTCGAACGTATGCCGCGTTGCGCGTTCAATAAAATTGACGACGTGCTGGCCGCCGACGCCCAAGCGCGACGGCTTGCGCGGGAAGAAGCCGGGCGCAGGAAAAATTAAACTTGAGGCAATAATGGCAAATTTTCACAACGCGCTGGTTGCAATCGTTTCGGTCACTCTCGTTCTGGGCATCGTTATATTCGTGCATGAGTGGGGACACTTCATTGCCGCAAAACTGTCTGGCATTCGCGTGGATGTATTTTCCTTCGGTTTCGGCCCGCGCGTTTTCGGAGTAAAGCGCGGCGACACGGATTACCGCCTCAGCGCTCTGCCTTTCGGCGGCTACGTACGAATGGCCGGCGACAATCCGGTGGAAGAGCGTACCGGCGCCGACTACGAGTTTCTTTCCAAACCTCGTTGGGTCCGCATGATCATCGCAATAGCCGGCCCCCTAATGAACATCCTTCTTGCCTTCGTTCTGTTCTGGGGAATTTTCTGGCTGGTTGGCCTTCAGTCGGACTCCTATCTGCGAACGCCTGCGCAGGTGGCCGCAATCCCGCAAAAAGAATCGGGCGCTTCAGGCGTCCAGCCCGGCGATCGCATCGACGCGGTGAACAGCGTTGAAACTCCCACCTGGGATAAAGTCCTCACGCAACTTGAAAATGTAAAACCAAACGACTCGGTCACCCTGAAAGTTGACCGCGACGGCGCCGAGCAAACGCTCAACGCCAAGGTCCCGCCAGGCGCAAGCGATCTGGATGAACTCATCGGTTATCCGCTGACTCCTGCGATTGTGGACGAAATCGGAATCGGCACGCCCGCTGAAAAAGCCGGGTTGAAAGCCGGCGATAAAATCGTCGCGATAAACGGGAAACCCATTGTCACCTGGCAACAGTTAGTCGAAGTTGTTCGCAACTCCAACGGTCACTCCGTGCAATTTACCGTGCAGCGCGACGGCCAAACTTTGAACTTCAACATCACGCCCGTTCAAGGCATGGACGCGGACGGCGGCATGGTCTGGCAAGTCGGCGTCGCGCGCCAAGTTCAAGCAAATTACCAACGGCAGCCCTTTTTTCTAGCTGCGAAAGAAGCCGGACTTCAAACCGTATCGGGCATGAAGCAAATTGGCGAAGTTCTGGCGGGCCTTTTTACCGGCCGCGTGAAACTGGGCCAATTGCAGAGCGTCGTCGGGATAGCCCGCCAATCCGGCCGCGCAGCCAAGCGTGGTCCTGTTGACCTGATCGTTCTGACCGCCGTGATCAGCTTGAACCTCGGCCTGCTAAATCTGCTGCCCATTCCCATCCTGGATGGTGGCCATGTTCTCATGCTGCTCATCGAGGGATCTCTGCGCCGCGATCTGAGCATCGCGGTGAAAGAACGTTTCGTCCAAGTAGGCTTGGTTTTCCTGCTAGGCATCTTCGCCTTTGTAATGTACAGCGACATTTTCAAGCTGATTCAAAGCCAAAATATTCACCCATAGCGAGACACTTATGGACGGAATTGTCACCGTAATTGCGCATATCCGCGCGAAGCCGGGCCAGGAATCTCGCGTCCGGCAAGTTTTAGAAAAATTGCTGGTTCCCACACGCGCCGAAGCCGGCTGCATTAACTACGATCTGCACCAATCGCAGACAGATCCTATTCTCTTCGTGTTTTACGAAAACTGGAAAAGCGAAGCGGATTTGGAAGCGCATGCGCGCTCAGTCCACATTCAATCCTTCAGAAAGCTGGCGGACGAAATCCTTGCCGAGTCCGTAGAAATCACGAAGTGGAAAGCCATACCCTAACTTCGCAGACAGCTTCATCACCCGTTCCCTCGCGTGCGATTTTGGTATAATGTCAGCTAGTCCAATGTCCGCCACCCCCGCACATCGTGTATCCACCGGCGAACGCATCAATCACGAAGCGCCCGGCCGTCTCCAAAGCGAACTCGGAGCGCGCGGCATCCGTCTTACGCGTCAGCGTCGAGTCCTCTTACAAGTGATGGAGACCGCCCGCCGTCATTTGGACGCGGGCGAAATTCTCGAGCGTGCCCAGAAAATGGATGCCGGAATCACGCGCGTCACCGTGTATCGCACAATCGATCTTTTGAAACGCCACGGATTGATCGACGAGCTTGACCTTCTCCACCTCCGCGGCGACCGTCATTTCTACGAAAGCCACGGCCCGCGCGACCACATTCACGTGGCTTGTATGGGATGCGGAAAAGTTCGCGAATTTGAAAGCGAGCTCTACGAAGAATTGAAGCGCCAAATTTCTCACGACTGTGGAATTGAAATCAGCGTGTCGCGCACGGAAGTAGGCGGCCTATGTCTCGACTGTCGTAAGCGCCGCACATCCGCAAGCAGCTAAAAGTATTGCCCGGTTTTTCTGTATCTTCTGTTCCGCCTCTCGAACGAATACATCACATTTCCTAATCAGCCGCTTCCAAAAACGACCGGTTATATTAAGCTGTGTGCATTGTGACGAAGCCTTTGCTCTTTGCTCTGTGTGTTGTGTTTGCATTCGCCGGTCAGAGCGCGCAGAGCTCCAGGCGGAGGATGACCCCGTAGACAACATAAACCATTCACTGGTTTACTATATTGCGCTGATTTGTATGCGCATGGCGGCCACGCATTCGGGCTGCGGCGCATGAAGTTACCAATTGCGGAGTGGCCTCAATTAGTGGAGATTTGGCTGGTAACCATCGGAATGATTCCGCAGTGATTCGATTTGCGGCCCAAATAAAAACTTGAAAACACTGGCTATCAATCCCGATTGGATCAAAATGAGTCAGCGCCAATGAAGACCCACTTCGTGCGATTCCTAGCCGTGCTGTTGATATCCGCACTGATTGTTCCGGCCCTCGACGCCCGAGAGCCAATCTACGCTCGCAAAGCCATGGTGGTGGCGGAACAGGATTTGGCCACCGAAGTAGGCGTCTCAGTTCTTCGGTCCGGAGGAAACGCCGTCGACGCCGCCGTAGCAGTAGGCTTGGCCCTGGCCGTAACTCATCCCTACGCGGGCAATATCGGTGGCGGCGGATTCATGCTCATACGCATGGCCGACGGCCGCACCACCTTCATCGATTTCCGCGAAAAAGCCCCGGCCGCCGCGACTCACGATATGTATCTAAACGCGAACGGCGTGCCCACCGGCGACAGCGTGGTAGGCTGGCGCTCCGCTGGCGTTCCCGGCACTGTCCGCGGCCTTGCCCTGGCAAATAAGAAATACGGTCGCGAAGCGTGGCCCGAACTCGTGAAACCCGCCGTGGCCCTGGCGACGAATGGTTTTCCAGTTTCCAAATGGCAGATGGATTCCTGGCGTCGCTCCTCGCCGCTGCTTTCGCAATTTCCCGAGTCGAAACGCACCTTTCTGAAGGGTGGCGCCTATTACGATTGGCAGGAAATTTTTAAACAACCCGAACTCGCGCGAACTCTCGATCGCATCGCCCACTTGGGCGCCGCTGATTTTTACGACGGTGAAACCGCGCACATACTCGCGGCTGAAATGGCAAAGAATGGAGGCCTGATCACTCTCGCAGATTTGCAAAATTATCAAGCCGTAGAGCGCACACCGCTGGAAGGGGATTACCAGGGATACCACATCATCAGCTCGCCGCCGCCGAGTTCGGGTGGCCTTGGCCTGCTGCAAATGCTCGCCATGTTGAACGGCACCGGTTATGACAAATCCGGCGCAGGCTCTGCCCTGAGCTATCACTACATGGCGGAAGCGATGCGACGTTACTTCGCCGACCGCAGCAAATACTTAGGCGATCCCGATTTCGTGAACATCCCCATCTCCGCGTTGCTGGCTCCCGCATATGTCGATTCGCGGAGAGCAACAATCCGACCCGACCGCGCCACGCCTGCCGAACAAATTGCACCAGGCCTCACAGCAGCTAACGAAGGAACCAACACCACTCACTACAGCATCGTGGACCAGGAGGGAAATGCAGTTGCCGTAACCTACACGCTTAACAACGGCTACGGCAGCGGCGTAACCGTCCCCGGCGCAGGATTCCTGCTAAACGATGAGATGGACGACTTCGCCGCCAAGCCCGGGGGGCCGAATATGTTTGGCCTCGTTCAAGGTGAGAGCAACGCCATCGCGCCCGGCAAACGCCCACTCTCGTCCATGACGCCGACAATTATCTTGAAAGACGGCAAGCCGTTCCTGGTTCTAGGCGCCCCCGGCGGTCCGGTGATTATTACATCGATGCTGCAAGTGATCCTCAACGTGATCGATTTCGGAATGAATGCGCAGGATGCCATCGATTTTCCGCGCATTCATGATCAATGGAAGCCGGATCGCCTCGACACGGAATCGACCGTCTCTCCCGATACCGTTGCGCAGCTCCGGCACATGGGCTATCAAACGCAAACAGCAGACCCGAATGAAAAGGCCAGGGTAGAAGTCATTTTAATCAGCGCTGGTTGGTTGCAGGGAGCAGTGGACGGCCGAGGCGGCGGTGGAAAAGCGGAAGGATACTAATCGCGTCTTGATTCGTCTCACGATTGACGATTTGAAAATTGCGCGGCCAACTAGAACGGCATCGATCCGTATTTAGTTTCAAATTCCGCCAACGGCACCATATCGATCGCGTCCCACGGACATCCTTCCAGAAACGCTCCATCCGGCCCTTTACTGGTGCAAAGTTTGCAGCCGATACAAAGCAGGGGATCAACGAGGATTTTTCCAAAAGGCTCATGCTCCGGGTCCGGAACCCAGAACATGCATTCCGCTACCGGACAATAATCAACGCATGCCGGGGAGCCCGCGCATCCCGTGCACATGTCGTTGATCACCGCGACAATGTGCGGCTTGCGTTTCCGGCGAGTGTTGGTTCCTTCCGAAATCGGTTCGTACTTGACGACCTCGCCCTTTACAAAGGGCGCGACTTCCGGAGTTATGTCAGCCACTCGGCCTCCCGGGACTTGATTGCACCCTCATTTTCGTCGGACCGGACAGGGAAGTCAATCGCCTACAATGGGACGCAGTGTCTCACTTTGAATTGCAATAGAGGGCTTCGCGGACTAGCGTTATGGCATAAAACTTATGCGGCGCCAATTTGCTGAATCAAAAGCTTTCAGGGCGACGCCGGCATTGGACGCTGGGCTCGGTCGATCCCATTCCGAGGCTTAGAGAAATGTCTGGATTTGCTGGCAGCGTCAGAGAGGACCGCTTGGTGGCGTTCGGGATGGGTGTTTACCTGGCCCGGGGAACGACCCAACCGCCGAAATTCAATCTGAACTTTCTCGCAGTCCGACACAGCAGCGAAGCGAACTCCATCGCCACGAAACTCGTCCGTACATCCTCACGGTAGAAGCTCCTGTGCTTCCTCCCAAATTTTCCGGAACACATTTGCCGCCGGCTCAACTTTGGCAAGCGCCGCCGACTGGCCAGCCCAAGCCTGCATCCGCTGCACGTCCCCGTCCTTTTGGGCAAGAGCACGCATCGCAGCAGTAAGGCCTCGTTGTACCGGGTAAAGCGCGGGCGCCGGCGCATCCTCAGCCATCGCCGCGCGAACATAATCTGTCGCAATGCTTCGCCCCGCGCGCCCACTGAACGCCCTGGTAACAACAGTTTGTTCCGGTGCTGTTTGGCCGATGGCGTTAGCCCAGGCAGGATGAATTTTCGCTTCCGGGCAACGCAGAAATCCCGTTCCAATTTGTGCTGCGCTCGCGCCCAAGGTGATTGCCGCAGCCACTCCACGTGCGTCGGCAATGCCGCCCGCAGCTACGACTGGCACGCGGACTGCGTCCACCACCGCCGGCAACAAAGCGAACAGTCCGACCAACTTTCTTTCGGCGTCCGCCGCGTGGAAGCACGCCCGGTGTCCGCCAGCTTCCGCTCCCTGCGCGGCAATTACGTCGGCGCCTGCCGCTTCCGCCGCGCGCGCTTCAGCTACCGAAGTAATATTCGCGATCCACGCAATGCCGCGCTTTTTGAGCTCGGTTACAAATTCGGGAGGGTAGAGTCCCATCACCGACGAAACCGCCGGCGGAGCGATCGCTAATAGCGCCTCGCACTGTGCCACAAAATCAGGCAGCGTCGTGTCCCCAGCTTCCGCCGGAACAGCAGGACCCCACGCCGAAAGAAACTCACGCACGCGCGCTTCGTGCTCCGCGTCGCGTTTAGGCGCGGGCTCCGGGATCCAGAGATTGATTTGAAATGCGCCGTTGCTGCCGGAACGCACCTGGTTGGCCCAAGCAGTTATTTCCGCAGGCTGCATCAGCAGTGCCCCGCAAGCTCCCAAACCTCCGGCGTTTGCGATCGCAATGGAAAGAGAAGGCGCGCTTGATCCCGACATCGGCGCGAGCAGCACGGGCGCGCGCAAAGAAAATCGCGCACAAAACGCATCGATACGATCCTTGGCGAGGCGCATTGATTTCTCCTGATCCCCGCAAGCGCTACGGGATGACGACTAACCGCGAGCGTCCTTCTCGTTGCCAGGCACTCTCGATATCGATCAGTGGAACGCGTTCTGTGTCGATTCGCAATTTGCCGCTGGCGCCGTACGCCAACACTTGTTGCAGAGCGTCCATCAGGATTTCTGGCGCGGGCACTCCGGCTGTACCCATAATTGTCAGAGGTGCGCTTCGCAGCACCGCGGCCGGAAGGGAAATGGCAGCGCCCGCCGATTCTCCTACCTGCACGAGCCGAGTCTCCCGTCCAATGGCGGCGAATTCATTGCGCGTAAGAGCGGCAAGCAACGCCTCCGTAGGTGGTCCCCACAAATAGTCAATCACGACCTGAAAGCCGTTGTCGCTGGCTTCACGCGCAAAAACTTTCGTCAGTTCCTCTCCCGACATATCGGGCTGTATCGTCGCATCCGCTCCAAGTTCGAGCAGGGAATTCAACACCTTCTCGTTTCGCCCTGCAGCGATCACTCGTCCAGCGCCCAATATTTTGGCAATCTGCACCGCAAGCTTCCCAGTAACTCCAGTCGCTCCCAGAATCAAGACGGTCTCACCCGGAGCCAACTTTGCGCGCTCTTTCAGCGTGAGCCATGCGGATACGCCGGGATTAGGCAATGCCGCAGCAATGTCGTCACTCAAGCTGTCAGGCACCGCGAAGCATTGTGCGCGCCGCACCACTGTCCGCTCCGCCATCGCGCCATATGGACGCCTGGGTCCGGCAAAAAACACGCGACTTCCATCATCAAGATGACCAACTCCATCGAGCCCGCAGACAACGGGTAATTCCCGGAAGCTTGCATAGTGCGTGCCGGCAGCCATCTGTTTATCGACGGGCTTCAGCGCAGCAGCACAGACTCGGACGACTACTTCGCCTTCCGCCCAGACCGGTTCGGGGAATTGTTCGAAACGTGGAAGTTTGCCAAGAGCATGCAGGACGGCGGCATTCACCTTAGTTGCCCATGGTGCTGATCAAATTGTCCGTAAATTCCGTGGCGCTTGCCGTGCCGCCAACATCGCGCGTCAGCGATTTTCCTTCGCGGTAAACCGTGAACAGCGCGCCCTCCACACGTTGTGCTGCCTCGATTTCGTCAATATGACGCAACATCATAATCGAACTCATCAGTAGCGCCGTCGGATTAGCAACATTCTTGCCCGCAATATCCGGCGCCGTTCCGTGCACCGCCTCAAAAACCGCCACCGTCTCACCGATATTCCCGCTGGGCACCACGCCCAGTCCGCCCACCAGCCCCGCGGCCAAATCGCTCATAATGTCTCCATAGAGATTCGTCAACAAAAGTACGTCGAATTGGTTGGGATTCAAGACCATCTGCATGCAAGCGTTGTCCACAATAATTTCTTTGTATTCAATTTCGGGATATTCCGCAGCCACTTTGCGCACGGAAGTTAGAAAGAGTCCGTCGGAAAGCTTCATGATGTTCGCTTTATGCACCGCATGAATCTTCTTTCGTCCAAATTTCCGTGCATACTGAAACGCGAAACGCGCCACACGTGTGGACGCGCGCTCTGTAATAATTTTCAAGCTCTCCACTACGCCGGGAACCACCGTGTGTTCCAGCCCTGCGTACAAGTCCTCGGTATTTTCGCGGACGATAACGATGTCCACATGGTGAAAGCGCGATTGCACGCCTTCCAAATTCTTCACCGGACGCAAGTTCGCATACAGATCCAGCGCCTTTCGCAATCCGACATTGATGCTCGGTGCGCCAGTGCCCACCGCAGTCTCCATCGGCCCTTTCAGCGCTACGCGGTTTTTGCGTATGGATTCAAGCACTCCGGCATGCATGAAATCGACGCCGCGGCGCTCCACTTCCGCGCGCGAAGCAATTTCTTCCCAGTCTATTTCCACACCTGCCGCGGCTAATATGCTTTTAACAGCCTTTGAGACTTCCGGACCGATCCCGTCCCCGGGAATCAAAGTGATGGTATGTTTCATGTAGGGTACTCATTTTAGGGAGGACTGCACCGTGCATCAACCTCGAATTACGAACGGCCGAGCACTATCGTTCCAATCGGGAAATGCCGCAAAATCCGATAGTTAACCTAACCACAGCACACCGCGGAATCCAATCGCCTATCGCCGGAATCTGGTATAATGTCTTTGGAATCGTGACGCATGATTTGTTCATGCGAAATTTGTGGAGGCTTTGCGAATGGTTCAACTAACACCAGTAGCAGTTACAAAGGTTAAAGAAATTCTGCAGCAGCAGACTCCCTCGCCGGCTGGTTTGCGTGTGGCCGTGGTTGGCGGAGGCTGCTCTGGCTTCAGCTACCACATGGCTTTTGAAAATCAAGTGAACGAGAACAGCGACAACGTGTACGAATTTGAAGGCTTGAAGGTTCTCGTCGACCAGATGAGCGAAATGTATCTGGAAGGCGTGCAGATCGATTACATCGAAACGATCGAAGGCTCCGGCTTCAAGTTTAATAACCCGAACGTGAAGAGCACTTGCGGTTGCGGCAGTTCCTTCAGCGTTTAGTAGCTTGTGTTCGATCCCGCTATTGTCACTCCGAATCCCCGGCCGCATTCCGGCCGGGGTGACCTGCCCGCTGTCTCCCTAAAATCACTCGTTGTTGCTGAAGATGACTGCTCCGACTCGTATGCTGGCTCAGTTCTATGATCATCGCCCTGGCCCAATTTAATCCGACCGTTGGGGATTTTGAAGGCAATTCCGCGCGCATTGTGGAACTGGCGCACGAAGCCCAGTCACGCGGTGCGCAGCTTGCCGTCTTCTCCGAGCTATGTCTGTGCGGCTATCCTCCCCAAGATCTTACCGAGCGCCCCGCCTTCGACGAACTCAACCAAAAAGAATTAGTTCGCCTGGCGAAGAAAATTCCCATGCCTTCACTGGTAGGTTACGTCGGCGGAGCGCAGGACAATACTGGAAAACCGGTGGCCAATTGCGCCGCACTAATCGCAGACGGCCAAATTCTTTTCGAGCAGCGAAAAATGTTGCTGCCCACCTACGATGTATTCGACGAGTCGCGTTATTTTCAACCTGCGCATACGCAACACGTCTTTCCATTCAACGCGGAAAAACTCGGCGTCACCATTTGCGAAGACTCCTGGAACGACGAGCGCTTCTGGAACCAGCGCCTTTACGACCGCGATCCCGTGGCCGAAATCGTCGGGAAGGGAAGTACCCTGCTTCTGAATCTTTCTTCGTCGCCATACACGATCGACAAGCGCTCTCTGCGTCACGACATGCTGCAGGCCATCGCCAAGGAATATCGTCTCCCCGTGGTGTACGTGAACCAAGTCGGCGGAAACGATAGCCTCATCTTCGACGGTTCGAGCGTCGCCTTCATGCCCGATGGCCGCGTCGCCGCGCGCGCAAAATCGTTCGAAGAAGACCTCGTGCTCTTCAACAGTGTCACTGGCGAAGGAGATATCCGCCCGCCAGTTGAGAACGAACTCGAAACCGCCTATCGCGCGCTCGTCCTCGGCACACGCGATTACGTTCGCAAATGTGGATTCAAAAAAGTCGTAATCGGCTTGAGCGGAGGCGTTGATTCAGCCCTGGTTGCCGCCATCGCCACGGACGCCCTTGGCCGCGAAAACGTTCAAGGCGTAGCCATGCCCAGCTTCTATTCCTCCAAGGAAAGTATGCGCGACGCGCGCCAGCTCGCCGAGAACCTCGGCATACAATTCCTGGTCCTTCCGATCAACGACACGTTCGACACCTATCGTAAGACTCTTGCCGTAAGTTTCGCTGGCGCCAAAGAGGACGTAACCGAAGAAAATCTCCAAGCGCGTATTCGAGGCAATTTGCTGATGGCGCTCTCCAATAAATTCTGCTCCATGGTGCTGAGCACTGGAAATAAATCGGAGACCGCCGTGGGATATTGCACGCTCTATGGCGATATGGCAGGCGGCCTAGCGGTGATTTCAGACGTACCTAAAACGATGGTTTACGAGCTCTCAAAATTCGTAAATCGCAAAAGGGAACTGATCCCCGTAGAAACTCTCACCAAGCCCCCGTCAGCCGAACTTCGCCCCAACCAACGGGACTCCGACACCCTTCCCGACTATGATGTCCTGGACCGTATCCTTAAAGCATACGTAGAAGATCTTCGCAGCCCCGAGGAAATCGCCGATCATTACGGCTTCCCCTTGGCCCTAGTCCGCTCCGTAGCGCTGCGCGTCGACCAAAACGAGTACAAACGCAAGCAAGCCCCCCCAGGATTAAAAATCACCTCCAAGGCCTTCAGCGTAGGCCGCCGCTTCCCCCTAGCCCAAAAATTTTCCGTCTAAACGATTTAGCGTTGTGTCTTGTGCGGAGCTCCGACGAGTGTGCTAGGACCGCGCGATTTTGTTGGGAGGTTCATCTTGACCTTAAATACTTAAACCCACGGCCCCCGCCGGTAAGACTCCTAGCTGATGCGCATTTGCTCTTAAGACTTAAATGTAGCGCCGGGTCCTTCTGCCCGGCATCTTTCCTATGCCGCGCACTCCCATCCGTGCGAATTCGCCCCGACATCGCCTTACTGGGTCGTGAGTTTTTTGCGGAAGCCCCGACAATCGTTTTGGCATTGCGTAGCTTACTTTAAAGGCGGTTCGTGCCGCGCCCGAGAGGAATCTGACAATCGCGATGATTCTCAAGTCCGCCCCGATGCTCGTCCTCGTGAGGTACTCTTTAGACGCCCGCCAAAGTTTGCAGCACGAACGGAGACTGCTCGTTGAATTTTCTTTTGGCACTCCGCCCGCGAGGAACTACAATCCGTTGTTCTGACTTTATGGCCAAATTAAACTCGTAGGTTTTGATTCCGTAGGGGAGCGAAGAGAAATGTTCCGACGCGCAATAAGCAATCAATTCAGCGCAATCGTTCTGGCCGCCCTGACCTTAGCCGTCCCGCTCGCCGCGCAAACAACGCAAACAGCCCAAACTCCCGCGCCATCGGCCGCGCCGTCACCTGAACAAGCCAAAATCCTTCAATCCACAGAAGCGTTCGTCCGCAACCTATTCGCCTGGGGCCCCGACATCAAAGTCACCCTCGGTCCCCTGACGCCATCCGTGTCCCCAGACTTCTACGACGTCCCAGTTCACCTAACAATAAACAACCAAACCAACTCAGGAACCGTTTACGTCAGCAAGGACGGCAAAACCTTCCTCCGCGGCGATCTCTACGACATGTCCGCCAATCCCTTCGCCGACAATCTCGCTCACATGAACGTCGAAGGTAACCCCTCGGTAGGTCCCGCCAACGCCCGCGTCACCATCGTAGAGTTCAGCGATTTCGAGTGCCCGCATTGCCGCGAACTCTACCGCACCCTCAAAACTCTGGAGCCGCTATACCCGCAAGTCCGCGTAGTCTTCAAGGATTTCCCGCTACGCCAGATCCATCCTTGGACTGAAACCGCCTCCGTGGGCGCCCGTTGCGCCTACATGCAGTCGCCCGAAGCCTTCTGGCAACTCCACGATGCCATCTTCGAAAATCAGGATTTAATCTCGACGGAAAACGTCTGGGAAAAGCTGAGCGCGTTCGCCAAAGCCGCCGGCTTAGATACCGACGCCTTCAAAGCCTGCATGTCGTCGCCAGAAGCCCAAAAAGCCGTAGACGCAAACCGAGCCGACGGCATAGCCGTCGGCGTAACCAGTACCCCTACAGTATTCGCCAATGGCCGCATGCTAATCGGTGGCGACAAGCAAACCCTGGAACAATACATCAAGTACGAGCTGGGCAACCCCCGCCCCAAATAGCCACCAAAGCGAGCAACAGATGCGCAATTACGCTTGTGCAGAACTCCTTAAAAACAACATAATACTAATTCCCACACCTTATACGGACGGCGTAAAGCCATGAGAATCCGGCTAATCGCGCGGGGCCTCTAACTCTAAAACGAGGATTATTTTCATCGCGTTCTGTGGATCAAGCGAATCTGGTTATTCCCAACGAAATACTTTCGCCGACAGCGCGGTGCAAACGAAAAACACTAAAGCCAGTGCCGCGACGTCACCCCTGTGCGCGGACCACGCGTCGCCCTTCCAGATGCCCCCGAGTAGCGACACCGCGTAGGTCATCGGCAGCGCCAGGGCCGCGGCGTGCAGGACCGGCGGCATCGAATCAAGCGGCGTAAAGAGTCCCGAGATACCGATCATGGGATACAAAATCGCGGCGCCGATCGGTTGCGCAAAGCGCGCCGTGGGAACGATGCTAGCGATGAGAAATCCGATCGACAGGATGCATAAAGTGCTGATCAACAGCGCAATCGTGAAACCGAACCATGGAACATGAATGCCGATCGGGTAATATCGTTTGCCCGCAAGCACCATCAAGGCGAGCGTGGCGGCGGTAAGCGCCAGCTTGACGATCACGTGCGCAGTAAGGATGGTCTGTGGGCGCAACGGAGTGGCGCGAAGCCGTTTGAGGATTCCCCCTTCGCGATAGATCGAGACGATTGTGACCAGCGATATTACCGAGCTGACCGCGATCAAGAGCGCCACGAGAACTGGCAGGCCGACGCGAAGAAAACCGCTGGTGGCGAGCGAGGGCGCCGGGATGTTGCGGCCGGCTACTCGGCCGATCACGAGAAATACGACTACGGGAAAGCCGATGGTCCCGAACGCGCCGAGCGGCTCGCGCATGAAGACTTTGATCTCGATCCAAGTTAGTTTCCAGAGCCCGCGCAACATTGTGTCCTCTAGTCGCGAATCGAATGGCCAGTCAGTTTGAGAAATACATCCTCAAGATTCGGGACGATCATGCGAAAATCGGTGACGCGCATACGGTTCTCGGACAGACAGTGGATCACTTCGGTCACCAGATCTTCGCCGCGTCCGCGAATCGTGAACTGCATGTCGCTGCGTTCCAAGGACTCGATTCGCGGGATCGCTCGGAAACGCTCCTCGGCTGTCAAATCATCGGTGGCTAAGACGACCGTTCGTTCAGGACAGTGCCGATCAACGAGTCTCTGCGGCGTGTCGATGTCAATGATCCGGCCGCGCTCGATGATTGCCACGCGGTCACACAGGCGCTCCGCTTCCTCCATCAGATGCGTGGTCAAAAAGACGGTCTTGCCGCGTTCACGGATGCCGCGCACTAAATCCCAGATCGCCCGACGCGCCTGCGGGTCCAGTCCAGTCGTCAGCTCGTCGAGAAACACCACTTCCGGATCGTTGATCAGCGCGAGGGCAATGAACAGTCGCTGCTTCTGGCCACCCGAGAGATTCATAAACCAGGCGTCCCGCTTGTCGGCAAGGCCGAGCTGATCGAGCAAGCGTTCGGCGTCCGCGGGCTTTTTCTTGTACAGCGAAGCCCAGAGGTCGATGGCCTCCCAGACTTTTATCCGCTTCTGTAGCTGCGCCTGCTGGAGCTGCACGCCGATGCGATCCTGCAGCTTGTACACTTGCCGGAAGGGATCAAGGCCCAACACTGAGATAGTGCCGCGGTCGAGAGTGCGAATCCCCTCGATGCACTCCATCGTGGTGGTTTTTCCCGCGCCGTTGGGTCCGATCAAACCAAAAATCTCGCCGTCGTTGACCTCGAAGGAAACTTCGTCGATAGCCACAGTTCGGCCGTAGGTTTTTCGAATTCCGGAAACCTGGATGACCGGGCGAGGAGATTTTAGGTTGTTCATTCGACGTCGGCAATTCTATCAGTTAAGCCCTGTTGCTCGATGGGGCGGGTGCGGACTTTCTCCCCGCTTGCTGAGTGCTACGACGCGGATTGTTTCGCCTTATAGACAACGCCCATTCCTCCACCGCCCAATTTTTCCAGGACGTTATAGCGGGAAATGTTGCGGCCTACCTTGGAACAAGTATCTGGCACAGGCCGTGCAGTGTACGTCGGCAGCCAAATACAGGCAAACCGCGCGCAACAGCCTGCTTGCACGAACACATCGATGAGATTGAGCTATAGGTGCAATAATTTCACGGCGTTGCTACGGGTGATTTTCGCGCGGTCAGTTTCGCTAAGGGCAATTTGATCAAACCACGCGGCGGCCTCAGACGTATCTTCGAAGGGATAGTCCACTGAATAGAGGACGCGGTCGACGCCGACTTCCGCCAAAACTTCGTTCAGCGCCGGCGTGTGAAAGTTGCCGCTGGTAGTGATGTAAAAGTTTTCGCGCAGGTATTGGCGCATGGGCAGCTTCGCTTTTATGACGAGACCGGGCTTGGATATGCGGTGATCGACGCGCCATATGCTGAACGGAAGACCTTCCCCCAAGTGACCTAAGACCACTTTTAATTTCGGATATTCGTCGAACAAACCGCTGCCCATCAAACGCAGCGCGTGAGTGGAAGTTTCCACTCCAAATCCCCACGGCCCGCCGCTCATCCATTGCTGACCTTCGTATGCTTGACGGCGTGACGCGAGAGGTTCTCGCGGATGCAGATAAAATGGCACATCGAGCTGCTGCACTGTGGCCCAGAACGGCCTATATTGCGGCAAGTCGTAATAGAACGCGGTATCGGCCTCGCCGATTTGCGAAAACCCGTGAACCAGCGCGCCGCAGAAGCCCAACTGTTTCACGCAGCGCGTTAGCTCCTCAGCAGCAGCCTGCGGGTCCTGCAAAGGCAATGCCGCGAAACCCTTGAACCGTTTCGGATTCTTGGCGACGCAATCCGCCAGATAATCGTTCGATCTTCGTGCAGAAGCGACCGCTTGCGACACGTCCGGGATGACTTGAACTCCAGGATTGACCAGGGAAAGAACGCAAAGTTCGATGCCGCCGCGGTCCATTTCAGCGACGCGTCCACTACCGAGGTCCAGAATCTGACGCTTAAATTCAGGCGAATGCGGGGCAGCGCTGCTGTCGCCGATAGTTTCAGCAAGCGCGAAGTGTTCTTCCAACGCGATTTTCGTTGGGGTTAAATCAGGTTTGGCGATATCTGACCCGTCCGCGACGCGGAGTGCGGCGTTGGCGGGACTGACATCGGCGAGGAGTCCGGCGGTCGCAAGGGCCGTCGATTCCAAGAATCCGCGTCGTGAAATGCGATCTCGAGTTCTTGGCTTCAGGATTTCTTCCGTCACCCGCAACCGTTTCGCAGTGGTCAAGAAAACTACATCAGCCACGCGGGACTGTCAACGCCGCGCGATAACAGGCACGGGCATCAGCGAACGCTTTGCTAGCTCCTGGAATTCCGCACGTCGTATTTCTCTCGCGCGGTTTGAATTCTTTGCCGGTTCTGCGCCGCCCAATCTCCGAGTCCGGTAATCGGTATCAGCAAGCTCCGCCCAAGCTTCGTTAATTCATAGTCCACGCGCGGAGGAATTGTCGGATACACCGTCCTGGTGACCAGGCCGTCTCGCTCTAAGCCTTTCAGAGTGAGCGTGAGCATTCTCTGCGATATGCCTTCAATCGTGCGGCGTAGCTCGCTAAAACGCTTCTTCCCGTCGCCGAGAAGCGCCACGATCAGAACGCTCCATTTATCTCCAACGCGATTCAGGACCTCGCGAACGGCAAGGCATTCGCCGCGAACATGCTTGTGACTGGGTGACATGAACGTGCCTGCTTGCTCTTTGCTGGTTCTTATTTTACTCTCCGTAACAGAAAGGAACCTACTAAAAAGAGAGAACCCATGAATAATTCTTTGGAAACAACAAATTCCACTGCACGCAAGACCTCCCTCCCGGAAAATTGCCTCAACCAATTATTCCGCGAAGCGCGAACGCATTCGGCGTGGCTCCCCGATCCTGTGCCCGTTGAACTTCTGCGCAAGGCTTACGAACTGACGAGTCTTGGGCCAACCAGCGCCAACGGCTCGCCGGCGAGATTTGTTTTTCTGACCACACCCGCGGCCAAAAAACGCCTTCGGCCAGCTCTCGCTCCGCTCAATGTTGACAAGACCATGGCCGCTCCAGTCACGGCCATCATCGCTTGGGACACGGAATTCCATGAGAAGCTTCCCAAGCTCTTTCCCCACGCTGATATGCGCTCTTACTTTGCCGGAAAACCGGCCTTCATCGAAGAAGCCGCCTTCCGCAACAGCTCCCTGCAAGGCGGTTATTTCATCCTGGCCGCGAGGGCTTTGGGATTGGATTGCGGACCGATGTCCGGATTCGACGCAGGCAAACTCAACGCGGAATTTTTCCCCGACGGCAAATGGAAAGCCAATTTCCTTTGCAACCTCGGCTACGGAGATCCAAGCAAGCTCTTCCCGCGCAATCCACGTCTGGATCTTGAGGAAGCCGCAGTGGTTCTGTAACGCGCAGATCAATCAGCAGACTGGAGTCAGTTGCATCGAGAGGAGGAGATCGCGCGGCGGGATGCACCACACCTTCGTAGTCCGATAAGCCGATGGCATCCACGAGATTTTTTCAGAGACGAGCACATTGCTCGGCGAAGTAGCGCCGTCCAGAGTCGGCGAGCCGCCAGACGCAGTTCCCGCATTGTTGATGTGCCAACCCGGGCCCATGATTTTGCGAAGCTCTTGCCAGGCGCCGTAAATTCCTTCGGCCTCAATTCCCTGCTGGAACGAATCGGCTGCGCGATAACTGTTGTTGTTGCACACAGGAGTCGCAGGACCTTGCTTCGTCCACACTACTGTTCCATCCGACGTTGTTGCGCCCGTTGTCGCGTTCCACACTGGATGGCTGCTGCAACCGGTGGTGCCAGCCGTGGTTACCGACGGGAAAAGCGCTGTTTGGGCCGACCGTTGACGGCGTAGGGCTGTTCTGATTTATCTGCCAGCCCTCGAGCGAATATTGGCGCGAGCTCGCTGTGCCGGAGCGCGGGACATAGGAAACTACGCAGCCATCGGATTCGTACGGGCAATTATTTCCGCCGCCAGAGTCCCCCTGCGGCCACGCGCCTTCTGTGGAGTGCCCTTGAAATAGGTACGTATACTCGCTGGTGGTGAAGCCGCTTCCTGAGACGTTTCCGCCGGCGGTTTGGACTGTAGGAAGTGCGAGCAATGCCAGCAGGAACACGAGAACCATTAAGTATTTGTCCATGGGATAAAATCAGCCTTCGAATGTGGAAGAGATTCTCTGCAATAAAATATGAGACCTACTCTGTGCGGAAATCTTGAAAAAACAGATTACCGAGTCAGTGAAATAATTGCGAGGCGTTATAGCGCTAGATTAAAAAGCTGCTCCCGAATGGGATGAGGCCGCGAAGGATTTTATTGCAGCGGCTTCATCCTTCTGCACGTCAAAGATTTTGTGCAGCATGCTTCTATGAAGCATTTCTTCGATCTTGGCACTGGGGTTCAGAAGCTTCAACTGGCCACCCGCTTTGCGCACGGCGGAGTGGCTTCGCACCAACTCTCCGATCCCCGCGCTGTCGATGTGATCCACCTCCGCCAGACTCAGCAGGATTTTTTTGTTTCCGCGCGTCAGCAAATCCTGGACTGCGTCGCGAAGAATGATATTGCCCTCGCCTAGCATGATCCTTCCGTGTAGTTCCAGAACGGTAATGCCGTCGCCGGCAGGCCGCGAAGTGGCGCGCATTTTCTTTTCGAGCGGCTCGGGCGCAGCAGCTGCGCCGGAAATTCCCATGCGATCGAGAATGCTGCAGGCGGTTTCGGCGATTTGGCGCGACTCTGTGCGGACCACGATCAGCGACCGATTCCGTTTCAGAATATTCAGGAAAACTTCCGCATCTTCAGCAGACGGGTGGTCCCTTAGAACTTCGGCATCGACGTTTTTGGTCAGCTTCGCGCCAGCGGCCTCGCCGGCTTTCTTGCCGAGAAGGGCGAGCAGCGCAGCGGCGCCCGCGCCAAGCGCGAAAACCTCTCCCATACCTGGGATTAGAGCAAGCGTCGCAGCCACCACTCCCGCGCCGAAGCCAACGGCCCCGCCCGCTATTCCCCCCGCAAAGCCGCCAATTTCTTTGCCCAGGATTACGGCTTCGCTTTCCGAGCGCGTGAGGTAAACAATGGCGTCTTCCGGTACTCCATTTTCGAGCAAATACTCCAGCGCGTGTTCGGCGTTCTCTCGCGAACTGAATATTCCGACGGCGGTCTCCAAATGAATTCCCCTGTGGCACGCAGATTTCGCTGAGCGGACGACACTCGGACCGCATGCAAGCCCAAGCAAATAAAATTGTACACCCGCTTGCCTCTTTGTGGAGACTCGCTGAGAAATCGTCGAACTGCTACATGGCCCTGAAGAGGTTTCTGTAGGACGGGCCCGAGATTCTATGTCCCTGAAAGAAATCAGCCAGAGCGACTTGCCCAGAGAATTGGTTTTGGATTTATTGAAGCGACGGTATGCTGAGTCTGCAGTTTCTGAAAAGAGATCGAAACAGACAGCAAAGCTGGCAAGACGCCGGCGTACAAAAAGTTCCGGTGAGTTGAAGCCTACAATTTTACTGCGGCGGCTCGCTTCTTGATCAGATAAACGGAAAGAAAGTAGGCCACGAAGCTGACGCCAAACACAATCCACATCAACTTAAAGTTCAGCGTAATGGCGAAGACCAGCTCAGCGGCGCCGAATAGCCAGATTAAACTCTCGCCCGCAATCGCCTGCCCCCAACGTGGCTCTTCACCGGCAGAGGGAATGCGCGGCGTAAAAACAGGCCAGAATCGCGGCACCTCTTTCAAGTAAGCTCGATACGATTCGCCTTGCGTGCGTAGCAAGCCGTCTTCTTCGCGAAAGATCAGCCGGTACATGAACAGCCACATCGCCGCGACCATAAATATCCAACCCGCTCGGCTGGCCAGCAATCCAATACCAGCAGCCATCGCAAGATTCGCAAAGTACAATGGATTGCGAACGTGGCGATACGGCCCTTCGGCGACCAAGCCTTCGGAATGCTGCGCCTGGTCATGAACAACTTCCGTTTTCAGATACGCAGTGGCCCATGTGCGGAACGCGGCGGCCAGAAAAACCAGCAGCGCGCCCGCTCCAAAAATAAATCGCGCCAAATTATTTCCGTGGTCACTGTTAGGATCAACCGACGGCGCGACCACATGCAGCAGCCACAGCGCAGCGTTCGTGCGATCAACCGCGTAGAACGAAAAACCCAACCAAAAGACCATCCCGATGAACCAAAAGCGCTGCTCAAACTCGAATTTTGTAGCCCGCATCGATACGAAGCTCCGTACAACGCGCTGACTATACGCCGGCCGATGCGCTTTGTCATGAAACGACCGCCGGCTTGACTTCACGAGGTCTGTTGGTTACTCTGCGCGCAAGAGTAGGACGAGATGCGAGTTTTCTTCCTTTGGTTTCGGCGCGTAGGCTCAATCACCGAGGAATTTCGATCACGTTACTGCCGAGGAGGTCGGCGTCCATGAAAAAACTCTATGGCTTTTTGTTGGGAGCATCGTTTTTAGTCGCAACCGCAGGCATCGCCGTAGCCCAGGATAAGCCGGGCGAGATGCATGTGCCGCCGCCAGTACTCACTATTACCCGCGAACTTGTGAAGCCTGGAAAGTCTGGCGCGGAGCATGAACGCACCGAAAGCGCTTATGTGAAAGCGCTGACCAATGGAAAAGCGCCGGGTCACTACATAGCCCTCACTTCCCTCAGCGGCAAGCCGCGTGCACTGTTCCTTACTGGTTTCGACTCGTTCGCCAGTTGGGAAAAAGAAAACAAGTATGAGGGTGAGAATGTAGCGTTGGCGGCTGCCCTGGAGCGGGCGTCGGTAGCTGACGGCGAACTTCTCGATTCCGAGGATCAGAGTGTCTGGATTTACCGCGAAGACCAAAGCCTAAAGCAAACGGGAAACCTGGTCGGGATACGGTACATGGAATTTGAGATCTTCCAGGTCAAGCCCGGACACGAAGAAGAATGGAATGCCGCCGTAAAAATAGTAAAAGACGCCTATGCCAAGCTGCCTGATGCCCACTGGGCCATGTATCAAAATGTTTTTGGACGAGAGGCTCCCGCGTTCCTGGTCATCACTCCGCGAAAGTCTGCTTCCGAAATTGACAGCGATTTCGCGAACGGCAAACAATTCGTTGATTCGCTGGGTCCAGAGGGATTGAAAAAGCTGAACGAGCTTTCTGCCTCAGCCATTGCCTCGAGCGAAAGGAATATGTTCGCCATCAGCCCAAAGATGAGTTACATGGACGAAGATCTCGCCAAAGCCGACCCCGACTTCTGGGGCCACAAGCCCGAATAAGCTGTTTTCGCTGGGGCGCAGCTCTCCCGACCAGGCGGGGACCCTGCGCCCCCGCGAACTTTTAGTGAACTTGTGACCATCGCGAGTGTGAGGTTGCGAAGATGGAACCAAATCATTCCGCGGCTTGCGACGAATTCGGCCCCGCCGTGATTTAATTCCGATATGTTTAGCACAAATCCGGGACCGAAAGATCTGATACCCGAGCTGGACGCTCTCGCCGCCGCGGCACGTTCCTCTACAGAATTAATGAACGGGATTGTCGCGCTGCTCCACAAAAATCTGCTGAATTACAACTGGGTCGGCTTTTACATGATTCAGAAGGAAGTTCCGGAAGAAGATGTCTTGATTCTCGGCCCTTTCAAAGGCTCCATGACGCCGCACACCCGCATTCAATTAAACCAGGGCATTTGTGGCGCGGCTGCATCCAGCGGCAAAACTGTTGTGATTGACGACGTCAGCGCCGACTCCCGCTATCTAGCTTGCTCGCTGGAAACCAAGTCCGAGATCGTGGTGCCGGTTTTTGTGGCAGGAAAAGTTGTCGGCGAATTGGACATCGACAGCCACTTTCCCGCTGCCTTCGCCGCCGATGAAAACCGCGAACTCTGCGAGCACGCCGCAAAACTGCTCGGCAAATGGATGGAAGCCCACCCGGGAAGCTAAACTTCATTCTTATGTTTTACAAATTGCAAACGAGACGCGAAATCTTCCGATAAATAGCGGGTACGACTGTAAGTGGCTTTCAATACACGCAAACCGCGCGCGACGAGATCGCGTTCACCGGCGCGATCCAAAGCGAGCAGACGCTCGTAACGTTCGTACGGCTTCCCTTCACCGGGCGCAAGCAAATATGGGCCTTCCGTCAGCGCGTAAATCTTTCCACTGGAATTATTCGAACGGTGAAAAACCTGCCCCTCTCCGTGGCACCGCTCGATCAATCCGCAGGAGTTCGCCGAGATCATCCACGGCGCCCGTTTTCGTAACGTTCCGCCGCGGCCGTCTAAATCGAAACGAACGGATCTTGCATACCTTCCGTGTAATCGTGCGTGAGAATCTGGCCGCAACCATCGGTACGCCCACATAAATGCGCTTGTGTTGCGCGTCCACTTGCACCCAGAGCAGTTGGTCGAATTCCCAGTTGGAACGGGCCGGCTGAGACGCCCTGCTGAAACATTTTCACTTTGTTCGAGTTCATCGTGGCCCCAGGGTAGAAAACGTAATGGAAACCCGCGAGCTCGTCCTAACGTGCACGCGTTTGCCGTCTTCCCAAGTGTCCACAAGCGAAAATGTAAGAGCCATTGTTCCTCCCAACCTGAATTTGTTAATTTCTGAATCGCGGTGCGGGATGTAATTAAATGTTATGATTTAGGGCAGCGCGTGTGCGTTGAACGAAGCCGCCATATTTCAGCTGCATGCAGACTGCACATAGCGTGCGGCGGCGCACAACCCGACGGCCTGCAGTTGAATCCTAAGCGTCGAATATAAGGAGAGCTTGGTGCGACGATTGCGACTCGCTTGTGCGGTAACGGTGTTGACGTTGCTTGGATTTGCAGTCGCTCTGAAATTGTCCGCGGCCGGTCCTGCTCACCACGTAGGAAACAGCACTACCGCCTCTGCTTCGCAGTATCCTTCGACAAAGGAAGACGCCAACGCAGCTAAGAGTAGAGCGGCATCCGAAGCGGCGACGTCTGCGCCGGCTAACGCGAATGCTCCGGTGATCGTTGCGACGAATATTTCGGCGCGTTCGCTCGCCGTTGAGCCACAACCGCAAAGCCCTGCGAATGCAGCCAGCGCAGAAAATTCTTCGGCGCCACAATCCGCATTGCTTTATCTCGCAAACGCCGACAAAGGAGACAGGATTTTCACGTTAGCGGCTGCCTTAAACCCGCTCGGCTCAGCGAACCCGCTTGCTGCCAGCAGCAAGCTCGCGCTGTTTGCCGGACAGGCTTCAGCGGGCTCCCTCGGCGATGGCGGCGCGGAGTCCGGCGCGGAATTCGATTTGAAACTCGATTCGCTTGCCATGCGCAGCGGAGTTGTAGTCGCGCCCGACGGAACAATTTTTGTCGCCGACACTCTGAACGGCACCATTCGCACGATCGCTGGTGCCGCTAGCTCCGAGCCCGGAATCGTTCGCAGCGTAGTGGGACGTTACGGTCCGCGCCAGAATTTTGAACTCGTCGAGCCGCTCGGCTTGGCCCTGGATCGCGCCGGAAATCTATATATCGCCGACCGCGGAGCAAATGCTGTGCTGATGCTGCACTCCGCTACATCCGCTTCGCCGGGCGTGCTGGAAATTCTGGGGCACGTGATTTCGCCCACGAGCGTCGCCGTCACATTGGACGGAGGTAAAGTTTTTGCCGCTTCGGCTGATACAGGAACCATCGTTGCAATCAATAGGCAGACGCGTTCGCTTACTTCCGCTGGAATTTCCCTGGCAAATTTAGCCGCCGATAACCAGCAACGCGCCAGCGCCACGAAAATTATTCCTGCCGCCATTGCCGTAGACGGTGCCGGCAATCTCTTTGTATCTTTTTCTGGAGTCGGTTCGGGGCAGGATCAGATATTGCGCCTAGATGCCGCTACAGCGAACGTTAAGACCGTCGCGCATGGACTAACCTCACCCGGCCAAATCGCATTCGATTCAAATGGAAATCTTTTTATTGCGGACCAGGGTACGCGCCGGCTTCTCGCTGCCCGCAACGCAGGAGTGCCGGCGAATGGTGTGACGCTAAGTCCGCCGCCGAACCAGACGCCCTACGGACCGGAACCCGTGGCCGGAACATCTCCCACGCAAACTTTCATCCTCACAAATAACTCCACCGGAACGATCACGCAAATCACTTCCGGATTCCAGGGCGCGGATCCCGGCGATTTCACCGTGCTGAATAGTTCCTGCACTGGCACCTTACTCGCAAATACGAGCTGCACTCTGAATGTCGCGTTCACTCCGCAGGCGACTGGACCGCGCGCGGCCTCTTTGGCCGTGACGTACACCAGCGCTGGCGTCCAAAATACTTTGACGGCCGCTGTGAGCGGAACTGCGGACGATTACGAAATCACGTTGGCAAGCGGCGCTATGCAACAAATCACAATCGCGCAAGGATTTGCCGCCAATTTTCAATTGCAAATTGTTCCCGACGACACGTTCAGCGGCACGCTAACGTTGCTCTGCCCGTCCGGATCGGTATTGCCCGCGGCGACGACCTGCGGAATTTCTGCTGGCACCACAATCACCATGCCGCTAGTTCCTATGCTCGTGGTGAACGTCACGGCGGGCACACCTGTGCCTTTCAACGTTACGTTTCAAACTACCAGCGCGGCTACCGTAACAACCACGACTACTACCACCATGGTTCCTGGTTTCGGCATTTTCGGCCGCGGTGACGACATGAGTTGGCCGGGCGCGACGCTCCGCAATTCCGCGGGCTTCTCTGCCGTTTCGTCTCTCCGTTCGTTCGGAGTGTTAGCCGCGATTATTTGCGCGATATTTCTGTTTTACGTTTCCGGCTCTGACGCGAAACGAATGATTTCCGTTCTCGCAGTCTGTGCGATTTTTGCTGTGGTCTTGGCCGGCTGCCATCACAGCAGCACGACCGGAATCGTGGTTACGCCCAAGGGCACCTACAATCTCACCGTTCAAGGCACAACCCAAGGCGCCACGCGCGGCTTCTCCGTCACCATGGTCGTCGATTAAACATAGTTTGCGCCGAGAGAAGCGGGCGAATATGGGGGCTAAAGCACTGCCGGCAGGCAGGCCCTACGAAAGCAACCCGTCCGCGCGCATTCACACAAGCAGACCGCGCCATTATGGTCTCTCTAGGGGTCGAACGGTCCAACGCAACGCTTTTCGCTATGCTTGTGCTCCGGGATATTATCGTCTCTCGTTATATTCAGAATCTGCGAGGGGAAAAAATGGCGTCAACTCAGAAGCGGTTGCATATTCCAGCAGCAGGCGGTTTCGGTTCCTTGCCCTTTAGCAGCGGCGTGCTCGTGGACAAGACTTTCTATATATGCGGGCACCTTGGCCTGGACCCAGTCACGAAGAAAGTTCCAGACAGCGTCGAGCGTGAAATTCGTTTGATGATGGACAGCCTGCGCGACACCCTGGTCAAAGTGGAAATGACTATGCAGGATCTAGTGTCCGTGCAGATTTTCTGCCCGGACGTGTCGTTATTCGCTCAGTTTAACGAAATCTATCGCACATATTTCGCGGAGCCGTTACCGGCACGCGCGTTCATCGGCTCAGGCCCGCTGCTTTTCGGTGCGCGATTCGAGATCCAAGGCATCGCGGTAAAAGACTAGGCGCGGCTTTAAAGCTCCGGCAAGTTCCGTGCTTACTCGCCGCGGCAATTGAAGGTGTATGTCGAGCGGGAGGCCGGCGTGCCATTGTACGTTAGCGTCATGCTCCCGGTGGGGGCGGTATTTTCCCTTGTGACGTTAGCGACGGCTCCGGTTCCACCAACCACCTTGCAAATAAAAACCGGCGTCAGCGGCCAGGTATTCGTGAAATTAATCGCAATGGTAGGATTCGCCGCGGTTGTTCCGCTAGCAGTCACTGACGCCGCGCCTCCCCATGCGCTCGACAGCGTAATGTTCGACGGCCCAATCGAACTCCCGCGATTTGCCAGCAAGAAAATTCCCTGCACGTTGCCCGCGTAGGAAATCGAAGCGTTAATCGTGGCCGACCAGCCGGGCGCCATCACCTGTGCGAATCTTCCACAAAGTCTGCTGCATAATTCCGAGCCAGATTACGGCGTCGCGAGCGGGCAAGTTCAGGCGACGCACAAGACGGCGTATTCTTTCTTCTGCGTCGGCGACACGCCGCAATTCCAAAAAACCGGTGGCATGTAGAACGTCCAGCAGCTTCGTCGTGAATCGCTCCACATCACCTGCAGCCGCGCGCGGAAGTTTCTCCGGCAGCCGACCGGTCTTCGCGTCGCGAATAATTTCGTATAGGCAGACCGCGACAGCCTGTCCCAAATTCATCGAGATATTTTCATCGGACGTGGGAATGCGCATCAGCCAGTGGCAATGGCTTAAATCTTTATTCGACAGGCCAAATTTCTCTGACCCAAACAGCAGAGCGACGCAACTCGCCGCTCGGATTCGCTTGCGTATCAAGCTCGCGCCATCTTCAAGGCGTCGCAAGGGATGATGCAGTTGCCGGTGACGCACGGCCGTTGTCCCCACCACTAACGTGCAATCCTCCACAGCATCGGCTACGCTCGCAAATTGCTCGGCGTTTTCCATCACAGACGAGGCGCCCACGGCAGATCGCGCTTCGCGAAACGCCTTTTCGTAAGGATTTACGACGCGCAAGTGATGAAATCCAAAATTGCTCATAGCGCGGGCAGCCGCGCCAATATTCAGAGGATTGCGCGCGGACACCAGAACGATCCGCAATCGGTCGAGTTGCGCCGGAGTAGCCAAGCGCGTTCATTCTAAATCAGGCGTGGCAAGTTCTCGCAGGAAAGCTTCACTATTATAAGAAGCCTGAAAAAGTAGCTGGCGCTCAAAGACGAAGCCGCTTGACAGCAGCGGAAGCTTGTCCCTAACTTTCTCCAGTTGGAACGCAACCGATTGCGCATTTTGCATTTGTGCCATGTGATTAAATTCTCCCTTGGAATGGAAATTGAAAATTGGTTAACGCCTACGTAATCGACGATCAATCTTTGTGCGTTAACTTTGGAGGCTTACGCGAGCGTTCAGCGCGGATACAAATTGATGCGGATGTCCTCCTCGGACGATTCGAAAAAGACTTGCGCGGCAAAAAACCTTGGGCGTGTCTTGCGCGTGAGCGCAGAACTACTGGCCAATAGCCCGGCTTCGACTCTGCCCTTCCGGCCAGTTGAACGCTTTGCGGGTCACAGGAGAAGATGCCGGTGTCAGGAAGTAGGCGAGCCAGGCGCTCGTCTCAGCCCCCCCTTCCGCAAGTGTCGCAGCAGGAATTTCAGGGAGAGGTCTGTTCATTATGCGAGTTCATAAGTTTGCTTTGCTGAGTATGTTTCTGGGAGCAGCCGTATGCGCAGCCCCTGCTGCCTTCGCGCAGAATTGCGCGTCGTCAAAGGACGCGGCGATACAGTGCTTCGTGGCCAATGCAGTTACCACAAAAATGATTGAGCCCCGCTATGGCATGACACTGCCGCAATTCCAGGCCTACGGCGTGGCCGTCTCGGAGATTCTTCAGACTAATCACACCTACCTCGTACTCATCGGAATTTCCAGCGCGATCGCCGATGCCATGCCTCCGCGGAATAGGGACGGCTCACTAAATCATTCAGCGCAAAATCTAGCCGTATCGCAAATTGTGGACGCGGTAATTGCCGGAGGTTTCGCTCCCACGCCGTCGAACGTCACGGCGCAAGATTTAGAATGGTTTACCCTCGACCTCGTCTCGGCCATGAATCACAACGACGGCATGATGCAGATGATGACGCCCGGAGTCGGCCTGCGTATCATCGACTCTTACGTAGTCACCGGCACATCAAACGGCAGCGTGAACTGGCCGCAAGTGAATGCAAGCCTCACGAACGCAGTGCAAGGTTTTATCATTGCAGGCCTGATGAAAATTCCAGCGAACCAAACCGCGGCCCAGGTCGAAACTTTCGTCAACTCCGTAGCCCTAGCCATCTACACCTATAAAGTCTCCACCAACCGCTCAACGCTGTAGAACAGCACAAGTCAAAGAGCATCGCTGCATGTCTTGTTACAAATTCAAGATGTCGGCGTCGGACATGCGCGCGTAATTTATTTCTCGCGGACCCATCGAGTGGCGTCCTTGGTTGCCTGCGTCTCCGGCTTCGTCGATATCGACGCGGCCTTCAGCCGTGCGCTGGCGCTCGCCGGGAATGTAACACCGGAACTTTGCGCAACTTGCGACATCGCTCGAGCGACGCGAAGGCAACCGGGCCTAGATCAACATCGGCTCTAGTCCGCCCCTGACTCCCAGTCAAATCTTTTCGCCGTATATTCGTGGTCAGCCCAAGGATTTCGTCGTCTGTCGCATTCGCACTGAGCCGGGTAGCTGTCGTCGATGCTGTCTTAGCGGCCGTATCCGGGCGATGTTCTGCAGTGCTGCTCTGGCGTTCAGCGGTCGTGGCGGGGCTGGCTGCCATAAAGGTTTCTCCAATGTTATCAATAGGATTCTCCCGCTTGACATCCGAGAGAACGCACAGCTAAAATTTTTGGCGTTGGGAATGCTAGGATTTCGCTTTAGTACGGTGGGGTGGATTGTCCAGCAAATCAGTCCGCTACGAACTTTTTTGCCGCGAACTTCGAGTTCCGCGCATCCAAACGGAGAGATGTCAACTTTCGGGTACGGAGAGCCATGAATAAGATTCTGATAATTCAGCCGTCTCACTATGTTTCGAAAAACGACCGAACCGTTTTCAAATCACGCATGCGTGCGCTCGTTCCGCTCACCCTTCCGTATCTAGCTGCGCTAACTCCCAAAGGCTGGGACGTCACGTTGGTTGACGAGCAGCTTCAAGACATCGACTTCGACGCGAAGCCCGATCTGGTGGCTATCACTTCCTGGACCGTTCACTCAATCCGCGGCTACGATGTAGCCCGAAAGTTTCGTGACCAAGGCATCCCTGTGATTATGGGCGGCCCGCACGTCTGGTTTCATCCCGAAGAAGCTTCCAAGCATTGCGACTCCATAGGTATCGGCGAAGGCGAGCCGATTTGGGCGAGAATGTTGGAAGACGCGGCTGGCGGCAATTTGCAAAAAGTCTATCAAGCGCCGCAAATGAAAAGCATCGCCAACCTGCCCCTGCCCCGCTGGGATATGTTGGACCTGCGCAAGTACGGTCCCTTCAAAACGTTTTCATTGATGTCGTCCCGCGGCTGCCCCATGCAGTGCGAATTCTGTTCAGAGCGTTTGTATCTGGGCGGCGGTTTCCGTGTGCGTCCTGTAGAAGACGTGATTGCGGACATCAAGCACACCGGATCAAAGAACGTTTTCTTCGGCGATAGCGACTTCGGCGGCAAGCGCGCGGCTGCCATGGCGCTGATGGAAGCTATGATTCCGCTGAAGCTTCGCTGGTCTGCGCTTTGGACGTCATTCCTTTGTTACGACGACGAATACATGGACCTGGCTCAGCGCAGCGGGCTGCTCCACGTGAACATGGGCATCGAGAGCATCAACCGCGACACGCTCAAGGGCATGAACAAGAATTTCAACAAAGTGGACCGCTACAGCGAAATGCTGGCGAACCTGCGCAAGCGCGGAATCAGCTACTCACTGAATTTTATTTTCGGGTGGGATACCGAGCAACAGGGTGTCTTTGAAAACACGCTGGAATTCCTGCACAAGGAAAAAGTTCCGGTGGCCTACTTCAATATTCTTTGCCCGGAAAAAGGCACCATGTTCTTCGAGAAAATGAAGGCGGACGATCGCATCCTTCGTCTCGAAGATATTGGCCGCTTCCCCGGAGAGTTCTGCCATATCAAACCGAAGAATTTCACAGCGGAAGAAATCGAGAAAAACGTTCAGGATATGTACCTGAAGTTCTACAGTTGGAAATCCATGCTAAAACGCCTGCCGCCGCCAGTGACGCAGTCAAACATCGCGTCCTGGGTGGTCAACATCTCGCAGCGAAAACTCGCGCAACGCTCGCAAGGCGAGAACAACAACAACTTTGACGCGTTCTAACTCATTCTCTATTGTTTCTGGATAGGGCTACTTTCAACTAGCCCTACTCCCATAAGTCTTCCTCGAATAAACGCTACCGGATATAGCTGTCGAAAAGATTGAATGTGTATTCCAAGAAGGCAACCCAGTGAATTTCGCTGCTGCCTTTCTAATACTCACTCCTCGCATGACTTACACATCTTCGCCTGCTCTTCTCGTGCGCAGTGTCTCACAATGAAACAAAGGTACTATTCCCCCCTCGGGTGCGTCCCTGTACATCTATACCAGCGGGAAATCAAGCCGCCATGAACGGTCCGCTGACGGTCGAACCAGGCATGCATGCCGGTGAATTCAAGGGGAAGAGATGAGCACGACTCCTGTCACTTCCGCGGAAGCCAAAGCAAAAGCTGCAGCAGAAAATGCCGCGCAGATCGAACGCCGGCGCCGCAAACGCGCTAAAATTTCCGCGCAGCTTCACGTGCGCGCCGTAGGTTGTCGCGAGGCCTTTGAAGAGGTTTGCAAGAGCATTGACGTTTCCCGCGACGGCTTGCTTTTCACCGCAGCCCGCGGAGGCTATTGGAAAGGCCAGCTTCTCGATGTTACGTTCCCGTATTCCAGCGCGGCCGCAGGTTTCAACACGGCGCAACGCGCGGAAGTAGTCCGTGTCACTGAACACGGCTCTGGGCAGTACGGAGTTGCCGTACAATTCGCCGCATCGAAACCCGCAGATAAAAATGCAGACCAGGCGGCTACGAAGGGCGATCCATTCGCCGCCGGCGATCCCAGCGCCAGAGGCAATGCGGAACAAAAGAAACAGCCGTCCGTCGTGCTAGCCGTTGAATCCGATCAGCGCACCGCGGACGTCATGCGCAGCATCCTCGGACAGGATGGCTACACCGTAATCGTCGCGCGCACCGCGCAAGAAGCGCTGGAAGTCCTGCGCACCACCGTTCCGGTCTGCTTCATCGCCGAAGTGGAAGGCACCGACATGAGCGGCCACGATCTCTGTCTAATCATCAAACGCAATGATCGCCTGGCGCGCGTCCCTGTAATTTTGCTCACACGCGCCGCTCAACCCGCCGACTACGCCGCCAGTCATCAACTCGGCGCTGTCGTCTGCATGGCCAAGCCATTCAAACCCGAACGCTTGCTGCATGTGGTTCGCTTAGTAGCCCCGCCACCGCAAATCAAAAGCGCCTACGGCTCTCGCGTCTCCAGCAGCGCCATCGAACGCACCCTGTAGCTTTTGTTCCGGTCGCGTGTGGACATGAAACTTATTCGCCCGGGTCGCAGGCGTTGGGTTTACATTCTACCGGCCATTCATCTCTGTGCCTGCTTTACGAGCTTGATTGGATACGCAGTTCCAAGTTTGCAGTACTGGGGAATTGCTTTCACATTCATACTTTTGTTCGACCTTCCGATTTCAGGCGTAGCCTACGCTCTAGTTTGGAAATTCCCAACCATTGCCGTGATGTGGATCTTTGTCGTGGGCACGTTGTGGTGGTATTTCCTCAGCCGCGGCATTGAAGGTTTGCTTGATACGATCATTGAACGCGGTCATGTGCAACACCGTTCAGCTCCCAAGAGCGATACACGCAAGCAGGCCTGAGCGCTTTTTCAAATGCAACAGATTATCTGCGTGGTCCTGGCGACGCCATTGGCGTCAGTGGCGGAGGCCCGGCCGCGGCTTGTTGTTTGCGCAGAAAATCGCGGTGGAACTACGCGTGGGCGCGGACGTTTGCGTAGCCCAGAGGCGCTCGACCCGTCGCCAGGAAGCGCATGTAGCACGCGCCAGTGATCGTCCATACTTTCATTGCGCGGTTCGCAGTATGCGCGTCGCCCGCGAACGCCACATACGCGCCATCCGGAAACATTAACTAACACCTTTGATTCCAGATTCAAGCAATTATTGTTTCGGTGCTGAATTGCTTGGAGCGGTAGATGCTGGACTGTCCGGCAGCACTTGCGCGAACGTCATGCACAGATACGGATCAGACTCGGCATTGGCTCCCGGCATTTTCGCGGACACGCCGAAACGATGCGGCCCTGTAAAGAAAGCGTGTTTCTTCGGAGCCGATCCCGTGATTTCATTCACCGGCCCCTTGCCGTTCGGCGGCACGGGAATGGAGAAGAGAAAAACCGGCTTATTTGCGGAAACCTCGTAAACGTTAAATTGCACGATGCATTTCTTGGTGACCACCGCGGAGCATGGTGGAAACTTTGAAAAATCATAATTAAAACTCACCGTGACAGTGCGCATCACCGATTGGGCCGGTTCCGAAGACGTTGGCGCATCCGGCGGCGGTGGCGGAGCTGCCTTGGAGGATTGCGTCGGCGCCGGCGGTTTCGAGTCGTCGTCCGATTGGGCCCGCGAAGACGTGACCATTAGAGCCAAAATCGCGATGATAAGCACGAGTGCCGGAGCAAATACATTCGGGTCCGGCACAGTAGCGCCGGACGCGAAAACTCCGATCTTGTAATCGTGAATGCCGTTTAACGTGTGAGCCTTCCGCATCCACATTACGGTAACATTCGTTCACACTTTACTGGAATAGGTTTTTTACCAAGCGGCTAGCGAACGTGCGGGGCTGCAAACTATCCCAAAATGTGCACGGTGACGCCGGAGCCTCCGTGATCGATATAAATTTCGCGCGAACGAAATTGGCGCGGACACCAGTGGCCACGAGGCATCACCCGTAGGTGCTGGCCGAACTTTGATTTGTGGCGCCAGTAGGAACGGCGTATTGCGCGCCCACGTCGTTCATAGCCGTCTGCAATTGAACGCTCACAGCGCTCGGCGCGGTGGCAAAACTAATTTGCCAGCGCATCGTGCGCGCGTTCTCTGGAAAGCCAGAGTAACTCGGCAACGCGAACTGCCGGATGGCTTGCCCCGCGGATGGAGACTCATTGTTGAAGGCCAGCGCTACATCGCTGGGGAAAATAGAATCGGGCGGATCTATTGGCGGCTCTGCGAGGATGTCAGGCGGTTTTTGTAGCATCGGGCTTTTAGCCCGGCATTTTGAGTCTGTATCTCCGATCGATGTCATCCTAGAAGGTTGGAGCTACGAAAGGCTGACTGGCCAACAGGTTACTTAGCGGGTATACGGCAACGAGTCGATTACAACTGCGTCAGGGAGATTCTCAGTGGCGCACCGTTCGCCGATCAAAATACACAAGCAACGCCTGGAATTCTCTTTGTTTTTCTTTTTCCTCGATTGCCAATTTTGCAGTCTCATGCTCGTTCGAATTTAATCGCCTGACCGGCGGCGGATGCCAATGTGGAGGACGCGCAATTGCAAACGTATTCAATTGCGTTAAATCGTCCCTGTGACAAAAAGCGCAGCGCCCGCGCAATGTGACTTGGATCGGTGGAGCAACCAGCGTACGCTGATCAGGACCACCTTGATCCACGGGTTCGCCTTCCGCGAAGCCATAGCGGCCGGCGTAAGCGGGCGAATTATCGTCTTCCTGCACAAGCCCTCCCGACTCAGGTTCTTGCAGGAAAAGCTTTCGGCTGATCTCGCAAATTTGCAACCTCGCTCTTTCGAACGTGCCGTCCATCATTTTGAGTGCGCCGTCGCTAGGCTTGATGCTGTCTTTGGTAGCCGTTTCAAAAAGCCGCACTTGAATCTCGGAAGTCAATGAAGTCGGCTGCAACTTCCCTTGCGAATCGATGAGCAGAAGTTGTGTCACGAGCGCGACTCCGTCCAAACCAGAAATCGGATTACTTTCCTGTCGATCCGGCATTCCACCCAGAAAGCGTTGAACGTCAGATTGAGGCTCTTTCAGGTTCAGAAAGAGGCGAGAAGTGCGGCGGAAACCGGCGAAACTATCGTGCGCACGCGGATAAAACCACAGAACTTCAATCCATCCGCTATCTTTTGCAAAGACATCGGGAAACGAACGCGCTCTCACCGCGGCGGGATAATTGTCGGGCAGAAATTTGATTTGCTCAGGCGTAAGAGCGATTTTCTTAATTAGCCGCGAAATTAAGTCCAGCACGATCGCCCTGAGCTGTCCCAGGTCCTTCTCGTCGGCGCGCGGGAATGGAAAGAAAAGAATATCGTGCGCGCCCCACAGGTCGCTTTGCATCAGGGCCCTGGCTAGCGGCGAACGTTGGACGTTATCGTCAAGCGCATCTTGCAGCGCCTTTTTGAAGGTGGCGTATGCAGGGTCAGTCAGAACGAGATGCTTTCCTGTATTCACAAAATTCGATGGGTACAAGGGGTCGATGGCGCGGTCGCCGATTTCGTCGCGCTCGAACAAGCGCGTGCTAACGCCATTCACAAAGGGCGCGCCCTCTGGAAACTGGTCGGAGAGGCGCATTTCAATACGCCGAGAAAATAAATAATAAAAAATCCGGTTCCACGAATCATTCGGGTCGCTGGAATAGATTGCTTTAGGCCCACCGTCAAGCAGCGCAGCCTTCGGAGGAGTGTAAGATGCATCCTGCGCAACCGAGTACGAGCCGCCGACCGCCGCAAATAAAACCAACACGGCCGAGCAGAAAAGTGCGAGGGACCAGCGGCGCAGGCGCGAGTTACCCGGCAGTTTCATCACTCAGCCTCGAGGAATTTCACCAAATTTTATGTCATTTGCGAATGGAATCTCCATAAATTAGCGTTACGCGGCTAGCTATCCACGATTTGAAGTACAATCGGCATGGTCGAGCTTTCGCGGCTTGATACGCCTGGGTAGCAAGAAGCGAGCATGATTGGCCATGCCTGAAGAGGCCGCAGTACAAAAAATCAACGTGCGCTGCTGCATCGTCGGCGGCGGCCCCGCCGGCATGGTGCTGGCCTATTTGCTGGCGCGAGCCGGCGTAGATGTTTTGGTCCTGGAGAAACACGCCGATTTCCTGCGCGATTTTAGGGGCGACACCATTCATCCTTCCACTCTCGAGTTGATGCGCGAGCTCGGCCTCCTTGAAGAATTCCTGAAAATTCCTCACGACGAGCTTGGCGAGCTGGCTGCAGAAATTAGCGGCCTGAGATTTATCGTCGGCGATTTCACGCACGTCCCCGGGCACTGCAAATTCATCGCCCTGATGCCGCAATGGGATTTTCTGAATTTCATGTGCGACCATGCTAAGCGCTATCCCGAATTTAATCTGCGCATGCAAGCCGAAGCAACCGATGTCATCATCGAAGGCGACCGCATCATCGGCGTGCGCGCTAAAACGAAGCTGGGTCCCGTTGAAATCCGCGCCGAGCTGGTGATTGGCGCAGACGGCCGTCACTCCGTCGTCCGCCAGAAAGCCGGTCTGGAAGTAGAGACCTTCGGCTCGCCCATCGACGTTCTGTGGATGCGCATCTCCCGCAAACCCGGCGATCCCCCGCAAACTTTCGGCCACATCGATTCAGGCAGAATTCTCGTGATGATTCAACGCGGAGAATATTGGCAGTGCGCTTTCGTCATCCGGAAGGGCGCGTTCACCTCCATACGCGAAAAAGGTCTTCCAGCATTCCGCGAGGACATCGTTCGCTTCCAACCATTTCTGCGTGGTCGCGAGCAGGAATTAAAAGCGTGGGACGATATTAAATTGCTTACCGTAGTCATCGATCGCTTAAAAAAATGGTATCGCCCCGGCTTGCTCTGTATCGGTGACTCGGCGCACGCCATGTCGCCAATTGGCGGCGTGGGCATCAATCTCGCGATACAAGACGCAGTCGCCGCGGCAAATATTCTCGCGCCCGCATTTCAGCGCGGCGCCACTCCTGGAACGATTCCCGTGATTGAAGCGATTAACGAAGCAATTTCGCCGGCCGATGGCGCGCTTCCGGCCGCAATTGCCATGGGTCTAACGCCTGCGCTAGCAGACGCACCGGCCGCCGCCATGATTGCGCCTTTTAGTCCATCACTTTTGCGCAGTGGATTGGGCGACGGAAGCGCGCGACCGGCGGGCACAGCCTCTAGGGCTGCGGCACCTGCGCGAGCGACCGACACGCCTTCGCAAGAACCAACCTACAGTTCCGTCACCGAAGACGATCTCGCCGCCGTTCAGCGCCGCCGTGAATTTCCCACGCGCATGATGCAACGCATACAAGTAGCAATTCAAAATCGAGTGATCAGCCGCGTCCTATCCGCAGATAAGCAGATAGAAATTCCTTTAATTGTAAAACTTTTGTGCAACTTCCCCCTTCTGCGACGAATCCCGGCTTATATTGTGGGGATCGGCTTCCGCCCCGAGCACGTAGGAACGCAGGACGCCACCGCGCAGCAAGCAGACGATTGATCCGAACATGAACGTGACAAATCCCGCGGCTCCCTCAAAACCGGCCACACCGAGCGACCACCTCGCCAATGAACGCACCTTCCTTGCCTGGATACGCACCAGCATTAGCATCATCGTCTTCGGATTTGTGGTAGCAAAATTCGGAATCACCTTGCGCGAGTTCCTGCGCGTTTCGGGAAATACCGCGCGCGAGAGCGGAACTTCATTGATGATTGGGCTGGGATTTATGGGGATGGGTATTCTGATGGCGCTTGCGGCAGGATTTCGCTACAGAACCACGATGCGCCGTTTGGAGGCAGGCGATTTCAAGCCGGCGGGAGCAATGGTCACCGTGTGGGCTGTGATCGCCGCGCTATTCGGAGCAATCCTGGCCGCATATCTGATTTATACGGCGCGGACCTTGTAAGTAGATTCTTTCACCGCGTACTGCAGCGAGACTCTTCCGCTCTTATACACGTTGTGGCTAGTCAGTTTCAGCTTGGCGTGTTTCGCGGGAGAAGGAAGCAGCGGTATTCCTTCGCCGAGTAGCACCGGAATCACCTCAACTTCGACTGTATCGACCAAACCCGCGCCGAGAAAACTTTGAAAGAGCGAGCCGCCGCCGAACAGCCAAATATCTTTGCCCCGCTTTTCGCGAAGCGTTGCCGCAGTTTTCTCGCAGCCCTCTGCCACAATAGTTATGTCGGGATATTCACTCTGCTGCAGCGTGCGCGAAAACACGATTGTCTTCATACCCGGGATCGCGGTGTTGCCGTGCTTCGCCATTACCTCAAACGTCCGGCGACCTATAAGCAGCGTGTCGAATTGCTTGAAGACCACGCCAAAATCGACGTCCGGGTCCGTTACGATCCAGTCGAACTCATCCTTCGGGCCCGCGATATAACCGTCCAAACTCATCGCCACTCGATAGCGGATTTTTCGCATGCCAACCTCCCGCGCAATTCCGTGATTCCGATACCTCAAGATTATCGCGCACGTCACTAAACGCTGGCGAGCAACATTTTTCGGCAGGCAGGGTTCAGCGTATTGTTAGCAGAATCCTTGTGGGTTAGGATGACTTCCACGGCCTTGGGCATAGCTCTTTCGAATGTGCAAACTCGACGATGGAAAATGGGGAGCTGCGTCAGCTTCTTTCTCCTTGCTGCGTCTTCGTATTCTGTTCTGTTCGCTCGTCGGCCATCTCCACAAAATCCGCGCCCGGATGCTGCAAAAAGTAGTTCGCAAAACTCAGGGCAAAATAATAAGAAGCCGCCGGCCGAAACGCCGGCTCCACTCGAACGCCGCCGCGCGCTGCATGCGCTGAATCGCCTCACATTCGGACCTCGCCCGGGTGAGGTGGATAAAGTCCTGGCCAAGGGCGTGGACTCCTGGATCGAAGACCAACTCCATCCCGAAAGTATTGAGGATGGAGCCCTCGGCTCGCACCTCTCCGCGTACCGCGCCCTAACTTTGCGACCGCCAGAACTCGCGCAAACGTTCCCTACCGACACGATGATTCGCCAGATAATCGCCGGCAAGCGCCCGATGCCCACCGACCCAACGCAGAAACTCATCTACGAAGTTTTCGTCGCGAAACTCAGACAGCAAATGGCACAACAGGATGCCGCCAAAACTTCTGCTGTTCCGGCGAAGGAAGCTGAAAAGCCTTCCCCTGAGAGCAAGCGTGACGAAGGCAACGCGGCGGACAAAACAAAAGACAAGCCGGCAGAAAGCGCTCCTCAGGAACGCGCCGAACTCACGCCGCAGGAAAAAGCCCGAGCCTTTGCCGATTCTCTCCTCGAACTCCCCAACAACAAGCGCATGGACGCCCTGATGAAGGCGCCTCCCGAAGAGCTCATCAACTTTTCTGACCAACTCACCGGAGACCAACGAAACCGCCTGAACGCCGGCTTTTCTCCGCGCGAACGCGAAATCTTGCGCGCTCTGAGCAATCCCGTCGGCGTTGTGTCCTACGAATTGCAGCAAGCCAAAGTTGTCCGCGCCACATTTTCCGAGCGCCAGCTTCAGGAAGTGATGACTGATTTCTGGATCAATCACTTCAACGTGTATCTCAACAAAAGCAATCAAGCGCCAATCTACACTGTGAGCTATGAACGCGACGTGATTCGCCCGCACGCCCTGGGGAAATTCCGCGATCTGCTCGTATCCACCGCGCAGAGTCCGGCCATGCTGAACTATCTGGACAACTGGCTAAGCATGGGCCCGCATTCCGTCGTCGCCGAGAAAAACAAAAATCAGAGCGGCCTGAACGAAAATTACGGTCGCGAGTTGATGGAATTACATACGCTCGGTGTGGATGGCGGCTACACGCAGAATGATGTTACCGAAGTCGCGCGCGTGCTCACCGGATGGACCATCGCCCAACCGGAAGACGGCGGCCAATTTCAATTTGATCCCAAGCGCCATGAGCCTGGCAATAAAACCGTCTTAAAACAAATCATCTATGACAGCGGCCAGCAGGAGGGCATGCACGTTCTCGATATGCTGGCGCATTCCGCTTCTACCGCGCATTTCATTTCACAAAAGTTAGCCGAGCGTTTTGTCGCCGACAATCCTCCCGAATCATTGGTGAAAAGGATGGCGGCTACCTTCCAGGATTCCGACGGTGACATTCGCGAAGTGCTTCGCACCCTTTTCAAATCTCCCGAATTCTGGTCGCCGCAATACGAAAACAATAAGTTGAAAACGCCTCTTGAATTTCTGGTGTCCGTCCTACGCACCAGTGGTACGGAAATGGATGCGCCCGACGTAGTCACACAAACTCTCGCACAGATGGGCATGCAGCCCTACGGGCAAGCCGTTCCGACCGGCTATTCCATGATGGCCGAAACTTGGGAAACGGAGGGAGCGCTCCTCGCCCGCATCAATTTCGTCACCGCGTTGACTCAGGGAAAACTCAACGGCCTGAAATTCGATCCCGGCAATCTTCTCACTCTCGCAATTTTCGACGATCCGGATATGCCGCGCACAAAAACTGTTCTGCTAGGCAAGCATTCCTCCATGGACCTGGCCATTGCGCTCTCGCAGGACGCGCTCTTACCCGGGGGAATTTCCGCGAAGGATCAAGCCATCATAGAAAAACAACTGGCCGACCCCGAAGTGCAGCGCCAAATCGCGGCCTCTCCGGACGTGGGCCTCCGTCTGGTCGCCGGCTTTCTCCTCGCGTCTCCCGAATTCCAAAATCGGTAGGTTAGCCCAAGCGGCCCAGAAGCTTTTAAACATAAGCCTTTTGAAAAGCGCTTCTGCGGCCGGTGCGAGTATAATCCGCGCGGGACAAACGCCATTCAAGCGAGGTCAAAAGATGAGAACCTTCTCGATCGCGCTCACAATATGTTTGCTCGTGGCCGGCACTCCCAATCGTCGCCAGCAAGAGACCGCATCAAAAGCCCAGGCCGAACCCTCGACTCCGGAAGAGATCAGGAAGTTCAATACCGAGCAGATTTCTGCGCTGGAAAAACAAATTGCCAGCACGGAAAATCAGCCGTCTGAAGCCGTCTTTAAAAATATAAAGATTTTGACCGGCATTCCGGCGGGAAATCTATTAAAAATTATGCAGATGGGTTTTAGTCAGTCCCTCGGCACCAGCTGCGCTCACTGTCACGTCGTCGGCCAATGGGAAAAAGAAGACAAACCCACCAAACAAATAGCACGGGACATGTGGAACATGGACCACGCCGTCGTCTCGGATTATTTGAAGAAAATGGAAGGACTGAAAGATCGCAATCCGCTCGTAAATTGCACCACGTGCCATCGCGGCCAACTAAAGCCCGCGCTGAATCTCGACGCGCCAAAGAATTAGCCTCGTCAGCGATCGAAATCGGCAGCGGTCGCACTACTCCGCGCCAGGCGCCGCAGCGCGAACCAGTTGCGGTTTGCCCACCGGAGGCTTTTCGATTTCCTGGCTCATATCCGGACGGCGCCGAAGCTCAACCCGGCCTTATGCTGACGGGCCTGCCAATCTCCGCTGGAATCCAGCAACGCTTGAATGATGCGTGCATCCGCCAGGCCGCGCGTTCGACCGCGGTCCTTCCCATCCCGATGACCGCCGCGCAACTCTCCGCAGCTACCGTTTGACCTAGTCCCACCCCCCGCACCGCAACGCATGCCGCCTCCTAAAGATGGTCAGGCAAACCTAGATGTCCGCGCTACAGCATTCGTTACAGTGGCACCGACGCCTCGTCAGCGGAGTGATTCCAGAAACGCCTAGGGCCTTCGCGGGAGGCACAGCCCGAACTTCTCTATTGTGAGACTACTTGTGACAGCGGCGCCGATGTGCTCGCCGAATCATTCATGTCGCGGCTATAAGTCGCTGTGATGTTATGCGTTCCAACCGATAGCTTGGCCGTGCTAGTGGACGCCGAGCCCGCGCTTAGATGCACTGTTTTAAGTAGCACATTGCCATCCGTGAATGTAATGCTGCCTGTCGGAGTTCCGCTGTAGTTGGTGACGACAGTCGCCGTTAATGTGACATTCTGTCCGTAGCTAGATGGATTGACGCTTGAATACAACGTTGTAGTGGTCGTGTATCTGCCTAACGTTTCCATAACCACAGGCGACGTGCTCGGCCAGTGCTTAACGTCTCCCGAGTATCTCGCATGGATCGAGTGCTGGCCGGCTGTTAACGCGGAGCTGGTGAGCACGGCGATACCGTGAGACAACGTCGTAGTTCCAATAGTATTCGACGTTCCATCTATAAACGTAACCATCTCTCCGTCAGGAGGCGGGCCGACGCTAGAGTCCACCGTAGCCGTAAACGTTGTGGACACGCCCGGATTGACGGACGACCTCAGTGCGACCGAAGTCGCCACTATATTTAATCCGGTAGTATTCAGCAGGACGGAGACATTATCTCCACTACCGTTCGCCACAGCTAAGTCGGGAGTGCCGTCCCCGTTGAAGTCCCCCACAGCGACCATATACGGATTTGAACCAGCTGCATAAGTCACGGCCGGCCCAAAAGTGCCGTCGCCATTACCCAACATCAAGCTCAAGTTACAAATGTCATAATTCGCTACTGCCAGGTCGAGCTTGCCGTCGCCGTTGAAATCCCCGACTGCAACCGCGTCAAAATAGGAGCCGGGCGAGCCATAGTTTACCGCTGGCTTGAACGTGCCGTCTCCATTCCCCAAAAGCACGCTCACAGAGCCGCTGCCGCCATAACTAGTACCCTCACTCGCAACCGCCAAGTCGAGATTGCCGTCTGCGTTAAAGTCTCCTGATGCGATAGAGTCGGGGCTCGCGCCGACTGCAAAGTTCTTGGCTGTCTGAAATGTGCCATCGCCCTTGCCCAAAAGCACGCTAACGTTGTTGCTCCCATAATTCGACACAGCCAAGTCCAGATGTCCGTCGTGATTGAAATCCGCGATCGCGATCGAGTCGGGCGACGACCCTGTAGGGAATTCTACGGGTGCCCCAAACGTGCCATCTCCCTTGCCTAACAGTATAGTGACGTGGTCGCCTGAAAAGTTTGCCACAGCCAGATCTAGCTTGCCGTCGCCGTTAAAGTCTCCCGCTGCGATCGCGTCCGGATTTGAACCCGCTGCGTACTCTATCGCCGCCTGGAACGTGCCATCACCGTTCCCCAACAAAAGGCTGACATTGCCTCCATAATTTGCCACCGCGAGGTCTAGCTTGCCGTCTCCATTAAAGTCGCCCGCTACGATTGAATACGGATTCGCGCCGACTGCGTAATTCACTCTGCTCTTAAAAGTGCCGTCGCCGTTGCCCAGTAGTACGCTAACATTGTTGCTGCTCTCGTTTGCTACAGCCATATCGAGCGCGCCGTCGCCATTAAAATCCGCAACCGCAATAGAATAGGGATGCGAACCTGCCAGATAGTTTGTCTCAGCCACGAAGCTGCCATCACCATTGCCGATGAATACAGTTACATTGCCGCCGTGGTTTGCCGCGGTAACGTCCAGCTTCCCATCGCCGTTAACATCGCCCACGGCGACTCCATTAAAACCTGAGCCCCCTGCGAAGTTCACCGCATCCTGGAAGGTGCCATCCCCGACTCCCAGAAGTATGCTCACGTTGTTGCTCCCAAAGTTTGCCACTACTAGATCGGGGATGCCGTCGCCGTTAAAGTCTCCGATAGCGACCGAGTGAGGATTCGTACCGGCTTTGAAATCTACCGCCGCTTGGAAGGTGCCGTTGCCATTCCCTAGCATAATGCTGATATTGTTGCTCCCCGAGTTTGCTACCGCGAGATCGAGATACCCGTCGCCATTAAGGTCTCCGACTGTGACTGAGTGAGGATATGAGCCGGTTAGATAATTGACCGCGGTCTGAAAGGTGCCGTCCCCATTTCCCACAAGAACACTAACGTTTCCGCTACCATAGTTTGCTACGGCCAGGTCGAGTTTGCCGTCACCGTTAAAGTCTCCCACGGCGACCGAGAACGGGTTTGAGCCCGCCGCATAGTCCTTTGCCGTTCGAAACGTTCCATCTCCATTGCCGAGCAGCACGCTGACGTTGTTGCCACCCTCGTTGGCCACAGCTAGGTCAACTTTGCCGTCACCATTAAAATCGCCCAAGGCGACCGATAATGGATGCGAACCCGCCGTGTAGTTGACCGCCGCTTGAAACGTTCCATCCCCATTTCCCAGAAGTACACTCACCGTACCAGGATGGTAGAGGCCCTCATTCGCCACTATTAGATCCGGCTTGCCGTCCCCATTGACGTCGCCAACAACAATGGAGTGGGGATTTGCACCAGTTGGATAGAGGACTTCAGTTTGGAAAGTACCGTCGCCATTGCCCAAGAGCACGCTAATGTTGCCCGTACACGAATTCACCTTCAACACGTCAATTTTTCCGTTCCCGGTAAGATCCGCCATTGCAAGCGAGTAGGTGTAGTTGCCAATTCCGACGCTGCTCGCTGCGTAAAATGATGCCGGTGGAGGAGATTGTGCAAAAGCTGAAGTGACGGCGACGATCAAAAGACAGAAGATTCTAGCCAATATGCGAATATGCATAGACACCGACCTTCCACGTTGGGAGCGTGCTTCACGCAGCCGAAAAAAGATCCTGGACGCCGGATATTATGGGTTACGTTCAGTCCAATCTTAGTACAATTGAAAACGAAGATTCCTGGAGCCTATTCCCAAAATGGAACGCTGTCAAACGCCAAAATGGGAATTAATGCACGCTGAGTGGCTAGGACCGGATCACCCGCTCAACGATCAGCAAGACGGCTAAAGCCCGGAGGCGCGTGAGGAAAAACCGCTAAGTGCTTCATTCAGGCCCGCTTCATATCCCGAGATGAGGTTGTCCATGGCGGTATTCACTTGATGGTCAATCTGCTTACGTGCGGGGTCAGCATTAAACCACGCCAAACATTGCCGAATCCCCTCCGCAAACGTAGTAGTAGCGGAATAACCCGGCGCAAAACGTTTGATCTTGGAATTGTCAAAGACCACACTCACCGATTTATCTCCGAGCAACGTTCCCTTCTTTTCAGGAATTCGCGCTGCGATGTAGTCCGACGCGATATGCACTAAGTTCGGCTCAACACCCAGCGCCGCTCCCACCGTGCGAAATATCTCGTTCCATGTGAGAACTTCGTCAGAAGTAATGTGGAACGCTTCGCCCGTCGCTTTCGAGTGACCTAGTAAGCCGACCAGTCCTTTAGCGAAATCCGTATTATGCGTAACCACCCATAGCGAAGTGCCATCTCCTGGCACCACCATCTTGAGTCCGCGCAGCATTCTGTCCACCGCGGTGTACGATTTCTGCCAACTATTCAGCACCAGCGGAATCAGCGTCTCGCCGTACGTGAGCGACGGACGCACGATCGTCGCCGGAAAATCTTCCTCCCGATACGCCCGCATCAGCCGTTCTTCGCACGCAATTTTATTCCGCGCGTACTCCCAATACGGGTTGGCCAGCGGCGTGGACTCGGTAATCAGATAGTGCGTCGGAGGTTTCTGATACGCGCTCGTCGAACTGATGAAAACAAACTGCTTCGTGCGCCCGCGGAAAAGTTTCAGATCTCGCTCGATTTCTGCAGGCGTAAACGCAATCCAATCCACCACAGCATCAAAACTTTCACGCTCGAACTTCTGAGCGAGTCCAGGATCGTTCGCATCCGCAATCAGCGTCTTCACTCCGCGAGGGAGCTTCGCTGGCATCCGTTGCCCGCGCGTCAGCAAAGTCACGTCCATCCCCCGCTCTGCAGCCAGCGCAGTGCAAGCCGTACTGATAATCCCGGTCCCGCCGATGAATAGAATCTTCATACGACAATTGTCCTACGGATTGCTCTTGTCCTTCGCGCCGCCGTCCTCCAAGCGGACCCATTCGCCACTCGGAGTCGACACCCAGCGCTTTCCGTGTATGTCGAGCCATTCGCCGGCCGGTTGGTCGCTCCTCGGGTCAGACCCCATATCCAATACATTTCCGTCCAAATCCTCCCCTTGCATTTCGTATGCTCATGGATAGTTCGTCGGCGCGTGGCGCACCTTGGCCCCCCCTGCACGATATTCGCTAAACAGCGCCTCTGCGTCTTCCGCTCCACTCCATACCCAGGAACCCGTATGCCCCTGGTCCCCTTCGCTCAAAAAAATGTGGCACTTCCCTCGCGAAAGAGAAGCGAACGCTCCCGGTCCTCCTCAATCGTATTTGAAACCAAGCTTGCTCACGTAGTACTCAACCCTAGCCGCCAAATTCTCCACCCGTGAAATCGGCGTCACTCCTTCGAACTCCACTCTAGTCCCTGCACCTTTGTCAGCCATAGTCAATACCCCCGTCGTCGTCCTACGGCGTAGCATTGTTGCCGTCGAGTTCGCCGAAATTCTCCACTAGCGACGAAACGCCGTTGCATGTGCCATCTTGGGTTTAAATATTGCGCGGGGGCCTTCAGCCCAGCAGCTTTCTGTCACCTGAGCTTTCTTGTTGCCCCTCTCTTCTTCCCCGCCGCGACATTGAACCTCCCCGCGCACGTTTTAGCAAAAAGTCTATGGTGAAACCCAGCCGCCGAATCCGCGTATCCATGCCGCGAGCGGAGTCAAACCAATCCACGATATGACGTCGGTGCCCGGTAGAAAGCTCTTCGAAAACTTTTCGCGCCTCAGGATTCTGCTTCAACGCAACGCGAAGATCCGCAGGCACAGTCGGCTCGCGCGATTCGCGGTCCAACCGCAGCGTCACGCTAACCTCATCCCCCGCATCGGCCCGCGCAGCTTTGCGCAGTGCGGTGTTAAGTTGCATGCGATACCGTCCGCCACCCGCGGGCGCCAGAGTTACACGCGCCTCCTGTCCATTCACCGTAGCTACCACCGGAATGTATTTCGTCCGCCGCGTTTCGGATTTTTCGGCTGAACGAACACGAGGTCCGGAACGTTTGTCATTGCCACTTACGATGAGTTCCTTCACGAGCAAACGCGCCACTTCGTCCGGCACATCCAAATGCCGCATCATCCATAGTTTGTATATCGTCGCAACAAACCGCCGCGCCGGCTTCGATTTGTTCTTCGCTTTCATTTTCCAATCAATTGTGTTTCGTCATTCGGGCAAACGATAAAATCCCGTAGCACAAAGTTCATCCGACAGGAATTGTATATCAGGTTTTAGGAAGCCAACATGTTCGGACGATCCAGAAGATTTCAGTGCGCAGGAGGCAGCGAGTAGTCGAATTCGTAGGAATGTTTCCCACTTTCGATCATTACAGTGAGCTTGCCGGTCAGCCCGACAAGTTCACCCGTGCCCGAGTCCGGCACCACGATAATGTTTTGCTGAGGAGTGCCTCGCGTCAACGTCCCATTGTGTTGCAAAACAAAACTTCCTTTGTGCCCCTTCAACGTTCCAGTAACTCGCTCAATCGCAACATACCCCGCCGAGCCTTTCACGTCCGTGCCCGCGGTCAACATCATACCCTTGGCGATTGCTTCCAGGTCGCCGTGGTATTCCTTATCGAGAGAGTACGAGCCAAGTGTCGAGCCTTCCGCCTTATCGGCTTCTCCCGATGGCGCCAGCTTCACTTCAAATGTCCCACTTGCATGTTCCGTCACAATTGCCCCCTGCGCCGCGACTACACCAGTCGAGCGCATCCGAATATAAGTCAGCAGCAACACAAGAGAAACAGAAAACGCAACGATGATTTTCATTCGCCCTGCGCGGACTCGCGTCCCCATCTCATTCGTGTGGTCTTTTGTTGTGCGCGATTGCATGCGACAAAGCATAACCGACTATCCGACATTTAGAAACACTCGCTGGGATTCACTACCTTGCCCTGGCAATTCGCTGGAATACTTAAAACGCGTTGGCATCCCAGAGTAGCGGCGGATGCCGCGAGAGGGTGGGCATTCGTGATATTGTGCACGCTCGGTGATTCGATCTCGCTACAGGAATGGGAGGAAACTTGAGGAGACAGGCCGTCCTGATTCTTCTTGCCGTGCTGGCAGCGCTGACTTCTTTGGACGCAGGATCCACGAAGTTCGTGTTCACCTGGATGAACCCCAACTATTCCGGCGCCCATTTCAAAAATATTCTCGTCCTCGGCATTAACGGAAAAGTAGAAAACCGCGCCGAATTTGAGGATCGACTTTCAGCGGCGATAACCAGGCCTGGAATTGCCGCCATTCCCAGCTATTCGCTTATTCCCCGGCCTAACTCAACGCCACTCGATATGACTCAACTGAGAGATGTCGTGCGTGGCCAGAATATTGACGCGATCGTCGCCACCCGGTTGATCAAGGTGAAAACAAGTGTCACGGAAATTCCGGGTCAGGTTTACACCCCCTACCCGTACTACAACACGTTTTATGGCTACTACGGCACGATCTACCCGGTGGTTTATTCTCCTGACTATCTCCGAGTGGAAAGAACCGCACAAATCGAAACAAACTTCTATTCCACGGCCAATCCGGATGGGGAGCTTATCTGGACAGGAACTAGCGACACGGTCGATCCTCGTTCTCCCCGAAAAGCCATTGATGCAGTATCCAAACTAATCGTGCAGCAACTAGAAATGGAAAAGATTATTTGATATGCAGCGCCCTCGGGCGGCACAAGCTTCCGCCGCTGCGTAATTCGTGAGCGCGCGTGTGTTCCATCAACGAAGGCTTGCACGATTGCCTGGATTCGTTACGCATCGTAAGAATCCCGGCCGCCCGCAAGCTTCAAGAAATCATCAGCAAGTTGCTAGAGAAAGATCGCAACTTGCCGTTTATTAGGTGAACGAAGCAAGGCGCTCCAGATGCTCGAGGAGCTCAAGGAAATTTCCAAAACTCGCTTCGTGCCGGGATTTTTCTATGCCCTGGTTTATGTAGGCCTGCCAGAGGACGATCAGGCCTTCGCCCGGCTCGAAAAAACTTGCCAGAGCGCCTCCATTCGCCTGGCCTACCTCGATGTCGAGCCAATCTGGGATCCAATACGAACCAATCCCCGTTTCGCGGCAGTTATTAACCGCGTTGTATGCCGGCATCTTGGCTAACCCTCGGTGATTGCCTCGATTCCCCGCCCTGGCGTAATATGCACGCAAAGTGGCCCAATCCTCCCTCACGCCAGGCGTCACGATCTCGCACTATCGCATCGTGCAAAAATTGGGAGGCGGCGGCATGGGCGTGGTTTACGAAGCCGAGGACGTCACCCTCGGTCGCCGCGTAGCCCTGAAATTTCTGCCCGAAAATCTCACCGATGATCCGCTAGCTCTTGAACGATTCCGCCGCGAAG
>Ga0207015_1033_pt1 | contig 51218 bp, 47 predicted proteins | sample Alteio_BWMinCont_53_FD_153486 | JGI IMG/M metagenome (GOLD analysis project Ga0207015, IMG submission 153486) | Enriched cells from forest soil in Barre Woods Harvard Forest LTER site, Petersham, Massachusetts, United States -... | ecosystem: Environmental > Terrestrial > Soil > Temperate forest >...
AATATAGGTCGGAAACAAGAGCGCAGACACCGAGAAACCGATGCACGTCTGCGGTTTTCATCGCTAACACCGCAGCAGCCGCAATCTTCTCGTAGTCCACGGCCTGACCACCCCATGAGGTTTTGCTCTTCTTTTCTTCCCAAGCGTACAGCTTGGAGACACGGCGGTGGTTGTCGTGACCCAAACGGCGGAAGTAGTCGAGGGCCACCATCTCCAAGTCTGGCCGCGAGAGAGTCTCTGGCAATTTCTTGCGAATCGCGTCGAGGATACGGACCCGTGTTTGTTTTTCGACGCGTTCGGCCAAGAGTTCCTTTGCACGTTGCCTCCTCTCCTGCGGCGTTCTTTCGTATCGCGAGACGCCCATGTGCACCGGACATTTGTCGTTCTGGCAGAGGTGGAAGATCGTCCCTGCGTTCCGGCCATCCACAAGAACGGCTGGTTTGGTCGTTGGGCATTCGCCTTTCTGTCTGGCTTTGCGAAACTCCCCTTCGTGCAAAAGATTGGCTGGTTGGCCCTTCGTCTGCCATGAGGGAGCCTGTGAAACGGGCAAAGGTTTCTCGCCCTCTGCTTCGACGTGTTTGACGCGAATCTGAACGAAGGCGCTTACCTTTGATTGGTAGCACGCTCGGTCGGTGCAAGTGCTCTTGCGCTGCACGTCTGCGAAGAGCAGTGGATTGCTGCCCGTCCGCTTTGGACACTGGGCGCAACTGCCTGCAGATGGCAGCAGCGTTTCGTCATTCGCATCAAAGGGTGCGTTCGTAAGGTCTAAGAGAACTTCGCGTTCTATCCAAGCGCGAAGTTGCCGCACGGTGACTGCTTCGGCCTTCTGGTCTTTCAAAATTGCTGCGGCATTCCGATGTTGAGGGAAGCACTCTTGCATTGCACGCTGCTGGTCTTTCGCTTGCAGCCGTGCAATTTCAAACGCATGAGAGTAGTTGAGCTTGCCAGCGCGGAACGCCTGCTTTGCTTCTTCGATGAGTTTCAGCAGTTGCAGTCTTCCGTTCACATAGGCGGGCGACTTGGCAACTTTGGCAGCTATGGTTTCAACTGTGTTGCTTGGTTGGAGGCTTAGCAGGTCAGCGTAGCCTTGCCCCTCATCAAGCTCGTGGGTGTCCGCACGCTGAACGTTCTCGACCAACTGCAATTCGAGACACTCAGCATCGGTCAACTCGCGGACTGTAGCGGGAATAGTCTCGCGCTTGGCGAGCTTCGAGGCACGATAGCGCCGTGCGCCAAAGACGAGCTCATAAGTACCTGCCTTCCCGTTTGTGAGCGGTCGTACGAGAACTGGCTCAAGGACGCCATGTTGTTTGATGTCGTCCGCGAGTTCTGCGAGTTTCTTTTCGTCAAACTGAGTGCGCGGGTTTTTCTTGGATTCCGAGATTTTATCGAGCGGAATTTCCAGTAGTAAAACGCCTGCGCGTGCCGCTTCTTCTTTCGTGTGTACTGTTGTTGCTGCGTTCATTTCCTTCTCCTTTTCTCGATGTATCGAGTCGTGATTTCTCGTTCCGCATTCTGACGATGGCTCCAGCGAAAAACAGAAAACGGGCGGCCTATTGGCCGCCCGCTGTGGGAGCTCCAGCTTTCAGAATGGAAGTTGCGGCAGCGAAGATGCGCGCCGCGCTGTGGTTCGGAATTTCCTTTTCGGTTTTGAGCCAGTGCTGGATGTAACCCCGGCAAAACTCTGCACCGTCGAGGCCAAGTGTTTCGCAGCAGATGAGCGCCACGGATTCAGCTTCGACTTCGCGGATATGTCTGGCCGTCTGTTCACCATCCACAAGCTTTTCGGTCGTGGTGTGTCCAAGAACAATGTGGGCGATTTCGTGGAACGTGGTCTTGTGCGGGAGGGCCGCAACAGGGCTTACGGCGATTTCGCGTCCACTCGCAAAACCCTGAATGTTGCCGTTCATCTCGTCAAATGGGGTGCGTGTGACGTTCAACACCCGCAATGCTGAATCGATATCAAAGCCGGGAATCGGCTGGACGAAGGCTTCTTCACCTTCGGTCTGCGCAAGAACAAACCAATACGCGCGAAACCGAAAGGCGTAGACTGTTTGTGATGTGTCTGATTCTGTTGCTTCCCCTTCGACGCTATCGGGTTGTGCGCCTCTTTTGAAACGCATAGGCATGCAAAGGGTGATTCCTTTTTCCCCCTTGCGAACTTGGCGTTTTCGTTCGAGCCAACCGCGATAGGTGTTGAGTGGTCCGGGCTGCAAGCTGCGTCGAACGCACTGTTCAAGCGCAAGCAGAGCATTTCCGAAGCTGTAGTTGTGAAATGCGGTGTAGGCTTCGAGCATTCGCCCGGGCTTTGCGACCGCATCCAGTAGTAGTTCTCCCCATGTGGCATGTTGTAGTTCTGGCATTCGTTCGTTTCTCTCTTTCTTCCTTTTTTCGAGCGTGATTTCCGCTTGAAAAAAAGAAGCAAATGCCCTTCGTGGCGGGGAACGGCGACTGTCCGTCCGCGCTGTCAAGGCCGCGGGGTTGGCGTTCATCGGAGCGAAGCGAAGAGCCTTGACAGAACAAGCGGACGGATCAGGCGCAGGGTTTAGCCAGGAAGGGCAGTAGCAGACTATTGGTCAGGGGTAGCGGGAGGGGTGGCAGCTGTTTTTGTACCTTGAGAAAGCAGGTCGACTACGTGGGGCCCGGTAGGCGAGCCAACGGTTTCCAGTGCATATCGAGCTCTTGCCGCAAGCTCCATGGGCCTAATTTTCCTTACAAACCATGCATGTGCGATCCGATCTATGCCCGCTCCGACCAGCGGCGCAACACAACGCAGACTAGACTGGAGTCCCACTGCATCCGTTTTGCCCCAGTGGAGCACCAAATTACGATTCTTATACATCCGCACAAGTGCGGCAGAAATGTGACTATGGATGTCGCGAATCGCTGCGTGTGGATTTGCCAGCAGCGTGCGCATTCGTTCCACGGCAGCGACATCCGATGGATTACCTAGGTTTAGCGCTACTCCCGTACCTATCGCATTGGCAATAATCAGAGCGCGGTCTCGATTGCTTTCGCATTGCTCAAGTGTCGCGGCCAATGCGTGTCCACTCTGCTGAACTTTGAAAGAAAGCTCGGTCAATTCGGCTCGCGCGAAAGAGCAGGCTACAATCCCGGCGAGCCTTTGCCCGGCCAAGACGTCTTGATCGCCAGGCCCGCTCAGCAAGGCCTCAATCGCGGCCCATCCCGTGCCAATTGCTGTGCTCCTTGGGCCAGAATTCAGTGCGCCGACCATTTCAAGAGCGGCGTCAACAATGCTGGTTGGTTCTACGACGTAAAGCTTATCTTCGCGGCGTAGCTTATGGACCTCCACCCGACGCGAATCTCGTTGAAACCGAAACGGTTTAGTTATGTTTTGGGTCCCTTCTACCCATTCTACCCACGCAATTCCAATTGGCTTGAGCGTTCCGTCTGTGCCAAGGGAAACCCGTGAAGAAAGCTGGTCCACAGTATCAACGGCGGACTGAATAGCCGCCCATGGGTCACGGGCGAGAAGGCGGAAAAGCAGGGCACCATTTTGAATAAGGCCTGAGGGATTTATGCCCTTAGACTTGAGCCATACAACGACGTCGTTAGCCGACATCCAGTTGCGCGGAGGGCCTGACTTACTCTGAGGAATTCCCTCAAATGGAGTTATAACGTTAAACTCCTTGGGGGGTGTTGTGGCCAACGTGTGCGCTCTGGTGACAAGCTCGGCGAGGCTGTTCGCCCCCTGAGAATTTCGGGCTTGGAACGTACACCATCTATGGAGATGATTGGGGCTGAACCCAGTGTCGAGGAGATGAGATGCAATCGACCTCGCTGTGCGCTCAGGCCCAGGATGGCCAGCCTGCGTGAGGGAAGTCGACCAGTTCTGGAAGTAGTTTGTTTCAGTGGCTTCAGCTCCTAGCCTGACAGTTTCGTAGTCTAGCCCATCGGGGACAATCTTCTTGCTGCTGAGCGCCTGCTGCAACGCGCGCTTCGCTTCATTGCTGCCTACACCTGGATCAGGGCCCGTTAAGGCAGTCGCAGAGCGAACGACTGAACCGAATGTTTCTTCACTCAGAATCCCCGCGCGCGCGGCGTGACTTGCCTCGATAACCTCTTTCAGCGAGAGTAAGGCACCTGGACACCAAAGCCTGCGAAACCAGGGTGTGGGGACGCCGAAGAAGTCGAGGAGCCTCGCGACGACGTGTGCGCCGAATGGATCGACAATTGGCATAAACCGAGGTATATTACACGTAGGACTAAGAGTCCGCGGTAGTTAATCCGGGGGCGTTTCCGAAGTGTTGAGTCATCAACATGACGGCCGCGCCCCCTTCCTGTTTTTTGAGGTATAGTCTTCACTGATGACCCCTCGTGGAGCAAATGTCGAAAGTAAGCCCCGAGTGCAGTTGCGACTACATCCTAGGCTTCGGGGCTTGTGGCCACCAGAGCCTGGCGGAGGTTTCGCCCCCGGAGCGGAGTTTCCAATAGGCGGTGAGGATGTGCTCGAACACGTGTTTTACTATGCCCCGGTCGGTCAAGCGAAGGCGGACGTTTCGCTCAAAACTTCTTACAAAGGTCACCATCACACGAGGGATTTGCTGTTGGACGATCCTGACTTCGCGCAGAGCTTAACATCCAGGCTCAGGAAAGAAACGGGCCGCACGATCGCCGAGCTTGGGGAGTTGGAGCTTGAGTTTTGAACTCCGATTCCGTTTTTTCGCTTCTTCTCAAATCTTCTGTCCGAATCTAGACCTTCATATCATCTGCTCTCTGCAATAATCACAGCCACTCTGCGACAATAAACGGGTGTGTAACCGATACCGACTCACGCACTCGAAGCAATACCTTGCCGAACGCTTTCAAGCTGCGGATGATGAAATCGAAGCGCGTCCTCGATACAACATTGCGCCGACGCAGCCAGTCTTAACGGTTCGCAAGGAAGGGGAGAAAAAGGTTCGCCAGTTCAGAACCATGCGGTGGGGTCTGATTCCATCCTGGGCGAAAGACATGAGCATCAGAAATAAAACGCTTAACGCTCGGTCGGAGACCGTCACAAGGACACCTGCATTTCGAGATTCGATCCTGACCAAACGATGCCTTATCCCCGCTGATGGATTTTACGAATGGCAGAAAATGGGATCAGTGAAGCAGCCCTACTGCTTTGAGGTTGGCGAAGGTGAACTATTTGCGCTGGCCGGGCTGTGGGATGAGTGGAGGAGTCCTGAGGGAGAGGTCATTGAGAGTTGCACGATCCTAACTACAACACCCAATTCTCTCGTGGTCGATCTGCACGACCGAATGCCCGTCATTGTGCCGCCCGATAAATACGACTTGTGGCTCGATCCAAATGTTACCGACTTCGGGGCGATTCGTGACATTCTCAAACCCTACGATGCGAAGCTAATGGGGCGGCATCCCGTTAGCAGGAAACTCAACAATTCGAAAAACGACGATGCCGAATCTGCATCCCGAATCACGCTAGACGTTCCAACTCAAGAGAACCTGTTCTAGCGGAGTGAACCTCCGGAAGCCTCCCGGCTTAGCTCCTGCTGGACGCTTGACAACTCTCCCTTTGGGGATGAGAATCTAGGCATAGGCGAACAAAAGGCGAATACGAAAGAAGCTATGATTGCTCTCCCGCGGAAATACGGAAAACTCGAAACTGGTCTCGTCGGAAGAGGACTGGAAGGATTTCAGAACCGCGCCGCCGTAGAACTCCAGCCAAGTGGCGTCATGGAACTCGATGCGGTTCTAGGTGGCGGATTTCCCCGTGGGTCTCTCGTGGAATTGTGTGGTCCTGCTTCATCCGGGCGGACGAGCTTGGCTTTCTCTTTGCTTGCGGAGGCCACGGAACGTCAGCAGGCGTGCGCGTTCGTTGATGTCGCCGATTCTCTTGACCCGTTGTCCCTCGCGGCTGCGGGCGTGGATCTTCCGCGGCTGCTTTGGATTCGATGCGGAGAAACCGGGGACCGAGGCCCGAATCTCAAAACGTCTTCGTACTTTGCTGGCGTGGGCAAAGAAACAGGAAAGACACGCGGCGTTGGTGCCGAGACCAAGAAGCCAATGCAAATACATGGCTGGCGGCATCCGCGTGAATTGATGCGCGGCGTAGAGAAAGCGATTCCCTCTATAGTCGGAAAGCAACCTGGGGCTGCAGAGTCCGCGCAAATCCACGTAGTCGCTCGCTGCGCGGGAGAACAAGTCGAACGAGACAGGGAGCCACCGCGGCGGGGGATTCGGCCACAACGATCCTTGCCTTTACTTCGCGAATCCACTCCACCGCCTTCAGTGCAAAGCGGTGGCAGAAGCCTGAAACCGTGGAAACGACTCGAACAAGCCCTGAAGACAACCGACCTGCTGCTGCATGGAGGCGGTTGGGGCGTGGTGGTCTTCGATCTCGGCGAAATCTCCTGGGTGGATGCGCGTCGCATCGAGTTGAGCACATGGTTTCGCTTTCGGCGTGCGATCGAAAACACGCCGACGATTCTGCTTCTGCTTGGAGAAGAATCATGCGCGAAAAGCTGTGCTTCGCTGGTTCTCCGCTGCCAGAGAAGAGCAGACCATTGGAGCCGAGCCGCAGCAAATATTCAAACAGGGCCATCGACGTTTGAAGGTTTTGAAGTTCAGGGAGAAGTGACGCGTTCGCGAGTCCTGTCGCAACCCGCCGATCTAGCTCGCTGGCAGACGCACACGCCATAAAGCACTAAAAAGCCCGGTTTGTTTCCCTTTCCTCTACCAAGTTCAGGGGACGCACGTTGGCTTTCGCATGTCTATTCGTTACGGATTTTCCCGCGCAGGCAGTCGTTCGCCTTGAGCCGGACCTTCGAGAGAAAGGAGTTGCGATCCTCGCGGGCGCAGCGCCGCTGACGAAAGTATTTGCCACCAATCGCCAAGCCAGGGACCTGGGCGTCGAAACCGGAATGACGAAAGTGAAGGCAGAGGCGTTCCAAGGAGTCGTCTGGCGATGGCGCTCGCTTTCTCAGGAAGCGAGCGCCTATGCCGCGCTTCTCGACTGTGCGTGGGCGATTTCGCCGCGGGTTGAGGATGGGCCAAGTCGCGAGGAGGAGGATTTTTGCGACACGGTCGTACTCGACCTGGCTGGCTGCGAAAAGCTCTTCGGTTCTACGGAGAAGATCGCGCACGACTTGAAGCGTATTGCTTCGGAAGTCGGCCTTGAAGCAAACGTTGCCGTTGCCGGAAATCCCTTAGCTGCGGTATGCGCGGCACAAGGCTTCCTGGGAGTGACGGTGATTCCAGCCGGAGACGAAAGACTTCAGATGGGACGCCTTTCGCTCGAAGGTCTGCGCATTCCGTTTGAGTTCGTCGAAACGTTGAGGCGCTGGGGCGTCCGTACATGCAAGGAATTTGCGGCTCTCCCTGAAATTGCGATTGTCGAGCGACTCGGGCAGGAAGGGCTCCGCTCGTGGCGGCTGGCGCAGGGCGCCAACGCCCATCCTCTGATCGCCAAAGATTTTCCAACGAATTTTGAAGAGCACATGGACTTGGAGTCTCCGGTGGACTTGCTGGAGCCGTTGCTCTTCGTCCTGAACAGGCTGCTCGAACAATTGTTTGCACGACTGCGCATGCATATTCTTTCCCTCGGAGAGATCAAAGTTACCCTCACGCTTGAGCGAAAGGACTCGCGGAGGAAATGGCCGATTTTTCACGTCCGGACGCTGCGGCTCCCGGTGCCGGCGCGAGACGGCAAGCTGCTCCTGAAACTTTTGCGACTCGATCTCGAAGCGCACCCTCCGCCCGCGCCTGTCACCGCGGTCTCAATGTTGACGACTCCTGCGAGAGCACCTTCGCAGCAGCTCGGATTATTTCTGCCCCTATCTCCCGACCCGGAGCGTCTAGAAATTACGCTCGCGCGAATCCAAAACACAGTTGGTGAAGGCCGAGTGGGAGCGCCGGTCTTGCTCGATACGCATGGTCCCGATTCTTTTCAACAGAACTGTTTTGTCTTACCGGAAATGAGGGAAAAACGCGCTGGCGGAGAAAAGCAAACTACGGCTGTAATGCGCATTTACCGGCCTCCACTTCCGGCGACGCTCGAGTTTCGAGAAGGAATGCCGACGTTTCTCAGTTGCGAAGGTATTCGCCGGCAGATCCTCGCGTTCGCGGGACCGTGGAAAAGAAAAGGTGACTGGTGGTCTGACACGGCATGGGCGCGCGAGGAGTGGGACATCGAGATACGGACGTTACGTCCCAAGGTTCGAGTGGAACTCTCGGGGAATGGTGAAAACGAGACTGCACTGTATCGAGTCTATAAGGACCTGCGTGCGAAGCGCTGGTTCGTGGAAGGAATCTACGATTGAAGTACGTCGAGCTACATTCCGCTTCCGCATTCAGTTTCCTCGAAGGTGCTTCGCGCCCGGAAGACCTGGTTTCTCGCGCGAAGGACCTGGAACAGCCAGCCATTGCGTTGGTTGACCGCGACGGTCTTTACGGTGCTCCACGATTGCATATGGCGGCAAAGTCCGTAGGGATTCAGCCTCACGTCGGCGCCGAAATTTCCGTAGAAGATTTTGGAAACCTGGCAAGGCAGCCGTCGTGGATGCCGAATTCCTTTCCCGCAAGGCCAGTACGATTGCCCCTGCTCGTTAAAAGCCGGACGGGATACCAGAACCTCTGTCGTCTCATGACGCGTTACAAATTGCGCGAAAAAGAAAAAGGAACAGGAACGGCGACGCTTGACGAAGTCGCGGAGCACGCCGAAGGTCTGGTGTGTTTGACGGGCGGCGCGGAAGGCGTGCTTGCGGCCTCGCTTTCAAACAAGGGTTTCGAAGAAGCAGGACAGAACATTGAACTGCTGGCGACGATATTCGGCAGAAAGAATGTTTATGTCGAATTGCAGCGACACTGTGACATTGCCGAAGAGCGACGCAATCAGGCGGCAGTGCGGATTGCCGAAACGCTAGGCCTGCCGCTCCTCGCGACGAATGGGGTCCGCTATGCAACTCTCGCTGAGCGAGAAATTCTTGATGTGTTTACCTGCATTCGGAATCACTGCAAGCTCGAAACCGCGGGCCGGCTGCTTGAGCGGAACGACGAGCGCTATCTACGTTCGACAGAAGAGATGGTCCAGCTCTTTTCGGATTTGCCCGAAGCGATTCACAACACCCTCGAACTCTCCGCGAGACTTGAATACACACTGGCCGATCTGGGATACGAATTTCCGTGCTATCCCGTTCCCGAGGGAGAAACGATGGATTCGTTTCTTCGCAAGCGCACGGAAGAAGGCTTTCAAAACCGGTATGGCGCTAAACGGGACGATGATCTGTTTGAACGCGCCAAGCGCCAGGTAGAGCGCGAATTGGCGCTGATCGAAAAACTGCATCTGGCCGGGTATTTCTTGATCGTCTGGGACATCATTCGATTTTGCCGCGAACAGAAAATCCTCGTGCAGGGTCGCGGTTCGGCTGCAAACAGCGCGGTTTGCTATTCCCTCGGAATCACGGCGGTCGATCCGGTTGGGATGAAACTGCTCTTTGAGCGTTTTCTCTCGGAGGAACGCGGCGAGTGGCCGGACATCGACCTCGACCTACCAAGCGGCGACCAAAGAGAGAAGGCGATTCAGTACGTGTATCAAAGGTATGGACAGCTCGGCGCCGCAATGACGGCGAACGTCATTACTTATCGTGACCGCTCGGCTGCGCGAGAGGTGGGCAAAGCGCTTGGATTCGATCAAGACACGCTCGACCAGCTTTCGAGCGTGGTGAACAGCGGAGAATGGCGCGGTCCATCAGACAATTTTGAAAATCACTTTCAGCAGGTGGGCTTCGACCTGAACCATCCTCGGATTCGAAAGTACTGGGAGCTGTGCGAACGCATTCAGGATCTGCCAAGACACTTGGGCCAACATTCTGGTGGCATGGTCGTTTGTCAGGGGCAACTTGATTCAGTTGTTCCACTCGAACCAGCAACGATGCCGGGGCGTGTCGTCGTGCAATGGGATAAGGACGATTGCGCAGACATGGGTATCATCAAGATCGATTTGCTGGGACTCGGCATGATGGCCGTGCTCGAAGAGTGCTTGGAACTCATTCCCAAGCACTACGGCACACCCGTTGACCTAGCGCAACTTCCTCCCGACGATCCTCCGGTCTATGAAACCTTGCGCAAGGCGGACACGGTTGGAATGTTCCAAGTGGAAAGCCGCGCGCAGATGGCGTCGCTGCCGCGCAATGCTCCAGTGAAGTTCTACGATCTCGTGGTACAGGTAGCCATCATTCGGCCCGGCCCGATTGTGGGAAAGATGATGCATCCCTACATGAATCGGCGGCAAGGCAAAGAGCCGGTCAACTACGCGCATCCTTCGCTCGAACCGATTTTGGAGCGAACTCTGGGAGTGCCACTGTTTCAGGAACAACTGCTGCGCATCGCAATGGTGGCGGCGAACTTCACAGGTGGTGAAGCGGAAGAGCTGCGAAGAGCGATGGGTTTCAAGCGTTCGGAAGAACGTATGAAAAAAATCGAAGCGAAGCTGCTGAGCGGAATGACCAAGAACGGATTCAGTCGCGAAACACAGGAAGAGATCATCACGCAAATTACTTCCTTCGCGCGCTATGGGTTTCCAGAATCGCACGCGGCGAGTTTCGCCCTGATCGCGTATGCCAGCGCGTATTTGAAACAGCACTATCTGGCTGCGTTCACCGCAGCACTGCTAAACAATCAGCCGATGGGCTTTTATAGCCCGGCAGTGCTGGTACATGATGCGCAGTTGCATGGCCTGCGAGTGAAACCAATTAACGCCCTACATTCCGAATGGAACTGCACCATCGAGCACACGATGAAGGAGGACAAGGATATTCCGTGTCTGCGCATCGGGTTCCGCTACGTCCGGGGGCTGAGGCAAACGGCCGCGGACAAGATTGTGTCGGAGAGGCAGAAGCGCCCGTTCGAGGGGATTGACGATCTGGTGCGCCGTGTCCCGGAACTGCAGAAAGCCGAGTTGGTAACGCTCAGCGAGATTGGTGCGCTGAACTCTCTTGGAAGCGGAGTGCATCGAAGAGCTGCCCTGTGGCAAGTGGAACGCGCGGCCCGGCCTGCCGGCCCGTTGCTCGATGCGATTCCGGAGCAAATGGAATTGTCTCCACTGCGTCAGATGACGGACGAAGAGCGCCTTGTTGCGGATTTTCACGGGTCGGGCATGAGCACTGGCCCGCATCCGATGACGTATTGCCGGGAGGCTCTGTCCAAGCTGCAAGTAAAACGAGCATGTGATTTGCCTCGGGTGCCAGACGGGCAATACACGCGGGTAGCAGGATGCGTAATCGCTCGGCAGCGTCCGGGGACAGCGAAGGGCTTCGTCTTTTTGAGTCTGGAGGATGAGACAGGAATTTCGAACGTGATTGTGAATCCTGACCTTTACGAGAAATACCGCGTAGTGATCAACCGTGAGAAATTCCTTCGGGTTGAAGGCGTCCTGCAGAATCAGGATCACACCATATCCATCAAGGCTTCCCGAGTGCTACCCATTTCGATTACGGCTGCCGAGACGCAGTCTCATGATTTTCACTAGTACTGGGCGAGCTGGCGCAAATGCGTTCAGGAGCCGCCCTGCCTCGTGAAGTCGGCGCCGCAGAAGAGTTCACCGCCTCGGCGCCCCCTGTCAGAACCGCGTTTCGGCCAACAAGCTCCGCTCGCCGCCTTTTGCAGTTTTCTTTTCTGTTTCACGGACGAATCGTGTAACGGACTTATCCAAGATAGACAACTACATATTGGATGGGGGAGGAAATCGGGTTTTTGAAATCGGAAAGCTTGGGGCACCCAGTCCGCTGGGTGCCCCAATCCGTGGCGACCGTAGCTCAATGGAGAGCAATCCGTCGGTGCCGGATGCGTGGGGGTAGCCAATCCCCTCGGTCGCCCCAACAAAGCACCTGCAGGAAGCGGCTATCTTCCCCAGGAATGAAGCCTGGCGAAACTGGGTTCAGGCCTCGGAACTGATTGTCGGCCTGAAGAACGAGAAAGTCAAAGGTGGAGCGATGGCTAGCGGGATACAGAATGAACGTTCCGGCAGATGGAACACGCTACCGGTGCCCTCTTACGTTCCGGGTGAAAAGGGGCCCGAGTTGAAAAACTAAACGCTGCGAGAATAGCTTGTCACAAATTTTCGAGAAGTTGACAATACCTAGGTGGGCCAGTTCTACCGGACAGAATTGCGGCGGCCGCAGATCCAGGTGAATCAAGTCCGAGATGCCGAATCCTTGGCCGAAGTATCTCGAGGAATTTGGGTCGATCCTGGCGAGACCAAGGAAGTTCTGGTCCGAGGGCGAAAGTGTCGGTGTCTGGAATTCACTGGCGAGAGGCCCGGTGGGCCGCGCGCTGCTCAAGTATGCCTATCGTCAACTACGGAATGAGGACGATGCCGAGGAAGTTCTCCAAACCTGCTTGCTCGAGCTGTCGGCGAGCAAGACCTACGACCCCCAAGGGGGCGGGCCGGGGGCGTTCCGGAAATGGGTTTACGGCTGTCTGCACAACCACATCTGCAGATTTTTCCGGTTACACGCGAAAGAACGCGAATTGGCGGCGGCTGCGGTTATCGCAAATGATAAGGCGGCTGGGGATTGGTCGGATAAAGGTCAGGGCGCCCGGCGGATCGAAGAAAACCTGAACCAAAACTCACTACTGGCCATGGTAGGTAGCTTGCCTCCGAGGCCCCGGGAAGCGGTTACCCGGCGACTTAGAGGAGAGTCCGACGCACAAATCGGCCTGGCTATGGGAATTACTCCGCTCAATGTGCGGCAGATTGTGTCTCGCGCAACCCGTGACATTCGAAAACGGTTTGGTATCTCCAACCTTCCGGCATCTTGAGGACACGACGATGACTTCTGGCACTTTGCATGAGGAAAAGGTAGTGAGGCGGAAATGGTCAGAGATCCGTGCAGGATTGGGCGCTATCGTTGAATTCGGCTCTCGGTTAGCCCACAGATACCCGTCGCTCGATTTTGAAGCGCCATCCGTCCTTAAACCGGACCATTTGCGGAGCGAGAGTACTCTGCGTTGGCGGTCTTCGGTTGGCTCGGTTGCGTGGGTCAAAAATTCCCAGCGGGCTCTGACCATTGCTGTTCAACTGCCTCCTGCGGAGCGCCCTGGACGTCTGATTTTCTGGGCCATCTTAGATTCCACTAACGCAGACAACGGTCTTTTTGGCGTCATGGTTGGTAGGCCTCACGAAACGAATGCTGTCGGCAAGACCGTACGGGCAGCTGATCCTAAGTTCGGCGGGGACAGCCTGTGTGTTCTTTTCGCGGCGGATCTTGGACGCGCCGCCGACGAGGACGTATTGTGCCTATTGGCCAAAGGCTTGTCTGAAGCCGCTATGGACGAAGACCGAGACGCATGGGTGACTTGGCTTTGGAGCGAAGCGTCGCGCGGCCACCTGAAGACGACATATATCAAGAGATTGATTTCGAAGGTTTTGGGGAAGCATACAGCAAGGTGCTCGGAGCGGGTAGCGGACGATGACCAGCTAGATATTCTAAAGGCCCTCTCAGCCGTAGGCGTCTTCGAGCGTGGCGCCGACTACCATCTACCCTCGGGAATGCACGCTGCGGCTCATGTGAACTTGGGAACGGCCTGCGGACATCCGGGTCTGGTTCACAGAATCGCGCAGCGTGTTGCCCAAATGGTAGAGCGAAGTGATTACGACACTATCGTCAGTACCGGTTGGCCTGCCGCGATGATTGCCAGAGAGGTCATTCGCTTGCGGCCGATGACACGGGCTGGAGTAGTCCGACACAGCGAATACGAGGGGCTTCAGCCTTTGCCCCTGACGCCCGCGCCGCCGGGTGGTCGGGTGGTCATCCTCACGGACGTCGTCGTGACTGGCGAACTCGTGAGGCGCGTCTCAGGGGTCATCAAGACGGCGGGAGCCGTGGTTACTGACGTGATTTCGATTGTTGACGGTAGCGGTTCTTCGGGGCGAAGCCTTGCGTTGCGAATCAGAGCCGTTTGCGAGTATGACGTCCACGCAGTTCCTGCGACTTCGTGCCAACGCTGTGACGACCTAGAGCCGATGGAGTTTAATCCAGTCGCTTGTTGTATGACGTCTAAAAAGACGAAAGCGCGTAGCCCCCAGGAATTCCTGAACGAAAACCGTGAGGCGGCCGATTTCTGGAAGCAGATTGACACCGCGAAGGCTTACGAACACCACCGGATGGAAGGAAACACTCACTATCTGTCGTTCATAGACACTGCCAAATTAGTGACTCATGAGACGGTCGGACCTATGATTGTGGGAAAGCTCCTTGCACGCCTGCCGCAGCTGATTGGGATTCCTGACGTCATATTGTTCCCGGCAGCTCCAGCGCGCTCGCGGCTCCTCGCTGAAACCCTTCGTCGGGGAGTTGTAGCCACTGGTCTTCTCTGGCCTCCCAATATGGTTGCCGCAAGGCAGACTGAGGGCAGATTCTTAATCAGCGCTGACGACGCTCAAATTGTCAAAGGCTCAAAGGTTCTTCTTGTCGATACCGCTGTAGCGTCTGGTTCGACCGTGGAGGGACTCAGTGATTTGGCGAACAGCGCTGGTGCTGCTTCTGTCGCAGCCATGGTGATTGTCAGTCGTGTGAGTGATAGTCAGGAGGCTGCCCTCTCCACTAGACTCGGTGGACGATTCTTTCGTCTTTACCAGCTTCCAATTCGGCCCCGAACAATTCCGGACGCGCTCCGACACTTTTGTCCTGTATGTCGTCGTCGCGAAGAGATAGAGAAAGCAGCCAACGAGTCAGCGTTCAGTCCTATACAAGAACTGCTAAGTGAGATTCGCTCTCGACGCGCCCGACGGCCTTCCGGCACCGGTTTGGTTGATTTGGCTGAGAAGCGGGAAAGACAACTTCGCCTGACGGCCGAAGCTGAAGTACCTTTACTTGAGCATTGTCGACGTTCGACCGCAAGCGGTGTCACATTGCACTCGCTTCACGCGGCGATGAACAATGGTATGGCTCCTTTGACGCTTCCAGAGATCTGTAACGACAGAATCCCGGCGGCGAGTCGGAGCGCAATGCTTGAGTATTTGGGAGCTGACGCTTGGGCATGGAGCGGCAGTACGTTGTTGGCAGATGCAAAGCGGCTACTAAACGAACGAGACTTAGACGAAGTCTGGACGCAATGTGCAGCGCTCCTCAATCGCGGTACCTGCGACTACTGGGTCGAAGCTCTGGAAAGTAGGCTAGCTGTCAGTGCGGGTACCCGCCGTCAGGAGTCGCGAAGTATATGGAATCGCCTTGCATTTGAAGTCTATCGGCTCGTAAAACGCGATCCGTCCTGCCTCCCGGAAGTCAGTTCACGATTCCGCTCGATGCGTCGCACCTGCGCTGAGACGCCTGCGGAGGCCGGAATTATTCCAATAGTGGAAATGGTCCAGAGCTTGGCCGACTCCAAACCGGAGGCCATTATTGAGGATCCTGATGAGTCCTAACATATCTGGCTCTAGCTAAAGAGGGTCGGCTGAGCGGATGCATTCTCAGGGTCGCAAAAGTTGCTCAGGCCCACGCCAACGAGGCGGAACCGTTGCTGCGGGCTGAGGCCGACACGTTCCCGCAATGACAGGGCGATATTTGTCAGCTCCTCGCAAGAAGAAGGGGGAATACCTGCGGTGTGGCTGCGAGTGAGAATCTTGAAGTCGCTGGTCTTCAGTTTCAATACGACGGTGCGAGCGATGCGTGATTCTTTGCGCGAGGCGGTCCATGTGTGCGCCGCAAGTTTTCGGATCATCGGCTCCAGCTCGGCCAGCAAGACATCGTGATCAAAAGTGTCCTCGGCGGATATGGATTGTGTTGGCCTGTCAGGGACTACCTCGCTGTTGTCGATTCCCCGAGCCAACTCGTAGAGACGCAGGCCATAGCGGCCGAAGCGGCCTTCGAGTGTCGGCAAATCCACTCGCCTCAGGTCGGCGATGGTTTGTACCTTAAGGTGCTTCAGTTTTTGTCTCGTGACTTTACCTACTCCGGGTAGGCGGTCAACGGGCAGCGGCAATAGAAACAAATCGATTTCTTCCGGTTGTATGACAAAGAGCCCATCCGGTTTTTTCCAGTCCGAAGCAATCTTCGCGAGGAATTTGTTCGATGCCACCCCTGCCGATGCCGTCAAACTCAGTTCTGAGCGGATCTGTTCGCGAATCTTGCGTGCCACTCGTGTCGCGGTAGGCAAGCCAGTCTTGTTCTCCGAGACGTCGAGATAGGCTTCGTCCAGCGACAACGGTTCAATCAAGTCGGTATGGCGCTTGAAGATTTCACGCACCTCGTTCGAGACCGCGCGATAGCGCGGAAAGTCCGGCGGCAGAAACACGGCGGTAGGGCAAAGGCGCTCGGCTCGAACAGCAGGCATCGCAGAACGCACACCGAACTTTCGCGCCTCATACGAAGCCGCGCACACTACGGAACGATTCCCGCGCCACGCGACAACGACAGGTCTGCCCTGGAGTTCTGGATTGTCCCGCTGCTCCACGGACGCATAGAATGCGTCCATATCGACGTGAATGATCTTGCGAACCGGCATTTGCAAACCATCTTATGCTGGAGTTCCAGTCGAGTGCGACCGCCGCTTGACAATAGAAAAGCCCGGAGGCATCCCACGACAGATGCCACCGGGCGTGTGTTTTGAGCAATAGACGGAATCGGATATCAGGGTTCGGTTGGGTCGCAGTCGTTGGCTTTGACCTTTAGCTGGCTGACACGGCATTCGGCGATTTCGATGTCATCGCGTACCTTGCCGAAATACTTGGCCTGAATGAGCTTACCGTCAGGTCCAGGATGGCAGTAGAGATACTGAACCTCAACAATTTCTCCTTCCTTCGGTAGCCGATAGCGGTCGGGCACTCCCACTGTCCCCATGAATCGCTGCCGATTGTCATCCAAGAGATACACGGCGATGGAGCGGTGTCCGTCATTCGCCTTCTTCTCGGGCTTGGAGCCAACGAAGAAAGATGCTGTGACGACGAACTTGCATTTGAAGTGCTGTCCCGCTCGTCCGCCCGCGTAAACGGCGTTGCGGTTCTTGCATACGAATCCTTCGGCGTTCGCGCTGTGCATCTTTTTCACGAAGTCGCGCTTGGCCTTCGTTGTCATGGCTGTTTCGCAGACTCGCAACACGTCGCTAACTCCGCGAAAGTGCTGGGTCAGTTGGACATAGCGGATTTCGTATGGTTGGATGCGCAAGTCCGTTTCGTTCACGGTGAGCAAGTCCCAGATGTAGAAGTGCGAATCAGTGATTTCGCCGTCAGCCAGGAAACCCTGCGCCTGCACTCGGTCTAGCGATTCGGCAAGCCGAGAGTCGATAGGAATGATTTGACCGAGTTTGTTGATGCCGGAATATTTCCCCTCGGCCTTTTGAACTGCGAGACGCCGCCCGTCGAATTTCTGCTGGAACCACCACGCGGCATCCTGCGCCAATAGCAGCGCTTCTGGCCCCTCGATAGGAGTCAGCAACTCCGGGGTATGGCCGGAATGCTCCTTGGTGGCAGGTAATCCGACGGCAATTGCCTGATTGCCGTTTGCAGTGGCCTGCGCGATTTGATAGCCCTTGCCTGTTTTCTCTCGAAGGATGCGGTCATAAACTCGCTTCGCCTCCTCGTAGCTACTTCCACTTACCTTCACTTCGCTCTGCAAGGCGGAACCGCGCCGCCCCCACTGAGTTTGGACGGACCATTGGTCTTGGACGTTCTCCAACTGCAAGTGGTACACCTTGTCGGAACTGCCTTGCTGAAAATACAACTCTGCACGTTCTGGTTGCATTGTTCGCTCCTTTGCTTTGTGGGTTTTTGCCTTTTGCGCAGCGGCACTTTGCTGCACAAAAAACAAAGCCCTTCCTAGCTGTCCCCGGCGCTCCGTCGCGTGCGCTGTCAAGGCCGCGCAGTTTGCGTTCATCGGAGCGAAGTGAAGAGCCTTGACAGAAGAAGCAGGCGGCGAAGCGCAGTCTTTTGGTAGGAAGGGCCGGACCAAATGGGTTGCGTTTGCTTATTTACCTTGCGTCTGTTTTCCTAGGGAACGAGATGGAAAAGGAAATCCGCGCAGTATTGGATTCACTACCTAGAAGGGAAGCGTCATTCATAGAGCCAATGGAGTGCCTCGCGGCATCGAAGCTGCCCGAGGGCTCTAACTTCGTGTGGGAGGTCAAACTCGATGGTTATCGAGCCCTGGCGGTCAAGTCCGGAACTGGTGTCACGCTGTTCTCGCGGCGGAGAAAATCGCTGAATAGACAATTTCCCTATATCGTGGAAGCACTCGCCGATCTGCCTGCAGGAACGGTCGTAGACGGAGAAGTAGTCGCGATGGATGAAAGCGGTCGGCCGGACTTCAATCTGTTGCAAAACTTCCGCGCAGAAGCGTCGCGGATTCGGTACTACATTTTCGATCTGTTGTGCTGGGCGGATCGCGATTTGACCCAGGTTCCGATGGTTGAGCGGCGGGCGCTGTTGAAGTCTGTTGTCGTCATCCCCGACAAAAGAATCAGGATTTCGGATTATTTCGAGGCAGCGCCAAAGGACCTACTGTCTGCGGTGCGCGAGCAACGGCTTGAAGGAATCGTCGGAAAACGAAAGGACAGCGTGTACCAACCGGGCAAAAGAAGCGGTGCCTGGATCAAATATCGCGTGAATCGTGGGCAAGAGTTCGTGATCGGCGGCTATTTTCCGGGACCGCACGGCTTTGACTCCCTGATCGTCGGCTACTATGAGGGAGACAAATTGATGTATGTGGCAAGAACTCGTAACGGATTTGTGCCGGCTTCTCGCCGCCAAGTGTTTTCGAGACTGAAGCATCTCGTGATTCCAGACTGCCCATTCGTGAATTTGCCGGAGACACGGAAGTCACGATTCGGCGAAGAACTGAACGCGGAGAAAATGAAAAAAGCAGTTTGGTTAAGGCCGGAAGCCGTCGCTCAGATCGAATTCTTGGAATGGACGGAGGCGGATAGGTTGCGACATTCGAAATTTGGCGGATTGCGGGAGGACAAGAATCCTCGCGATGTCGTTAAGGAGCAACCAGGCGCAGAGGAGTAAAACAGCGTCGGAGTGGCATTGCTAGCTGAGGGGTTCATGGATATCTATCTCATTGACGGGACCTACGAACTATTTCGCTACTTCTACGCCGTACCGTCGTCCAAAGACTCCTCCGGCCAGGAGATTGGTGCAGTTCGTGGCGTGCTTGGATCGATTCTCACAATGATTGAGGGCGGAGCGACTCACATCGGAGTTGCGACCGACCATGTGATTGAGTCGTTTCGCAACGATCTTTATCGGGACTATAAGACTGGCGAAGGCGTAGATCCGGAACTGCTATCGCAATTTCCAATTCTTGAAGAGGCGCTGCAGTCGATGGGAGTGTTGGTGTGGCCGATGATCGAGTTCGAGGCCGATGATGCACTTGCTTCGGCCGCAGCGAAGACAGCAAAGGATAAGCGCGTCAGGCGAGTTATCATCTGCACGCCCGATAAGGACCTTAGCCAATGCGTCGTGGGGTCGCGAGTCGTACAACTTGACCGCCGGCGCGAGAGTGTCCGTGACGAGGCTGGCGTGATCGCAAAGTTCGGGATAAAACCGTCGTCGATTCCGGACTATCTCGCTGTGGTAGGCGACACTGCAGATGGCTATCCGGGTATTGTGGGATGGGGGGCCAAAGCGGCAGCGGCGGTTTTCTCGCGATGTCCACATCTGGAAGACATTCCGAAAGACTGGCATCAGTGGGATCCGACGTTGCGGAGAGCACGTCCCCTTGCTGAGGCGCTTTTCGCTGGCTGGGACGATGCACTACTGTTTCGCACTCTCGCAACACTTCGAGTCGATGTCCCGGTGTTCAGGTCAATTGACGAGTTGCGGTGGAGAGGGCCTGCCAAGGATTTCAAGCGCACCTGTGAGCGCATCAAGGCGCCTGACTTGTTCCGGCGTGCCTCGGAGAAGGAGAACATTGTCAGAAAAAGGTAAGCGTACAAGCAGAGCCGTCTGAACGGAGTGTCAAAGTTAGGCGGATGCAGCTTTGCGTGTTTCCTGAATTGACTTAGGCAATCCCCGAGCCGGATGAACGCGGATGATTGTCTTTCCCTTGATCCGCTCGGTCCGGTTGAAGGCGGCAACCGCATCGTCGAGGGCAGCCACTTCGCCGATGTTTGTCCGCAGCCGACCAACGCGGACCCGCTGGACGAGCTCACTCAATTGGGCGCGATCGGGTTCAACGACGAAGTCGATAGTCCGGCCGCCAGAGGGCCGCGCCTCAGTCGGGCCGGTGACGGTCACCAGCGTTCCTCCGGCGCGAATCACGCCTGCAGAGCGCTTCGCGATGTCGCCGCCGAGGACATCGAAAACCAGATCGACCTCGCCGATGTCTTCCAGGGCGTCGGTATCGAGGTCGACGAACTCCTGTGCGCCGAAGTCGAGAGCCGTCTGACGGGCGGCAGCGCGCCCGGTGCCGATGACGTACGCGCCGGCCTCACGTGCGAGCTGGCTCGCCATCGAACCGACTACGCCGGCCGCACCGTGCACGAGGACTCTCTGCCCCGCGTGAAGGCGGCCGTGCTCGAACAGCCCCTGCCATGCGGTCAGGCCTGGCATCACGAGGGCCGCGCCCACCGCGAAGTCAACGTCGCCCGGCAGCGGTGTGAGGCTGCGTGCCTCGACGGCCACATACTCCGCCAGCGTGCCGTCGCGATACCAGTCCGTGAGGCCGAACACCCGCTGTCCAATCGACAGCCCCGTCGTGCCATAGCCGAGAGCGGTCACCACTCCAGCCAATTCGTGTCCGGGGATTGAAGGCGTCCGGTCACGGCCGCCGCGATCGGTCCAGGTCGAGGGCCACGTCAGCTCATCCCCGGTGAATCCCGACGCATGAATCTGAACAACGACGTCGTTTATAGCCGCCTGCGGCTCGGGCCGCTCCACCAGTTTCACCCCGGCCATTCCCGCAGCCTGATCCGTCACTACGATCGCCTTCATCGGTCACCTCCCTGTGACAGGTTATCGGACAGAAACGGATCGATCAAAATCTTGCTCGCGCCCGCCTCGATGCGAAATGGGGAATGAGTGTCTTACAGGGATCACTTTTGAACATCCGGTGTTTAAGGTATCTGGTTTTGACGAATGCGCTTTTCAATGTCGCCCTGGGAAAGTTTTTTTTCCTCGCGCATTGCGCGGAGGCGGTCGCCGATAATCATGCGTCATTATTGCACTGGCAAAATTGCCTCGCAACTAGCAGTCAGTAGCCGCTCAGGACGCGGAAGGGCAGAGAAGAGAAGGGGTCGATCCGCAGGATGAAAATTTCTTCTTCTAGGCTGCTATATACATATAGTATGATGGGCAAGCCCTTCCCCCGCACGCTCACTGCGGAGCTGTGAGGTCCATGGGCAGGGGAATCAGAGCGGGAGGTACCCATGTCTACTCGGCTGGCAAGATCCTTTGAGGAAGATTCCTCGGCTGGTTCATCGGAACAGCTCTCCAGAGAGGACCTGAGCGACAAGAACGGAGGTCTCACGGATTGCCTCGACGGGAGACGGCGTGCGCTTGTTGTCACGGATATCGCAGAGCTGCTGAGTATCTCCGAGCGTCAGGTCTACAAGCTCGTAGCGAAGCACCGTATCCCGTGTTTCAAGATCGGAGGTTCGATCCGCTTCGATCCTGTGGCCATTTCCACATGGCTGCGTCAGAAAATGTCTCCCGCTTGCGCGGAACGTCTTGAACAGCGTCGGGCCTGAACATGAGTTATGGAAGACGATGCTCTAGGCAAACGCTGCGAGGCTACCTTTGTTGATCCGGGCTTGAACGTCACTATTCCGCAATCCCTTGAGGTAAACCATGGTGGAGGCGATATCACGGTGGCCCATCCATTGTTGGAGCGTGCGAATGTCGATTCCATCCTGGAGATGCCTTGTGGCATAGGTGTGACGGAATTTATGTAGAAACCAGCGCGTGCAGTAGGGCCCGTCGGCGCAACGATTGATTTTAACGGTTCCGTTCTCGAGTTTGTGTTTCACCACGCAATGCCCACAATTCAGTTTGGCGCGATAAGCGACCGCCTTGAGTTTTTCCAGCATGGCGCCGTCAGGCCTTCCCGTCGTGCTTGGAAACAATGGGTGGTCGGGAGTTGCGTCCTTCGGACGAAATCCCCGAAGAAGCGCGATCAACTTCTGCGGGACGGGAACTTCGCGTTCCTCCCAATTCTTAGGATGAAATCTCCAATGCGGTTTTGCGGTGACACGCACGGCGAGGTGTTTGAAATCTACGTCGCGCCAAGTGACGAAACGTCCCTCCGCGTCGCGGAAGCCTGACATCAAATAGAACTTGAAACGCATTTCCTCGTCGGGCGTGCAAGACTTAAAAAGTCTTTCGAGCTCCGAATCCTCGTAGATCGGCCGCACGGTTTCAACAAAACTCGGCCAGTCAGCGGTGTTCAGAAGCTTTTTCTTGCCGTGCTGTTTGAGAACCTGCGATATGACGACGAGCTTGTTGTAAACACTCTTTCCCTGTTGTCCTTGCTTCGTACAATCGGTAGCGAACGCGAGAAGGTCGTCTCGTTCGACCTCGTCAACGTGGGCCTTGGTGCAGAATTTCTTGAAGGACTGGAGGATGGGGCGGTAGGTACGATAGGTCCGCAGTGAGCGGTGGTAGCGGACGTATTCTACGTACTCGTCGAGAGCAGAGGTTAGGGCAGTGCGCTCCGGCTTCGGTTCCGGTTTTGGGGCAGCGGGGATGATGCCGTTCCGCTCGGCCGTAAGCTGCGCCTCTTTCACGCGCGCCTTGTCAACGGCGTCTTGGGCGTTGGGTCCGACGGCTTCGCGGTGGCGTTCGCCACGGTCCCACCACTCGACGAAGTAACTGCCTTCTGGGTGTGTTTCGTCCTTGCCTTTGACGCGTACATGGTCTGGACGAATTCGGCCTCGACTATCGAAAAGGGCAGGACTCAGCATCCACCGGTGAGGCAGCTTGACCTGTTTGAGAAGTTTGACAGAGCCCAGTTTCGGCGAATTCGGCATAAAGGGCGGCTCCTGGATGAACCGCCTGTATAATCGCCTGTAAGGGTCAAAGATTCAAGGATTACAAGGGTTTTCGATGATCTTGGTGACAGGGCAGCGTTCTAACCAACTGAACTACGTCCCCAACCGTGCAATCAACAACTTAGCTTAAGAAATAAGGCCCTTGCAAGTTTCGCATACGGCGCACTGTTCGCTTGCGGTGCATACGGTAGCAGCTGTCCCTGCCAAAACCGCTCACAAACCGCCGATAAAAATCAGCGCGCTCATGCGAGATTTCATACTAGCACAGGTGCCCGCAAGAGGCGAAGAAGCTTCGTAGAGGGGAGCCCGAGGAAGGAGAGCAGCCGATTCGTAAACTGCACCACGCCATCTGATAGGTTAGAATTTGACAGCCTAGCTTCCCAGCACAGCCCGTCACTACCCATCATTTCCGATCTGACAACGCAAAAACAACTCGAGAAGTGTGGGGACGTTAACGTGTCTTGCGTCTTGCACGCGACCGTCGCTCCACAGAGAGTCTGCGGGGCGTTTCCATTGCGGTCTGGACATCTCTACTTCGGGAGGTCCTTCGCGTATGTGGAGGGAACGACGAGGTTCGAGCCGCGAAAAACTCTGAGTACCGCAACATTTAGGCCAATCTGTTCTTTGGAAGCGGGGACCTAGAAAGGGTCCGTGCTTCCTCGAAATATGGTGAAGCCGAAAGTTTGGCATTTCTGTCAGTGCGGGCCTCGAGCGTCGGTTCACTCTGACATGACCCGGTGGCGCACCGGTTGCCTGATTCTGCCGAGGAGTAGAGGCGTGACCAAGCGGCAAGAAGTTTATGCCGCGCAATTGCATGACAAATCGAATCGCTGCAGTAGGTTTGACGCCCGCGTCAACGGCATGACTTCCTCGCTTTTGACAGGTGATTGGCGGGATTCGGGCAGTGCTAACAACTCGTTGAAACTAAAGGTCTTCCGAAGGAATTTGAAGATTGAATGGGTGGGCCTTGGGGTGCAAAACTCCGCTCGGGTGGGACCTCAATACAAAGCATTAGTTGGGAACGTAGCGTGAGAATTTTGAACGTTCATGAATTGTGCTTCACGAGCAAGGATGGCTTGCGAATCGCGGGCAAGCGCCGGGACAGTCGGGGGCTGGCACTGTGCGTGCTCCAACTGCTATAACCTCTGGACAAGCCAGCTTTGAAGGAGCCGCAAATGTTACAAGCGCTAATCGCGAAGCTAAAGTCGTATCTCGTCCCTACTCTTATCTTTCTGATGGCGGCAGGCATTCTGGTGGCCATCATCGGGAACTGGAACAGCTGGGCGAGCGACCGAGCCGTACAAGAAACGGATGATGCCTACGTGCGCGCCGACCTGACGCCGCTCAGCACAAAAGTCTCCGGCGTCGTGGTGAAGGTTCTCGTGGACGACTATCAGACTGTGAAAGCCGGCGACCTTCTGGTCCAATTACGGGACGACGACTTCCGTGCGCAAGTAGCACAGGCCGAAGCGGCGGTGGAGGCGGCGAAGGCGGCCATCGAGGACAATCGGCGCCAGAAGGATCTGCAAGACGCCAAGATCGACCGCGCAAAAACGGGAATCGATCTTGCCAAAGCACAGATTTCTGCGGCGCAGGCAGCGATCGAGGCCACCAAGGCCGACGTCGATCGAACTGTCGCTGAACGTGCTCGCCAAGAAGCGCTGATCGCCACGCAATCGGCCACCCAGCAGCATCTCGAACAAGCTGTCGCCGACGAGCAGCGATTCCGAGCCCAGGTATCAGCGCGCCACGCCGATCTCGAACAAGCAAAAGCAAACCTGGCCAACAACCAAGCCGCGGTCACAGCCGAAACGCGAGCCCGCGCTGTGCTCGATTCGCGCGATGCCCAACTCCTCGCCGATCTGCATGGAAAACAGGCTGCCCTGGACGCCGCAAAGACTAATCTGGACTACACGCGCATCTATGCTCCGGAGAATGGAGTGGTCGGCGAACGCAAAGTACGCCCGGGACAACTGGTCAGCCCAGGAACGCAAGTGTTGTCGCTCGTGCAGACCGACGTGTGGGTGCAAGCAAACTATCGTGAGACCCAGGTGCGGCACATGCGGCCTGGCGCTCCGGCAGAAATTTCAGTGGACGCCTTTCCTGGCGTGCATCTGAAAGGAAAGCTGGTGCAAGTTGCACCGGCCAGCGGTTCGCAATTCGCCTTACTGCCACCGGACAACGCCACCGGCAATTTCACAAAAATCGTGCAGCGCGTCCCGGTCAAGATTGTGTTCGATCCGGGACAGCCGATGGCTCAACGTTTGCGGCCCGGCCTGTCTGTAGTTGCCAGGGTCCGCGCGACTGCGGTTGCGGATTGATTCCGGAGCAAATCACTTGAGTGCTGCAACTGCCCAACCCGCTATGCCCGCAGGGTCGCCCAAAGCGCCCACTGAGCTTTCGACAAACCCGTACGTCGGAGTCCTCGGGGTTTTTCTGGGCGCGAGCATTGCGACGATGAACAGCCGCTTGCTCAGTATTGGCCTGGCCGATCTGCGCGGCGCCGTCGGATTCAGTTTCGACCAAGCCTCCTGGCTGCCCACGGCGCTGAACATGGCGATGATGTTTAGCGGCGTTTTCTGCGTGTTCTTGAGCGTAATTCACGGTCCCCGCCGCGTTCTCCTTTTCGCCGCTTCCGTCTTTACGATCACCGCCATTCTCCTGCCGTTTTCAGCTAATTTCTGGACCATGTTGGTGTTGCAAGTGCTGGCCGGCTTGGCCTCCGGAACTTTTTACTCCCTCACCATGACCTTCGTTCTTACGTCGCTCCCGAAGCGCCTGATCATTTTTGGCATCGCAGCCTATGCCGCGGACATTATTTTCACGAGCAACTTCGCAGCAGCGCTTCAAGGCTGGTATGCCGACCATCTTTCCTGGCGCTGGATTTCTTGGCACGCCGCCCTGGTGACGCCGCTGATGATGCTTTGCGTGTATTTCGGCATTCCCCGCCGCAAACCGGCCTTGCCCGGTCCAAGTTGGCGCGGATTTGCCTATTTCAGCGTGAGCCTCAGCCTGCTTTACGGAGCTCTCGATCAAGGCGAGCGTCTGGACTGGTTCCATTCCCCCGTGATCATTGCCATGACGGCTGCCGGACTTTTTTTACTCGCAGCCACTTGTGTCAGAAGGATACTGCAGCCAAATCCGCTGGTAGATCTGTCCTTCGTGAATTCAAGGAACCTGGTGATCCTGGCGTTATCGATTTTCGTTTTCAAGTTCGTTCATCTGGCCACCATCATTCTTGTTCCCGGTTTTCTCGGCAACATCCACAGATATCGAGCTGTGGAAACCGGCCATGCCCTCGCGTGGATTGCCTTGCCGCAATTCGCCGTGGTGTGGCTGGTAGCTGCCGCTATTCTCTTCACCAACTCGCGGCTCATCCTGGCGGCGAGTCTCACCATAGTGGCCTTGGGCTCCCTGGTCTGCGCGCATCTGGACGCATCCTGGGCGGGCGCAAGTTTCGAAACGATAGAGCTCGTGCTGGCTATAGGCCTCGCTGGCGCCTACGTCGGGCTCGTAAGCAGTATCGTTCTCGTAGGACTGGAAAAGGGCGCGCTGAAGAGCGCTGCCGCTGCCGCTACGCTCTCTGGATTTATGCATACCTTCCGGATCTTTGGCGGGCAAGTCGGCGTGTCCCTCATGAATCGCTTCCTCACCGTTCGGGAAGAGTTTCACTCCAACATGCTGGGCCTTCACGTCCAGGTTGGTAACTGGCTCACGGACGAACGCCTACGCATCGTTAGCCTGGGAATGTTACCGAGCTCGTCAGGGTCGGACGAAGCGCAAGCCCGCGCAGGTGCACTCTTGGGTCAACAAGTACACGCACAGGCTTATACGCTGGCTGTCGCCGACGGCTTTGTGCTTATCGCCGGCGTGGCGGCAGCCTTTTTGCTGATCATGTTGTTTATGCACCCGATAAAACCCAGCTATCAAGACTTGAGGAAAATGCCATGACTCGCCGACAATTTCTCCGGATATTGGCAACCGCCGGAGTACTTCTCCTTTGCACCACTTCGGCTCTGACCGACGAAGTTCGACACCTGAAACTGTCGGAAGCGGTTCGGCTGGCAGTCGAACAGAACCGAGCCCTCAAGATCGCGCGCTTCAAAGTCCAGGAAAACGAACACCGAAAAGAGGGCGCCCGCTCAGACTATTTTCCCGTCATAACAAATCAATCCAACGCTCTACATATCAGCGAACTGCAAGAGCTCTCGATTCCTCCAGGAGCCTTTGGGAGCGCCGCAAGTACGCCCATTCCCAACGTCAATACGTCGGTGCTACAGGGCAAGAAGACGCTCATTTCGAGCGGTACGATGATCGCCCAGCCGCTGACGCAGCTGTTGCGAATCCACCAAGAAAATCGCATCGCGGCCGCGGAGGTCGCCAGTTCGCGGCACGACTTGAAGAATGCGGAGAATGAAATCGCGCTGCAAGTGCACGCACTCTACTATGGCATTCTGGTTGCGCAGCTTCAGAAAAAAGCGGCAGAGCAGCAAACCTCTTTCTCCGCCGAAAATCTCAGTGAGAACGAAAACAACGTCCGCAACGGCAGCGCCCTCAACGTCGCAGCCCTGCAAAGCCGGGCAGAACTCCTCCAGGGCCAGCAGTCGGTCCTCACTGCCGATCTCAAGATCCAGGACTACATGGTCGAGTTGAACGATCTGCTTGGCCTGCCGCTGGACACAAAATTGGATCTCGAGTCCGAGGCGGATGCAAATTTTGAGACGCTGCCAAAAGCCGAGTACGTGAAGGAGGCTTGGAAGGAGAATCCCGAGGTCCGCGCGGCTGAGGAAGCAGTCGAGAAAGCACGCGCCGGTGTAGCTGCAGCAAAAACGGCGTACATTCCAGATATCACCGCCTTTGCGCGGCACAGTTACCAGGACGGTGTGCCGTTCTTCGTCCGCAACTTTGGCACCGTCGGTATAAACCTGAACTATACGCTGTGGGATTTCGGCAAGCGCCGGGCGGCCGTGCGCGAGCGAGGGTCGCAGCTTGCCGAGGCGGAGCAAAACCTGGAGCGCCTGAAGGAAGAGGTCGCGGTGTCGGTTGAGCGCAGCTACAACAAGCTTGAGCGAACCCGGAGCATGGTCAATGTTGCGACGCAAGTCGCGGAGCTCCGCCAGGAGAGCGAACGCCTGGCGACCAATCAAGCAGCCCAAGGGGTTGTACTGATCTCGAATGTAAGACAAGCCAGCGCAGCAAACTACGAGGCCAAAGCAGAACTGCTGCAGGCCAGGCTCGGATATCTGCTGGCCTGGGCAGAGCTTGAACGCACTATCGGACGGGCTCCGGGATTGGCAGCACGATGACAATAGCGCTCAACATCCGATACCGGCCCTAGTTCTGGGCAAAGATAATCTCATCGAGCAAGAGCAGAATTCTTTGAACGATTACGCTTACTGGCAAGTGGTTGAAAGTCGCTACCGCGGCTTCAGTGCGAGCAGCGCGGGAACAATGTGACCAGGAGGGTTAAGTCCCACGGCGTGAACAACAACTGGTCCGCCTTGGTTCCAGCGGCCTCGGCAGCACTCGCGATGCCCAAGCGATGGCGCTTCGCGAAATTGTGCAAGTGCTCGACGCAATTCCGGTGAGGTCCACGACCTCTGCATGAGTGAAGAATTTTTGGCTCGCTTTGACAGTTATCATCGAATCAGTCTCCGTAGATCTCTGGAGTTGCATAAAGTTCCAAGAATTGTTTGCTTCATTCAGCGCGCAAACAGCCAGTACCTCACAAACATCCACGCGAGCGGCCCTGCCAAGCCCAGGCCAGCCGCCATGGTCAGAAACACCTGGGTACCCGAGATATTTACTTTGCGAGTCATGGGTCTATCCCAGCTGAAAAAGCTAGTCCTGGCTCTGCGCGAGCGGGAGTTGCGACGTGAGTTGCACGTCGATCATCATGCTGATGCGGCGGTCCAGCTGAAAGAAGGTCGCCGCTTTTTTCCCGGGCAGTACCTTTCGAAATATGGGCACATATTTCTGGCGAAGCTGCGCTGCGGCGATGTCCACGTCCAGCCAGCGGCGAACGAGACTGTCCGCCTGCTCATCGGTCTGCGTTCCGTACTGCTCGGAATACTCTTTGACCACCGCTGCTCTGGCGTCGTTGATCTTTGCGAAATCCGCCGAATATTGCTCATACACCGGCCAGAACTTAGTGGCTTCGCTGTCCGTGAGCGTGAGATTCGCAGCGATGACCTGCTTCTTGATGGAACGGATGTCTTTGAGCAACAGGGCGAATTGCTGGTTCGTGAAGACATCGGCACTCCCGGGGGCGGCGGCCGTCGATTGCGAAGAAGTATCTTGAGCGACCACTCTTGGACTTCCAAAGACACACATACCGATGAATGCAAGCGCGGCAGAAATAATGTTCTTCACAGTGTTCGCTCTCCTTGGGTGTCAAGCTGCGAATCCGGGAATGCTACCTGCCGGAAGTTCCGGTGGCGTGGACTCGCGAGGTAGTATGGCAATCCGTTTGCCATCCGGACCGCCGTGCGTGGCTGCAAGAGATTCAGCGGACAGGGAGTTGTGGAAGCAAAATGTCCACGAGCTTAGAACTGAGGGGAAGCTGTCGGTGGTTAAGCGATTTCGCCAGAGGATTGACACTGCTTGCTGCCTAGCTCATATCTATCGGGATCGTGCGCGTGACCGTTGATCACGCCCGTGATAACTTCGCGACCAATCTCGGCACAATTTTTCGGGGTATCAAGCGCTGCGCGAAAACACTGAACTTATTGAGAGCGCCGGGGACGCTGAGGCCGCCTCCGTTGGCGAGCACTCGCAGCGCCTCGTCGACAACTTGCTCCGGACTCTGATAAATGCTTGCCCATTTTTCTTTGACCGGCTGCACTGCATTTCCGTTTTGCTTCTTATGCAGCCTTCCCGGGCAAAGAGTCACAACGCTTACACCAGCGGCGCGCAGTTCCTGCTCGAGCGCAAGGGAAAACGTTGTCAGAAACGCCTTGGTAGCAGAGTAGGCGCTGGCAAAAGGAATGGGCTGGAAGCCGGCAGTCGAGGAGACGTTGATGATGCCTTTCTGCCCGCGCTCCAGCATTCCCGGAAGGAGACTGTAGGTAAGCTCGACGACGGCCTGGTTGTTTAGCCGGAGCATCTCCAATTGCCGGGGCAGAGAATTAGCGCGGAATTCTCCGCGCAGACCAAAGCCGGCGTTGTTAACGAGCAGATCAATCGGGATGCCGCCGCTTGAAAGTTGTTCCGCCAGGACTTGGCCCGCTCCGCCGGTAGAAAGGTCACGTTGAATGGCGAGCACGGAGACAGGGTGAGCGCGGCGCAATTCGTTTGCGAACGCATGGAGAGGTTCCGGAGAACGGGCAACCAGCACCAGATTGCAATGCCGCTGCGCAAGCGTGCGGGCGAAGGCCATTCCCAGACCGCGGGAAGCACCAGTGATGAGAGCAAAGCCGTCGTTCTTCATTTCAGTTCCTGCTCAGGGAACGGCGCACAGATTCCGGGAATCGCGTGTCGAACACGCCGTCCCAGAAACGTGTGGTGATGCCATATCCCTTGTCGATGCCTCGCGGGCTGTGGTGGTACAGATGGTATTTTTTCATCCGCCGGAAGAGCGGAAACCTGGAATTGGAAAAGTGCAGCGCGTAGTGCAGCCACTCTTCGCAGGCATAGCTTTGTACCGCGCCGGCGAGCACGACAGGCGCCGTATAAACGGGAAACAGAAAGCTGACCGGAGCTGCGACAAAAAACAGAGGCAAGATGTCTTTTAATCCGCCACTGATGTGATTTCCATCGAATGGACGCGCATGGTGATCCCAATGGAGGGGGTCAAGCCGCTCATGCAGAAACTTTCGAATTAAGCCCTTGCCGGGAGCAAAACGACCGTGCAACACATAGCGATGGAAGAGGTACTCGACGAGGGTCCACGTCACGCAGCCTGCCGAGAAAAAAGCTACCGCAATCCAGGGATGCTTCGTCGAAAACGCAATCGCCAACACCAGTATCGCGTATAGGGTGTAGAAGGCACTCAGCGGGTACAGGCGACGGCGAGCGAGGGCGGCCTGCTGCCGCTTGTATGCCGCGAAAGGGACTTCCGCGGCCCTTTGCACATGCATGGAGACGAGTTCGAGTTCTGACATCGCCTTCGAAACCTTTCCTTGGATTTTTCGGATGCACTATTCAAAACTTCCGGTTACGCCCTGAAAACCATTCATGGCCTGCTTCCACAGCCATTTCATGACGCGGGCCGCGCTGTAGCAGTAAGCAACGTTGTACCCCAGCGTCGAAAAGCAATTTGGCTCGCAGCCCTTCTTCATGTCCGAAAGTTGCTGGACGTCGAACTTCTGATTGGCGACGGTGCCCCAGTCGTAGGACGCGTTGTACATGGGAAAGCACGGAGCGAGCGTCCCGTTGGTGCGGATGATCAGCCAGTTCTGCCCCGCACGGCATCCCCAGTGCTCGCCGACGCCGCGCATGAACCCCTTCATGTTCTGCAAACGCGGAATCGAATCCACCATCTTCCAGCCCTGGCGTTGCTTGTCAATGAGCCAGTCGAGAAGGTCGTCGACGACTGGAAAATCTTCCGGCCGAATGTAGGTGTCGTTTTCGTGAAGATGCTTGAAGTGTCCCTGTTCCATCATCGGCGCCTCGTTGATGTGGAAGGTGATGGAGATTCCATTTTCGTGCGCGATGGTGGCTAGCTCTTTGACCTCGTCAATGTTGGTGCGGCAGATGTTGGTGTTGAAAAAAACGGTGTACCCGTACCGGTATTGGCGGCGCACGAGGTGGTCGAAGTTTGCACGGACGTGCTCAAAGGCTTTCGGAAGCCCGGGTTTTTCCTTAATCGTATCCACGGCGAAATTGACGGTAGCGATGCCGGCGTCGGCGAGCCGGTTCGTGACTTCCGGGCGCAGAAGCCGCGCGTTGGTCGCCAGGTACACCCAGAAATCTTTCTTCGCCGCGTAGTAGACCACCTTGTGAACGAAGTCTGGCCGGATCAGGGGCTCGCCGCCAGTGGGAGCAAGTACGCGGCACGGCGTCGACTCCAGCCAGTCGATGGCGCGCCGCGCGGTGTCTTCCGTCATGCCCTTGATGCGGTTGTCGTATGACCAGCAGTAGTGGCAGTCCAGATTGCATTTCCACTCGGTGAAGAGGTACGCGATGATCGGTTGAAAGTCGCCCGGCAGGACGCGCGACTTGAAATACGGAAACATCCAGCCGCGCATGGTCTTCATGATCTTCGAAGCAGGCCAGTGCCGCTTGCCGGTCCGGAGAACTGCATCGTGCGCGGAGATATCCTGTTCATCGAGTTCGTGAAACAACTCTGGATATTGGGGAAATACAGCAGCAGGCAGGGTCTTCGGATCTTTCAACGTTGCCGGGTCCGGCGATGGCTTGTGCGCAGGTTGCTGCAGCAGGTCATGCAGAGGTACGTCGAGCCTGAATGGCTGAGTCGGTAAAGTAGGAAAGTGTTGCAGTTCAGACATACAACCCCCTCACGTTTCCTGACCCTCCGCGTAGAGTGACGGACGGCCGGCGATTGTGCATTTCGCACGGTACTTTTCGGAATTTCGATGCTGAATGCTGGCCGAGCGGCACAAAAAACATTTTGCTACGGCTGATTTTGTGGTGAGGCATCGGCCAGAATCGAACCTCGAGCTGTGTGAAAAAGTGTGACCTCCCCGTCGCGTCGAACATCCAATCGACCGAAAGGGGGAGGAAATTTGGGCGCGGCATCCGGGCACGAAAAGGTAAGAGGCCGAAGCGCTGTCGGTTCTCTCTGCTTACGATGTTCTTTGCTTGTTGTTCGCCTGCCGCGGTTCGAAAGTGGTGGAGGCTCTTGGAGGAAATGACGCAGGGCAGTTCTAGAACGGACGGGGCCTTACGTGCAGCTCGAAGTGGTTTCTGTTTCGAACAGGACACGGAGCCCCCTCAGTGAACGTATGGCATTTCTCTTTCCAATTGCAGAGATGACGTGCGGAGGAAGCTGTGGGCGTCGGATGTTTAACAACGGCAAGTATTTAGCCCGCACTGACCGGTTTAGTGTTCTGGAATAGCCGGGTGCCATTAGGGCACGAGCGACGAGTTCTTGACGCCGTTGTCAATCCTCTGTCGGTGCCTTTCCTTGCGCCCCAAAGCTGGAGTTCCAGATTTCCTGAAAATCACGCAATGTGTTTGCACGCAAGCATTTGCCTGGGCTCCTATGAAAGTGGCGCTCCCTGCGCGGACGGCCTTGAATGGAAGGCGGAATGCAACACACTACTGGAATCGTTGGCCCGGAATTTCGCTGGCCGCGTGAACTTCAATAATCAGCAGGCTGACTTGATGTCTCCGATAGCTACTTCTGCGACCTCCCCTGCCGTTCCGGCGTTTCCGGCGGGGATCGATTCTCACTGGGAAACGCAAAATCGCACGGTGTGGAATGAACAAGAACACGCGAGCGAGGAACGCGAGCTGGTTTACGAGATTAGCTGGATCGTGGAACTTGGTGTCTGGCGGCGTTTTCTACGGTCCCAGCGGAAGGCGCAGAACTAAAGACGTCATGCCCTGCGAAACGTGCGGATTCTCCAATTCAGCTCGCTGGGTTGTGAGAATTGCTCTGCTGGGAGCGATGCTCTTGGGCACCGTACGTGTGCCGGCTCAGGAGACAAGCCAGACGCGCGGCTCAGTCAAAGGCACCGTGTCGCTGGTAAACGCAACACAGGAACGCGCGACGCCCGAGGGCCTTCTGTTGGAATTGAAACCCCTGGCTGAGGCCGCGGCTTCGTTGTCGGCGATAACGGATGAGGCGGGAAACTACGAATTCAAAGATGTGGCGGGCGGAGATTACTTGTTGCGGCTCCAGGCGGAAGGTTTCGAGCCATTCGCGACGACACTTCACGTACCAAACGGAGTGTCCATCACTCAAAATATTTCCGTAAAGTTGGCTGGGCTCACTCAGAGAATCGAAGTGAAGGAACAGGCCGAGCCGCTTTCGGCCGAGTCTTCCGACGGTTCGAAGCTCAGCGAAAAACAGCTCGCCAGCCTGCCCGTTACCGAAGAGAACTTCAAGTCGTTGCTGCCCCTGACCCCCGGCGTGGTCCGCACGCTGGATGGAAAACTGAATTTCCGCGGCGCAACCGAAGATCAGTCCATGCTCCAAGTGAATAACTCCAAAATGACGGACCCGGTCACGGGTTCGTTTTCGATTCCCGTTCCTCTTGATGCGGTGCAATCTGCTCGTGTAGTCCAGACTCCATACAGTGCTGAGAATGGCGGGTTCTCTGGCGGATTGACGTTGGTGGAAACCGTGCCGCCACCGGAAAGGTGGAAGTTCGGGGTGCGCGACCTCAATGTGAGCCTGCGCGGAAAGAATGACCACTTTGTTGGCGTTGGGCGCGCCACACCACGCGTCGTCTTCGGCGGGCCGCTGTTCGGGGACAAAATCAGTTTTTCCGAGGTATTCGAATACGACGTCATCCGCGATCCTGTGCGCGGCCTTGCGTGGCCCCGCAACGAAATCAAAAAGCAGGGATTCAATTCCTACAGCACGCTGCAGGCGATCGTTTCGCCGAGGCAGGTTGTGACGGTGACGTTGAACGTATTTCCGCAGAGAACACAATTCGCCAATATCACCGCGCTGATTCCTCAGACCGCCTCTTCCGACTACGACAGGAAAGGCGTTTCCGTAAGCCTTTCTGACGCATACACCTTCTCTTCCGGCGCACTATTCCGCATGGCATTGAACTACACGCGGTTTGACAGCAACGCGCACGGTCAGGGCAACGAGGCGATGCAGGTCACGCCCGATGGCTGGGGAGGCAATTTCTTCAACTCTTGGGCACGGTCCTCCAGCCAGTTCCAGGCTGCCCCGACCTTTCAGTTTGCTCCGCGGACTTTCCATGGGCGCCACGAAATCAGGATTGGCGCCGACGCGACGCACCGCTCATTTAGCGGCAGTAGTGGGTCACAGCCGGTGCGCCTGCTCCGTGAAGACGGCAGTCTTTCCGAACAGATACAATTCACCGGCGCGGGATCGCTTGGCGGATCCGAAACGGATGTGGAAGAGTTTGTTTCAGACCACTGGATGCTCAGCGATCGGTTGGCCGCTGACGTCGGTGGACGACTCACCAGCCAGACCGTCGGCCGCACTGCGGCCTTCGCGCCGCGCTTCGGCATCGCCTATTCGCCGGGCAAAGATCGCAAGACCATTCTCCGCGCTGGAGCAGGCGTTTTCTATGATCACGTTCCGCTGCTCGCGGCGGATTTTACCGGGAATCCGACACGGGTCATCAGCCAGTACGATCCAAGTGGGCAGCCGGTTGGAAATACGATTGCGTTCGAGAACGAGTACATCGCTAACGGAAGCGGTCCCATCGCGTCGCGAATCCGTCATACGCCGAACACCAGCGCTCGCAGCTTTGTGACTAGCGCAGAAGTGGACCGCGAGCTTTGGACCGGAGCCGTTTTCCGCCTTAGCTATGTGCACAGTACGACGCGCGATCTGTTCGTCATTTCTCCGTTTGGCGGCGAGGGCGGCACGCCAGGCGTTCTCGGCCTTCTGAACACAGGCCGGGAAAACTACAGCCAAGCGGAAGCAACCCTGCGGTTTCATCCCATCAAGGATGGTGACTTGAGCGTCTCCTACATCTGGAGCCGGTCGCGTGGAGATTTGAATACGCTGGGGGACGTCTTCATTCCGTTTGAGCAACCGGTCATCCGGTCCAACGCTTACGGTGTTCGCCCTTCGGACGTGCCGAACCGGGTGGTCGCTTGGGGGACTTTTCATCTTCCGCTCGACTTGGTTTTCGGCCCGGTCGTCGACGTGCACACGGGCTTTCCGTATTCCAGAGTAGATGAGCGTCAGAATTACGTCGGGCTGCCGAACTCCCAGCGATTTCCGATGTTTTTTTCCGTCGATTCCCAGGTCTACCGGGACTTCGGCATCCCGCGCGGGTTTCACTTCGGTTCGCGCAAGATCCGTCTGGGCTTCTATGTAATCAACCTCACCAATCACGGAAATTTCAAACAGGTCTACAACAACGTGACTTCGCCGAATTTCGGCCGCTTCACGGAATTCGAACGCCGGCAGACGGCGTTTCTGCTAAGCGTAGTTAACTGAGCTACTTCTGGGTTGCCCTTCATTCTGGGGGTTTGCTGTTGGCAGGATGGCTTTCTCTACCTGGCAAGTCCGACGGGATTGTTTCGAGCCCGAACCCTGTATGGTTAACCCATTCGTAGCACATCGTGCGAACCGTCGAACGAACGTGGGTATATATAAGGTTGGTGGGAGTTAGCGTGCAGCAGCGGTGGTCTCAGAGCGCTTGAAGAAATACTGCTCCAGCCCTCCCATGACTTCGCTTAAGCCGCTCTGCACATTGCGGTTAAGGGCCGCAACGACCGCCGTCACGTCCTTACTGCTGACCGGTTCGTCGTGCGAGTAAGAACGGCTCCAGACGGTCGCACCGGTCTTCGAGTCTCGCAACTCGAACTCGAAAGCCACGCGGGCAGCCACGCCGTTTCCAGTGATCTCCCGGAAGTCATACAAACGGCCGCGGAGGACATAGTCGCCGCGGGAGTCACTGCGCAAGGAGTAGACGTGCTGGTAGCGCTCCGACTCTTGCAGCTCCCGGAGCAGAACATCGCTAATCATTTCGGAAGGCGGCTCCGCCCATCGGTGATACTCGTACGTGCCCATCGCTTCGCCATTCGAGGTGTAGACGATGTGGTCGTCGCGATACAGATGCGACGTGGTGACCGGCCCGAGGAGCAGCGTGACAGGAAAGGGGGCCGGATCGGCTCCGGGAGTTTTGTCGTTGGGCAGCGTTAGCTGATAGAACTTGCTTGGCCGCGCGGCGCCGCAGCCATTTAGGATTCCGAGACAGAGCATGAGCGCCGGGAAAATAAACTTGCGTTTCATTGTTGTTCTCCTGTTTTGTGTTCTCGCGGATTGCTCGCGCGGATCAGCGTGTACGGACGGGTCTTAATTGTTGCGGTAAATTCCTTCAGGTTCTCGGTAACGTGGCGCATATTGTCGAGCAATTCGTCGATGTTTTCTGAATTGACGTCGAGGGTTTGATCGAGCCGCGCAGTGGCATCGGTCATGTTCGTAAGCGTGCGGCGCAGTTCGACGACGGCCTGGCGGACGTCCGCGCGATTCTCGCCGACCATGGCATCGACATGGTTCAAGGTCTGATTTGCTTGTTCGGAAGTCTTTCGAAAATCTTCGAGAAGGGGTTGCAGTTTCTCGCTGACGGCGTTCACGTTGCGAAGTGTGGTCTTGATTTGAGGGCGGTTTTCTTCGAGCATTCCGCGCGCATTGGCCATCGTTGCGGCGAGATTCGCGCGGTTCTGCGGACCGAGCAAATCGTTCACGCGCGCGATGGTCTCTTTCACTTCCGACGCTCGATCGTTCAGGTTGCGAAGCAGTTCCTGGGCCTGGGGATTGAGGTCATTGAGCTGTGCGGTCAGAGCGTTGAAATCCACATACTTTAGCGAGGGGAGTGCGGCGCCGCTGGCTGCTCTCGGTGCTTGCGCGCTGCCCGGGTAAATCTCAAGGTGGTTGTCCCCCAGCGGGCTCATGCTCATGATCTTCACGCTGCTGTCGGTTTTAACAGGAAGATCGGATTGCACGCTGAACACGATGTCCAGCCGGGCTGGATTCCGCGGATCGAGGTGGATGCTGTCCACGCGGCCGACTTTCGGTCCGCCCGCGTAACGCACGGTCGCGCCGGGTTCTAGCCCCCCGGCAAAGGTGATGTATGTATGAAACTTTGTCGTGGACCGTCCATAGGCGCCGCTCATGGCAAATACGGTGCCAAACAGCACGGCCACGGCGATGAGCACGAACAAACCTACGAACACCTGCTCACGTTTAGATTGCATCACTATCCTCTCTTTCCTGCAGCGTTATGCGCATCGGGGCGCTCCGCGGTCAGCATCTGCAGGTAATCCAATTCCCCGGAAACTTCGGGTTCGGCAATGCGGTCAAGGAATTGCCTAACTCTGGGTAGGCTACTGGAGCGCATCTCTTCGGTTGTGCCGAGTGCCACGATGTTGCCTTTGTCGATCAAGAGCATGCGGTCGGCGATCAAGAACGCGCTCGCCAGCTCGTGCGTCACCACAATGATGGTCATGTGGAACGCGCGCTTGAGTTCCAGAATCAGCTGGTCGATGCCTGCCGCGATGATGGGATCCAATCCAGCCGAGGGTTCGTCGAAAAACAGGATCTCCGGGTCCATCGCCAGCGCGCGGGCCACTGCGGCGCGTTTTTTCATGCCACCGCTGAGCTGCGCCGGCGTGTAATACTCGAATCCTTCGAGCCCGACCTGCTGCAATTTCAAGCGCAGCATGATTTCAATCGTGGAATCTTCGAGCCGTGTGTGTTCCCGAAGAGGAAGAGCCACGTTCTCACCGACGGTCATCGAACCGAACAAGGCTCCGCCCTGGAATGACATGCCGATTTTCCTTCGTATCTCGTCCATTTCTTCGGCGGAGGTTTTCGCGAGGTCCCGGCCTTTGATCCATATCTCGCCGGCGCTGGGTTTTTCGAGCCCCACCAGAGTGCGAAGAAGCGTGCTTTTCCCCGACCCCGAACCGCCAAGGATCACCAGGGTTTCGCCGGCCACGACGTCGAAGCTGATGCCATGCAGAATCTCTCGTTCACCGTAACTCACGCGCAGGTTCCGCAATGAAAGCACCGGTTCGATAGGCGAAGCCGGAAGTATTTGTCCTGTGGTCATCAGTTACCTGCGAAAAAAAACAGAACTGTAAAGAACAAATCGACAACGACAACCAGAAAGATGGACTTAACCACGGCTTGCGTGGTGGACCGGCCGACCTGCTCCGCGCCTGCGCCAGTCGACAGTCCCTCGAGACAACCGACGGCGGTGATGGTGATGCCAAACAGCACGCTCTTCACCAATCCCGTGGTCATATCCCGCAGAAGCAAAGAGTCGATGGAAGCCTGGATGTATCGTCCAAATGTGAAATCTGCTTGAGCGACGCCGAACAACGAACCTCCGAGAATGCCCATGGCGTTGGCCCAGATGGTCAGGCACGGCAACATCACCATCATGGCCAGGAACTTTGGAGCGACCAGAAAACGGATTGGGCTGATGGCCATGGTTTCCAGCGCGTCGATTTCCTCGCTCACCTTCATGGTTCCAATTTCGGCTGCGAACGCAGAACCGGAGCGTCCGATGACAACGATGGCGGTGATTAAGGGTCCGAGTTCCCGGGACATGGAAACGGCGACTGCCGTCGCAACGGCGCTGATCGCGCCAAAGCGGCGGAGTTCGTAGGCCGCCTGAAGCGCCAAAATCAAGCCAATGAAGAAGGTAATCAGGGAAAGTATCGGTAGGGCGCGGACCCCCGTGTCCATGGCTTGCGACACCGCGCGCTGGAGGCGCAAAGGCTTTCCCTTAAACGGGGCCACTAAAGTGTAATAGCCCGCGCGGGCTCCAAGAGATGCAAGGGACCCGAGGTAACTCAGGACGTCGAGGGTGCTGCTGCCGAGCTGAGAGACGAATTCCATATCAAGAAGGCATTGCCTGTTCTTCGTTGTCGTAAACTTCAAAAACCTTGATGAGGCGGGAGAGTTGCAGAACGCCCCGCGCGGACGTACTTAGCCCGGCCAAAATGAAACGCGAGCCCAGATCGCGGGACGCTTTCAATCCTTCAACCAGGGGAGCCACACCGGAACTATCCATGTAACGGGCCTGACTGAGATTTACTCCTGGTCATTACTCGCGACCGGGCGTGGAAAAGTTTTCATTTGCGACACGAGCGGCCCTCTTGGCGAAGTCGTAGGTTGCTTTGAGGTTGCCGCCAAAGAACCGGACCTTGCCGATTACATCCTGCTCGAGAAGGGAAGTTCCATCCGGGCTCGTGAACTGGCAATGGACCGTGATGGACGTGGCACCGGAAACGGTGGTCACCTGCCGGGCCCTCTCGCTGCCCGCTTTGAAGCCGCGAACCGTGCTATGAAGGACGACGAGGTCGGCGGCACTCGCGGCGTTGCGGTCGCCGTCGCGATACACATGCGAGAATCCATTCTTCTCGAGTTGGCGAATCAGGTTTTCGTAAAGGGCAACCTGGAATTCAGCGGGCAGTTTGATTTCGTCCGACTCAATCATGTCAACCTGGAGCGCCGCCGCCTTGATCTTTGCGGCCTTGTTGTTCTGGGCCAGAAGTGGAGAAGCACTGAAGATCAGCGTGAACAGGGACAGCTTGATCCCGGCGTCGAGAATGCGCTTCATTGTTTTTGCTCCTTGCTGGGTGAAGTACTGGAAGTAGTTGCTGGAGTTGAATCTCCCGTGGCTGTCGCGTGGGCGCCCTGTGCGACAAGCTGTTTCTTAATCACGTCGGCCGTGCCGACCGGCATTGTGAAAATTGCGCCGTGCAGGCCCCCGTCAGCATCGCGATACAGGACGGTGAGTATGTCGATTTTTGTGCGGAATAAACTCAGGACCCGGCCCCCGCCGTAGGGCGCGGCCATGCTCATCATGCCAATCGTCCCGCCGACGGCTCTTTGGGAGTCCGCGCCGGTGACGACGTCTTGAATGGAAGCGGCGCTTACCTCGGAGCTGGCCTTACCGTGAAAACGCAGGCGTCCGTTCTCAACATTCAGAGTTCCTTTTGCCTTGTCTTTGACGCCTGCCAGACCTGTAACCTGAATTACCTTAACGGGGCCAGAAACCTGTTGCGTACTCCCAACAGGAATTACCAGGCCGGCAAGAAGCGAAGCAACTCCAACTAGTACCGCGGCGCCTCTGAATGTCATGCATTCTCCTTGATCATGAAATCCAATCTGTATCAGCGAACGTGCACCAACATGAGGGAAACATCATCGGTTGGGGGGCCCTCCCGCCAGGCAGCCACGCCATCGAGAATGCCCTGTTTCATTTCGTGAGGAGGCAGGGACGATGTTTGGCGTACGATTTGCTGGACGCCTTCAATGCCAAGCATTTCTCCCCTGGAATTGAAAACTTCGGTAATCCCGTCGGTATACAGAACAATCCGGTCGTCCGGCTGGAGTTGCACCTCCAGGTTAGCGGTGGAATCCACGGCGTCAGGTAGCGCGCCGAGAATCATGCTGCGAGACTCGAGAAGGATGGGAGTCTGCCCATGACGCGCGAGCATAGCCGGCGGATGGCCGGCTCCTGCAAAGACCATGCTGCGTCGACGAGCATCGATCCGGGCTGCAGCCAATGTGACAAACATTCCGGAGCCGGCGATATCTTCGATGAGGAAGCGGTTCAACTCTCCGAACATATCGAGAAACGGCATGCCACTGCGCAGGTGCGCGGTCGTTTCGGAGTAGATGCGGTTGGCGACCAGCGCGGAACCGATGCCGTGGCCGGAGACATCACAGACAAGCAAGCTGAGGTGGTCCTGGTCCGGCGAATTTACCAGAGCGAAATCGCCGCCGATAGAGTGCACGGGATCATAGAATGCATCGACGCTCATGGTGTCCCAGACGAGGGGTTTGGGTGCGAGGCTATTCTGGACCCGCGCAGCGAGCCGTAGATCTTCCTCAATTTCCATCTGGCGTTCGCGAAGCTTCACATTGGCGGAGCGAAGTTCCTCCTCGACGCGCACCTGATCGGAGATGTCCGTGAATGTCGCGATTCCAAAATTGCTCCCGGAATTCTCGAGCTTTCGGGAACTGATAATGACGGGCAGCCGGCCGCCGTCCTTTCGCGGGAGCACAAAAGCATATCGGTTGTGACCGGATCGGAGGGCAACGTCCATCTGCTGCATCAGAAAATCCGTTTCCTGGGAGGAATAGAAGCGAGAAGGGTCAAAACCAATCAGGTCTTGTCCAGGAATACCCGTCATTTCCAAAAAGCGAGAGTTGGCAAATAGTATTCGCCCTCGGTCGTCGGTAATGACGACACCCTCGTTGAGCACCTCCAGCACGGTCTCCATCTGGGTGAGCCATTCGGGTTTTTCCATCTCAATCAAATCTCCGGCGGTCAATGACATTTGGCGCCCAGAACACAAGACAGAGGTATGCTCGACTGGGTCATGAGAACGCCATTTCCGGAGATGAGATCTCCGCAGGGCTTGCGGCAAGGGCCTGAAAATCAACCTGGTCGAAAGAAAATGGAGAATGCGCAGCTCTGCGGATGGGAGTTACGAGAGAACGCTGCGCTTGAGCCATGAGGTGTCGCCTGGCCCGGAATACCCGCGACTTGAAAGTTCCGATGGACACGCCGAGCAAAGTGCATGCCTCTCGGCTGGACATTTCGTCGTAGTAAGTCATCGTAAATGACTGCCGAAGCACAGGACTCATTTTTCCGAGCAGTACGTCGATGAATTGGAAAGTTTCTCCTTCCGCACAAACCATTTCCGGATCGGGTTGCGACGCCGGAATCCTCTCGGTCCAAGGAATCTCGTCATAGGTGTGGGACTCTGGAAGAGAGCCGATCCGCGAGTTTGTCCGCTTTCGCAGCATCATTAGAGCGGCATTCAGCACGATGCGGGTAAACCAGGTGGTGAAGGCAGACCGGCCTTCAAAATTGCGCAAGTGGACATAGGCCGAGAGGACCGCATCTTGAACCGCGTCTTCGGCGTCTTCTTTATTGCGCAAGATGGAGTAGGCGATCCCCACGAATTTGGGGCGCGAGGCGAGAAACATTTCCTGGAGTGCGTCCACGATCCCACGAGATGGGTTGGTGGCCGAGGCAGACAAGGTCGCCCGTGGGTTTCTGCTTCGTCCGCCGGAGAGGTACTGGCGGCTGTCCAATGCTCCTTTGTAGGGGCGCTGTCCCTGGTTGGCCGATCTGGAAATGTTGCTCATAGGCGATCTCCGTTTTCCTCCAGAATCCATAAAGCATCTGCAGGCCCAACGAAGGACCGAGGCCAGGGAATCAGCCATCCCGCTTGTTTTCAACGGAAAACCGACATGCAAGCCGCGAGCCTCAAATGAAGGAACGCAGTTCGTGCACAACTTATGGCGATGCCTTGACGCTAAAGTCGAGGTCGTGACGCGGTAACGGGTGATGGAATGGCTCGGGTCTGGCCTCCATTGTATGTGGTTTCGCTTTCAACGATTTGGCGTGGGCGCAGGCGCAGGCAGGATTGGCAGGGACTTTGCAATACAGGCTGGCGGGTTGGCGTTGAGGAGCAAACGTGCGGATAGGAATTGGGTCGGACCATAGCGGATCGGAATGCAAGGAACGTCTCAAAGGCAGGTTAACCGGCCAGGGCCACACGGCTGAGGACGTTTCGATGGGGGATCGCCAACGAATCGACTACCAGAGCATAACGGGCGAACTTTCGTCGGCAATTTACACAGGGCGGGTCGAGCGCGGTGTGCTGATCTGTTCCAGGGCAATTGGTGCTTGCGTTATGGCCAACAAGCATCCCGGGGTACGCGCGGCTTTGTGCGATGACTTGAACTCTGCGCGTCAAGGCGTTCAGGACGACGGAATGAATATCCTGGTGATGAGCGCTTGTGGTCTTACGCCCGATTGGGCTTGCGAGGTGGCGGGCGCCTTTATCTTTGCCAAGTACCTACCTGCCGAGCAGGCACTGGGCATTCCTCCGAGACGTCTGGCGCGCATTGTCGAGCACATCAGAAAGAATCTTGATACACCGCTGGCCGTCGGAACGCTGTCCAAGATAGCGGAAATGAGCCAGTCGCATTTCTCCAAGATGTTCAAGCTCAGTACCGGCCTGGCGCCTCACCAATTCGTTTTGCAAGAGCGCATCAATCGTTCGAAGGAACTTCTCCGTCAAGATGACGCGAAGATCGTGGAGGTAGCGCTGGAAGTTGGTTTCGAAAACCAGGCGCACTTCACAACCGTGTTTGGAAATTTGGTGGGCATGACGCCTCGACAGTTTCAGCGTTCATCCGATTATGAACCTCCTGTGATGTACGGACCGCCGGTACAGGCAGTTCAGAGCTGGCACCAGCACACCTATGAGGGCAGGTAACAGCGAAAAGTGATGAAAACTAAGGGCGCAAGTTGGAAGTGGGCATGGTGCTTATCAGGGGCGGCAGTGGCCTGGCAATTTTACTCTGTCCGGGAATTGATTGCTGCGTTCGCCTTCTTTGCGATTGGATTTGCAGCGGTCGCCCTCGTCTTTGGAAGCCTGTACACGCTACAGACGAGTTGGGAGATGGGGGTGACACGTCTTTTCGACAGGCAGAAGTTGGCAGAGCCGGGCTTGGAACTCGGAGGGTCGGCGCGAGGGATGTCATGAGAATTCGCGTTGTCACCGGTGATCAGTTAAGGAGAGGTCCAGAAATGGCCAGACGGAGAAACACCGCGGCGAGCGAAAAGAACCTTCGGCCGCGGGCATACGAGATCTGCCTTCAACGCGCCTGCGGTGAGGTGCGCGCGCTGAAGGATCTACTGCAGGCCGAACTTGAACTCGAAAAGGCTGCAGGTAGGGCAGCGTCACGAACGAAGAAAGATGAAAGGGATGTTCGTTAGGGCGACGAGGTACTGCCCAAAGTTGCCACAGAAGTTGAAAACCTGAAACAGGAACTCGAAAGAACGGAATAGCAAGACGGGAATAAATTGGAAACGTGAAACGAGCGCGCCGGGAACGGACCTAGGGATGCGACGCAGGGAATTGAGCAGTTGCTTCAGAAAGCGAGCGGAGTGATGTCAACGACTCAGGCTGTATTGGATATCGACCAGCTTTGCGTAAACACGATGAGGACGCTGGCGATCGATGCTATTCAGCAGGCGAATTCGGGGCATCCCGGGACGCCGATGGGCATGTCACCGACGGTGTACTGCCTGTGGCAAAGGCTTTTGCGGTTCGATCCCGAAGATCCCATCTGGATGAATCGTGACCGCTTCGTGCTTTCCGCCGGACACGCGTCGACTCTGCTGTACACCATCCTGCATCTTGCCAAGGTCAAAGCCGTTGATCCGGATTATGAAATTTTGGGCAGGCCTTCCGTCACCCTGGACGACATCAAGTCCTTTCGCCAGTTTGGGAGCCGCTGCGCGGGGCACCCGGAGTATCGCTGGACCTCCGGAGTAGAGACAACCACAGGTCCGCTAGGACAGGGTGTAGCGACTAGCGTAGGCATGGCCATCGCTGAGAAGTGGCTTGCGGCGCGATACAACCGCCCGGATTTTGAACTATTCGGGTACCGGATTTATGCGCTTTGCGGCGACGGTTGCATGATGGAGGGAATCTCCAGCGAGGCAGCTTCTCTTGCAGGACACCTGAAGCTCGACAACCTCTGCTGGATCTACGACAACAATCACATCACCATCGAAGGCAAGACCGACATTACGTTTACCGAGGACGTGGCGGGACGGTTTTTGGCTTACGGATGGAATGTGGCCCGTGTAGGCGATGCCAACGATCTTGACCGGATCGAGAACGCGCTGCGGAATGCCGCGGGCACGACGGGACGGCCGTCTCTCATCATCGTCGACAGCCATATCGGCTATGGTTCGCCGCATCGTCAGGACACCAGCGCGGTTCACGGTGAGCCGCTCGGTGAAGAAGAGATCAAGCTAACCAAGCAGGCTTATGGCTGGCCGCCAGACGCCAAGTTTCTCGTGCCAAACGGAGTGTATGAGCATTTCGAATCCGGCGTTGGGCGCAGAGGCCGCGAAGCGCGCCAACAGTGGGAGAACAAATTCGAGGAGTACCGGAAAAAGTATCCGGAACTTGCGGCGGAGCTCGACCAAATTCAAAGGCGAGAGCTGCCCGCGAATTGGTCGAAAGACATTCCCGTCTTTCCGGCCGATGCCAAGGGAGTTTCTGGGCGTGACGCGTCGGCCAAAGTTCTGAACAGCATTGCTCCAAATGTTCCCTGGCTGGTAGGAGGCTCCGCGGACCTCACTCCTTCGACCAGGACGCGATTGACGTTCGCGAGCGCGGGCGATTTTCAGGCCGAGAGTCCTTCAGGGCGGAATTTGCACTTCGGGATCCGGGAACATTCGATGGGGGCCATCCTCAATGGTCTCGCGTTGTCGAAGCTCCGCCCGTTTGGATCAGGATTCCTGATTTTCAGTGACTACGGGCGAGGCGCGATTCGACTGAGTGCCCTGATGGAGATTCCGGTTACACATGTATTCACGCACGACTCCATTGGAGTGGGCGAAGACGGCCCGACGCACCAGCCAATCGAACATCTGATCTCACTGCGAGCCATTCCGAACCTAGTGGTCATGCGGCCGTGCGATGCAAATGAGGTCGCGGAGGCGTGGAAACTGATTCTGGAAATGCCCCGACAGCCGGTGGCGCTCATCCTGACGCGGCAGGCGTTGCCAACATATGACCGAAAGCGCTTTGGTTCGGCAAGTGGTCTTGCGCAGGGGGCCTACGTCCTCGCCGACGCGGAGGGCGGCAATCCCGATGTCCTGCTGATGGCGACGGGGAGCGAGGTCTCCTTGTGTGTCGAGGCTTACGAAGAGTTGAAGCGGCAAGGGATTCGCGCGCGCGTTGTGAGCATGCCTTCCTGGGAGCTGTTTGAAAGACAGAGTGAAGAGTACCGACGAACCGTGTTGCCCCCATCCGTCAAGGCTCGCGTGGCGGTAGAACAGGCATCCACGTTCGGATGGAGCCGCTATGTGGGTATCGATGGGGCGATTTTAGGAATGAAGACATTCGGAGCTTCGGCACCGTTGAAGGTGCTGCAAAAGGAATTTGGATTCACAGCTGATCATGTCGTGGAAGCTGCGAAAGCGCAGCTCGCAGAGGTGAAATAACCATGCATGTTGCCGTTGCTTCCGACCACGCGGGTTTTTCGCTGAAGGAGAAGGTCGTCGAATATCTCGGCGGCCTAGGGCACACCGTGGAAGACCTAGGCACCTGCGACACGACTCCGGTCGATTATCCGGACTTTGCGGAAGCGGTGGCGGCGGCGATTCTCAACGAGCGGGTCGAGCGCGCCGTGCTGATCTGCGGAAGCGGAGTCGGCGCATCGGTGGCCGCGAACAAGTTTCGGGGTATTCGTGCCGGCCTGTGCCACGACACGTACTCGGCGCACCAGGGCGTGGAACACGATCACATGAATGTGCTGGTGCTCGGAGGCCGAGTAATCGGCGAAGAGCTGGCACACGAACTTGTAGGCGCGTTCGTGGGGGCCAAACTGTCGCAGGAAGAGCGTCACCTGAGAAGGCTTGCGAAGATCGATGCCATTGAAGAGAGATGTGGCTTGGAACTTTTGAACGACGGCACGACGCCCCGCTGATTTCGGAATTTAGTACATAAGGAAAGGTGAAAGCACAATGACAACGCCAGCACTGAGCATTCCCAAAGAAGCGAATCCACTAAGAGGGCTTTCTGAGTTTGGGCAGTCCGTCTGGCTGGACTACATTCGCCGAAGTCTGATCACTAGCGGAGAACTGAAACGGTTGGTGGTGGAGGACGGGCTGCGCGGCGTGACCTCAAACCCAGCTATTTTCGAAAAACCAATTCCAGAGTTGGCTATCGACTGGCTCGGGCGCGAGCTCTTTAATGTCTTTGGTAAGTTGCGCTCGAAAAGCTTCGGTGGTCATTGCATCGTAGGAATATCCGATCACCGCGAATTGCGGCGAGAGCAGTTTGTCTTTCGCCAAATTGCATAACGCCGGAATCAGCTTGCGCTTGGTCAAATCTCCGCTTGCCCCAAAAATCGTCATCACGCAGGGGCTTGCTTGGTGTCCGTGCTCGGTGACACTCTCAGTCATATTCGTCCTATCTGGCATTCTCGATTTCCAATCCCGGTTTATTTACTTGGCGCTCGCCGCCTTCTCCATATGCCCGCCAAACTGAAATCGCATAGCGGATAGGAGTTTGGCCGCAAATTCGTCTTCCCCGCGCGAAACAAAGCGCTGGAACAGCGATGCCGTCAGCACTGGCGCGGGCGCAGTCGATTCGATAGCCGCAAGAATCGTCCAGCGTCCTTCCCCGGAGTCCGACACCCTTCCGGAGAATCTCTCGAGGGACGGCTGCTCCAGCAGAGAAATCGCTGTCAAGTCGAGAAGCCAGCTGGCCACTACGCTGCCTCTCCTCCACACTTCGGCTACATCGGCCAACGAGAAGTCGAATCGGTAATTCTCCGGATTGCGCAGCGGTGTGGTCTCGGCATCCACTTCGCGAGCTCCGTTGCTGCCTGCGTTGCCGTGCTTGAGAATATTGAGCCCCTCGGCGTAGGCGGCCATCAATGCATATTCGATTCCGTTGTGCACCATCTTCACGAAGTGCCCTGCGCCCGAAGGGCCGCAATGGAGATAGCCTTCTTCAGCTGTTCCCGGCACCTTCTCACGTCCAGGCGTCCGCGAAATGTCGCCGCGTCCGGGCGCGAGCGATTTGAAGATCGGATCGAGATGCCCGACAATCTGTTTTTCGCCTCCAATCATCTGGCAGTACCCGCGTTCCAGGCCCCATACTCCGCCGCTGGTGCCAACGTCCACGTAGTGCAAGCCTTTGGTGGCAAGTTCGTTGGCGCGGCGAATGTCATCGATGTAATACGAATTCCCGCCATCGATCACGATGTCGCCGGCGTCGAGCTTTCCAGCCAGTTCTTGCAGCGTGGCGTCCACCACCGCCGCCGGAACCATCAGCCACACGGCTCGCGGCCGTTGCAGCTTCTTCACCAGGTCATCCAGTGAAGTAGCGGCAATCGCGCCTTCGCTCGCGACTTGTTTCACTGACTCCGCGCTTCGGTCAAAGGCCACGCATTGATGTCCGGCTCTTTGTAGCCGGCGCACCATGTTGGCGCCCATTCTTCCCAGCCCGATCATTCCAAGTTGCATCGATATAGCTCCTGTTCATTTCTGTCTTTCTTAGTTCGCCGTTGCACTACGCCAATGCTTGCTCGATCGCCGCCTGCAGTTTCGCGAGTCCGGCACTTACGTCTTTGCCGAGGTGCACGCGAAGCGCCCGTCTCCCGCGCTCCGCAAGTACCGCGAAATCGCCACGCGCTTGCGCCGCTTTGACCACCCCAAACGCATATTTCTGCTCAGGAACCGGAAGATCGTTGGCATCGTCACAAGTGATTTGCAGGAAGACACCGCTGTTGGGTCCGCCTTTATAGGCTTGCCCTGTCGAGTGCAGAAACCGCGGCCCAAATCCGAGAACAGTCGCCACCCTCTTGGTGTCTCTGACGGTATGGCGGATGCGCTGCAAAGCGGCTTCATTCTCAGCGTTCATCCTGATGTAGCCGAGCACAGCGAAATAATCCCCTGCGCCGGCGCGCGACAGATGAGTTTTCAAGACCTCCGCGAGCGTCTTTCCGTTCTTAAGAGCTTCAGTGTTCCTCGCGTCCGCGTAGAGCTTCACGCCGTCGCCTTCGAAGAAGGGCTTCTCTTCTGGCAGCTTGCCCTTTGCTTCATACTCGCTTGTGAGTTTTCGCGTTTCGATCTTGCTGGCTTCTACGTCCGGCTGGTTGAAGGCATTGATGCCGATGATCGATCCGGCTACGGCGGTCGCAATTTCCCAGCGGAAGAACTCTTCACCAATCGCATACGGCTCCTGGACCGCGATGCGCACGACTGGCTGGCCTGCTTTTTCCAAAACTTCAACCGCCGCGTCTTGCGCTTGATCAGGCGCGGATTCCAGGCGCAGATAGGCAAATATCCGGTCACTCCCGTAGCTCTCAGGCTTCGCCAACCGCTCCCGGTCCACGGGCACGATTCCCTTCCCGATTTTTCCCGTCGATTCCGCGAGAAGCTGTTCAAGCCACGCGCCAAGATCCGAAATGCCCGGAGAAGAAATGATCGTTACTTTGTCGCGCCCCTGGTTTGCCGCGGCTCCGAGGATCGCTCCCAATACCACGCCGGGATTCTCCGCCGCAGGAACCGTTGCCCCGCAGGCATGAACCATTTCCTCAGTGCGGCTCAAGAACTTCGGCACATCAACTCCCATCACCGCCGCCGGCACCATGCCGAAGTTCGATAATGCGGAGTATCGCCCGCCGATACTGGGCACACCAAAGTAGATGTGCCTGAACTTATCGTTCTCGGCGACGTGCTGCATCTTTGAGCCCGGATCGGTGACGGCAATGAACCGATTTCCCGCTTCCTTCTCACCCACGGCTTCCTTCACGCGCGCAAAGAAATATTGCTTGTAGATATTGGGCTCGAGAGTCCCCCCTGATTTGCTGGAGACGATGAACAGCGTATTCTTCAGGTTAATGGTTGCCTCGATAGCCTTGATCTGCGCGGGATCGGTGGAATCGAGGACATGCAACTCGGGGAATCCTTCGATCTTCCCGAACGTGAGCCGTAGGACTTCTGGGCAAAGGCTCGACCCTCCCATCCCGAGGAGAAGAGCGTGCTTGAATCCCGCCTGCTTGACTTCGGCCGCGAGTGAAGTCAGATGCTCGATATGAGAGATCTGGTCGTCGGTGACTCCCAGCCAACCGAGCCAGTGATTTTCATCGGCTCCCGTCCAGAGCGAGGCATCCCCTCGCCACAAGCGGCGCACTTTGTCATTTTTCTGCCAATCCGTGAGCGCCGCGCCGACTGCGCCAGCGAGCTTTTGCGGCAGGGTGTACGAAATGGAATTGATCTTGGTCGCGGATTGGCCGCTCTTTCTGGTTCCCGTCGCTTTCAGCAGCTGGGCGAACGCATCCACGAACTGGCGCAAACCTTCTTCCAAGAGGGTGTCTGTCACGGTTTTCATCGGGATGCCGGCCCGCTCCAGCGCGTCCATTGTGTCTGCCGCGTTCTCCACGTCTTCCGTCAAGCTCGCGCGTAGCTGGCCGTGCTCTCGGAACGCATTGAAAGTCGCAGGCGGAATCGTGTTCACTGTCGAGGAGCCGATGAGTTCCTCCACGTAAATCACGTCTCTATAGCTGGGATTTTTCGTGCTCGTGCTCGCCCACAGCAATCGCTGGGGCTGTGCACCCTGGCCGGCCAAGGCCTTCCACTTTTCTCCCGAATACAATTCCGTAAACCTGTGGTAGGCAAGCTTCGCGTTGGCTATCGCTACCTTGCCGAGCAGGGCGCTTAGGCGTGCACGCTGTGCCGGATCACTCGCCGTTTTTAGTTGACCCGCGATTTGCGCGTCAATCTTGGAGTCGATTCGGCTGACGAAGAAGCTGGCCACGCTCGCGATCCGGCTAACGTCTCCGCCCGACGCCGCGCGCGCGGTCAGGCCTTCGATGTAGGCTTTTGCAACTTGCTCGTAGACCTCACGCGAAAAAAGCAGCGTCACATTGACGTTGATCCCTTCGCTGACTAGTTGGCGAAGCGCCGGAATTCCCGCAACCGTGGCCGGCACTTTCACCATGAGGTTCGGCCGGTTCACTGCTTTCCACAGTCGCCGCGCCTCTTCTAGCGTCCCTGTCGTGTCATTCGCGAGCAACGGGGAGACTTCGAGGCTCACATAGCCGTCCCGCTGTTTGCTTTCCTCGT
>Ga0207015_1034_pt1 | contig 50991 bp, 47 predicted proteins | sample Alteio_BWMinCont_53_FD_153486 | JGI IMG/M metagenome (GOLD analysis project Ga0207015, IMG submission 153486) | Enriched cells from forest soil in Barre Woods Harvard Forest LTER site, Petersham, Massachusetts, United States -... | ecosystem: Environmental > Terrestrial > Soil > Temperate forest >...
GCTGCGAGGAATCGAGAAAGTAGGATGGCTGTTTACTTTCACCGGGGCCGCCTACAGCCTGTGCCGATTGCGAAACCTGATGGCCAGAGCATGAGGGAAGTTTCGATTCGGATCGGCTGAGTAGATAGAACAACCCAAAGCACTCCTTCTCAAATCAGAGATACCTCAAAACTTCAGAACGAAAAGAACGAAAAGCTAGAAAAACCGAATTATTCAACAAGCTGCTAACCGTCCAAGTTAAAATTCGTTCGGGAAAAATGCAAAGTGCGCCACGGTGGGGACCCTAGGGGCGCGGGCAGAAATGGGAAAGGCGAGCCGGTTTCCCTGACTCGCCCCGTCCCCGCAAGGCTCGCTATGTGAGGTCTCGAACCATCGCCCGAATAGTTTTCGCCCTAAAGGGCACCAAGTCTAACAGGCTCGTGCCAAACAAGAGCAAGCTGGACGGCTCCGGCGTGACGGAACCTGGGCCGCGCTCGGGCTAGTCGTTCGGAACCAGGTAGCCCTGGACGTAGCTACCTCCGGTGGAGCTTACGGCCTGTGAGTCTGCAAGCTTCACTCCCGACCCAACCCGGAAACCCGTTGCGTAGTGTTCGTGCCCATAAGCCTGATAATCCGCACCGGTTTGGACAGCTACGGCCACACTGCCGTTAAATGTGCCCACTTCAAAATTATAAAGGAAATCGCCGATAAGGCCTGAGCTCTGAGATGAGCCTTGCCATTCATAGTCAGTCACAATCAGCGTGTAGCCTTTGGGGACTACATAAGCGGTAGACTCGTCGATTTTCCCTTCGGCATCAGCCTCAGAGCAATAAGCCTTCCCCTCAAAACAAAACAATGAGACCAGGCGACTTTCGGCCTGCCCCACATGGGTGGTGTTGCCGGGGACAATCTGCACCAGGGTCGCCGCTACGGCGCGTGCCCGGTTGGGTGCGACAAACGCTAGAATTACTGCAACGATAACCAGGGCTCCCAAAATTCCCAAAGTCTCTTTCAATAGTCGCATGTGCTTTCTCCTTTTTCTTTTTTCAGGTGACTTCTTGTGGCTGCTTCGGTTCATGAATACTGTCCCGACGCTCGCACCACTAGTTATCTGTGTAATCGGAAATGGCGGGCAAAAGACGACAGGGTAGCGAAGAAATTTATTGGGGCCAGGTATGGACAAAGTAAGTACTAGACCGGTTATCCGACTAAAATCAGGAGTTGTAAGTTTTGACTCGCACCATCTACAACTCAAGATACTCAAGTTGCGGTTGGACTTATTCTTCGATTAGTTCGCGGATCAAACTGCCCACCGGATCGTCCTCTTCAAGATTCGCATCGTTTCCGATATAACGCAGTTTGCCAAGCTTGTCCACGACTGCTACTACGGGGAAGGCTTTTACGCCGAAACTGGCGAGTGTTTCATCCGACGTGATCACAACGCCGATGCTCGGCGCACCTTCGAGAAGGGCCTTCTCCACAGCAGCGTCGATCTCGGAATGATCGGAACCGGTGGTATACAAATTTACTTTGTAAGAGGTGACGCCCGTAACCAGGAGTTTTTTCTCTCCGTATCGCTTTTGAAGAGCTTCCAAATGAGGAAGTTCTTGCATACATGGATAGCAGCCCAAAAAAAAGAAGGAAATCAGTCCCACGCGGCCTGGTCGGATGAGATCGGGAGAGAAGTCCCCACGCAGCATCTTCACGGCAGTGATCGTTGGCGGAAAGCAGCGCGCCGTGGAACAGCGATTCATCCTGAATCCCCAGGATCGAAGCAACCCTTGCAAAAATAGGTCGTTCTTAGTAGGGTGTCTGGAAACTTTAATTCAATGCAGTTCGCACTCGATACTGGGTAATACAGGGTTGTTCCGTCTGCTTTTATGCCGTGGTTCCATTCAATCTCAGTCAGCCACTTTGGAACTTCATCATCGGTGGCGGCCTCCATTGCCTCTCCTCGTATCTGATGATTGATGTCCGATGTCGCTTCCCGCCTACTCCTTCACATGCGCCAACGGAATCTGCGAAAACAATTGCAGATCGATGATCATGTTCAACCGCCGGTCCAACTGAAAAAACGTCGCCGCCTTCCTTCCGGGTAACACCTGGCTCACGACCGGCACATACTTCAAACGCAGCGCCTGCGCCTCCCCATCCGCCTCCAGCCAGTGCCGCACATAAATCAATGCATCTTGATCTGTCATCGTTGCCCACATCTCCGCATACTGCTTCAACAGTGCATACTTCTGGTTGTTCACTTCCACCAAGTCCTTGGTATAATGGTTGTAGATCGGCCAGAACTTCTCCGCTTCCGTATCCGAAAGCGACATATTCTGCTCGATCACCTGCATTTTCATAGCCCGTATATCTCGGCGCAGCAAAGCAATGTCCTCGTCCGTCACCGTTGGGCTGATGACCCTCTGCACGGTAACTTGCTGCTCCTGCACCGCTGCCCCTAGCGTCTTCGCCTCCCCCGCACTCATTCCCCCACCAAACGCGGTCGCCACGACCATGCCCGCAACAAACGCCCCAGCCAATCCCGCCGCTCCCATTATTTTGCGCTTCATAATCTTTCTCCTTACCTCGGTCGCCTTGGCACAAAGAACCACTGAGAACAGCAAGTCCGAGTGCATGTTAATACAGTTGGGTCGCTAATGGATTATTAGCAGGATCAAGCGAGAGTCAACTCTGATTAACGCACAACCGGAAAAGTGTGGCTCTCCCGAGCTAGACCAATCGGCTGAGACAATTCGGCACAAAAAATCATAGTTCAAGGTATGAAGGGGTGCTAGCTTGACGTCCTATGATTGGCGTCTCGGACCTGGTTGCCCGAAACCGGGAAACTGCCGGAGACCGATCCGTTCATGCAATATAACCTCTGGAAAGGACCCAACGGTCTCCGCCCCGGCTGGCGGCTACTGATCTTTGTTGCCATCCTCGTGCTGCTCGGTTACGGCATGAGTCGCAGCGTCGACGTTCTCACCCGCAGCATGCATGCCGACTTCTCGACCCCATTAGACAACGTCTTTTTGCTGGACTTGCTTCTCCTTCCCCTGATGATCGCAACCTGGATTATGGGGCGGATCGAACACCGCACCTTTGCCGATTACGGCTTGCCGTGGCGGCGAGCGTTTGGTCGACGATTCTGGCAGGGAGCTTGTTTCAGCTTCGTGTCATTTACGGTTCTGCTGCTGGTGATGCGCCTAGCCGGCGTCTTCTCATTCGGCGCCATTGCACTGCATGGATGGGATGTGTGGAAGTACGCCGCCGCGTGGGCTGTTCTAGCATTCCTGAGCGCGTTACTTGAGGACTTTCTTTATCGCGGATACCTGATGTTCACGCTGACGACGGGGATCAGCTTCTGGCCGGCAGCAGTGGTTACATCCTTGCTCATGGGCGGGATGCACTATTTCAATCCCAGCGGTCATGGACTGGGGCCCGTGTCTGCGATCATGTATTGCCTGGTGACCGTCCTGGTTTTGCGCCGAACGGGGGACCTGTGGATGCTGCTGGGAATCCACGCGGCATGGAGCTGGTGCGAGCTTTACTTCTACGGCGTAGCGGACAGCGGTTACCGAGCGAACGGCCATCTGTTCACTGCCGGGTTTCACGGTAACTCATTGCTGACCGGCGGTGGTTTTGGTCCGGAGGCTAGCATCTTCACTCTGATTTTGATGGCTCTTTGGGGCGTGATTTTGTCCGTTTGGCTCCGCGGCGTGAGGTATCCCGACCCCGCGGCAGTTCAGCAGCTGCCGTCGCAGAACGTTAACTGACATCAATAGACGTTGCAGGCCGAAAATAATTTCGACTCGAACGGGCTTGCACTGGTGGCCGGGTTCTCTGACGCTGCTTTGGCCTAGATTAAGGATGGATTCCACGGAAAGATTGAAATTCTTTCGACTCACGAGTCCAACTGATTAACCCGACTTACCGGGAGTTAGCCTGCCGCTGCTAGGGACAATTACTGGCGAGAAACAGATTTACCAACACCTACCGGACTACAGCGGCTCGGCCAGTCTGCTATATCTAGTTACCGAGTAGCCAGGCGGCCTTGCGGCCGCCCGGCCCTCTCAGAACTGGGCGTGAAGATTTCCCTTCACCCAGCTCAAGCCCTTCGAACGCCTCCGTAGAGGAGACGCGGCTTCGAAACGGGAAGACGCAGACGATAAACCCGGTCATGGCACTCGGGATGAAGTAAAACGCAGTTCGTGGCACCAGTGGAACCGCCCTTCACACGGGGGACGCAGTAATGAAGGCGCCAGCCTGTGATCCGGGTGATTTTTGTATGGCACTGCGTGCAGAATCCACGTTGTTCATACCAGAGATAGCGAAGAGTGCGGGTACCCCGAAACGTTTCCAGCATGTGAGCCCCTTCGCGTTCTTCGAAGTAGGTTTCATAGGTTGGATCGTACGGGTTAGCTTCGCCTTTAACCTTGACGTGTCGTTTGATGGGAGTGCTCTTGGCGTAGTACAGCCAGACTTTAGTCGGCCGTCCTTCGTCATCGCAGGTTTCACCGAAGAAGGTCCAATCGCGGTCCCTACGCCGTTCAAAGTATTTCGGTTTGAACCAGCGCGGGCTTTTGTTCGGGTGTCTTCTTCGTGCCCATCGCCACAGACTAGAGAAGAGGGTGTGATCGACGCGTCCAAACGTGTGTTTGCTCACCACGTGCCGATGATAGTTCGCCCAACCGCGAATCTTTGGGTTGAGTTGATCGATCAAATCGGCGGCAGACACGCCATGCGCGGCCTTGATGGTTCGTCGGATGCCCTCCAGGAAGATTCCAACACTCTTCTTGGAAGGCTTGATGAGCAGTTTCCCGTTGGGATACCTGCGCACGTTCTGTCCGAGGAAATCAAAGCCTTTCTCCACGTGCGTAATGACTGTCTTCGTCGGAGAGAGTTCCAGACCTCGTTCTCGCAGGAACTGCTCGACGAGAGGTTTGATCTCTCCTTCCAGTAGTCCTTTCGACTTACTGGTGATGAGGAAGTCATCCGCGTAACGGACCAGATTGACACACGGTTTTTCACCTCCAAGGGACTTGAGACGTTTTCCTGCTGGGTATCTTTCCTGCAAGAGTCGTTCCAGTCCATCCAGCGCGCAGTTAGCGAGCGCGGGAGAGATAATTCCACCCTGTGGAGTCCCGTCCGTCGTATCGTGCAGAACGTGTTCTTCCATGTACCCAGATTTCAACCACTTTTGGAGAATGACTCGGTCCATCGGGACGTGAGCCAAAAGCCAATCGTGTGAAATTTTGTCGAAACAGGACTTGATGTCGCCTTCCAGAATCCACTGCGTGTTTGCGCTTCTCAGTGCGAGAAAACACTGGACCATCGCATCGGCGCAGGACCGCTGCTGACGAAACCCATAGGAGTTTTTATCAGCGGTGGTTTCCACAACGGGGGCGAGTGCGAGCAGATGCAGCGCTTGCTGCGCTCGATCCTTCATCGTGGGAATTCCGAGCGGACGCATCGTTTTGCCGTCCGACTTGGGGATGTAAACACGTCGCAGGGGCTGAGACTGATAACCCCTACGCTTTAGTGCATATACTGCCTGTGTCCTCTTCTCTGGTGTGTCCCAAATTTCTTGGTCCACACCGGGGGTTTTCTTGCCATTGTTTTCCGTCACTCGTCGAACGGCGAGAACTTTGCCGCTGTAGGAGTGGGTCAGCAAATGTTGCAGGGCTCGCACCTTGCCCCATCTGCTTTCCTTCGTCGCCTGCACGATACGCACTTGGAGTCGGCGAACGTTGCGGTGGATGGTCTGCCAGTCGATGGCGTACCATTGCGCCGCTTCGCGTGAGACCGCACCAACAGCTTGCGCTGTCGTCATCTGCTTTGCCTCATGAGCCGATTCGTCAAGTTCTCTCGTGTGAAGCACCATAAAGGGAAGTCAGCCCGCTTTCGCGTCCGGTGATGTTGTCGGTGCAGCTGACGCAACCGATATCCACTCCATTACAGAGTGGCGTTCGCTTTCTCCCTCATCTGTTATCCGCACCGCCGTCGGTGCATCTTGCGATGCACTTTCCCCTTGCGGGGAGCGATGTGGACTTACCCTGTTCCGTTGGAATGACGCGATAGGTTAGGTCTGTTCTATACGCCGGCAGTGTTGTTTACCCATGACCTAGGACCCGGAAGCCTCAGTACTCACTGCCAGAAGAGCCCCGCAGCATGTTAGGCTCTCTTCGGCTGACGACGCTTACGAACATTTGTGTATTCTGACCCTGCTACCAAGCCTAGCCCCTCTCCACCTTATGCTGGCAGATGCACCGTAGCCTCACGGTTCCGATGCCATTCTTACGAATGTGGGTCCATTGTCCGAGGGCTTCGAACGGTTTGTTGCCTCGCCGCTCCAACCTCGTAGGCTACGTGCGATGGGACGCACAGTCTGATCAATTTCCTCCTGGTCAGACAATCATTCCAACAGCTTTCAGGTCGCAATCCAATTATCCGAATATACGTCCACTGGCCAACGACTTGTCCTTGCCCAGGCCCACAAGTTCCTCCGATTAACCCAGTCCCGACGCATTCCTCAGGCCTATGAAGGATAGATGTTGACAAAGACTGCATCCAAGGAGCAGCATCTGACTACGCTAGGCGCTGCTAGCCACCGGACTTCCGTTACGCACGGCCCACCCTTCGAATTAACGAGGCGCGTTTCAGAGAGTAATCACTGAAACGCAAAACAGTTTCCCGCAACGATGTTCGTCCTTTCTGGAACCGGGCAATCGGTTTCCATCTTTTTTTGTGAAAAGAACATTGAAATTCAAACGAAATCTGCGAGGAGAATCTCATGATCAAAGTATTTCGGATCTTGGCAATTTGCACGATCACCATTGCATTTGCAACATCGTCAATCGCGTGGGCACAGACCTATACGTCGGTTAACTATCCCGGCGCAGTATTCACCGAACTAATTGGCGGCCCCAATCCCCAGGGTACGAGCGTCGGCGGTTACACTCTCACGGCTGGTGGCGCCCTGCACGGTTTTACGGTAAGGGGAGGAGTATTTACGCCGTTCGACCCTCCGGGTTCCACGTTTACGACTGCCAACTTTATCAATCCGCGGGGAGAGATTGTGGGCGCCTACGTCGACTCAGGTGGCGTCAGCCACGGTTTCATTCTGAGCGGAGGAACCTATACAACGGTTGACTACCCGGGCGCGGCTGGCACTACTCTCAGCAGCGTTAACCCCTCAGGTGAAATGTCAGGCGCTACCTGTTCCGACCCGGCCTGCGGCGTCTTTGCTGCTACCAACGTTACTCACAGTTTTCTAGTGTCCAAGAAAGGCGTCTTCTCGGCGACCTTCGACCCACCCGGTGCAATCAGTAGTACTACCAGCGTCGTGATCCCATCTGGTGCAGTCGTGGGTGCTTACACAGACCTTAGTGGAACTACATGTTCCACACAGTGCCAAGGGTATATGTTGTCCCATGGGACATATGCCACAATTAATTATCCCGGTGCTGCGTTTACGTTTGCTGGAGGGGCTAACGCCGAGGGAACCATCGTGGGAATCTATACCGATGCTTCCGGCAACGGACACGGTTTTCTGTTTAATGGCGCTTACACGTCGTTCGACTACCCCGGAGCCGTCTTCACTGAGGCAACAGGCATTAACCCTAGCGGTGTCATCGTGGGGCTCTATGTTGACTCCGCGGGCGCCGTGCACGGATTCATGCGGACGCCGTAAGCGGTGAGAGTCGATCTCACCGATTGACATTTTCTGGGATGGCCTTTCGTCAATGCATTTTTCTACATTGACCTGAGGCCATCCTGGTTTGCAATTCTGGACACGAAGGCATCGAATAGGCTAGTGCCTATCTGTTTTTGGGGGGATATGTGCGGCGGAAAAGCGAAGCTTTCCGCACAGCAGGCGGCAGAGCCGCTCAGTCTGACTGAATTCTTACACAGGCTTCCTAGGGGCACCCTGGCAGTGGAGAAAGTCATGTTAAACCAAAACATATTTTCGACCCTAATTGTCAGATGGGTTGCCGTACCGAGCCTAGCCATGTTTCTGAGTGCTGTTCCGGCCCGGGCCCAAAACAACCCTTCTAATTACACCTTCCTGGTGGCTTCAGGATTTCTTTGCGATCCCGGTGACTCGGCCACCTGCCCAGCCGTGGTCAAGTCAGCAAACGGCGACTTCTACCAGATGAGCGGCGCAGGCACGTTCAACACGCAAAGCAAGTCGGTCACGGCAACCGGAACTTATACCTACGAGTCCTCCAGTGGAACCGTGCTCGAGACGGGGGTCTGGATCGCGAGTGAACTCATGCGCTTTGATTCGTACGGTATCGCGCCGGGTGCGCTCCTGAATGGGCGACGAGCATTCGGGTCCTCACAGCTCGGCCCTAAGGGTTTGCCGATGTCCTCTGGCCCCATGCCAACAGGCGGTCTCGCAGTATTCCGTATCCGCCTGTTGCCGATGTCGGGAACATCAAAGACCGCAGTGCTGCAGGCGAACTGCGCCTTGGGAAAAGTACCTGCTGAACGCGAGATTGAGGGTATTCGCCTCTCTTTTGAAAGGAATGGCACCGCATTCGCTCAAGAGGCGGGCGGGCGCGTGATGTTCCTCATGATGCGGCCAGAAGTCAGCGCGCCTGTCAAGACGCCGCAGCAAGAAGCCGCGCCAGACTCTGCGGAACCGCAAACTAATCGGTGACGAGAGTCCGTTATGTAGTTGCGGTGGTTTCATTTCGCTGTCGTGACGGCGCCATTCGTTTCTTGAAACAACCAAGCGTAACGGTTATCCGCTCAGATACGCGGTAACTCATGGTCCTATGGGAGACTCGTGGCCTATGACTTTCTTTGGTTATCCGAGGGGGCCTTAGGGTGAAATCGGAGACTTTGGTGTTTCCACAAACACCGTAGCCTGACTTCTCCAGTGGATACTCTCCCTCGAACCAAGCGTCTCAAGAACCCGATGGCCACCGCCAAGGATGATCCTCAGGGATGGAACGGACTCTCTGTCAGAGGCGCTCAAGCTGCTTGTTTCAAATAGTGGGCGTCGAAACGGACTCCTTTCTTCCAAGAATTAGAGTGATGGCAGCAATCTTACGCGCCAAGGTGAGGCGAGCCATCGTGGGTCGCATCCCTCTGGCGAGCAAGACCTGGTAAAAATCGTGGAGCGGTCCGTGGCAGGTGCTGGCTCTCATGGCCGCGCCCTTGAAGATATTTTTGAGATCATGGTTATGGTTTGCATTCAGCCCACGGAGTTGCTGTGGTTTCTTAGAGCGTTGCAGCTGTCCTTGGGCATAGCGGTACTGCGCGCTGTCGTGGGTTTCCAACGCCAGCCCGCTGTAGCTCCACAGTTGCCGGTTGGTGCGGAATCGATGGGGTGTCTGCAGCAGCGCAACCAATTGAGCTGCCCGCAGCGGACCGATACCAGGAATCTGCCTTAGCAATTTCGTTGCGCTGTGCTCGCGGCCCTCGGCCAAAAGCTCTTTGCGGGCTTGTTGGTGCAGTGGGCGCAGGGCGTCGAGTTGCTGGTAGTAAAGTTCTGCCCGCCGGCGCACGCCAGCTTCGCTAATTTTCGCCAGCCATACGGCGCGATGGCGCGGTGCGTAGACTTGCGTCCCTGCACAAGGGATGGCCCAACTCCGATACAAGGCCTTGAGCCGATTCATCACCCGCCCGAGATCCTTGCTAATCTTCAAATAGCTGCGGGACAATTCCTTCAACAGGCGCAGCCCGTTCTCTCCATGGTAGACCGCGGAAAGTGATCGATTGCGCAGCAGTTCGGCTAATTTCCTGGCATCGATGCGGTCGCTCTTGCTGCCTTGTTTCAGCAAGGCATTCTTTCGGGGATTACACACCACCAGCTCCGTCACGTGTGGCCTCAGCAGGTCATACAACCAGGCGGCCCAGGTGCCTTCTTCAAAAGTGACGTGCAGGCTTCCGCTTAGTCCTTGGAAAAACTGGAGAATGGTGCTGGCCTTGGTTTCGATGATGCATTCCATCGCCAGCTTACCGGAAAAATTTAGGACCGCGATCGAGATCGCTTCCTTGTGAAACATCCATCCCGATATACTTCGTTTTATCCATAAAAAGGGTGCTCCTTTCTAGAGAGGTTCGAGCCTACACTCCAAAGCCTACTCCAAAAGGGGCGCCCTTTTCCGCGTTAATCAGGACTGACCTAGCGGTTTATCTACTCGGAGGTTATGCTGTTCAATATTTCGCACGCCAAAGCTGATGACACCTAAGCTCGTTTAAAGGCCCGCCTTCTCGGCACGCGTAATCGCCTTCGCTTTGGAGGCGTCAAAGCTATTTGGTAACGGATAGCAAAAACACTTGAGTGGTTTCTCCGCCAAACTGTCTGTTAAGAAAGGCGGGCTATGGGCCGAAACGCTGGGTGCTGTCCGCTGATCGAAAGTAATTTTGTATCCACTGGTGTGTGATGTAGACTCGCGCACATCTGCAGGACTGAGCTGCGGGTCGCCGAGGCGTTATAGCTTGGTGAGCTTTGGCAATTAAAACATAGGCGCCCAGGTGAGACGTAGCGTGTAGGTGCCAACGCAGGCAAGACTTGGAGGGTCTCAAATGGCGAAGAAAGTAAAAACGAAGAAGCGTCCTAAACCGCGTAAGGCGATTAAGCGTGTTAAGCGCGGCATTCCAGAACCAAACATTGACGCGGTTAGTGATTACTTGTCCGAAACGAGCTAACTGCAGAAGGACGCATGCATACGCGTGCGTGCAAACGGCAGGACGCCAGCCGATTCGATGGAATCGGAGCCACATCTCATTCTTGTCTCCAACGTAAACAACAGCATGCGAGGGCACCCAAGCGGGCCGCGCGGCACACAGCTATTTGTGGTCAACTCCTGATTTTAGTCGGGACTTACCATCACGATGTGGTGTTAGTCGTGGGCAAGGGGTTGCGCGTAATATCCCTGTCGAGTGCGAGCGGTGAGGGCTGGGTCTGCTAGTTTTATTTCCAACTCGTGGTATTCGTCTCGCTTGTCTGACGGTGCCGGTACGAATGAGATACGGTAATACGGTGCCGCATCGGCGATGGACCGTTGCAGAAGTTCGGCGACATCGTTATTAAAATTCAAAACGAGCCCGCCACTCTGAAAGGCGAGCACCGGAAGCCCCAAGTCGCCCATCTCGACCTTGCTAGGATTGCTCATTCCTTTGAGAAAACTTTTATAGTACGAGACGCGCGAAAGCGATTCGGTATTGCCGGACGGATTGACGCTCTACACAGTTACATTCGCTTGAAGAAGTAGGCTTGAGACTTGAACGATATTCTCAAAGATTCTTTTCTGGTCCTGATAGATGTCGCTCTGGGGGCCTGACAATAGCGGCCAACCAGGAGAAACCCAGATCATGATTTTACGTCCCGGACGCGGAGCTTCGAGTACAGCCAACTCTCCCAAGCTCTTGATAGAGAGCTTTAAGCGCTCTGCCGCTCCCCAATTTCCGGTTGAGCGCGGGATAGAGCGCAGAGCGACTTCTGTCTTACTCAATTCCGCACTAAGCGCGTTCCCGTCATTCGAAAACTGTCCAAGAAGCTGCGGGCCTTTATCTGTGACAATTGCCAAGGCAATGGGGTATCCCAGGTTTCCTCCCTCCGCGCGCAGGAATTTGTCCACCTGCGTGCGTTCGTAACCGATGCCCTCGTAATCGGCATTGATTGCATCGATCACCAGCATCACCTCAATGGGAGCCTCGCGCGCAGTGACCGCCTTAAATGATGTGATGGTTTGCGGAGTTTTATTATTCAGCAGTGTGAAATCCTGCTGCTTAAGGTCGCCGACAGGCGCGCCCGACTTCGCAGTTACGACGACGTTGAGATCTATCCTATTGTTTCCAGCGTAAGCAGATTGCATTCCAGAACTGGCATATTGAGCAGGAATTTGGGAGTTCTGAGTATTTTGCTGCGCAGACGTTGACATGGTCAACAAAAGCGGTGCGAGAAGAAAACACCCAACGCGTATGTAACTGAACATTGCTCCCCCACTCTATGGTTCGTTACCCGACCAGTAAGATAGACGTGGTTCACCGCTAAGTGGTTTCCTAAGTAGTTACTAAATATACCTAACATCAATCTTCTATTTTCAGACTAAATAATTCAGGGAGGTCTAATGGCTGACTGACCTTGAGTAACTTATTAACGCAGCACTTACCGTACAGTCAAATCAACTGTCTGGTTTTTCGCCTGATCGGGAGTTCGCAGGTCAACTCGCACAGCCCGTGGTAGAATCCGGTCATTCATGAGAAATATAACGATGCTTCTGCTTGTAATTGCTGTCGCAGTGCTTGGCCTGTACGCATATCACCAACGAGGCGTTCTCCGGCAACAGCAGAGGCAGCTTCAGGAACTGAACGCAAAGCTGCGCGCAACAACGAATATCACCAACATAGAGCTTCAGGTGAGGTGTGCGAAGCAGGCGCAGGAACTCCTGTCTCAATTCATTACCTTCGACCTCGTCGAAACGCGGGCTCACTTCAGCGAAGGCTTTAACAAATGCTTCGTGGAGACCCGCACGGTCAGATTCGACTCCGGCAACCGAAGCGAGTCCGGAGTACTCCAGGATGCAGTGGAGGGGAGAGACTACGGCAGTTACATTTTTACCAGTGAGCGGAATAAGGCCGACTCGGCGGCGCCACCAGTCGTGTGCAAGGTGATGCTCCCATCGGGTGAGAGGAAAACCTGCCACTCATTAGAAGAGTTTGATGCGTTAGCGAAGCAGTGCATGGAATAGACCTCAGAAATCGCGAGTCATGTGCAGGGGTGGGGGCGATGGTTTATATCTGCAATGGAAAACGGAGCTAGGATGGTTAGCAATTTGCGGCATTTTGATCTCGCTCGACGAGTTACTGGATATGCCGTGAGCGCGATCCTTGCCTCACTCATATACGTCGTTTGGTTGACGGTATCCACAACGTTTGGTGGAGTGGGAACGACTCGTCCCGGCTTGATCTTTGGATTTGGGTTCGGGTTGGTCTTTTTGTTTGTAGGCGGCTTCGCCCTAGCATTGGTTCTGATGATCGTTCCTTGGGCCATTGCTGTGTGGGCCCACCTCAAGACGCGATGGGACGGCCGCATTTATTTTCCCGGAGTTGGGGCCTTATTCGTCTTCACTCTCGGTTGCACAACTGCGTCAATCTTGCCGAAGCCATTTTGGATTGAGGACCAAACATTTCTCGAAGGTGCTATGATCGCGGCGGAGCGCCAAGGAGTCTGTATGCTACTTTCTGGCATCGCATTTGGCGCTTGCTACTGGTGGCTCGAACGACACATACCGTCCGACATTCGATAGCTCCTGATTGACGCTAGTGATTAATCAGACGCGCGTTTCACCGAAACGTAAAACTGGGCAGGATGTTCCGCGCGCGTTTGATTAATCCGTTTGAACAAAGCCGCCCGTGGTTGCGGCGGACGCGGGCCTTATGCAAATTCAATGGAGGGACGGTGCGGTGTTGAGATGCGCCGAGGCTGTGCGGCAGAGCAGGACAGACCACACTGGAAAATGAAAAGGTGAGGAAAACGCAAAACTCTCGGGAAGAAGAGAGTGGAGAGAATAGAAAGAGGTGGTTTGTAGAACGGCGAGGCACAGAGAGACTGAGTGTGCTGAGGCACGCAAAGGTTTCGTGTTGAAGTGAGTCGATTCATGCGGCAGCCGTGGCGAGAGTGGGAGGAGAACGAAGTTGGATTTCGGCGGCAGTAAGTCTTTCGATGAACATCATGGGTCCACCGCACTTGGGGCAGAGTCGAAGGTTGTTGGTGTCCTGGGCGGTAGATAGCTCTTGCTGGGTTTGCGGCGGCGAACCGAGCAAGTGGAAGCAAAGCGGCAAGAGCGTGGCGCGTCGCCGGTTGGCGAGGAAGCCGAAGTTGCGAATGCGCACGAAGCCTTTGGGAAGTACGTGCAACAGGAAGCGGCGCAGGAATTCATCGACCGTAAGAGTCAGCAACTTCTGTTCGTTGTTGTGAGCGGAATCGCGCCAGCGAAAAGTGACCTTCCCTTCGGCGAACGAGACCAAGCGATGATTGGAGATGGCTACGCGATGGGTGTAGCGGCCCAAATACTGGAGCACATACTCCGGGCCACCGAAGGGTGGTTTCGAGTACACCACCCAGTCCTTTCTGAACAGCGGCCGTAGCCAAGCGGCGAAGGTCTTGGGCTGAGCGAGGCAGGTCAAGTTTCCATGGAAGTTGAGTTGGCCTTCTTGCAAGGCCTGCCGCAGAGCAGCAACAAACTTGCCGCGGAAAACGCGACGGAGCACGTGGATGGGAAGAAAGAATCGATCGCGTGATTTTACCCAGTGCGTGTGATCGAGCGACAGCCCACCGGCGGGAATAACGCAATGAACATGGGGATGGAGCCCGAGCTTCTGACTCCAAGTATGCAACACGGTGAAGAAGCCGATTTCCGCGCCAAGGTGTCTCGGATCGCGAGCGACTTCGAGAAGTGTTTCTGCACTGGCGCGGAACAACAGATCGTAGATGACTTTCTTATTCTGCAAGACCAGTGGCGCGAGCTGCGAAGGAAGTGTGAAGACCACATGGACGTAGCGCGTGGGGAGAAGTTCTCTTTGACGTGCGGCGATCCAGCGTTCGCGGGCCGTGGTCTGACACTTCGGGCAGTGTCGATTGCGGCAGCTGTTGTAAGAAATGGTGGCACGATGCCCGCAACGGGTGCATTGATCGAGATGACCGCCGAGGGCAGCGGTACGACACCTGGCAATGGCCCGCAGCACTTTGATGTGCTTCCAGCTGAGCCACTGGCGATTTCGTTCGATGAAAGCAGCTCCCGCGCTGCGGATGAGATCGGCCACCTCGAGGGGCGGCCGGCTCATCTACTCCTCCTGTGTGGACCTGTCTTTCAGCTGCAGCGAGTCCAGAGGACTGGCGGTGGCGTGGAGATGGCGCTCAGAAAGATGTAGATAGATGGTGGTCTCTTTCAGATCGCGATGGCCTAAGAGGATCTGAATGGTACGAAGATCAGCACCCGCCTCCAGAAGATGCGTGGCGAAGCAGTGGCGCAAGGTGTGTGGATGGATTTTTTTCTTTATGCCCGCTCGCAGAGCAGCTTCTTTACACGCATACCAAACCGTCTTGGTGTCGATCGGCTGATCCCCGCGATGGCGGCAGTTGCTAGGAAACAGCCAGGAGCTGGATTTTCGCCGCGAGCGGTGCCAATGTGCACGCAGTTCCACGAGCAACTTTGCGCTGAGCATGACATCGCGATCTCTACGTCCCTTGCCGCCTTGGATGTGGAGCACCATGCGCTTGCTGTCGATGTCGTTGACTTTCAGGTGGGTCAACTCGGCGTTGCGGGCTCCGGTAGCGTAGAGCGTGATCAGTAGAGTGCGATGGAAAGGAGTGCGCGCCGCATCGATGAGTCGTGTGACTTCTTCTTGGCTCAGAATCGACGGAAGGTGAAATGCTCTTTTCGGGTAGGGAGTCTCGGCGATGCTCCAAGCTTTCTGGAGAGTCTTGGTATAGAAAAATCTGAGAGCCGCCAGATGTTGCGTAACGGAGCCCGGAGATAACTTCCGCTTCTGAAACAACTCGGCTTGGTATTCGCGAATGTGTCGCGGCCCCAAGCGGTCGGGCGTACAGTTGAAGCGTCGCGAGAAATCTTCGACTGTGCGGATGTAATGGCGTGTGGTAGTCTCTGCGTAGTTACGACGCTGGAGTTCCTCCAGCATCATTTTTCGTAAATGGGTCACAGGGATGGCCTCCTTGTGACCCAAACTTATCTTACCCGACTGGCAACCACCGCTCCCTTACCTCACGCGCAGCGTCCGCCGCACGGGCGGCTTTGTTCAAACGCGCAAACCGGACAAATAAAGTACCACTTCACTTCTCCGGTAATCCGACTGACCATATCTTCCAGCAACAATTCGCTGAAAAAAAACCGTAGTTTCTCGATCCACGCTCGCATCGGCTATCAACTCGTTGAACTTTTTGCCGCGTCGATACGTTTACAAGAGCATGAACAAACATCCAGGTATCTGGTTCGACTGTTGGGTGTTAATGATAATGACAGGGTTGGGTGTGAGCTACGTCATTCCGGCATTGAGTCAAGAACCAAAACCAACTGAAAGCCCAACAATTCAGACTCTGATCCAAAAGGTCGCCTCGAAAGATCTGAATGCGGCAGAAGGTTTTTGGGGTCGCGTACAAGTTTCGAGTTCGCCATTTGTTGAATCTATGCCATCGAAACGGGATTACTCGCTCGTCACGTTTTTGTGGCATGGAGATAAGAACACGCACAATGTAGTCGTCATCTCCCCCTTGGCTTTGGTAAATTTCGCCGGCGCTGAGATGAAGCAAATCCCCGAAACAGACGTCTGGTATCTGTCCTACGTAATGCGTAACGATGCTCAAATGGTGTACCGATTCTCGCCGAACGACACTTTAGTCCCCTTCGAAGCCGAGCCCAACTTTTATGCTCGCATGGCAAACTTCCGACGTGATCCGTTGAACACAAAAACCTTCGATTACGGTAACAACATACTCGCTTCTGTATTAGAGCTGCCGGACGCTCCTTCAGAGAAATGGACTCACGTACGGGGAGACATTCCTCATGGAACGCTCAAATCGTCCAAGGTTTCGAGTGCGATCCTGAAGAACGATCTGGCGGTATGGCTCTACACGCCGCCAAACTTTGTCGCTAATAACAATTATCCCCTACTCGTGGTGATGGACGGCGATTCGTATACGAGTCTCGTACCGGTGCCTACGATTCTCGACAACCTAATATATGAAGGGAAAATTCCACCGGCTGTGGCGCTGTTCATTGGTAACAGCTCTCCCCAGGCACGCGATAATGAACTGAATTGCGCGGATGTATGGGGAGATTTCTTGGCAAAAGAAGTGATTCCGTGGGTTGCATCCGCGATGAACGTTCGCGTTAAAACAAAGGGAGTGGTTATCGCAGGATCAAGTATGGGTGGTTTGGCTGCCGCATGTGCGGCATACCAGCATCCAGAAACATTTGGCAAAGTGTTGGCCCAATCGGGCTCTTTCTATCGTGCGCAGAGCGATGGTGAACCCGAATGGCTGGCGAGGCAATTCGTCCAATCAAAACAGTTGCCGTTGGATTTTTATTTGGAAGTCGGTTTGCTGGAAACGAGCTCCATACCTAGCCGTGATCCGAGTATGCTCACCTCAAGTCGTCATCTGCGAGATGTTCTGTTAGCGAAAGGGTATCGCGTCGATTATCATGAGCACTTCAGCGGGCACGAGCATCTGGCGTGGCGTGCCACGTTCGGTGAAGGTCTGATCGAACTCTTAAGCGATGCGCGCAACCGTCCTTGAAAGGCCGTTCCTCCACGGGCCGAAAACAAAACGAGCGCTCAACTCCAGACACGACAGTCTTCTAACTCCTGGTAATCCGACTTGAACTTATCAGGAGTTAGCCTGGTTCTATAAGATCAGGACTGGGTGAGAGGCATCACCGCAAGCAGCTTTATGCACAGCAGTACAAATTAAACAAATGCCTCTAAGGAACTTCTGCACCAATTCCTGCGTATCACAGAATACCCGTCGACTGACTACCTTGGCTCCTGTGCGTCTATAAACAGCGACATTGTTGCCGTTGGAGGAACAAGCGATGATCGGCAAATCTGCGTTCCTTCCTATTCTAGGTCTAATCTTGCTCAGCATGTCCTCGCAAGCTTCTAGCGCAGACCGGGTAGGATTTGACCTTCCCCAACCCAATGGCTGCAACCGAGTAGGCACTAGAACGGTTGTGTTGAGAGACTCGCAGCGCAGCCGGGATCTGCTTGTCACGATGTGGTATCCGTCAGGGGAGGGTACGTCCGCACTTGCGCCCTACATGGACAAGAAGACGGCGGATGCGCTGGCCGAAGAGTGGAAACTGCAGCCGGATTTCCAACGCCTCGTACGCACGCACGCTAGAGTCCTTGCACCCATCGCTGAGGGCAGCCCCTTTCCAGTTGTACTTCTGGAACACGGATCTGGTGTCGTGCCCGCCATCTACACAGTTCTGGCTGAGGGTCTGGCGAGTAACGGCTTCATCGTGGTCGCCACCAATCATCCTCCTGACTCCCTCATCTCGGTGTTCCCGGACGGGCATGAACTTAAATTCACGCCCTACTGGCCCGCTGAAGCCAATCGACGAAGTCAAGGCGTTGCCATTGGAAAGTTCGCGGACGAGGTTTTGGTGGCAGACGTGCGATTCGTTCTCGACCAGCTTCAAGAAATGAATTCGCATGATCATTTCTGGCATGCCCAACTTGATTTGTCCAAGGTTGGAATTGTAGGTCACTCGATGGGTGGAACGACCGCGGCTCTGGCCACACAGGAAGATCACCGTATTCTGGCCGGCGTCAATCTGGACGGTTCCACCTATCCCGGCATGAACGCGGACATTCGCCCCGTCCCAGTACACAAGCCGTTTCTGTTCCTTGCTACCGAAGAACACGCGTCGGGTGAGGATCGAGCCCGTGAGTACATCGGCAGCGAATCCAATACGTACTACGTGGTGGTGACAGGGGCCGATCACATGAGCTTTACCGATGCGGACCTAATTTCGAGCAGGTTTACGCGTGACGTTAAACCAGACGACAGTGCATTTGAACGGGCTCTGCTCACGAGCATCTTAACCCGATCTCTGGTCGAGGAATTTCTTGCCAAGTATTTGAAAGCTGCCGTCGCCCCTGATCTCGACCTGATTGTGCGGATAGATAAAAAGTAACGAGCGACCCAAGCGCGGAGCCCTCACCACGACTGGATCTCAGCCTACTGTCGGTCGAGCACTAAGTCCTGGTAAGCGCTTACCGGACATCTCTAACAACGCCGACTCTGTCAATCTTTTTTTGAACGCACTTCTCCCATTCACTCCGAAGAATGATTGCTTTCGTCGTATTCTTTGGCCCAGTGTCGACGACCACGGCTCGCCTGTAATCTTTCGGTCGGTTTCAGTCCGGTCACGGTAGGGACGCCGGTCACCCAGCGCCCCCCGTACAGATCCGCACGTGCGGCATTACCGCATGCGGCTCCTACCGTAGATATTTAGCGTCGAAGCGCACGTAGGGATACGGGTGAAGAATTTGGGGCAGCGGGAGCCATTGCTCTACGAAACCAGCAAGGCGCTTCCACGTCACCCGGCTCTTCTGGCTGCGGCAATGTAACACCCGCAACCAACGCTTGCTCACCTCAAGTCGAAAACTCCGTAGACTGACGATATTGCCGGGAACTGCATGATAGTTGAAATAGCCTTAAACCACGCTCCTCAACCACCTCCCCACCTCTGCCAGCGGCTGATGCATTCGCTTCCGAAGTTCGCGATCACGACCAGCGGTTCCCTTGGGGGGAACGTCGCCTTTGGAAATACACACGAATCCCAAACCTTGGCGCCGCCGTCGTCTTCCAGCCTAGGAAACCGTGGTGGAACAACCGCAAGTGCGTGGTACTTGTGCTTCGTAGCCATTCGATTATCTCCAGGGCAGCTTTTTAAGTGGGTTCAGGACGGAGGGCAGAGCCACCCTGGTAGGAAGAACTGCCGCGTCCCGAACCCACCTAATCTAAGTTACTCAGCGACACGTCCGTGCTTAGTTAACGCGGTTGACAAAACTGGTACTCAATCACCAGCGCCTGCTCAGCCTCGTTACACAATCGCTTGTACTCTGCATCTACAAGAACTCCATAAGGTCGCCGTGAAGTCTGGTGTTTGCCGAACGAGTAAAACTTCTTTCGTTCTCTCTCCCTGACTCGCACTTCTGCCAGGCACAACAGAAAGCTGAACCCTTTCCCCTCGTTCGTTAATTCCATCATCCTTTCGTATACCTGCTCCTTGCGCCATTTCTTGGTTCTTTCGTCAGTCGCCATCTCTTGATGCCTCCCAAATTTTAAAGTGAGGCAATGCGCCACAACTTCACATGGTTCATTGGCCTCCATGTAATTAAACCCCAAACCATGATTTCGCAGATGGCACGGCGGTGTAGCCGAATCGTTCTATATAACCACTCGAATATATACGGAGGTTTTTATTCGCGAGGATATCAGTCTGGTTCCCACTTCAACAAATCTCCGGGCGTGCAGTGCAGCGTCTTACAAAGGCGATCCAGCGTGACGCGGTCGTAACTTTGCGTACGGTCGCGATAGAGTTTGTGGAGCGCTGGATATGAGATGCGCGATTTCTTGTGCAGCCTGTAGCGGGTCCAACGTTTGTGCTTCAGCAGCGACCTTAGTCTGCACCTAATCATGCGTTAAAGCTTGGACGCCTTCCCACCAGAAGTCAATACCTGACTATATCCAGTCGTTTATATATATAAACATACGTTTACATAGTGCCGCGCCCATTCTGCCAACTATTTGTTATGGCCTCGAAGAAAAAGGGTTCTATGTAAGTAGGAGTACGCAATTTTATGAGTAGCCTTAAACGGTCAGACGGGCGTAAGGTGCCGCCTGCCGCCGTTCCGACGAAGAGAGGCAAATGTATGAGTCGTCGGAGCGGACAAAATCCATCAGTGCGCAAGGGAAAGCGTGCCGATGGTTCTAAGTATTATTTTTTCCAGTACCAAATTGACGTGCCGGGGCAGGAGAAGCGTCAACGGATGACAGAAGTGCTCGGAGTGGTCGGGAAGATGACGAAAAGCGAAGCGGAAATGAGGAAGTTGGAATTCATCACGAATTTGAAACTGAATTCGAGTGAGTGCCGGATTCCTTCCTCGAAAACCTTCGCCGATGCTGTGCGGTATTATCGGGACGAATTCGCACCAGCCAATCTGCGGGATTCAACGCTTTCAGTTGCAAACATCTACCTGAAAGTGCATCTCGAACCATATTGGAAAGATGTTCCGATAACACACATTGACATCGAAGCAATCAGCAAGTGGGCTTGGAAAAAGCGGAGGACGGGACTTTCATGGACGACTGTTAAGAATATGCTGCGCACGATGCACCGTGTTCTTTCATGTCGCCCAAAGACGGTTCCGCCATTCTCGCTGAAAGACTTTCACATTCCTGCAAAAGACCTGTTGAGAATGGAGAGAGAGGGCCGTGATGCGGTGAAGTTTTCCTGGACACAAGCCAACCAGATAGCCGATGCAATTCAGAAGCTAGATGGAGTGGATGAGGAAAGGAAGAGCCGCTATGCGACCGCTATCATTCTCGCATCTGCAACGGGACTTCGATGCTCGGAATTGTACGCTCTGCGAATGAACGATGTTGATTTCAGAGCGGGTACAGTTCGGGTAGATGAATCGTTCGATGGCCTGACTTACCAGATTGAACAGTGTAAGAACTCGAAGGCATATCGGACTATCGTTCTCGGAGACGCCGAAGGCCGGGAAGCGTTGCGGGTTCTGAAAGCATATATCGGAGAACGCGTTCAGAATCCAAGCGAGTTTCTGTTTCGCTCCAAGCGTGGCACACCACTGCTGTCGTCGAATGTACTAACGAGGCTTTGCATCCTGCTTTGGAAGCTCTCGGGTTTCCGAAAGCAGGCATGCACGCGTTTCGCAGAGGCTGCAATGTGAGATGGGAACTGTCCGGCATGAATGGCGCCGTCCTACGGCAGATGATGGGTCACAGCGGGCCGTCTATGACAGCGCGATACAGCGGGCGACTTTCTGTCGAACAAATCAGGGCCGATTTTTCTAGACGAAACGGCCCTAAAATTGTAGTTTCTAAAAATAATGAAAACGCGTCCGCTGTACAGGCAATCGCTTAGTCAAGTATAATCAGTAGGCTAGAAGCATGAGCGGGAGTAGTTCAGTGGTAGAACGATAGCTTCCCAAGCTATAGGTGAGGGTTCGATTCCCTTCTCCCGCTCCAGATTCTACGAGAGTTAGGCGACTGCCTCATTTTCCATATTTTCCAAAACATCAATTCTGTTGCCAGTCGTTCTGGAAAATCCTGCCCTAACTTGGTCTAGCGGAATCTCTCCCGTGTGTATCGTGCCGTCATTACCGCAGAGCCATGACCCATTTGCTGACGAAGAACGGCAGGGTTCATTCCGGATAGTTCCCATCTTCTATTGCAGCCATGCCGAAATGTGCATACCTGCTTTAGGTAGCTTTAGGGCTTCCAAGGCAGGGTGCAAAACTTCGCGTAGCACATTGGAGTCACGAAGTGGAGTATATCCGTGACCTCCGCAGACTCTGTTTCTGTTTTTCCAAAGTACAGCGTGTACTTTGCAACCAGACACGAATCTTTCTTTGAGCTATAGAAGACCCGATGAACGAACTCCCCGTCGGAAGCTTCCAGCTTTTCTCCTAACTTCGCGCCTTCCATTTTCTTGTGGAAATTATCGCCGCTAGTTTCGTACTTCGCGGGCTTTGCATCATTCGTGGTGTTGGGATGTTGGTCACAGCCCATCAGCACCAGACCAACGATTGTCAGACATCCTTCAAGGGAAATGCCAAGCATTCAATGCATCCCGGCGGAGGTAGGAGCGTGCATGTGCCGGAATCTATCTCAGCGCACTAGGCAACGCAAGTGGATGCCCGTTATTCATTTGGCGCAGAGCAGGTTACTTCGGTTCCAACTACCGATGTTTCGAAGTACAAAAAACGGCTCGACGATTTTTAAAACCATTTAATACCGGGTGCTAGGGCGGGGCCGGGGAAAGACCAGCCTTGGGTCCTATTTTCCAAAAATTTCTGCCGCTACCGAATGGCCCGATTTTCCCCTTGCAATAACCCAAGCGGTTAGCTTATTATTTGCGCGTGAAACTGAGTGAAATAGCCCGACTACTGGGCAGGCGTGGTGGACTCGCAAAGTCAAAAGCTAAGGCCGATGCCGCACGCCTGAATGGAAGGAAAGGTGGACGCCCTAAAGGGAGGAAGAACCGATGAGAGTCGCTTTGTATGGTCGCGTTTCCACGACCGACAAAGGTCAAGATCCAGAAATGCAACTGCGGGGGCTTCGGGAATACTGCCAGCGCGGCGGTTGGGAAATCACGGGCGAGTATGTAGATACAGGAGAGTCAGGCGCGAAAGATTCACGACCTGAACTGAACCGTCTTCTGACTGATGCTCACAAACGGAAATTTGATGTGGTGGTAGTTTGGCGATTCGACCGATTTGCCTGCCCCGTATCGCACCTGCTCAAAGCTTTAGAAACCTTTCAATCACTTGGTGTCGAGTTCGTGAGTTACAACGAGTCCGTTGATACCAGCACACCCATGGGAAGGATGGTTTATACGATCCTTGGCGCGGTTGCCGAGAGGGAGCGCGAGTTAATTCGTGACCGTGTAAGAGCAGGTGTCCGCAATGCCCGTGCGAAGGGCAAGAAGCTCGGTCGTCCGAAAGTCGCGATAGCCCCCGCTGCTGTGGCTTCTCTGCGTGCTGCGGGGCATTCCTATAGGGCCGTGGCCGCTGCGCTGGGTGTTTCGGTCGGCTCGATTCATGCTGTTCAACAATCCCTGTAATTCTTCGTCTGTCACTCACTGATTTCAAGGCTCTGGTTTTTGACTGTGGAGCCTTCAACAATCATTTGATTCGTGACCAAGGTACCGTAATCCGGCAAGGCTTGTTTCTTTGGCTACGCGTCCGCATCGTTACGGCTATTTCAATTCGATAAATATCTGTTACAATTCGGTTTTTATGGATTCAATCATTTTATCTTCGCCTGGATTTTAACTCGATACCTCCGCCACCTATGATAATTTTGGGGTCTTCAGATGCGGTCGTTCCTGCCACTTTATCGAAGACCACTACGCGATACTCATACTGACCCGAAGCGTCCGGGTCCATGGGTAACATAGCTAATGCGCTCTCCTCGGTTTGCGACCAAACAGATGCTTGCATCGGTCTTCCGTTCTTATCGACAAACGGGGTGTCGTTGGGGAAAAATATCGCCGCGCTGTGTTGGTTGCCACCGGAACTTATCACTGTGAACGAGACTGTACTATTCGCAGAAGCAACGTGAAGGTGATAGGCCGGAGTAGCGGCGACGGGAACAGTGGTGGTATATGTGAAGGGCGTTGTCCTGGCGTCGATGGTCACAGGATAATTGATCGGGGGTGCTGCCGCCTTTGCCAAGTTTGAACCGTTGCTTGCGGATAGAGAACCGGTTGCAGCGACGCTACCCGCTACGGCAAGGAAATGTCTACGACTTACACTCGTCGAGATATCAGGGTTTCTGGGCATGAAGGTCTCCTGTCATTTGAATCTCTCAGGTGAGTGACGCTGATTGGCAGCAATCCCTACACGGAATCGCGGCAACCTCCCAAGTTAGCCATTTCATGTTCAATCCTAATCTGCCAAGCGGGTAAACATTACCGGTAACATACTCCATGAAGACCGACGCCGCAAACCTTCTGTGACGAGGCGAGTCAGTGGAGTTTACGGCCTGATGAAACCGGCCAACCGGAAAAGTCGGCCCGTAGCCATTCACCCAAGCGGTTAGCTTGTGTACGGTTCGGACAAGCCCAGAATGACCGCAGGACGCTATTAGCAGCCTGTAGAACGATCGGGTGAGTGGAAACGATGTAAACCCAAGCGCTTGGCTTTCTAAGCCTTAAACGAGCAAAGTTCAAGAGCTTTTCGAATTCAGCATGGGTTCGCGGAGCATTTTTTTGAGCACTCTTTTGCTTCGAGTGGGCACCCTCTTGCTAGTCGTGATGATTCTAAGGGGGTTAGTAGAAATGTTCAGTACGCATTGTGTATGAATATGTGGCGTTTAACCAATCTCCCACTGCGGGAAAATCTTCTGCACCTGCTCGGCGTCTTCCAGCCGCACTGGCCACGCCCACATCCACTCGGTTTCGAGCGACGGAATCATCGTTGTTCCACCCTGCCCCATGTCTAAATAACGTGTTTCCGGGGTGATACGCTACGCGAAAAATCTGCAAATCGCGTGTCGATTCCCCGCTACCTCGTTCGACGCGTAAGTGGAGCGGCACCGCGCACCCGGCACCTCGCAACTTTCCAGGCCCAGCGCGGTCCAAGCTCCTATATAGTAGCGGCCCCGATACGGTGTCCGCACAACACTCAAGGAGAACAAAATGCGCTTCATGATGATCATGTTTCCGAAAGACTACGAAACCGCAAAACCCGGCTGGGTACCCGACTTCAAAAGCATGGAGAAAATGGGCAAGTACAACGAGGAGCTAGGGAAAGCCGGCGTGCTGCTCGCGCTCGACGGGCTGACCCCGCCTGCGACGATGAGCGCGCGCGTCACCTTCAAAAACGGAAAATCGAGAGTTACCGACGGTCCGTTTACCGAAACGAAAGAAGTGGTCGGCGGCTACTGGATCATCCAGGTGAAGTCGCGCGAAGAGGCGCTCGAATGGGCCTCGCGCATCCCCGGACAGGATAACGAAATGGTCGAAGTCCGCCGGATGTTTGACGTGACCGACTTCGATCCCGAGACTCAAAAGGAGATCCAAAAGAAGTTTGGCGACGACGTCGCTGAGCTGGGTCAGCAGTAAAAAAACTCTCCGCGCTTTGTCGAATTCCGGTCCGGCCGTTCGTCTATCTAGTGAAGGCAGGCTAGCGGCCCGCCAGACGGCCGTTACAGGAAAAGGAGAAATCATGCCGCAATATTTGGTTGCTATTCACCATCCCGACGGTTACGACGGGTCCCTCGAGGGCGAAGCGATGGAGCGCGATATCGACGTGCTCAACGAAGAGATGGCGGCTGCCGGTGCCAGGATTTTCGCTGGTGGCCTCTCGGCGGCCAGGAGCGCTAAGTCGCTGCGGGCGCAGTCCGGTGGGAAGGTGCTCGTCACCGACGGGCCGTACCTGGAGACCAAGGAGCACGTGGGCGGTTTTTGGATACTGGAAGCCGCTAACCTGGACGAGGCGCTGGCGTGGGGGCGAAAGGCTGTCGTCGCCTGTCGGGCACCGGTCGAGGTACGCGCGTTTCTCTGAGTCAGGACCCAATGAAATACGTCAGTTTGGGCTATCTCGAGCCCGGCAAGTTCGAAAACATGTCTGAGAGCGAGCGCAACACCGTGCTGGACGAGTGTTTTAGCTACAACGACGAACTGCGGAAGAACCGACATTTGGTCGCTGAGGAACCTCTTCAGCCCGCCAACACGGCGGTGACCGTGAGTTGGAAGAACGGAAAGGTTGCAGTGACAGACGGTCCGTACGCGGAGACGAAAGAGCAATTGGGTGGAATTCAGGTGCTTGAAGCGCGAGATCTGAATCACGCAATTCAGCTCATTTCCCAATCCCCGGGAGTGAAGTTGCAGTGTGGAACAATCGAGATACGTCCAGCGGCGGAAATTAAAGAAATGATGAGGGAGAGCGAGCGGCGACAGCGAAAGGATACCTCGCGATGAGGGCGGCCACGAGGAAAAGAATGATTCGTATCACGGCCGAGCTTGGCCTGGCGGGTGGATTGTCGGCCGTGGGATTCCGCAGCCGAGCCGGTGTCCGAAATTGGACATTGGCTGGCGAAAACGACCATCATCTATGACGCAGCCCGTCATAAGTGATTCACAATGTGGGTATTTCTATGGCACAAATGGTGCTGAAAAACTCTGAGGGGGATAAACATGTCATTTTTCCGCGATCTAAGAAATGCGTACCACTCGCTGATGCGCAGCAAAGGGCTGTCGACCATTGTGATCCTCACGCTTGCGCTGGGCATCGGGGCCAACGCGGCCATCTTCACGCTGGTGCGCGGAGTGCTGCTCAAGCCGCTGGTTAACCGCGACGAGAATCGGCTCGTCTACATCCGCCAGAGCGCCCCAACCGGCGGACAGGACAACACCACGTTTTCCGTGCCCGAAATCAGGGATATCGAGGGGAGCGTCCGCTCCTTGAGCGAGTTCGGAGATTTCTCGCAGATGGACTTTACGATGGTCGGACTGGGCGAACCTCGCGTCGTTCACGGCGGCGTCGTCAGTGGCAACTACTTTGACGTAATGGGTCTGCGTCCTGTTCTCGGCCGTCTCGTCGGACCTCAAGACGGCGGCGCCGACGCCCCCGGCGTCATCGTGTTGACCCATCGTTTCTGGTCCACCGTTTACAAAAAAGATCCGAATGTGATCGGCAAGACCGTTCGGCTCAGCAGCCTTGGCGATCGTTCCGCTACAGTCATCGGCGTCCTTGAACCCTCGGTGCCCTATCCCGCGGAGACAGAGATCATCGGCAACCTGGTCATCAGCCCGCATCACCTTTCCGCCACGATGGTCACCGGCCGCATCCATCGCATGACCGAGCTGTTCGGGAAGCTTGCGCCCGGCGCCACTCTCGACCAGGCTCGCAACGAGTTGCGAACCGTATACGCCTCGATGGAGAAAGACCATCCCGATGCGTATCCCGATAACGGCGGCTACCGCATCGACGCGAAGATGCTTCGCGATGAGATCACTTCCGGCGCGCGCACCGTTCTGCTCGTCCTTCTTGCTGCCTCCGGGCTCGTCTTCATCATCGCCTGCTCGAACGTTGCCAACCTGATTCTCGCGCGGACGGTTCGCCGCGAAGGCGAGTTGGCCGTCCGTGCGGCGCTAGGCGCGAGCACTTGGACACTGCGGCGCATGTTGTTAGCCGAAAGCCTGCTGCTCTGTGGCGCGGGCGCAGCAATCGGCGTACTTATCGCGCAGCCATTGGTCACCATCCTGGCCCGATACGCCTCGCGCTTCTCCGTTCGCGCGTTGGATTTGACGGTTGATTTCAGCCTGCTCTGGGTGGGAGTGGCGCTGGCAATAGTCGCGGCGGTGATTTTGGCATTTGTGCCGCGGCTGCCGTCGGCGAACTCGTCGAATGGCATGAACCTCGCCAGCGGCAGCGTCCGCATCACCAGCAGCACCGGCCGCCGCCAGCGGGCCTTTGCAGTCACGCAAATCGCAGCGTCTTTCGTGCTGTTGGCGGGCGCATGTATGTTGATCACTACGCTGCTCGCGTTGCAAAGGACCCAGAGCGGCATGGATACGCGTCGCGTCCTGGCCATCGACGTTCCGGCGCCGTCCAACGGAGAAACGCCTCAGCAAGTCGTCGATTTTTACAAGGAATCGGTACGTCAAATCGATGCGCTACCCGGCGTCACCGAGACGGCTGTCGGGATGATCGCTCCCTGGCGTGATGCTGGCGGCGGCTTCGGTATAGGTTTGCAATTCTCTGGTGATGGTCATGTCCATGGCAAAGATGATCCTCGCGCGCTGTGGCGTACCATCTCTCCCGGCTTTTTCAGCGCGCTGGGCGTTCCCATTATTGCCGGGCGCGATTTCAACGCACTCGATGACCAGACTCACGAGCCGGTCGTGATCGTCAGCGCCACTCTCGCACAGCAGATGTTTCCTGGTCAGGATCCGATCAACCGGCATGTCTATTGGACCGATCCGGTGCTCGAGTTCCTTCCCGGCACGGCGAGCGAAAAGGCGCGAGTTACTTCCCCGCACCGCATTATTGGTGTCGCCGCCGATATGGACGACGAACACATCGTCCCGGTGCCCACCTCCACCGTTTACGGCTCGTTTGCCGACGGCGGAATGTTCGGCGGCCACCTGTTCATCCACACAACCGGAAATCCATATGCGCTGGTAACGCCGGTGACGAAAATCATACGGCAGATGTCCGCCGATGAACCCGTGGAGAACGCCGCCACGCTGGAAGACATCCGCGCAAAAGTTCTCGCGCCAGACCGTCTGAACTCCCTGGTCTTTGGCGTGTTCGCAGGGGTCGCGCTGCTGATTGCCGTCGTTGGCGTCGCGGGCGTACTGGCGTTTTCTGTTAGCGCACGGACACGCGAATTCGGCATCCGCTTGGCGCTTGGGTCACAGCCGGGAAATCTGCTCAGAGGTGTTGTCACCCAAGGCGTCGTGATGGCTGGCGTTGGCGTTCTGGCGGGCGCGGCATTCGGGTTCGTTGTTGCGCGCGTGGCAGGCAGTTATTTTGGCGACTTGAAAATGCCGGGGGTTTTGCCCGTGATCGTTTCTGCGGCGGTGCTGTTAGGCGCGGCGGTAGTCGCTTCGATGCTGCCGGCGGCACGCGCCGCTCGCGTCGACGTCATGCAAGCGCTGCGCTCGGAATGATTTTCCCGGCGCGCCCAAGATTCCTGTAAGTCGACACGTGCAAGATAAACAGGCGTATGCGACGGCCCCGTCGGGGTGGTACACGCGGTCGTTGCGCTTACCGGGCAAGCGTGCCCCCGAGCCGCGCAACCGGCCAAAGTAATTGTTATGTTGCAATGACGCGCGGTTTCAAGTTATTGGTTTTATGTTCGAAGACATGCTGCTCAATCCGAGCCGAAAATGAGAAATCTAATCTTCGCAATCAACATTACCCTAGATGGCTGCTGCGACCACACCAAAACAATCGCCGATGAAGAACTACTTGAATATTATACACACCTCATTCGAGATGTTGACCTACTCGTCTTTGGCCGTAAAACCTATCAATTGATGGTTCCTTATTGGCCCGATATCGCAAAAAACCATTCTGAGACAAAAGCAGAGAACGAATTTGCCGACACATTTGACTCCATCAACAAAATTGTTTTTTCACAATCATTAGATAGCGCTGAAGGGAAAAATACGAGAATTGTTCGCGCGAAGCTGCAAGACGAAATACTAAAGTTGAAACAGGAGCAGGGCAAAAATATTCTAATCGGCGGTGTAAGTATTCCGTCACAACTTATAGAGCTTGGTCTAGTTGATGAATATCATTTCGTCGTTCAGCCGATAGTTGCAGGAGAAGGGAGACGGTTGTTAGAAGGTATTAGCCTGGAGAAATTACAATTAAAACTTGTTGAGTCCAAGATTTTCAAATCAGGATGTGTTGCGCTTCGTTACTTGAAACAGTGACAGAAACCGATTAGCCGAAACTTGCGCGTCAATAATCCTTATCTCCTTTATGCACCTTACTTTTCGATAGTGCCCGTTTTCTGCCGTCCTTACTGAAGGCGTATGTGAGGATAGGGTCTGAGATGCTGAATCTGCGTTTCGGTTTAAGTGCAAACGTAAGACACTGACGATCTGATTAGGACGGGCCGACAAACACCACTCCCTACTGCTTAGGAGATTTCATTTTCCAATGTTTTCCAATTACAGCTTGAAATCGAAGCTAAGTGCCGCCGGCCCAACGCGTATAGTAAACTTCCCAAGCTATCGGTGAGGTTTCGATTCCCTTCTCCCGCTCCAGATTTTCCGCGAGTTAAGCAACCGATTTGTTTCGTTGGTTTTTCCGTGTCCAGAACTCAAAATGCGGTTTTGCCGGGAGGCGAATTTCTATTTCCAGGCCACCGGCGCAGCCATTACGTGCGCAAATGCTGCCGCCGTAAATGATCGCGATTCTTTGCGCGATCGATAGTCCTAGACCAGTTCCGCCGGTCTCATGCTCGCGAGCTTCTGTCACTCGGTAGAAAGGTTCAAAAATGCTACTGAGCGTCTCCTCCGGCACGCCATCGCCGTGGTCAGCGACAAGGATTCGCGCCGAATCCGGGCCGCTTCCAGCAATATCCAGTGAGATGGCGACTTCTGTCTGCGGTTTCGTATAGTGAACTGCGTTCCGCACTACATTTTCGATGCAGCTCCGCAAGAGCGCTGGATCTCCTTTTAACCAACAATCGTCGGCATGCGAGATCATCACGGATTTTCCATCTTCTTTCACTTCGAACCGTGCATCCTCGGCTACAGCTTCCACGATCGAGCGAAGGTTCACCGGCATCTCGCTTTTACGGTCGTCACCCATCTGCAGACGCGTCAACGTCAGAATCTGCCCGATCAACGTATCCAGGCGATCCAAATCCGCTTGCATCCGCTCTACAGCATCGGTCTCACCACGACGAACAAGCTCGAGGGATACACCTAAACGAGTGAGCGGCGACCGTAATTCGTGGGAGATGTCTCCGAGCAGCTCCTGTTGTTTCCGCAGAAGGGCTTGAATCCGATCAGCCATCTTGTCGAAGTCCCGCGCGAGGTCGCCCAATTCATCTTTGCGCGAACCTATGGCCGGAGACGCCCGCACCGAAAGATCTCCATCCGCGATCCTGCCCGCCACGCTTTGCAAAGTACGGATCGGTGTCGCGAGATGGCGCGCGAGGAGTAGGCAAAGCATTGCGCCGACCAGAGCGGGCAATAGCCATTTCAGAATGGTCGTTTCGAGAGCTCCGCCCAGCACAAAACCGTACGGAACGAGCACCTTAGCGACCAGAATGTATCTTCCTTCGGGGCGGTCGTCCACCGAAGCGCCGGTCCAAAGCAGGCCGATGTGAAATTGGGTCTGTCCAGTGGCCCGCGCTTCTGCGAGAACTTTCTCCGCGCCAGGGGGCACGCCGCGGCCCAGGATGTCGTGACCCTGGGGATCAAGCAAAGTCGATTGTAGGAACGAAGCGTCCTGAATCCTTTGTAAATATTCCGCAAGTCTGTCCTTTCCGCCGTACTCGTAGATGATCACGGCACTGCGCGCATACTGGTCTAGCACCCCAATCATCCAGCTCGGCCCCAGCGATTGCACGTGCGAGACGACTGTGATCAGAAATACTGCCGCGCTGGTGACACCCGTGGCCAATAAGAACCACAGAAAAATTTTCGAGTAGATCCCGCGAATCATTGACGCTCCTGAATGATTTCGCCGGTGTAGACGTAACCCGTGCCACGCACGTTCTGAATACGTTCGACTTTGCCTACATGCGAACCTAGTTTCTTGCGCAGATTGCTGATGTGATTATCGATGCTGCGATCGAAGAATCCGACCGCACGTCCCAGAGCCGCCTCCGCGATCTCATCTCGAGAAAGAACTTTGCCTGCTGAATGAACCAGCAATAGAAGAATGTCGAACTCTGCCCCCGTCAAGGCAACTGCTGCGCCATCGCGAACGGCCCTCCGCTGACTGCAGTCTATTTGCAGGTCGCCGATCGCGATCACTTCCTTCGGCGCCACACCGTTCTTCCGCCTGAGAACGGCGCGCATTCGCGCCACAAGTTCCCGAGGATTGAACGGCTTGGGCAAATAATCGTCTGCGCCGCGCTCAAGTCCTGCAATGCGGTCCGCTTCATCGCCGCGCGCTGTGAGCATAATTACGGGCACTTGCGAAGTAAGGCGAATGCGTCGCAACACTTTGCGGCCGTCTCCGCCCGGCAGCATCACGTCCAGAATGACGAGCTCGTACTGGCCTTTAAGGGCCTGTCGGACGCCTGAATCTCCGTCGTGGACGGCTTTGACCTCGAAACCATCCATGCTCAGCAGCCGCTTGAGTGAAGAGCACAGCTCCACGTCATCGTCGACGAGCAATACGGGGGTCAATTTCACGCTCGCGAGGTTCCCCGGTGATTTTTGCTGCGAGCTCATGTTAGACGCATGATCACGCCGCGTCTCCTGGCACCGAGAAGGATCCACCCCGGACGCGGACTTCGACTTTTTAACACAATACAGGACACAACGTTGTAAGGAAGTGTCTAGATCTCGACGACCTTACATCGCGAAAATCCAGCGTGTCCGCGACACTTCCTTACACTTGAGCATTCTTTTTCTTACTACCATTCGAATCGAGGTGAGACCTGAATGCCTCGAATCTAGGCGACTCCGAACCTAAAGGGAAATGAAACTAAAAAGGGGAAACCGCAAATGAAAAAACTGATGATGGCAGTCCTCGTTTTTTCAGTCCTGACCACCGTGGCGCACGCGCAAGCCACTCCGGTCGCCGACGTCGCCGGGGGATTTTCGGTTATCCAAGTCGCCAAAAGCTTCAACGTTACCGCATACGGCGGCAGTGGCTCGGTCGCCCTGAATGTTAACAATTGGCTTGGAGCGGTCGGTGACTTTGGAATCTATTATGCTTCTCCCTTCGCGCCGGGGCCGGCCGCTGGGACGTACACCTTTGGCCCGCGCTTTTCCTATCGTCATTGGGGAAGATTTACTCCATTTGCCCAGGCGCTCCTGGGCGGGGTGCGCTACGCGAACAACGGGCTCGCGTTCGGCGCAGGCGGGGGCGCTGACATTGGACTCGATAACGGCGGACGATTTGCGCTGCGGCCGCAAGTGGAATACTTCGGCTTCCGCGCGAACGGCAACACGACGGACACGGTTCGTTTCTCCGTCGGCGTCGTGTTTCGCATCGGAAAAAAGTCTTAAGGGCTCGGGGTCTCACCGTAGGGCCGCACCTGTCAGCGGATACGTCTGAATGGTCGTAAAGAGTGCGATCCGGGACGTGCCGCAAAAACGACAAAACGCGCAACCGTCTATGCATCCGTGTGTTAAACCCTATCTATGGGCGCTCGGCGCAGGATCGGACGATTTATCCCCGTATTGAAAAGCGCGCTGGCAATTCAGATCCTCGCTCTGGCCGCCGTGATATGGGCTCAGCAAGGGCCCACGATTTCGAGCCGAGTCAATATTGTCACGCTTTTCGCGACAGTTCATGATGCAGATGGGAAAGTGGTGAAGAATCTAACGCGAGACGATTTTGTATTGCTGGAAGACGGCGTGCCGCGGAAGATCGATTATTTTGCGCAAGAGTCGGACCTTCCTCTCACCCTAGGCCTTCTGGTTGACACCAGCCGGAGCCAGACGGGAGTTCTGGAGCAGGAGCGGCGCGCGAGCTATACATTTTTGGATCAAGTCCTACGCCAGAGCGATCAGGCATTTGTCGTCCACTTTGATATCCAGATCGCAACATTGCAAGGCCCCACATCATCCCGCAACGATCTCGAAGTGGCACTGGGGCGGCTGAGCATTCCCGACCGTAACTCGACCCTTATTTACAGCGCGATCAAAGACACTTCGGAAGATTTGATGAGCCGGCTGAAGGGACGAAAGGCGTTCATCCTGCTTTCAGATGGGGTGCCGTTCAAGGAGCCTACATCCATCACAACGGCAATCGAATTCGCGCAGCGAGCGGATACTATCATCTACGCGATTCGCTTTTCCGATCCCGTCCCATTTTCCCGTCCCGTCTTAGGCGCGATTCTCGCCATGGCGAGCGAGCGCGGCAAGCAAGGGTTGCACCGTATGGCCAGTGAAACCGGCGGAACTTACTTCGAGGTCACAAACAGCCAGTCCATTGAGGACATCTACTCGCAGATTGAGGAAGCGCTTCGCAACCACTACAGCATCGGATACACGCCGGGGCGTTCGGAACCGGATGGAAAATATCACAAGATTAAGTTGACTACGAAAGATCGCCATCTGATCGTCAACACCAGGGCGGGATATTATGCCAAGTGATGTTTTAGTTTAGATTCATCTTCGCTCGTTCCCAAGCTTTCCCCCGCCATCTCCGGCTCCGGAAATCTCTCCTTTTACCTTCCCCGTCCTATTTTCGCGGTTCACAGTCACGTTTCTGGATTACTTCTGGCGTTCTTTGCGGAGCTGTTCGAAGATTTTGTTGGCCCAGGCGGGGGCCTCGGGGCCCTGCTCGAAGTTGACTGTTTTTCCCAGAGCTAATCTCCAGCGAAGCAGCCACGAAATTCCCGTGTTGCCAACATAATGGTCAGGCGTGGCATAAGCGGGGTCGGCCATCACCTGATCCAGCGACACGAATTTGTAGCCGCGGTGCTCCAGTTTGGTCAGCAAAGCATCCAAACATTCCACATTCAGTTGGTTATCGTGAATCAGAAGAACTTGCGGGACTTCGCGGCTGAAAAGATCGCGCGACAGGCCCTCGGAATAATCGAACGTAGTGTCCACGTATTCGAGATATTCCTTCTTGGCACGCGCGGCCATTTTCTTGTCTTTTTTTTCGACGGCGTACCCCAGCACATCGTTGAAAACGTAATCAGCATCTTCCACCGTGACCGGCGCGATGGTGTAGCCTCTCTCTTTCAGGAAAGCCTCAAACGCTGTCTTGGCCTCGGCCGTCGGCCCAGTGTTCAGGTAGGGATGCCGGAAATATTTGTCCGTTTGTCCAATCCCTTTTAGCAGAGCGGTCGTGACCACTTGGCCTTCGATGGTCTCGTCCTCGTATTTCGCCAACGGCGTGATCTGAAAATCCGCATGAGAGAAGGTGTGATTGCCCAAGGCAAGGCCTGCATCCAGCCACATCTCCAGTAACTCGGCGCGAGCGTCGCGTTCGTTCTGCACCTGGAGCTTTCGTTCGTTTACGAAGCCGATGGCCCAGGCGTGATGCGATTTCAGTATCGCAGGAATGGCGCGATTGATTTTCTGCAGTTCTTTTAAGTCGCCCATGGCAAAGTCATTCCCAACGATCGCGCCCGGTAAATCGTCAACGGTGATGGCGACGGTGCGCTGAGGTGGCGCTGCGCTTTGGGCACCATTGCTTCTGTTCAGAAGTCCGGCGAACGCCGCAAGAATCAGAACGAAAATCAGAAGCAGCTTTCTCTCACGCATCGATTCTTCCCTGTAGCTTCGGAATTTGACCAAGCCTGGCAGGCTGACTGGAAGTTGATCCAGTCTGTCGTAAGGTTATTTTAAAATCGTTGAGAGGATGCTTCACGCGATGGCCTGTGGGATTGCTTTCTTCCATCTTCCTTGCGCTTTCAGGATAAGCTCGACCACTTCTCGCGCGGCGCCCCTCCCCCCCGGCACGGTTGTAATGTAATGTGCGGCGCGTTTCACTTCGACTGCTGCGTCGCCCACCGCAACGGCTAGTCCGGCACGGGCGAGAATGGGGAGATCCGGAAGGTCGTCGCCGATGTAGGCTACTTCTTCATCCGTCACGCCGGCGCGTATCAGGATGGCTTTGTAGGATTCCAGTTTCTTGGGCTGTCCCTGAATTACGAATTCCATTCCCATTTCTCGCGCGCGACGCGTGGTCGCGGGAGAGTCGCGTCCGGTGATCACTCCCGTGCGGATGCCCATGATGCTGGCCAGCTTCACTCCCGCGCCGTCATGCGGATCGAACACTTTCATCTCTGCGACGCTGCCGTCTGGGAATCCTTGCAAGCAAACTACGCCCGGCGTCAAAGTGCCGTCCACATCCATCAGCAGAACACGGATTCGTTTTGCGCGACGTAAAACTTTTGCCGGGAATTTAATTTCGCGAATCATCATTCGGTCCTCGTTTCACAAACAGCTAAAAAAACAAACCGTTCTTCGCGGTGCTCCTCAGGGCGACGATGCGCATCGTCAAAACAATTGCAAGGTCCACAAATCGTGGATGTGCACTACTCCCTGCAAGCGGTTGGCGGAATCCACCACGAGCACCGAAGTGATTTTCTTTTCTTCCATCAGGCGCAGAGCGCTCGCAGCAAGCTCGGTGCGCGGAATGGTCACGGGGTTTTTCGTCATGCAATCGGCGGCGGTCAGACCCAACACATTTTCTTTTTTCTTCAACATGACGCGACGCAAGTCTCCATCTGTAATCACTCCAAGCACGCGTCCATCCGCTTCGACGACAGCGGCCAGGCCGAGGCCTTTGCGGCTCATCTCATAGATCACATCGGGCATCTTCGCTGTCGGCAGTACCCGCGGCACATCTTCGCCGGAGTGCATCAGGGCTTCGACGCGGCGCAATTTTTTTCCGAGACGGCCGCCGGGATGCAACGCGGCAAAATCCTCTTCCTTGAATCCGCGTCGCTCGAGCAACGATATGGCGAGCGCATCGCCCATGGCGAGCGCGGCAGCAGTGGAGGCAGTAGGCGCAAGATTCAACGAGCAGGCTTCTTCTTTCACCGCGATGTCCAGAACAATGTCGCTTGCGCCGGCAAGAGTGGAGCGCGGATTAGCGGTGAGCGTGATGATATGCACTCCCAATCGCTTTACCGCTTCCATCAACTCGACCAGCTCTTCTGTTTCTCCACTGGACGAAATCGCCAGCAAGACATCGGCGGCAGTCAGCATGCCCAAATCGCCGTGAAGCGCTTCAGCGGCGTGGAGAAAAAGTGATGGAGTGCCAATGCTTGCGAAGGTGGCGGCGGTTTTTCGTCCAATCAGGCCGGACTTGCCCATGCCGGTGACCACCACGCGGCCCTTGCACGCATATAAAAGTTCAACGGCCTTTTCGAAGCGTTCGTCGAGACGATCGATCAACCCGGCAATGGCTTCGGATTCAATTCGCAACACGCGCTTGGCGGTGACCAGACTCATTTCGTATCCCATGCGCGAACGAGTGTCGAAATTTTCAAGATTTTTTCCAGCAGCGGACGGAACTGTGCGAGAGGCAGCGCGTTGGAGCCATCGGAGAGCGCCTGAGCGGGATTGTCGTGCACTTCTAGAAAAATCCCGTCGGCGCCAGCAGCGGTTCCTGCGCGTGCGAGCGGCTCGATGAATTCGGGCTGGCCACCGCTAGATTTGCCTTCCCCACCGGGCAATTGCACGGAGTGCGTCACGTCGAAAACGACTGGGTAGCCTAGTTTCTTCATGATAGGAAAAGAGCGCATATCGACAACAAGATTTTGGTAGCCGAAGGAGCTGCCGCGTTCGGTGAGAATAATTTTCTCATTTCCGGTGCTGGCGATTTTTTCGGCGGCGTTGCCAATTTCCCAAGGTGAGAGAAACTGGCCCTTCTTCACGTTGACGACGCGGCCGGTGCGGCCTGCGGCAATCAGCAAATCCGTTTGGCGGCAGAGGAACGCTGGAATCTGGAGGATGTCGCAAACTTCGGAAGCAGGACCCACTTCCGAGAGGTCGTGCACATCGGTAAGAATCGGCAGGCCAGTCTCTTTCTTTATTTTTTTCAGGATGCGAAGACCCTCCTGCAAGCCGGGTCCGCGGAACGAAGAGAGCGAGGTGCGATTCGCTTTGTCGTAAGACGCTTTGAAAATGTAGGGAATGCCCAGTTCGGAAGTGATGGCTCCCAGGCGTTCCGCCATGCTGGCGGCGTGGGCTTCGCTCTCGATCACGCAAGGGCCTGCGATCAAAAAGAGGGACGTTTTGGCGCCGAAGCGAATTTTTCCGATTTCGAAGCTGCGCGGCGTCGGCATGGAATCGGCTAGAAATTGTCTCTCGCGGTGCTTTCGAATTGTGAATGAAGAGGCAAAACGCTTGGCGCGCTGTATGCGGTTGTGGCCCCTGGTAGAAATCTCGCTCTTGTTTGTTTTGAGTAACTTACCTCGCATTCTATATTTTGTGCAGTCCCGGGTAGAAATCCTGTGATACGGCTGAAAGTTGGGGGCACAAAGCTAGCTGGAAGCTCTAGGTTTGAGGCGGTATTTAGCGACGGGGGGTCCAAAAGAACGGAGCGCACAACGGCTGGCTTTGGCTTTCCGAATTTAATCACGCCGAACGCTAGCACGTGATTCGCTGAAATTCAAGGAGTCGTGTGTGTGCGGTACCGGTACCGACTTGAATTTTATTCGATCTGATCTGAGAAAAATTATCTTGCGTGGCATAAGGTTGTTGACTATACGGTACACCGGCTCATAGACTTTCCTGCCCGGCCTTTCGCCTCAAAATCTTGGAGGAAGCGATGATTGAAACAAAGGTACTCGTGCGTCTGTTTGCAATTCTAGCATTGGCATTTTTTGGCGGCGTGTTTAGCCAACCTGCGCAAGCTGGGACGATTGCAGTGGGAAGCTGCAAGAAAGGAGTTACGTTCTATCCCACCATCCAAAAGGCGGTGAATGCAGCTCCTGCTGGCTCAGTCATTGACATTTGTCCTGGCACTTATCAAGAGCAGGTCTCCATTACCAAGAATTTGACGCTCATCGGTATTTCATCGGGAACCGCGGATGCGCCAACTGTGGCGCCACCTTCGGGAGGTTTGGTGGCCAATGCGACCGATCCCTCAGGCGGTGGCCCGGTGGCGGCGCAGATCGTTGTGAGCTCGCCGGCGACTAGCGTGACCATCCAACGGCTTACTGTGGATGGAAAGGGCAATAAGCTGACCGGTTGCGATGGATCCGGCAGTAGCGTACCTCTAATGGTGGGCATTTACTTCCAGAAGGTTTCCGGAACCATCACACAAAATGCCGTCAGAAACCAATTGCAAGACACGGCGGACCAAAGTTGTCCGAACGGGTTAGGAATTTACGTTGAGAGCGGCGGTGGCGCAACGACAACCGTGAACGTATCGAACAATACGGTCCGCAGTTATCAGCAAAATGGCATCACTGCCAACGGCTTCGGCGATGGAAGCGCGGGACCAAGCGTCACGATCGAAAACAATACAGTGGACGGCGCAGCGTCCACCGGCACCGCGGCGAAGAATGGAATTCAGGTGGGTTTCGGAGCGACCGGAAAAGTAACAGGTAATACGGCCATCGACAACATATGGTCCGGCGATTCAAGCAGCGATAACGGGGACGCAGGAGTGGGAGTGCTGGTGATAGCGTCCACCGGCATTACTGTGTCTAACAATACGATTGGAAATACGCAGTTCGGAATCGTGACGGAAAGCGCTGGCACCGGTTTTCTGGCCGACGACGCGACCATCACTGGAAATAAAATCATTGGAACGCAAATTTTCGACGGAATCGATCTGTGTAGTAATGGAAACACCGCAACTGGTAATGAACTGAACAGCAGCACCGAGGCTGCTATTCACCTGGATGATAGCTGCGGGTCCACAGGCAACAAGAACACAATAAATAGCAACACCATCAACGAAGCTTGTGCCGGAGTTCTGACCGGTTCTGGGACTAGCGGCAACGTGGATACTCCGAATACAATGTTCAATGTTATCAACACGGTTCTGGCAGGCGACAGTTGTACTACGCTGCAAAACGAAGGCACGAGCGCTCAGGCCGCTTCCAGCGGCGTGAAGCGCGGCGTGGCTCGCATTGCACCTTACCCCCCAAAGCGGTAAAGCTTCTGACAGTTCAGCACTTGGAGCATTCCGGGGCGTAGCGCTTGCTTGCTATTTCCCCGGAATGAACCTAACTCGCTAGTACTCTCAGTCCCATGACCACGAAGTGCTTATGTTAATAAGTTTAAAATTTCAGCTATTAACAGTTGACCTTTGAATATACATCAGCTATAACACCGGCTCCCCCATTCTGTACAAAACTTAAAAATTCGGAGGATTTATGAAAATTAGGAAGAAACTGCTGCGCACAACTATGATTGTCGCAGCAGGATTAGTTGCATGTTTTGCCACACCCCGCGCTCAAGCAAATACGCTTTACGTCGGTAGCTGCCACGCCGGCAGTTACGCGACAATCACGTTAGCGCTTGCGGCAGCTACGCCGGGAACAGTTATTGACGTATGCCCTGGAACCTATGCCGAGCAGCTCACGATCGCCGGACCTGGTCTCGACAACATAACCCTCCAAGGCATCCCGTATACGCATTCCGGCGTGACGACATATGCAGCAGTGATCGTCCCGCCAGCGGGTGGCTTACAACCAATGGGCACAATCTTCGATACGGATAACGGTCCGGGGAGTGCGCTTCCTCAGATCCTGATATTAAATGCCACGGGAGTCACCATCTCGCACATCACGGTGGATGCCCAGAGCAACCAAAGTTGCGGCAGCGGTTTGCTAATTGGAATCTATTACCAAGATTCGAGCGGGACGGTTACCGATAGCGTTGCGCGTAATCAGAACGAAGGCGGTGGAAATGGCGACCAGTGCGGCTGGGGGATCGCTATAGAAAGTGATGGTACCGGGCCGTCCGCCACACCAACCCTTACCGTTTCTAACAGTTCCGTACACAACTTTCAGAAAAACGGAATCGTTGCTCGTGGAAACAATTCGACAGCGCCAAACCTGATAGCGACAGGCAACACCGTAATTGGTGTTGGTCCGGTTCCGGGCAACGCAGCTCAAAACGGAATTGAAGTAGCGTTCGGTGCAACGGGAACCGTCAAGGCCAATTATGTGGCCGATGTGCTCTACGCCACCAATAGTTCCGCAGGCACCGGGATCCTCTTTTATGCTTCATCCGGGTCGCCTGTTGCCGAAACCAATACGGTAGACAGTGCAAATATCGGAATCGGGATTAACTATGACTCGGGTTTTGGAGGAGGCGGGAGCGGCGCAACCATAAGCACGAACCACATCGGCGGAAGCCTGATGCTTGAGGGAATCGATCTTTGCGGCAATAACGAGATCGCCGAAGGCAACGTAATCTACAACAGCACCAACGCCGGAGTGTTCCTAGACAATTCGTGCGGTGGTACTAGCGGAAGCAATGAGACGGTAAAGAGCAATGTGATTAATGAAGCCTGCGCTGGACTATTGCTAGGCACGGGCGGCAGCAATACAACAGCTCCAAATACGTATCTCAACGACACGTTCGAGACGGTGTCAGGTGACACATGCACACCACCGGCGATGGCGTTAAAAGCGAACCTAACTGGAAACTCGACGGGACAACACGCGAAGTCTCGGCCTTAGCGGTCGTTCTATCATGAAGCCGTTCTAAGTCTAAAACGTGCTGGGGTGCGGGCGGCAACCAACCCGCACCTCGGTGCGCATCATCTAGAGTTTCTCCTCAAATTCTGTGCGTGCCTCGTTCACGTGACTCCTGAAAAACGCAAATTTTTGACGGAATCGTAATCTCGAAGTACTCCCCGTGCTATTACCAGGTAACTAGAAAATTCACAGATTATTAATGTAAACAAGAACACACCTACGGTAGAACCTTGGGTCCCTCAAAGCACCGCAAACTAAAACTGGAGGAAGTTATGAACATAAAGAAGGCACTGTTGCGCACAACTATGATTGTCGCAACAGGGATGGTCGCATTTGTAGGCACGGCAATGGCCCAAGCTAATACCGTTCAGGTGGGTGGATGCAGATCGAATCTCGCGAATTACCCGACTATTCAGGCGGCAGTCACCGCAGCCCCAGCAGGAGGGACCGTTGACGTCTGCCCTGGCACCTATCCCGAGCAGGTGGCGATTGCCCAGCAATTGACCATCATCGGCATTACTTCGGGCACGAACGACGCGGCAGTGATAGTTCCCCCGACAAGCGGGATGGTCCAATCCGGAACAGATATTAATGGGAACCCGGTGTACGCACAGATATTTGTTTCGAACGTACCGGCTGGAGTCACACTCTCGCATTTGATAGTCGATGGCACCGGCAACAACGTGGCCGGTTGCGGCAATCTCTTAGAAGGCATCTATTACCAGGACGCCTCCGGAGTGATTACCGATGACGTCGTACGGAATCAATATCAGACTGATTTCACCGACTTCGGCGGGTGCCAGAATGGCTTGGCTATCAACGTGGAGAGTAACAACAGCTCGCCAGCGATCACCATTTCCAACAACTATGTGAGCAGCTACCAGAAGAATGGGATTACCGCTAGCGGTCCATCTACTGCATCCTTCGGACCGTCCGTTACGATCCAGGGAAATTATGTTGTGGGTTTGGCGGCGACGGCGATGAACTGGATACCAAACGCTCCGGCTGGGGAAAACGGTATACAGGTGGGATTTGGAGCCTCCGGTAAAATTGCGTCGAACAACGTGATCGATGATATATGGGAATCAGACACCAGCAGCGATACTGGAGACGCTGCGTCGGGAATTCTCGTGTACGCCTCTACCGGCATCACAGTGTCGGGCAACATCGTGGGCAGCACCCAGTTTGGCATCGCCATTGTGACGGGATCCACCCTGGCAGATGGCGCAGTAGTAACCGGCAACAAAGTATTCGGAACACAGCTGTTCGATGCGATCGATCTTTGCAGCAACGGCGATGAGGCCCAAGGTAACTTTCTATACGGCAACGCTGAATCCGGAGTCCATGCAGACAGTACATGCGGCAGCACCGGCACCGGCGCGACCATCAAGGGCAACGTAATAAGCGGTTCTTGTGCCGGCGTGCTAAATGGCGGAGGTGGCGCAGTGGGTTCGAACACTTACCTGAATGACACTCACACCGTTCTGTCAGGTAATTCGTGCCCAGTGAGTGCGGGCGGCACGGCAATCAAACAAGCGGCGTCGGCGCAGAAGTCTCAATCACGCCCACGTCCTTCACCCTTCATTCCGGGTGGCAAGAAGTAACTAAATAGAGTAGGGTTTAACGCGCGCCGAGTTGAGGAGAATACTTCTCATCTCGGCGCGTTCAGTTCTAAATCCATCCTGGCTTACCTATCCTTAATGGTCGAAAGCGGGCCTCTGCGAACGCATCTTCGAGCGCGCTAGACTTCCCGACGAGCGTTCTTAGCGTCTTGACACGTGGCGGTTAAGAGCGAAAATGGCGGCATGGCACACGAACTGACTACTTCCTACGTTAAGGACTCCACTGGAGTTTTTCGCTACTACAAGAAGCTCGCGGAGCGCGCGATGGCGCAGTGTCCGGACGACGCGCTTTTTACCGCGCTGGATGCGGAATCGAACTCGATCGGCATCATCGTGAAGCATATGGCTGGCAACATGCGTTCGCGATGGAAGGATTTTCTCACTACCGACGGCGAGAAACCTGACCGGGATCGCGACTCGGAGTTTGAAGCGCCGCCAAAGACACGCGCCGAGATGATTGCAATGTGGGAAGGCGGCTGGAAATACGTTTTCGATGCGCTGGAGCCGCTTACGGACGCGGAATTGACCCGCACAGTCACCGTTCGCTCGAAGCCGCATTCGGTGATGCAGGCGATTACGCGCCAGGTGACGCACTACGCGTATCACGTAGGCCAAATTTCGTTCCTGGCGAAACATTTTGTAACGAAGTCCGGAAGAAAATGGGAATCGCTCACCATCCCGCGAGGCCAATCAAAACAGGCCTCTGCAAACATTGCGTCAGGGCAGAGACCAGATCATTGGATGGGCGAGAAATGATTCGACTCCAAGCTGGGGATTAGGCTATCCGCTCACGAAAACGACGCAAGACCAGATCCCTCTCTGCGCCTCTCGCCCTTCCCTTCGCGGAGGAAAGACAAAGTCACGCGACTCTACGACTCGGGCTGACAACATTCAGGAGAACGCGTTAATCGGCGGGGTTGATAGCGCGAGATTCGGCGGGAGTTTTGCCGAGGCGCTGGTGGCGGTTTTCGACGCTGGCACGAATGAATGCCGCGAACAATGGATGCGGCGCCAGGGGCTTGGATTTAAATTCAGGGTGGAACTGGCAACCGACGAACCAGGGATGGTCGGGAGCCTCGACGATTTCCACGTACACGCCGTCGGGCGTGCGTCCGGTGATGCGGAATCCGGCGCGAGTCAAGGTGTCTTCGTATTCGCAATTGAATTCGTAGCGATGGCGATGGCGCTCTGAAATTTCCAACTGGCCATACGCTTTGTGCGCGAACGAGCCGGGCTGCAATTTGCATTTCCAGGAGCCCAGGCGCATGGTGCCGCCCATTTCGTCCACGCCGAGAAGCTCGCGCAATTTATATATCACGCGATTGGGAGTGCTGGGGTCGAACTCCGTGCTGTCAGCATGCTCGATATGCGAAACGGTGCGCGCGTATTCAATAGTGGCGCATTGCATCCCCAGGCAAATTCCAAAGAATGGAATCTTTTTCTCGCGCGCGTAGGTGATGGCGTGAACCATTCCGGCGATCCCGCGCTTGCCGAAACCGCCGGGAACCAGAATGCCGTCCACGTGGCGCAGCATGCGCTCGGCAGTGGCGGGCGAGTCGATATCTTCAGCTTCAATCCACTCGACGACGACGCGATGCTTGTTGGCCAAGCCGCCGTGTCCTAAAGCTTCGCGCAAACTTTTGTAGGCGTCTTCGAGTTGAACGTACTTCCCTACCACGCCGATGCGCACTTCGCCTTGCGGATGCTCCAAATTTTCGAGCATGGCCAGCCAGCGGCTCAGGTCTCGAGGCGGAGCGTTCAGGTGCAGCAAGCGCAAAATTTGTTCGTCGAGGCCTTCGGCAGCCAGCGACATGGGAACTTCGTAGATATTGTTCACGTCGGGTGCGGAGATCACGCAAGATTCCGCCATATTGCAGAAAAGCGCGATTTTCGATTTCAGGTCGCTGCCGAGTTGGCGATCGCTGCGGCAAATCAAAATGTCAGGCTGGATCCCGATGCTTAGAAGTTCTTTCACGCTGTGCTGGGTGGGCTTGGTCTTCAGTTCGCCCGCGGTGGGAATAAACGGCACGAGTGTGAGATGAACGAAGATTACGTTTTCGGGGCCGAGTTCCAAACGCATCTGGCGGATAGCTTCCAGAAACGGCAAAGATTCTATGTCGCCAACGGTGCCGCCAATTTCAACGATCACAACGCCTGGCGCATCCGGGCCGCTTGAAACTTTGCGGAAGGCAGCTTTAATTTCGTCGGTGACGTGCGGAATCACCTGGACCGTTTTCCCGAGATAATCGCCGCGACGTTCTTTCGTGATAATCGATTCGTAGATTCGGCCGGTGGTCCAATTGTGATCGCGCGTTAAGTGCGCGTTGGTGAAACGTTCGTAGTGGCCGAGATCGAGATCGGTTTCAGCGCCATCGTCGGTGACAAACACTTCGCCGTGCTGATAGGGCGACATTGTTCCGGGATCAACATTCAGGTAGGGATCGCACTTCTGGAGGGTTACTTTCAGGCCGCGGCTTTCGAGCAGGCATCCAATCGAAGCAGCCGCTACACCCTTTCCGAGTGAAGAAACCACACCCCCTGTGACGAAAACGTATTTCGGGGCGGAACGCAAAGTACTCGACTTCCTCCGGAAAGAATCTGCGTACTCAGCATTATGGTCACAATGTTGGCGGCTGTCAAATCACGATTTTGATTTTTTTCGGAAAAAATTCGTTGCGCGATCGTACGGTGAAGCACAAAGATTGGTTTGGCTGGACTGAAACTTTAATTTGCGGCGCGTTCGCGCAATAATTTTTCTACGCGCTCGATGTCTTTGGGCACGTCCACGCTTACGGCGTCGTACTCCGTTTCAACCACGCTGATGTGAAAGCCATTTTCGAGCCAGCGGAGTTGTTCAAGCTGCTCGACGCGCTCCAATTCGCCGGGCGGAAGAGTGGGAAATTCCAGCAGAGCGTCGCGGCGATAGCCATACACACCAATGTGCTTCCAATGGCGCGCGTCTACTTTGGCTCCGGTGTCGCGAACCCAGGGGATTGGCGCGCGCGAAAAATAAAGGGCATTGCTGTCGAAATCGCGCACTACTTTCACCACGTTGGGATCCATGATGTCGTTTGGAACGGTGATCGGAGAGCAAGGCGTGGCGATTTGCACGGATTCGTCATCCAGCATGGCTTGGGCTACAGCCTCCACCGTGTCGGGATCGATCAGCGGCTCATCGCCCTGCACGTTGATGTAGATTTGCGCGGGAACCTGTATGGCCACTTCCGCCACGCGATCGGTACCGGTGCGATGATCGGCGCGTGTCAGAATAGCTTCACCGCCGAAGGACGTAACGGCATGTTTGATGCGCTCGTCGTCGGTGGCGACGATGATTCGGGACACGCTCTCGGCGTCACGCAGCCGTTCAACCACGTGCTGAATCATAGACTTGCCCGCAATCTGAGCGAGGGGCTTGCCTGGAAAACGCACCGAGGCGTACCGCGCGGGAATCACGACCAAAACAGTTTTTTCTTCCGCTGCGCTCATAGCTTTCGCCAACTTTCGCCCGCCACAGCATAGTAGCATGGAGCCGTCGTCCTATTACGAATGCCCCATTACGACCATGACTCATCTGAGATTTTTCGCCAAGTGGCGCTTGCTTTCAAATAGTCGAGTGCTACAATCGGCAAAAGGAACCTGCGGCGCTGCGCGGGTTTCTCGGGAATGCCCGGGGGTATGGTTTGCTAGTCCTCGTACGGCGCCGGTTTCAGGCCCATTGGTTAACAGCCATTTCTTGCGCGGTTGCATTATTCTCGCCTCTAGTTTCTCCCGTTTGGCCCCAGGAAGAACCTCCCGGTCCAGTTAAGTCCGAAAATTCGCAACGCGTTCAGAAAGGCAAACCGCTAAAAGCAGAAACGGAGATGGCGCTTATCAACGTTTCTGTGACGGATCCGTATGGCCGGCTAGTGACTGGGCTGGAGCAAAGCAATTTCCGCGTTTTTGAAGACGGCGTGGAACAAGAAATCGTGCGATTCTCGGGCGAAGACGTGCCCATATCGATTGGCGTGATTTTCGATATGAGCGGCAGCATGAGCGACAAAATCGACAAGTCGCGGCTCGCCGCCGTGCAATTTTTCCGCACCGCCAATCCGCAAGATGAATTCCTGCTGATCAATTTTAACGATCGAGCGCAACTAGCGAGTCCATTTACTGCCAGCGTGGAAGATTTGCAAACCCGTTTGATGTTTACGGCGGCGCATGGGCAGACTGCGTTGCTCGACGGAATTTATCTGGGCCTCAGTGAGATGAAAGGGGCACACAACACAAAGAAAGCGTTGCTCATCATATCCGACGGAGGCGATAATCACAGCCGTTACACTGAAACCGATATTCGGAAGTATGCTCGGGAAGCGGATGTACAGATTTACGCCATCGGATTGTACGAAGCGAACGGCGGTCCGACGACAGAAGAACGGGCCGGGCCTTCCCTGCTGGCCGAACTGACAGAGATGACCGGCGGCCGCACCTTTGGCGTAACCAGCCTGGGCGACATGCCGGACATCGCATCAAAAATCAGCATGGAGTTGCGCAACCAATATGTTGTTGGATATAGACCCAGCAATCACACTCACGACGGAAAGTGGCGCAAAGTCAAAGTCAAGCTGCGTCCTCCCAAGGGACTGCCGCCGCTTACGGTCTATTCAAGAACGGGATACTACGCGCCCGGACATTAATTTCGCGAAAATTTTGCCGCTTCTGCTGGCTCTGCTGCTGGCTGTTCCCTGCCTGCGCGCGCAGAATAATAATCCGCTACCGCCAAGTCCGCCACCGCCGGCTACGCCCGGGGCGCAAAATCAGAGTCATGCCATCAAGAACGTCGTGGACTTGGTCGTTTTGCACACCACGGTGGTGGACGAAAAAGGCAATTTCGTTCCGGACTTGACCAGAGACAATTTCCGCGTTTTCGAAGACAAAATCGAGCAGAAGATTTCTGTTTTTTCCAAGGAAGATGTGCCGGTCACCATGGGCCTGGTAATTGATAACAGCGGCAGCATGAAAGAAAAACGGCCGCAGGTGAACGAGGCGGCGCTTTCGTTTGTGCGCACCAGCAATAAGCAGGACGAAGTTTTTGTGGTGAATTTCAACGACGAATATTACTTAGATCTGGACGAAGACTTCACCAGTAATCCCGAAGAGCTTCACGAAGCTCTGGAAAAAATCGATACGCGTGGAAGCACGGCGTTGTATGACGCGATCATTGGCTCCCTGGACCATTTGAAGAAAGGACACAAGGACAAGCGCGTCCTGCTGGTGATTACCGACGGAGATGACGACGCCAGCCGAAAGGATTTTGCGTACACCGTGAAGGCAGCGGTGGAATCGAATGCATTGATTTACGCCGTGGGCGTGTTCAGCGACGAAGATCGCAAGAACAACAAGAAAATGGTCCGCAAATCAAAAAAGGATCTGACTACCCTTGCCGAAGCTACCGGCGGTCTGGCGTTTTTCCCCGACAACCTTGGTGATGTGGATTCGGCATGCACGGCAATCGCTCGAGACGTTCGCAATCAGTACACCATCGGCTACTACCCGACGAATACAGCCAAGGACGGCACGTTCCGCGCCGTGAAACTTGAGCTGATTCCGCCGAAAGGGCGCGGGAAACTTTCCGTGCGCACGCGTACCGGCTATTACGCAAGCAAATCCGCGCCGAGTAATTAGTCTCCTCGCCTGAGCTTCATGCCGACGCAACCTGCCGCGCCTCCAACAAAACGCTTTCATTCGCTCATGAAATAATCGAGATTTCTTGAGACTAGCCGCGGAGTGAGTTGAGGAAGCTTGTTCCGTGCGGAATCTTCGTTCCGAAATTCTCAGCGATGGTCTGCCCCATGTCGGCGAGCGTTGCGCGCGTTCCAAGATTTACGCCAGACCGTATACTTGGACTGTATGCCAGTATCGGAACATATTCGCGCGAGTGATCTGTCGTCGGGTTCACCGGGTCCGGATCGCATCCGTGGTCAGCGGTAATCAGCAATAAGTCCGAAGGCCGTAACGCTGCGAGAAAAGGCCCGAGCAGCGCGTCGAATTCCTCCAGCGAGCGCGCGAAGCCTTCCACATCTTTGCGATGGCCGTAGAGCATGTCGAAATCCACAAGGTTTGCAAAAATTAATCCCTTGGGGCGCTGTGCGAGCGCGTCGCTGAGTTTGGCCAAGCCATCTGCATTATTTTTGGTGGTGACGTAGTCGTCCACGCCGCGGCCATTGTAAATATCATGAATTTTGCCGACGCCAAAAACGGGAATCTTGGCTTCCGCTAGCACATCGAGCAGCATGGGCCTGGGCGGCTCTACGGCATAGTCGTGGCGCCGCTCAGTGCGTCGGAAATCTCCGGCTGTGCCCGTGAATGGACGGGCAATCACGCGTCCAACCCGGTTGGGTCCGTCGAGCAATTTGCGGGCGATCTCGCACATGCCGTAAAGCTCGGCGATCGGGATCACATCTTCGTGCGCCGCAATTTGGAAAACGCTGTCGCCGGAGGTGTACACGATGGGAAAGCCTGTGCGGACGTGCTCTTCGCCCAACTCTTTGATGATTTCAGTACCGGAGGCGGGCTTATTTCCCAGCGTGCGACGTTCGATCTGGCGCTCGAATTCTTCGATCAGCGATTTCGGAAAACCGTACGGATATACCGGGAAGGCTTGGTCCAACCATATGCCGGCCATTTCCCAGTGGCCAGTCGTGGTGTCCTTGCCGGGAGAAACGGTCGCGCCTTTTCCGTAGCTGCCCGCAAGACTTGAGAGAGGCGCAAAATTTGCGAGCGGTTTTATGTTCGCTAGACCCAAACGAACCAAGTTTGGAAGATTTAATCGGCGCGAGCGCGCGATATGGCCCAGAGTATCGCGTCCTACATCGCCGTAAGAAGCGGCGTCAGGAAGTTCGCCGATGCCAACGCTATCGAGGACGATCCATATCACTCTGTCAAAGTGCGCTTCGCTTTTCTGCACAGCGTCACTTTATCAAGTTCGGCCGCAATTTCTGCCTGAAACTTCAGCCGTCGGCGAAATTACTTGATCGGCGGAAGCCAGATGTCCTGGTCCACGTAAGCGACTAATGGTGTGCCTGTAGGTATGTCGACATTCTTTCCATGCTTGATCAAGCCGATAGGGCCGAAGAGGACGGTAAGAACTATTGTTGCTCCCTCTTTATTTTCTCCTTCGCGGCCTTTTGTCCCTCGAAGCCGGACACGATTATCTCCGGTGACCAAATATTGCATTTGTACGTTCAATTCGCCGCCCTTTCCCATCATTCCTGCTTTCTTCACATGCGATACCGTGGCGAGAGCGTGGGAATCTTTTTGAACGACGACCGTGCCCCCAACCTTCAAGTCGCCATCGAGAATAAATTCGACGCTCTGGCCTTCTTCCGCAGTTTTGGAACTCACATCAGCGGCGAATTTCAAAGGAACTTCGTCACCCTCTCTTAGCAGACATCCTTCGCGCGGGCTGCACGGACGTTTTGAGATATCCGCGACTACACCGCTTGGCCCAGCTTCCGCTCCGTGGACTGCCTCTGCTGGACCGGAGCCCTCATTGCCTCGCGGGGAAAACATCGCCTCCATCACTTGTTGACTAACACCCGCATTCTTGAGATCCACAAGCGCTTGCGCTGAAACGTCGAAATTATTGTCGCCAGCTTGGATTGCTTTCACGATTAAAGGCGCCTCGAATCCCTGCTTGGTCATGCTGACGATGTCGTCGTTGGTGAGCGGCTTGCGTGTTTGCGCGAAAATCGCGCAGGGCATTAAGACCAGCAGAAAAGTACAAATTAACCACACTTTGAGTCTCATATAGTCTTTTCCTCCAATTTAATCTTGAGCCTCAATAGGGGGTCACATACAAGAGTTCGTCCGCCTTCTTGTACTGACTATGTTGACGCGCTGCGAGACGGCTCGGTTTCGACCAGGTCGGTCTATATGTTACTGACGTTTTTAGGTAAATTACGGCGAGTTATTAAGACGATGCGATGAACGCCACTGCGGGCCTCTTCCCGAGTTTCTCGGTAGCGGATTAATCTCACAAAGCCTGCTGGCTGGACCCTTACGGAGCGCATTTGCTCGACTTGACTCAGCGGCGTATAATTTTTGGTTTACGCACATGGCGACGAAACCCACTGAGAACCTCCCTGTTGATCCGGCCCCGCGTCCGAGTGTGCCGGGCGACGCTGAGGAGATCCGCGTTCGCGGCGCACGCGTTCACAACCTGAAGAACATTGACTTCGTCATCCCGCACAACGCGATCACGGTTGTAACGGGGGTCTCGGGGTCCGGCAAGTCCAGCCTGGCGTTTGACACGCTTTATGCCGAAGGCCAGCGGCGTTACAT
>Ga0207015_1035_pt1 | contig 50798 bp, 50 predicted proteins | sample Alteio_BWMinCont_53_FD_153486 | JGI IMG/M metagenome (GOLD analysis project Ga0207015, IMG submission 153486) | Enriched cells from forest soil in Barre Woods Harvard Forest LTER site, Petersham, Massachusetts, United States -... | ecosystem: Environmental > Terrestrial > Soil > Temperate forest >...
GGTTGTTTCGTTTTTGTCGGTGGCGGTGGGGAGTTGGCGGGTGTTCTTGGCGCTGCGTCCGGGGATGCCGAAAAGTGGAATCATTGAGGCATTTGGGCGGCCGTTTCTTTTTGCCGTGCTTGTTTTTTTTGTGGTGAGTAGCTGGGTGTATTTCGCGTTGATGGAAAGTTCGCCGTCGCGTTCGACGGTGGGGAAGCGGATTCTGAATCTTTATGTCGCGGATGTGAATGGAAAAAGGATTGGGTTTTGGCAGGCTTCGCGAAGGTTTGCCGCGGGGCGTTTGTTGATCAATGTGCCGTATGTGGGACTGTTTTATTTTTTCTGCGAGTCGCTGCGGATAGGCTTGGCCACGGACAAGCGAGCGCTGCACGATGTTCTTGGAGGGACTGCGGTGTTGCGGCGTGGAGAGGATGTTTATCCTGCGTGCGGGGGAGTCTTAGAGTTTAACGAACGGCGGTAGGTCACTCGAGTTACCCCGTGTAGCATCATCAGTTCAGCTTTCGAAGGAACCTCTGCTGTCATTAATTACGGTACTCCGCTAATTCTGGTACGCGTCGTAAAGATGCGCTTAATATTTGAGGACGGGCGGCGTCGAGGCTGGCAGGGCCACTCGTTCGTCAGAATAGGCTCTCCCCAAAAAGGCGAAATAGACAATTTATCGGAGGATTTATGAAGAAGGCTGCGCTGATTGCGATGCTTCTGTTTGCGACGATGTCCTGGGCGGGAGCTGCGGACGACTATTCTACGACCGCGCATGTAACTGATTCGCGCTGGGTTTTCGGACCTACCTCTTCCGGTTTTGTGCTGTATCCAAGGTTGGATGCGACGATTGACGGGAAGAAATACGAGCTGCAAGCTTACAACTTCTCCGGCAACATCCGGGTAATACCGATATTGGCACTCGGGGACTACAAAGCCAAACTAATTCAAGATGTGCACAAGAACGCGTACGAGTACTCGCAGAGTTATGAGTTTTTGTTTGCGGACGGTAAAACCAGGAAGTTTCTGGTGATCGGGCAGAGCGAGTGACAAAAGTTTCGAGAGGGTGGAACTGCCCGTTTGTACTGACCCACTCGTGCTATCAGCGCAGTTTCAAAAGATTCGAGGATGGGCCGCGAGGCCTACGCATTCCAATTAAATAAAGAACAGACTGTGACGGTGACCTCCAGATACATACCGTTTTGAAGTGGGCACATTAAAGTACCGTTGCTGCTGGCGGCGGTGGCGATGCTGGGTTGTTACGCGCCGGCGCGGAAATCGGCTCGGATTGATCCGCTGAGGGCGCTTGGCGAGGAATAAAGTGCTTTCCTTCGGAAACCTTTTGTTCCACGCGCGCTAGACTCAGGAAGAGGCGGCGGAGGCTGCGGCGGCCTTTCCGAAGTCGTAGAGCATCACTTCTTCTTCGCGAATGACGGGAAAGCCTTTTGCGAAAACCAGGCCGCGCGCGAGAGCCTGGTAGAACGCCAGACTGTTCTCGCTTTCGTGCAAAGCTTCTTGGGATTCCCACAGGGTCATTACGCGGACATCGGGCGGGTTCGACGCTTCAACGCGCAACACCAGCAGGGCTTGAAAACCTTTGCGTTGACGCATCAGCGGAATCGCGGAATTGAGCGCGTCCCTAAATTCTTCCAACTTTTCGGTCGGGATGCTGAACTGCGTGACTCGTGCGTGCATGGTGACCTCCTGCAACGCTGGTCTGGGGAACGGGATGGCGCAAGTCTAACGCCGTTTGGAGCGGAAGGAAAGCTCCCGGGCGTCCGAGCAAACGATTTCGGAGCGCGGGAACCAGCCTCAACAATTAACGACCGATTTGTTACTTCTGCGGATGTAGGATTGCCCATGCCCCAAAGCATTTGTACTTTATGGGGACACGCCGCGACCTTCTGCGTTACCCATTGAAATGATCGCGTATCGCAACAAAATTCTGGGTAGAGGAATGCGATGGAGTCTGAATCCGGCGGACCAGCTTGGCCGTCGATTTGACACTCGATGAAAACGTCTGGAATAACCTCGCTTCCAGAAGCGGCGACCCTCCGAGGGCGCTGAAAGAGATAGCCGGTGTGCTTTCCGCGTTAACGGTGAACGACAAAGATGTGGGGGATGAGTTCGAACGCGCCCCTTGAATTCGGTTACAACTCTTGCGCTGAAGTGGTGAGCGCAAAGACCTGCGACACGGGGCCGGAATCAGTCCTCTGCAGGATTTGCGCGAGCAGCACTCCGCAAACGGCGCATAGAGCCAAGCCAATGGTGATGACGGGTAACGGGCGGAACAATCTCTTACTCCTGTACTCATGATTCTCCTTAAAGGCGGCGGGTCCATCTTCGGCGCTAGGAAGGTAACTGACGGAAGCGGCAGATGCGTTCGGAGCGTACGCCAGCTATACAGTTCGATCCAATACCCCTTTAATTAAGTGTATGGCTAAACTAAAGGCGTTGTTGCTCAAGGTAAATCGTAAGGCGGACCATTACCGCTGCGCTACGTAAACATTGGCAGGATGCTGGGCTATGAATAGCGGAGCCAGCGGAACATTTCTACCAAGGACGGGCGCTTGCCATACATCAGAATGCCTACGCGATAGATTTTTGCGGAAGCCCAGATGGTTCCGACTGTGGTGGCCAAAAGCAGAAACAGTGACAGGGCGATCTGCCACGCCGGCGGCGTCTGCAACGAGATGCGCAGAGCCATCAGGACTGGAGCGAAGAAAGGAATTTCGGAGAGGACCACCGACGCGGTGGAAGTGGGATCATTGAGCACCATGCTGTAGATGACCATGCAGAAAACCAGCGGGGCCATGGCGATCCACTGCAATTGTTGCGCGTCTTGTTCGTTGGAGCAGGCGGCTCCGATAGCGGCGAACATGGAGGAATAGAGAAAATATCCGCCGATAAAAAAGATTGTGGCGTAGAGCACCAGCGAAATTGGAACGTGGACGCCCGACATAGCCGTTCCGCCCATGCCCATGGCAGCTAGTGCGCCGTAAGTGAAAAGAAGCGCAGTGGAAATCATCCATACGGCGAATTGGGTGAACGCGGCTGCGGCCACGCCGAGAATTTTCCCAGTGAGAAGTTCGAAGGGAGGCACGGCGGAGATGAGGACTTCCATTGTGCGCGTAGTTTTTTCCTCCAGGACGGAGCGCATGGTAATGATGCCATACATCAGCAGTGCAGTGTAAAGCAAGACCACCAGAGCGATGGCGATGCCGATGCTTTGTCCTTTTTCCTCGGCTTCGCCAGCGTCGCTGACCTTCATCAGCTTGAGGTCGTTGCCGTGAAGGACGGCCTTGATGTCGTCCAGGTGGACACCGCGCTCGCTGAGGCGTGCCGAAATTACAGCTTGATCAACGGCGCCGGAAAGCGGGCCAATCAGACTGAAATTATCAGGATTGCGCATGTGCAGCTCGAAGGAATCTTTGGGGTCACGCGGAATCCAGAGATACGCGTCGATCTTTTCGGAATTAATACGCGCGCGCAGGTCTTGTTGGACGGCATCGGGTGACGCGGGGCGCAAGACGGTCTGTACGATATTGAATTCGGGCTGACCGTTTTCGAGCTTGGCATCCAGACCCTGTGTGATCGGCTGCGCGAGCGTGCCAGAATTGTCCACGATCACCAGGCGCATGCTGTGCGTGGGTTTGTGGTTCACCAGAAAAATAATCAACAGGCAGAAAGCCAGGCCTATCAGCGGCACCAGGATTGTCCCAATGATGAAGCCCTTCGTCTTGATGCGGGTTAAATATTCGCGCTTTATGATGAGTCGAAGTTTACGCACGGGAAGTCCTGTCAATAAAGATTTCATTCAGCGAAGGCTCGAGAAGTTCGAAGCGGATGATGCTGACATTTTCCTGCACGGCGGCTTTCAGAATTTCCTGCGGGTCGGCGCCGGGTTTTAGTTTGGCTTCCACGCCGTTACCCAAGCGAGTCATGCTGAGGATTGCGGGATGCTTCAAGAAAGCGTCACTGCCAGTAAATTCGATGTGCAAAGTATTTTTGCCGTAAGACTGCTTGATGGCGCGAAGGTCGCCGTCGAGCAACTTGTGGCCTTTGTCGATCAGGCAAATCGAATCGCACATGCGTTCGACTTGCTCCATGCGATGGGTGGAGAGGACGATAGTGGAGCCACTCGCGCGCATATCGATCATAATTTCTTCCACCGTGGCGGCATTCACGGGATCGAGACCGGAGAAAGGCTCGTCGAGAATTACCAGCGGCGGCTTGTGGATCACCGCGGTGATGAATTGAACTTTTTGCTGCATGCCCTTGGAGAGGTCGATCAACTTTTTCTCGGACCATTCGTCGAGGCCCAGTGTTTCGAGCCATTCCTTGGCGCGACGGTCCGCTTCGGCTTCGGTGAGGCCGTGAAGCGCGGCGAGGAAAATAATGATCTCGCGCACTTTCATGCGCGGATACAGGCCGCGCTCTTCCGGTAAGTAGCCGATCAAATCGCGCGTGTTGTCACTAACGGGCTGGCCGAGCACCTGAATGGAGCCTTCGTCCGGGACCAGAATATTCATAATCATGCGGATGGTGGTGGTTTTACCGGCGCCGTTGGGTCCGAGCAAGCCGAGAATGGCGCCTTGGCGGACGTGTAGATTAATTCCGCTGACGGCGGTTACGGAGTCGTAGGATTTGGTAACATTTTCTAGTGTGATGGCGTCCATGTGGCGTTCTGCTGGTGATACGCAGCTGGCGGGCGAAATATTACATAAAGTTTTGCAGGGAGGGTGGATTTATTTTGGGTGTGCGGGGGCCGATGGTTAGCGAGTGAGTGCTAGCGCTCCAAATAGCGGTCTATTGCTTCAGCGGCGAGACCCTGCTTGATAGCATGGCCCTAAGCATTTCTAACCAGATTCCGAATCCTGCACTAAGGTACAGGTAACCATTTCCTCCGGTTTCTTCGTAACAAATCACTAGCCCGAGGCCAGGGATGTTCTGATAGAGCTGGAGCGCTGCCCGTGCTGAAGGAAAAACGCAAAGTAAAATCCACCGTCGCGACTCTTGTGCTTGCGTTTGCACTGGTGGGATGGGCGTCTCCCCCGGCGTTCTGTCAAGTAAACAATCAACAAGAAGTCGCGCGGAAAGTCAAAACGAGGGTCGAGCCGACGTATCCTCCTTTGGCGCGTCAGCTGAATCTATCGGGGAAGGTTAAAATCGAAGTGACCGTTTCGCCGGACGGACGTGTTATGAATGCGCGCGTACTGGGCGGCAATCCAGTTTTGGCCGGTGCCGCTGTGGATGCGGTAAAAATGTGGAAGTACGAGGTCAGTTCAAAAGAAACCGTTGATGTCGTTGAACTCGTTTTCAAAGGTCTGCAGAAGTAAGTCCGCTTTTCGCCCCGTGGTAGGCTTCATATTCTCTGGTGGGAACCCAATTGCTTGGTTCGCGTGGTGGACGATGGCAAAATGTTTCCACGTGCGATCAGTATCTAAGTTGTGATTTTCCCGGGGGGCATTGTGACTGAACATTTTGTTGATGGCGGCTTAGCGGTGCTGGGCGCGGGGAAGATGGGCGGCATTCTGATCGAGGCTTTTCTGAAGCACGGGCTGGTCTCGCCGCAGCAGATTTTCGCCACGGTGCGACAGAGCAGCTCGGAGCGCCGAACGATTTCGAGCGCGCAGATTACGCCGGGCAGCGACAATCGCGCCGCCGCGGAAAAGGCGGACGTGATTCTGATTTGCTTGAAGCCGCTCTCGGTCGGTCCCGTACTCGACGAAATTCGCGAGGTGCTGAGTCCCGGCAAACTTGTGATTTCGATTGCGGCGTCTGTGCCGACGGCGTATTTCGAGTCGCGCGTTGGCGCGAACGTACCGATAATTCGCGCCATGCCCAACACGCCTTCGATGGTTGGCGAGGGCATCACTGCAATGAGCAAAGGAAAATACGCCACACCCGAACATCTGCAAATTGCGCGCAAGCTTTTTGACGCAGTGGGCAAAACAGTTGTGGTGGACGAGAAGCATATGGATGCTATCACCGGCCTATCGGGGAGCGGGCCTGCATTTCTGTATATTATTTTGGAGGCGCTGGCGGAAGGCGGCGTGAAAATGGGGTTGTCCCGGGAACTTGCCACACTGCTGGCGGCGCAAACGATGTTAGGAGCGGCCAAGGTGGTGCTGGAAACGGGACATCATCCGGCGTTGCTCAAAGATACCGTGACCACGCCAGCGGGTTGCACCATCGATGGGATCCTCGAACTGGAGGAAGGGAAGTTGCGCGTGACGTTGATAAAGGCAGTGGTGAAAGCGTCGCAACGAGCAAAAGAATTGATGTTTACCAATAGCTCGGCTTAGATATTTTCTAAAGAAAGCACTCCTAGGGCGAGACTGGCATTAATGACGGCGCGAAAACGATGAGCCAAGATTCAAAAGCGGATTCGAAGACCGATTTGCAGGTCAAGGCGGCGGAAGTCAGCGCGACTGGCTTGGCGAACGCGGCAGAGAGCGCTGCGGGCGGTACTGAGTGCATTTGTCTGGCGGATTTTGAGCCGCTGGCGAAGGCTAAGATGGCGGCGCAGAGTTGGGAATATGTTTGCGCGGGGGCGGGCGACGAAATTACGGTGCGATGGAATGAGGAGGCCTACCGCCGCATTCGTCTGAAGCCGCGGATTCTGGTGGATGTTTCGAAGCTTGATACGCGCGTAAATTTATTTGGACAGGAGCATGCGTTTCCGATTTTGCTGGCGCCGGTGGCGGCGCAGAAGCTGATGCATCCGGAAGGAGAGTTGGCGTCGGCGCGAGGCGCGAGCGCGGCGGGCGCGACGATGGTGGTCAGCTCGTTTGCGAATACGAGGCTGGAAGATGTGGCGGCGGTGGCGCAAAACCCCTTGTGGTTTCAGTTGTACGCGCAGACAGACCATGGATTCACTCGCGAGCTGGTGCAACGAGCGGAGGCCGCGGGATATCGCGCGCTCTGCCTAACGGTGGACACGGCCACAACCGGCGCGCGCAATCGCGAGGCGCGAGCTGCCGTGAAACTGCTGCCGATTCCCAACTTTGCGAAATTTGCGGGAGCTGGTAATGACGTCAGCCTGCACACCGGTTCGCAGAATGTTTTCAAGAGCGTGCTGGATGCGTCGATGAGCTGGAAAGAAATCGAGTGGCTGCGCTCGATCGCGAAAATTCCTTTTCTGCTGAAAGGCGTCCTGAATCCGGATGACGCTGAGCTTGCCGTGAAGCACGGAGTCGCGGGAATCATCGTGTCTAATCACGGTGGACGGAACCTGGATACCTTGCCGGCGACGATTGACGCGCTTCCGCAGGTGGTGGAGAAAATTGCCGGACGCATGCCGGTGTTTGTGGATGGCGGCATTCGGCGCGGCACGGATGTGCTGAAGGCATTAGCGCTGGGTGCTAGCGCGGTGTTTATCGGGCGTCCTTATATTTATGGATTGGGCGCGGCGGGCGAGGCTGGCGTCACGCAGGTGATCCGAATTTTGCGGCGCGAATTTCAAATGGCGATGGCGTTGACTGGCAGGTCGAATGTTGCGAGTATCGACCGCTCGTTAATCTGGACGTGAGCGATCACCTTTTGGTTCAGCAACTTTGCCCGGAAGTAACAGCAACGCTTCCCGGTCCTTGAGCACGATCGTATTTCCTGCTGCCCGGGTCAGGAAGTGCACATCAGAAGCCGCTTGGCCAACGTTAGCCTCAAAGACGAGCGGAATTTCCCCAAATTCTTCCGCGACCTTTGCCGACGAAATCTTCTTGTCCAAGCTTGGCAAACCTCCACCGGCAGCCCTGTGTGGCTGGTGCAGATCGGATCGCAAGGAGGTGACAAAGAGCAATGTGCAGGCGGACAGTAAAAGGATGATAAGACGGCGCCGGATGGCCATCGGGCAATCTCCTGGAATTTGTGGGCCGGATGGGATCTGCGAAGTTGTGTACGGAAAATAAATTACATATCTCCTAAATGGCAAAGGTTAGGATAAGCAAGTCGCTAGGGTGCGGGTAGCTTCGCGGATTTGGGCGGGGGTGGTGCCGCCGTAGCCGAGGATTAAGCCGGGGCGGGGTTGCGTTTTCATGTAGCACATGGAGAGAGGCATGGCGGAGATGCCTTTTGCCGCGCCTTTCTTCGACACGGCTACATCGTTGAGGCCATGCGGAAGGAGCGCGACCAGGTGCATTCCCGCTTCGCTGCCGACCACTTCTACTGCGTCGCCGAAATTGTCGCGAAGGGCTTCGACGAGCGCAGCGCGACGTTCGGCATAAAGCATGCGCATTCGGCGGATGTGGCGCGCGAAATGGCCTTCGCGGATGAAGTCGGTCATCACGGCTTGGTAGAGCGTAGGCGAAAAAATGTCGGCGGCGTCGCGCGCGTTGAAAAAAGCGCGCACTAGATATTTCGGGACGACCACGTAGCCCAGGCGCAGAGCGGGGAACATTACTTTGCTGAAGGTGCCGATGTAAATTACGCGGCCGTCGCCATCGAGGCCCTGCAGAGATGCGATGGGGCGCGCGCCGAAACGAATTTCGCTGTCGTAATCATCTTCGATAATCCACGCGCCAGTGCGCACGGCCCAGTTGAGCAAAAGGATGCGGCGAGTGGCGCTCATGGTCATGCCCATTGGATATTGATGCGAGGGCGTGATGTAGGCGAGGCGCACTTGTCGGCTACGCGGGCGAGCGCGTGTGCGGCGCATGGCTTCGGCTACCTCAAGGCCTTCGTGATCTACGGGAACCGGAACTAATTCTGCGCCCGGGCTGGTGAGCGCGAGTCGAGCGCCGGGATAGCCAGGTTCTTCCATCCACACGCGGTCTCCTGCGTTCAACAAAACCTGCGCGCAAATTTGTAGGCCTTGCTGTGAGCCGGTGGTAACGAGAATTTGCGACGGTTCACAGCGCACGGCGCGAACGGCTCCCAAGTATTCCGCGATAGCTTCGCGAAACGGTGCGTAGCCCATGGAGTCGCCGTAGGCCATGGTGTCGATGGGCGAGTTGCGCGAATGTTTGGCGACTAGTTTTGACCATACGCCGATCGGGAAGCGATCGAGCGCAGGAAGGCTGGAGCGGAAAGCGCCCAGAGAGCGCAACCAGGATTGCGGAGGGACGCGCAGCATGGCTGCGGCACGTTTTGAAATTCTGCGCGGCGCAGCGGGTTGATTTGCAACAAGCTTTCCCGCGCGTTTGTTGATCAGCTGCGGATTTGCGCGTGGCTTCCAACTTTGCAAGCGCGACGCTTCCTCTGGGATTGATTTAGCCACGCAAGTTCCGGCGCCAGTAAAAGTCTCTAGATATCCTTCGGCGAGCAACTGCTCGTACGCACCTAACACGGGGATTCGCGAGATTTTCAGTTCTGCGGCGAGGTTTCTGGTGGAGGGGATGCGCTGTCCGGGACGCAGTTGATTCGATGTGATGGCGTGACGGAACCAGTCGTAAAGCTGGCGGTACATGGGCGTCTTCGTTTTGTTATCCAGGGCGAACGGTGGAAGGAAGCTTGTGGAGAGGCGTTCCATGGGCGGTTAAAGTGGATATATCGTAACACATGAAAGTGGATATTGTTGGCGACCACTACGCGGGTTACGTTTTCAAAGAGCCCAAGCCGCTTCGGCGGCTAAGGTCGTTTTCGCGCATGGACATCGCACTGAAGGCCGCGGCGCTACATTCAAGCCTTTTTACGTGTGAGAAGGGAGGAAGCATTTATGTGGATGTTAAGAAAGGTTGTGATTATCGATGCGATCTGTATGGTGGGGTTTTTCGCTCAGGCTGGATCGCTTTCCGCGCAGCAAACGAATGCGCGGGTGAATCAGAATGCGGCGCCGGCATATCGCGACGGTCAGCACGACTTTGACTTCGAAATCGGCAGTTGGAAAATTCATCTGAAACGCCGGCTGAATCCTTTGACCGGATCAGACAAGTGGGTGGAGTTCGACGGCACTTCGGTTACGCGAAAGATTTGGGACGGGCGATCTCAAATCGAAGAATTCGAGACGGATGGCGCAGCGGGGCACATCGAAGGGTTGACGCTGCGTTTGTACAATCCACAATCGCACCAGTGGTCACTCTGTTGGGCCAACGCGAAGGACGGAACCGTCGTGGCGCCGCAGATCGGCGAGTTCAGAAATGGGGTTGGAGAGTTTTACGGGACCGACACATTTAATGGCAAGTTCATACTGATTCGTTTTATTTGGTCGAACACCACCACGAACACGCCGCACTTTGAACAATCATTTTCGGTGGACGGCGGAAAGACCTGGGAAGTGAACTGGATTACAGACCAGACGCGACTGAGCGACCAAGCCGAAAACGGGTCCACACAACAGAATTCAGCGGCAGCGAGAACAGGTTCGCAAGAAGCTGGCCAGCACGATTTTGATCCGCTCGTCGGCGCTTGGAAATATCGGTTGAAACGTCTCCAGCATCCCTTGACGGATTCAACTACATGGATCGATCTGGAGGGAACTGGCGAATGTCTCAAAGTGTGGGACGGCCGCGCCGATCTGGACACGATCGAGGTAGACGGTCCCACAGGACGCATCGAGGGTCTGACGCTTCGTTTATTCAACCCGCAAACGCATCAGTGGTCGCTGTATTGGGCCAACTCCAAGACCGCTAAGTTGGACCCGCCGCAGGTTGGCGAATTCAAGGATGGCCGCGGCGATTTCTACGCGCAAGACACGATCAACGGCAGAACGATCCTGATTCGATATGACTGGACAAACTTGGCCACGAGTGCGCCGCACTTTGAACAATCCTTCTCCGATGATGGTGGCAAGAGTTGGGAGGTAAATTGGATTACAGATCAAACGAGGGTGGGGGATGCGCCAGCCAATGGCCGGTGACATTTCATTGTCGAATGAAACATTCGGGTGGGATTTAGGTTTAGCGTGGCGGCACGAAACACTAGAAGAGGCGGCGGATGAGCGCAAGTAAATGTTTTCGGAATGTTTTGTTGGTGTGTGGCTTGTTGCTGATTGTGCAGCCGATGCGTGGTTCGGGCAGCCAACAGAATCCTGCGGTGACGGCGCGGGATGGCTCGCACGATTTTGATTTTGAGATCGGGACCTGGAAGACGCATCTGTCGCGGCTGGACCATCCGTTGACGCGGTCGCACACCTGGATCGAGTACGAGGGAGTTTCCGTGGTGCGCAAAATCTGGGACGGCCGCGCGAATATGGTGGAGCTAGAGATGGACGGGCCGACGGGTCACGTGGAAGGGTTGAATCTGCGGCTCTACAATCCGCAGTCGCACCAGTGGAGTTTGAACTTTGCCAACGTGAAAGTCGGGACGCTGAGCGTGCCGACAGTGGGTGAGTTCAAAAATGGCCGCGGCGAGTTCTACGACCAGGAAGAATTTAACGGCAGGATGATTCTGGTGCGCAACGTGTGGATGGACATCACCGCGAATTCCTGCCGGTTCGAGCAGTCGTTTTCAGATGATGGCGGAAAGACCTGGGAGGCGAATTGGATTGCAGTAGATACGCGCATCGAAAAATAAAGCCGAACGTTAGCCCGCTCCCTGAGCGCACGATATTGAGGTTTGGCGATGATAATCGAAATGCGGACTTACACCACCAAGCCCGGTTGCCGCGAAAGATTCCTGCAAATATTTCGTGAGAAATCGATGCCGCTTCACGCGCGGCTTGGGATGAAACTCCTGGGGCCATTTCCTTCCGTCGAAAATCCCGACGTTTTCTTTTTCATGCGTGGATTTCCGGACATGGACTCGCGCGAGCCAATGAAGGCTAAGTTTTATGAAGGCGAACTGTGGAAAAGGGAGCTTGGAAGTCTTTTGATGCCGATGCTGGAAAAGCACGAAGTGGTACTTGTGGAAGACCCGGACGGTTTGGTTCGTTGGTAGAAGTCCACTCAGTTTAGGCGCGGAAAGCGGATGGCGTGAGCGGCGTGCGAAGCAGTAATACTGTGGCCCAGAGCGGGGCACAGACGAAATTGTCGAGAATCGTTCAGAGAACATTGGCATTGTTTGTTATCGCCGCCGGCGTTGCTGCGGCGCAAGATGTACCGTTGCCATCCAGCGTCGATCTGCAGTCCCCGAGTAATTCAGCGCATTATTCCGCCGAACCTACGTCGGCCAGCGCTGACCGGCAAGCGTTGGACGACGCATGGTGGACCGGGCCTCTTCTGGCGCCGAATGCCTCCACTTTGCCGCGCGGACATTTTCTGATCGAGCCGTACCTCTACGATGTGATCGGGGCGCATTCGAACGGAATTGGCTCGCTCACCTACATTAATTACGGGCTGGCTAACAGGTTTACGGTTGGCGTGATCCCGACTTTTGGCTACAACAAATTGAGCAACGGGCTAAGCAGCGCGGGAATCGGGCTGGGCGACGTCACCGTGCAGGGGCAATTCAGGCTCAGACAATTTCACGAAGGCAGTTGGCTTCCGACGATTTCCGCCACGGTGCAGGAAACCTTCCCGTCCGGGAAATACGATAATTTGGGCGATCGTCCGAGCGACGGTCTGGGCGGCGGCGCTTTCACCACCACGGCGGCGATTTATATGCAGACATATCTCTGGATGCCGAATCGGCGGATTCTGCGCATGCGTTTTAACGTATCACAAGCGTTTTCCAGGGAAGTGAGCGTGGAAGGGGTGAGTGTTTACGGGACTGGAGCAGATTTTCGCGGGCACGCGGATCCTGGAACTTCATCATTTGTAGATGCGTCCTGGGAATATAGTTTGACGCGGCGTTGGGTTTTGGCGCTGGACGCGACGTACCGCTACACCGCGAATACGCGCGTGGTTGGAAATAATACTTCAGGCCCGAGCAGCGCGCAGAATCCGGATAGCGTTTTGGTGAATTTGGGATCAGCCGAGACATCCGGCTTCGCTCCAGCGGTAGAGTACAGTTGGAAATCCACGATTGGCGTGATAGTCGGCACGCGTGTAATCCCCGGCGGACACAACACTCCGATGACAATCACTCCGGCGATCGCAATCAACATCGTTCACTAGAAGTTTGCGGTTTTACGCTGCATCAAGCGACGCCGGATTAACCAATCTAGTTAGGGCTCCGGTAACAGCTAGCGAGACAGGGAACACGCCGGCGGATGCCGAACCACCAAAGGTCAACGTGCCGTCGGAATTTATCGTAAGGCTAAAAGGTTCCCGCGGTTTTCGTCGTCCACGTAAGCGAATTTGCCGGAGGAGTCGATGATTATGTGGAACGGCTGCGCGCCTGCCGAGACCGGCCAAAAGGTGTCAGGAGAGCGGTGCTTGCGTCGATGTTATATATCGAAATCGTGTCGTCCTGTCGGTTGACTATGTAAGCGAACTTGCCGGAAGGATCGACAGCTGCGGATGTGGGGTCGGTTCCAGCCGGGGCCTGACTCGGTGTATTTGGGCTCATAACCCCGGTGGAAAGATCGATCGTATATTGCTCTACGGTGTTATTGCCGTAGGCGTCGGGGACGTAGGCGAAAGACGGTCAATGGAGTAATCGGTAGCCACGGATCGAGACCGCCGATGATTCATCACCTGATTGCCATTCTGGCCAAGAACCAATCGGCTTAGCGGCTCTGTTTTTCGAGCTCGGCGACCCGGGCTTTCACCAGTTTCTTGATTAGTGCGGTGGGGACGGGCTTGTCGATCGGGAAGTGGATGGTTCCTTTCGATGTGGAGAAGCCTTTGAGTTCTTTTTCGAATGCGTCGATGATGGCGGCAGTGGGGAATAGGCTGCAGTGATCTGAAAACGCGGCGTACCACAGCAGTATTTTCCTGCGTTTGAACGCGGGAATGGCATAGCTGATGGTTTCAGTCGCGTCGGACGGGACTGCCGAGCGAATCGCGGCGCGAATCTGACTTAGCGCGCTGCGGGCAGGCTGAAGTACGTTGGCGAAATATTCATCTACTGTTTTTGGATGGGCTTTGCGTGTGGCGAGAGTTTTGCGGCTGCTGGATTTTGGCCTTTTCATACAATCAATGTTACAAAGAGCTCGGCTGCCAGTCCATCCGTAGCGTCTCGCTCCCGAGCGTTCCTCGTGCGCGCCGTAGGTTTCAATGTAGCGCCGGGGTCTTCAGCCCGGTATTTTGCTTCTACTCCTTGGCTTGCGTCGCTTGCGGGGCAAGTGCCAACGCGTCGGACGGCCGACAGAGATTTGGATGGATTATTGGCGAACTTTATTTAACGCTGCTCGAATGAGATGATATTCCCATGGCCATGGGGCTGGAAATTTCTAAACGGGTAGTCAACGGCGTCACAATTGTGGATCTTCAGGGGCGCGCGACCATCGGCGCAAACACCGACAAATTAGACCACGCGCTGCGAAAGTTGGTGGCGGGTGGTACACTCAATATTCTGATGAACCTTGCGCAGGTAACCATGATGGACAGTTCGGGGATTGCGGCAATTGTTGGGACGTATGTTTCGCTCGCACGTGATGGCGGCAGTTTGAAGTTATCACGCCCGAGCAGCCGCGTGCGGGAAGTGTTGCGAGTGATGCGCTTGCTAAATTCGATTCCCACGTTTGAAAACGAGGACGAAGCGCTCAATAGTTTTGGCGCGACTGCTCAATCCGCAGGTTCTTAAGTCTCTTAGTAATGAATGGCCGGTCGCTTCAGTCCTCCGCGAGATCTGCAACGAGAGGCTCGTCGAAGAGCGCCATCGTTCGTGTAGCGAGACTCACGGTTATTGTGGTTCTTCTCGTTTAACCAGGAGGATTCGTTTCACTTTGTTGCGAGTAATGCGCTGGTTGGCGCCGGCGATGCGCACGATAACGTCGCTAGGTGACATCGATTCCACATCGCCAATCAGAATCACTGCACCCGGGTCCATGTCGTTGACGGTAACCCATGCGTCCCCGACGCGGGCTTTTGATTTGTCGTAAGCGTATAGCGTGAATGTGGCATTGGGGATTTTCTTGCCCCAAAGATTTTCAGCGGTGACTTCGGTGGTGTAATTGTGGCGGCTACCGGAGTTGCTGACCTCCTTACCCCTAAAAAGAGAGAAATAATGCACAAAAGTGAAAACTTGCCTGCCCGCATCGGTTCACCTCCGCGGATAGTACAAATTGGGACGGCGCCATGCAAGCAGAAGAATGAATTGCGTAATCAGTTTATAAATTGGCGCAAAAGGGAGCCATAGCTAACGGGACCAGGTGATGCCGCGGCCCAGGACGAAAATGAAAAGGATGCTGGCAATGGCGCCGGCGGCGATCCACGTGATGCTGCGGAGAATTGGAGCGACCGTTGCAACGACGGAGGGTGGCGCGACTGATGAAACGTAGTCGGGGGGCGTTATGTCGCCGACAGATCCAGACTTCGTTTCACTTCCGGCGCGGAGTCGCATCATACTGGGAAGACTTAACAGGCCGGCGTTTGCGCCTAATGTGGAAGGCAGCGCGGACGCGATCACGTAAAACAATCCCATGGGATTCAGCAAGCCGCTCACGCCGGCGAGAACTCCGTCGGTAAAATAAGGCGCCCAGCAGAGCTTGCGAACCCTTCGCGAAGTTCGATCGGGCTCGCGGAATGGCAGAAGCTGCGCGCGCACCAGAAGCATGGACACAAAATACGAAGCCGCGCCCAGCACAACCAGCCCGAGCCGTCCCATCCAATACGGTTGCAAGCCCGCGATCACTGCGGCCCAATCGCCATAATTCGCCGCACCCGAATAAAGAAAGTAGCCGGTGCCGGTAAAAAGATTGCCGGCCATCGCGAGCACGAAAAAATAGCGTAGGGCGGGAGAGTAACGCTGCGGCTTCAGCAGAATCAGCCAAAAGATGGCCGCGAAAATAAGATTAACGACGGTGCCGTTCGCGGAAATCCATTTTGTTTCGATGTCGCTCTGCATTGCTACCGTGCTGATGGTAATTTTGTGCGCGCCGCTAAGCCAGGCGGTAACAGCGTGGCCCAGTACCTCGTGCAAAATGTCTTGAAGAATGCAGGCCAGCGCGGAAATGGAAATTATCGTAAGGAGGTCGTCTTTGGCAGCAGGCGCAACAACGCCAGGCATGCCGTCACTTATAGCTCAAAACTCAAAAGCATTGCAGAAAAGAAAACGAAGAGCAAGCACAACGCAAGTGCGCACATAATTTGCTAGCGCATGTACATCCACAGATCGTTCAGGTCGCCTTCTGTTCCATTCGCTGCGTAACCATATCCGCCAAATAGCCGGAAATTACAATTCGCATCTACCCAACCACTCAGCGTACCTTGCATGCCGTAGCTACCATTCTGATTAAGCGCCGAGTAACTAGGCGACGGCCCGCTGACGTGCGCCCAATAGGTTACTTGCAGCATCGCGGTCAAGGACTCGGCGGCCGATAAAATTTGCCCACCACCCCTTTGCCCCAGTCCGTCACCTCCGCGATATCAGTGGTGTCGATTTCACTCTCCGGGAGCCGCGCGAGCGTTTTAGTCGTCTAGCAAGATTTTTCTCGTTGGTCTTCAACCATGTATTCCTTGTCAAAAAGAATTTCGGCCGGTCTCGGTTCAGCGACTTCAGTCCGTTCTTAATACCAACACACTGTCTGACATCTTTCAGCTTCCGCATGGCCTTGCGCCCCGCGACCAGTACTCTTAAGTGCGGTGGGCGCACTTAATCGTCCAAATAGCTGTTATTTACGGCCAGCTGGGAGCAGACTTGCGGAGGCATGGCATAACGCGGCGAAGTAAAACTGCACGACCGCCAAAGTTTTTCGACTTTTGCTCAAGCGGACACGGAGCTCAAAGCATTGCTCAAACTCAAACCAGTTCTTCAAGTTCTACCATTGCTGTCGATTCTCGGACTGTGCAGCTGCTTAGGATCCACACTGGCCAATTTGCTGGTCACCTCGGTGAAGCTAACTCCGGCAAATCCCACGATAGCGGTCAGTGCCACGCAATCAATGATCCTGGTGGAAACTTTTGTGGACGGCAGCACCAATCACGAATCGCCTACCAACACCACGTGGACCTCGAAAGACACTTCGGTGGTGACAATCAGCAAAGCGGGCATTGCCACAGGCGTAACGGTCGGGACTGCCACGATCCAAGGCAGCCATAAGGGCAACAATGCGAGTACTGTCGTCACCGTCACGGCCGCCGCGGATGTTTCCATCACCGTGCGGGGCGATTCGCAGACTCTGCAAGTCAAAAATCTCCATACCGGTCAGGAAATAACTTTCGCGGCGAATCGGTTGCGCGATTCGATAAGCGTCGCGCCCAGCGGCGAAGGAATGGCCGGGAGCGAAACTTCCGTTCTTCCGGGACACGGTCCCGCTTGGCTCGCCATCGACCCTTCCGGAAAATATCTTTATGTGGTGAACCAAACTTCCGAAAATGTTTCCGCATTTACCATCGACTGGAAAACGGCATCGTTGTACGAAGTTGCAGATTCGCCATTTTCGGCTGGCGCGAAACCGTGGAGCGTCGAAGTAGATCCCGGTGGCGCCGCCGTATCCGTCGGACATTTTCGCAGCGGCCAGGTTTCACATTTCCGCATCGATCCAGCCACGGGAGCCCTTTCATCCAACTGGCAATAACGCGCAACGGAAATTCTCGCGATATTCGTCCGGATTGACGATGTTGTGTTTCTCCCGTTAGACTTTGCGCCATGTTCACCGTAGGCCAGCCGGAAATTTGGCAGAACGCGGTACACAGCGGAAGCGCCTGGGTCTTTACCTTCGTGCTCGCCGTGCTGTTTCCCATCCTCGATTACGTTCTCTACCAGCGCCTGAAATCCACGCTGCAAATTTATGCCTGGAACATTTTGTCGATATGGACTCTCACCGCGGGCTGCCTGTGGACGAGCCATTTGAATTACCTGACCTTCAGCGATCTTGGCGAGCAAGCCGGCAACGCTTTCCGCACGCTTGTGGTTTGCGGAATCATGGCGGCAATTATTTTTCTGCTGATGGGCGCGCAGAAAGTACAAAACAAAAAAACAACTCCCGAGCAAGTAGGGAAGGCGTTGGACAGCGTCCGGCGATTGCTGCCCAAGACTCCGACAGAACGAAAGGTGTGGGTGCTTGTCGCAATCAGCGCAGGCGTTTGCGAGGAGTTTCTCTATCGCGGATGGCTGCTCACCCTGTTCAGCGCTGCTTTGGGTTCAGTTTGGCTCGGCCTGCTGATTTCGTCGGTAATCTTCGGCCTCGCTCACGCTTATCAAGGACGCAGCGGAATACTCGGCACCGGCATACTCGGCGCAATATTTGGAATCGTGTTCATTGTAAGCGGCAGTTTGATCCCCGGGCAGCTGCTGCACACCGCGATGGACCTGAACAACGGCCTAGCTTTGGGAAAAGTGGCCAAGCGTACAGAAGCTTCACGTTCCTCCGGCGCATAACCGGCAAGTTCGGAACAGGCTATTCTCGGATTCGACGCTTACCCGATCGATTCGTTTGTTACGACGTGGTTTGTTACACCCAAGCGCGGAAAGCGCGTACACTGGAGTAGTCACACTAGCATCCTTCCTCCCAGGCTTTGGCTTCGGTGGTCCTTTGCGAAATTTGACTGTCCTTCGCGAGGTTTCCCTATGATGAACTATGACCGATAAAGCGCCTCTCATCAGGCATCCTTCCGTTAACTCAGAATTCGCGAGTGACGGGCAGGTGGTGCAGCATAAGAATCCGTCTGAGTTTACAGACAGAGAAATCTCTGCAAATCTGTCCGAGTCGCAGAATGTTCATCGCCGACCTGAGCCTCCCGAGCAAGACCCCGGCCTCGAGATATTACTCACCAGAATGGATACGGCTTTCAGCGAATATGCGCGCGAATCTGAACAATTGAGCGTGCTTCTATCCAAAAGCAAAAGCCGGCCGGGCTGGACTTCTTATAATGAACTCCTGAGGCAGCGCACCGTAGAAGTAGTCGCTCATGAACAATATCGCAGAATTCAGGACGAACTCTTCAAGCGAATCGTTCCGCCAAGCGTGGACGAGAAGCCTGACACCAAATTTAACTGGATGATCTCCAAAGCACGTTAACCGCTGCAATCGAAGAGAGGAAAGTTAATGAAAAATGTCGTGTACTACTACAATTCCGTAATTGGAGAGCACAACAGCGATCGCGGCAACGCTGTTGGTACGCTGAGAATCGGCGACGTGATCGAACGTCGCGCCAAGCGATGGAGCGTTCTCGACATCCGCACAACCTTGAAGCACAGTGTTTCGCGCGAACCCTACACAGTTTCGGTATACCTGAAAGGCCCGTTCTAGAACGCGGGACGGAAGTGCGCCTGGTCTATGCGCGCGATTATTGCGAGCGCTAGAGGTATACCCACCGTAGATACATTCAAAGACACAACCTTGCATTCGTCTCGATTTGAAGCGTCGCTGCCCCATATACTTGCCGATAGGCTGGCTTGAGGGCATCGCGGTGACACAGAAAGAGCTGAGATGCGCGGGACGAATCTCGGGGCCACGGCGCGGATTGTTTTCCGCCCGTGCGCTATTTCTTGCGACGTTGGCGGCCCTTGTAGCCGGCTGCGGGCATGGGAACGATGGCCGCACGGCTTTCCTGAAATCGGAAGTTGCCGTGGATAAGGTGCAGTCCTTCCGCGCCAAAATCGATATTTATGGACCTTTCGCCGTGCACACCGACGCCGAATACGATTGCAGCCGTTCGGTCGCGCACTATATCGAGAACAATGCAAAGCTACTTCGCACGATTGAATACATTCAGACGCCCGCCATTACTTTCAGCCGGGCCGCGGGAACCGAGCGTTGGAATGCCGTGCGCCAGCCCGCAGGCCTCAGTGTCTGCGAGCGTCTTCGAAACGGCGCGTCGATTCCGCACGGCAGTCCGCGCCTCTTTACCGGCGATCAAGGCCGCATCGTGCCGCCTTTCTTCTATTACGCGAATGAGCCCCCCGGATCATCGGGTGCCACCATCACGTCTTTGGGTAATGAGGTAGTCGATGGTGACTACTGCGATGTTTGGAAGATTCATGACCGGGACGGCGCTTTCCCCTTGCACACAATTTGGATCGCTGTGGAAGACGGTCTGGCACGGAAGTACCTTGAGGGCGAAGTGGATAATCCGCAAGGAGTGGTGACGTATTCGGATTACAACACGAACATTCCTATCGAGGTGCCGCCGGATCCCTTTGTCCGTTAAGCCATTGGACATGAAAACGCACGTCGGCATGCTGCGGTCAAGGGAATGTGACGCTGGCTCTCTAGACGGCGCTGCATGACGCCGTCTTCCACTGATGAAACTTCGAGCGCCAAATGACACTGATCGCCAGTCCGACGAAAACTCGTTCGCTGAAAATTGCCGTGTTCCTTGAAGTAGCGATTGTCATCATCGCGGGCGCTGCGGTCTTTTATTTCACGGGTCAGACCTGCACGGTGGAAACGATCATGTCTCCGGTGATTAGCCCGAACAAGAAAATTGCCATCGATTTGTTTTCAAAGAAATGCCATCCGCGATGGTCCAGAGATCCAAAAAGGGAGAAGGAATATCAGGTGGTGGTGTTGCGTCCGATCAGCGAGCCTCCGCCGGAAGGGAATCGTTACGAGGAAGCCGACGTAGTCTTCCAGGTGGAAAAGGGACCTGAGCGGACGCAGCTTTCATTTGGCAGTGTTGACAATTTTGCCTTCATGAACAAAGTTCCGGAGACGGAGCGAAAAGACTCGCTTCTGATCGGTTGCTATCTCGCGTGCCCCGCCGGGCTGATACGAAAGCAGGTTTCGAGTTGGCGCGGCCAGCCCATTCATTACTTCAGAACTGACACCCCAACCAGCCCCGTAATCACGCAGTAGCAAGAAGATCACGCAGACATTTTTGATTTTGCTTTCCTAGCGCCGGGCTTTTTAGCCCGGCCTCCTCTTTTGTCTTTCGCTTTTAAGTCGTCATTACGAGGAGATTGGAGCGTGTCAGTCAGACCCGGTAACGCTGCGTGGTTCTCCGGCGCGCATGATCAAGCGGTGCACGAAACGCATAGCCAGAATAGCGATTAACAGTGAAAGTGCGAAAAGTCCCCACATTGCCCAGACCCCCGCGTAAGGTGGGTTGGGAACTCGGTCAAAGCAATGCAAGCGACTAAGTCCGGAAAGAAGAGCAATAGTTAAACGCAGTTGTGAAGCTTAACTAAAACGACGCACTCCGCAGGGTAGACTTAGAAGTAGGGTTACACCAAGAACCGCATCCTCTCTTTGCGACGCACGCGACGGGTACTTCCTAAGAATTATTTCCGTAGCGGAGTTGCCCATCCCCGCAAGGAACGCAGGGATGGGCTCCCGAATCACCTACTACCTTTTTTAATAAATCAACACCGTCACCGGCGCCGACGGAATCCCGTTAGCCACGACGACCAGCGTGTTGTACCCGGGTTCGGCGCCCAACGGCACATCAAAGTTGGTCGATACGACGTCGGGCGACGCGACGGCCATGCTGCTGTGATCGTGCGTGCGCGCGTAGATTACGTCGTGACTGTTCACGTTAGTTATGCGCACCAGCGGATAGTTCGTGGCCGCTTGTATGTCGTCACCGTATGCGGCGCCCTGCGACAGTCCGTTGAGCAGAGTGCCGGATAGCTGATACGTGTGGCCGCGTCCGATGAACGTTGGCGCGCTTGTGATCTTCGGCGCCCATGCTTTTTCGTAAGTTCCCGCCGGCGTGTAGATTTCCACGTCGTTGGAAAAGTCCGTTTGCAGTATCTGGCCGGTCGGAAGCACGAGCATGTTGAGAGGGTAGGAAGGTTCAAATGGCGCGTTCGGAGTTCCAGGGACTTCCGTCAAGTTAGTCCCATCCCATTCGAAGAATTTCACTCCGGGAGGCCCAAAAAATGGGCTGGCCGCCATGAGAACTTTTCCGCTGGGTTCCAGCGCCGCTGGACCATCGGCGATGTCCAAGTCGTCAGGGAAAACAGGGCCGACAGTCCAAGTGCCGGTTAGGTAGTTGTAGATCGCAGTGTTGCCCGGACCGCAGGAATTTGCCCCGGTGTAAAACACGGTGCCATCAGGACGCAACACTGCAGGCCCTACTTCGGAAGTAGAGAACTTGAACCCTCCGCAATCGCGTGCAGAATCCCAGAGTTGAACGATGGTGCTGCCGGCACTTTTCCACGAGCCTTTCGCCGGGTTGTAAATCTCCGAGTGGGTGCCATTTTTTTCGTACATGAACACATACGCATCCACGGTGAGAACTTCTCCGTTCGGAAGCAGGTTCCAACCCTCTTCGTCGTTGATGTCGAATTTGTTCTTTCCGGTCGGAGTCCATGTGAGCGTCGTGGCGTCGAGCAAAGCTTCATCCTTCGTGCAACAGTCGGCCTGCATGTACGTGCCGTTGGGAAGCACCACGCTTTGCGCGTCGCCAATCGTCTGCGGGAACGGTCCGTAGCCACCGAAAAATGTGGGAGTCGGAACAGGGGTCCACACGTCCGCGAGCGGATCGTATATTGAACCCTGAGCTGACCACGTGGGTACCAGTTGTGTTTGATCGGCGTTCAGCAAATATTCGCCGCCTTCGATGATCAGCCGGCCGTCGGGCAAGACCGCCGAAGAATGGTAGAGCGGGCTGTAGGTATTCGGCAGCGAAGCGACCTGCGTCCAAGTGCCATTCACGTAGCTGCCGGTGGAATCGGGCGTCAACCTCCACCAATCCGGAAAGCCCGTATCTTGAATCAGGACGCTTCCGTCCGTGAGCAGAATCGGATTGGACGCGCCATCAACCAGAAAAAACGGCTGGTTGTTCAGCGGAGTCCATCGCGACGGCCCAAGAGAGGCGTTGGAGGTCACATTTTGCGTTGGCGCGATATCTTTGATTGGCGCGACCGGCTGTTGTGAACGCATCGGAGGTGGTACTTTTACAGCGCGTTGCGCGTTGGCCAGATTCGGCCACGCCAGCATTGCGATCGCGGCAATTACAACTATCCCGAGAATGTAAGATTTGCTTTGACGCATAGTGCCTCCATGGCGGAAGAAAGGATTGAGGTCGCCCCAAGATCTCAACCGGGAAATCGTGGCGGAGAAAAGTAGGTTCCGAGGTACTACCGGTTGTGCAACCAGGCGTCAGGATATATCACGGACAGCTTGCGCGCCGCAATTGGAAAACGCTTCGAGGGAAATCTTTTATAGATATTTCTTGTGGGAAACTCCGGTGTTAGGGCTGTACGTACTGGGCGATGCCATTTCCGAACGACCAGGTTTCCTTCTTCACTTCGACCAGATTGATGAATACGTCTTCGCGCCGAAGTTTCAGGCGCTCGTGGAGCCCGTCCGCGACCGCTTTATAAGACGCTTGCTTTATCTCCACCGTGCGCCCTTCACTCAGCGTTATCTGAATCAACACGCAGTCTGCCGTACTTGGATACCGAAATAAGTAGGATCGTATATGACTTCGTCGGCAGGGTGCACCATGATCACTTGAAATCGATCGTTCTTCGGAACATTGAAATGCTTCACCAGCTACCTTTGGGAAGCTGTCGCGTTTGAAGATAGTTTGCGTGCTTGAGTCCTGGACTACGTAGACGTTAGCTGGCATGAAGTGACCGTAAGCGAAAAGCAAATCCCAAAATCGAGCACGCTATCTTAGCAGCGATGCTGCACCAACAACTAAGTTGCGCTTTTCGTGCAGTTTATCTCCCCGTCACGCGCGCGAAGTCCGGCAGCAAAAATGCCCTAAGACACGCGGTGGCGTCTTCATTGCGGCAATACGTCTCTATACAAGATACGGCTGAGTGGCGGAGGCCTAATGGAAGCGTTTTGGAATGACGTGAAATTCGGCGTGCGGGTGCTCATGCGGAGCCCGGGATTTACTCTCGTCACAATTTTGACCCTGGCGTTGGGCATCGGCGCTAACAGCGCGCTGTTTTCGCTCGTGAACGGAGTTTTGCTCGAGCCGCTGCGGTTTCCCGAGCCCGATCGCCTGGTCACGCTGTACCAGCACAAGCCGCAATTCGAGTACGGCTCAATCTCCTATCCGAACTTTCAGGATTGGCAACGCGATAACCAGTCTTTCCAATCTATCGCAGGTTTTCGCGACGATGATTTCAGCCTCACGGGACTCGGCGAACCTCAGCGCATTGACGGTGTAATGGTTTCCGCGAATTTCTTTCCGACGCTCGGCGTAAATCCAGTGATAGGCCGCAATTTTGATTCGCAACAGGACGTCCTGGGTGGAAAACCCGAAGTAATGATCAGCGCCGGAATGTGGAAGACAAAGTTTGGCTCCGCACCCGACGTGATCGGGCAAACTTTAACGCTCAACGGCACGCCCTACACCATCGTCGGCGTCATTTCGTCGAGCTTCCATCTCTACATGCAGAATTTTCGCGACAGCGATATCTACGTGCCCATCGGCCAGTGGAACGATGTGATATTCCATCAGCGCGACGTGGGCATGGGCATGGACGCCGTTGCGCGGCTGAAACCTGGCGTCACACTACAACAGGCGCGCGCGGACATGGAGCGGGTTACACAACATCTCGCCGCGGCTTATCCCGATGCCAACGCGAAGACCACCGCTACGGTAGTTTCTCTGAAAGAAAAAATTGTTGGCGCTTTGCGTCCGTATCTGCTGGTGCTCCTCGCCGCAGTTTTCTTTGTGCTGCTGATTGCGTGCGTGAACGTGGCCAACCTGTTGCTCGCTCGCTCGATGCGGCGTGCGCGTGAGTTTGCCATCCGCGCAGCGCTGGGCGCGGGAAAGCTGCGCGTGATCAGGCAACTCTTGACCGAAAGCGTGCTGCTTTCGCTCTGCGGCGGCGGCCTGGGACTGCTCATCGCCAGTTGGGGAACGCAAGGCTTCATTTCATCGCTGCCGGAAGGTTTGCCCCGCGCGGAGGAAATTCACCTCGATACTCGCGTGCTGATTTTCACTCTGGGGATTTCCGTGCTCTCTGGAATTTTCTTCGGACTCGCTCCAGCGCTGCGGCTGATGAAGCCGTGCTTGCAGGAAACATTGAAAGAGGGCGGACGCACCGTAAGCGGCGCGCGAAGCCGTGCGCAAAGCGTGCTCGTGATTGTCGAAATGGCTATGGCTCTGGTGCTGCTTGTTGGCGCGGGACTAATGCTTCGGAGCTTGGGACGTTTGTGGAGTGTCAATCCCGGCTTCAATCCCAGAAACGTTCTGTTTTTCCAAGTCGCTCTGCCACCGGGAACCTCCAATCAGAATCCTGACGCGATACGCGCCGAGCTCCGCCGTCTGCACGATCAGATTGCGGCGGTTCCGGGAGTCGCAGCGATCTCCATGCAGCGCGGCGGACTTCCGATGTGGGGCGACTCCGAAGATCCATTTTATGTAGTGGGCAAGCCCAAGCCTGCGCGCGAAAGCGACATGCCCTATGGGCTGTGGTATGAAGTCGAGCCGGATTATTTAAAAGTAATGGAAATTCGATTGAAGCGCGGCCGCTTTTTCACTTCGCAAGATAACGAAAACTCGCCGCGAGTCACAGTAATTGATGAAGACCTCGCGACAAAATATTTCCCGGGTGAAGATCCCATCGGTCAAAGCATCTTCGATCCCTTCGTTGACAAACCCGCCCAGATCGTCGGCGTCGTGGGACACGTGAAGCACTGGGGCCTCGACGACAAAATAACTGTGCACGCGCAGTTTTACATTCCTTACACGCAGATCCCGGAAAAATATATGTCCCGTGCGGGAAATAGCACAGGCGTGCTGATTCGTTCGATGGGAGTTCCGCCACTCTCGCTCGTGCAACCGATACGCACCAAAATGGCGGAGATGAACAGCCAGGAAGTCGTGTTCGAGCCGCACGCATATGACGAAATCATCGCGCGCTCGCTGACCGAGAAACGCTTCTCCATGCTTCTGCTGGGAATATTTGGAGTGCTGGCACTGGTGCTGTCGAGCATCGGAATTTACGGAGTGCTTTCGTATTTGGTCGGCCAGCGCACGCACGAAATCGGCATTCGCATCGCCCTCGGCGCTCAGCGTAAAAATGTGCTGATGCTAATCCTCGGCGAAGGCACCAAGACCGCGCTGATTGGCGTAGGAATCGGCCTGGCCGCCGCACTCGTGTTGACGCGTTTGATGTCCAGCGTGCTGTACGGAATCAGCGCGACCGATCCCATCACGTTTCTAGCAGTCGCTGTGGTCTTGACGTTGGTGGCGCTGGCCGCGTGCTACATCCCCGCACGCCGCGCAATGCACGTAGACCCCATCATCGCCCTGCGCTATGAATAGCGCCACGCGAGATTCCTCGCGCCTGCGCAATGGGTGAGAATAACTTTTGTTTTTGTGACCCCGGGCTTTAGCCCGGGAGCGTAGCCTTGCCGGTGTCTAGCGGCCGACCGTTCCGCGCGCCACCAGCGTTTCAGTTTCAGCGTTTACAAAAACTCGGCGTGGGTGCCGCACTCTTTCTGCGCGTTCTGCAGAAAAGGTGCGGGTTTAGATCTAACAGGCGTGAGCGCGACCGACCCAATTACCTTCGCGGCCGGTGATTCTTATGGGCGTGGCGCTCGCAGCCTGCTACATTCCAGCGCGGCGCCCGACGCGCGTTGACCCCATGGTCGTCCTTCGTTACGAGTAGCGCACGCCGCCGTTTCTTCGAGCCGGAGCGCGGGAGAAATCGGACAAGAATTCTCTGATTTGGGCGTGAAGGGTGTTGTGTCGCGGCCCGTAGTCTGGGTAAAATGACGGACTCCAACCCGCGTCGCTATGCGCGAACTCAGGAGAATTTTCATGCCGCCAAAGAAACTCATAATGAAGCCGGTGAAGAAGAAAAAATTACAGGTTAAGCCTGTGGCCCGCGTTAAGACCGAGACGATCACGCAGTTTCCCACCGGCCCAGTCATAGACTGACCTCAGGCCGTGCAGCATCACAGCGCAAAACCACTCGCCTGCCGGCCATACCTTCGGGGCTTTCTTGCGTCTAAGTGAGCAGGAAAATCTCGCACTGCTGCGGAAAGCGTCCCCTGAAAACTAAATTTGCGGCCACGGCTGCTGCTTGCGTATTTGTGCTGATACCCCACCATCACCTTTGTGAGCCACAGCATCGCGCAGAAAGATGGAAAGATCATTGCGCACGGAACGCTGACGATGAAAGGCGTCGCGAAAGAAATCGATCTGCCGATTTCGCTGCTAGGCGAATTTCCGATGTTCAACTCCGACAGGAAAATAATTGGCTTTCATGCCTCGATGAAACTCCACCGGCGCGATTACGGCATCACTTGGGAACACCGGCGCTGGCCACTTTTGCGGGCGACGACGTGACGGCCGACATCGACATCACCAACCAGGTAGCTGAACCCTACGGTGACGCAATTTCGCATCGGGCCTGGCATAGATTAGTTGGCGAGGCGCCGGGTTTCCTCGACTCTCTGCTCGCATTTGTCAAAAGCGCTAGTTCGACGTGGGAGGCGTTTCCTTGGGTGTTTTGCCGTGCTCCGGTTTTGTTTCGTCGGCCTTTTGGGCCTGCGCGATTTCGTCTTGAACCCGCTGCAATGTTTTCGCCGTCATCTTCTGGATGATTCCCGAAGCTGCTTGCATGGACTCAGCAGTTATCGCGGGCATCTCCTTTAACAGCTTTTGTCCCGTCGGCGTCGAATAGAACATGATCATCGCATCCACGTCGCCCTTGGTAAGGTGCTTTTGATACACGGGAATCATCACGTCGATTAATTCGTCCACCGGAAAATTCGTAAACATGTCGTCTGTCATTTTGTCCATCTTCGTCTCGAAATCGGGCGGAAGATTCCCTTGGTTCGCCAGTTGGTCGTGAACCATTTTGTGCACTTGAACAGTCATTGTTCCCAACATGTTCTTCATCATGGTTCGGGAGTGCATGGCGTCTAGATAACGCTCGACGTCCGCTTTTGAGGCGGGAACGTCAGCGTCACTTTGTCGTGCGAAGCTGACGGACGCAAAAAGCAAAAACACGAGAAGTGCAAGTGCCGAGCGTTTCATGAGGTCCTCCAGAGTTTCGTTGATACTATCGCTAAGGCCGCAGTAACGCTAGCGGGACTTGCCGGAGAAGTTACATTGGAGAGCGATCCTTGCGGCGCCAACTTAGGGGAGCTGCGCGAACTGTGGGCAAGAATCGGATAGTGTTGCGAGCGCGATAATTCCCGTAGCACCGCGTCCAAATTGGTAGAGATGAAAATAATTTGGGCGCGAGAATCGGATGGCGCGGGCGGCGCGGGCGGCGGTAAATTTGCATCATGGGCATGCATGCGTTGGACAATCCGATTTGGACCGCATTGACGACCAGCCAGGCGCATTTTGCGGAAGGCCATGGCCTCGCGCGAAGGTTTCAGGCGGAGATTGGTCCCTTGGCGGGATTTGCGGAGCCGACTCGCGAGGCTTACCTCGCGCTGGGAAAGCTTGCGCGCACCGGGACGGGCGCGGGAATTGTTCTGGAAGCGTCCGCGAATGCCGCTGACGTCGAGTCCGCCGGCTTCCGAATCGTGGAACAAGATTCTTTGCTGCAAATGATTTACTCGTTCCGCGAATTGCCGGCGAGCGCGCTCGATTTTGTGAAGCTGACGGCGGCGGACGTCCCTGAGATGGTTGGCTTGGCGACGATGATGAAGCCGGGCCCGTTCACCACGCGCACTCATGAGTTGGGAAATTTCATCGGCGTCCGAAGGGAAGGGCAGCTTGCGGCGATGGCCGGCGAGAGAATGCGCATGCCCGGCTACACCGAGATTAGCGCGGTGTGCACGCATCCGAATCACGCGGGCCACGGTTATGCGACGGCGCTGATGGTCGAGTTGATCGGCCAGATTCTCCGCCGCAACGAAATTCCGATTTTGCACGTCCGCTCGAGTAACACCCACGCCGTCGGTCTTTACCGCCGCATCGGCTTCTCCGACCGTCGCCATTTCCATTTCACCGTGATAGGCAAGACCGCCGCGTAGGAAGCTTGACGCGATGGCGCAGCGATCGTGTCGCGTCGCAGGATTCGAAGGATCGGTTTCTTGCTCGTGCCATCGCAGGCGCAGCATGCCCGTCTCAGCAGGCGAGTTGCGCCCCTACGAAAGATCTGCCAAACCGACGATTGCAAACCGCCACGCGCGGGCTTCCTCTCAGTCTTCCAAGCTCGGCAAAGTTTTCAACACTTCGACGGCCTTAGGGCGATTGGTAATGGGATCGTCTTTTCGGATTGTTCCGTCGCGAAAAACTAAGACGCGTTTGGCGAACTGTGCGATGTCGTGTTCGTGGGTGATCAGGACAATTGTGAGGCCTTTGTCGTTCAAGTTTTGAAAGATTTCCATAATCTCGACGGAGGTGCGGCTGTCGAGATTGCCGGTGGGCTCATCGGCCAGCAGGATTGACGGACGATTCACCAACGCACGCGCCACGGCGACTCGTTGTTGCTGCCCCCCAGACATCTGGGAGGGGAAGTGATGAGCGCGGTCGGCGAGGCCGACCATGGCCAATGCTTCGGCGGCACGTTTTTCACGCTCGGCTTTATCGATTTTTGTGTACAGCGTTGGGAGCTCGGTGTTTTCGAGCGCCGTCGTGCGCGCCAACAAATTGAAGCCCTGGAAGACAAAACCGATCTTCTGGTTGCGGATCAACGCCAACGCCTTCTTGGTGTGTTCAGAAACATTGATACCTTCGAGGAGATAGCGGCCTGAGCTAGGACGGTCAAGGCACCCAAGCATATTCATGAAAGTGGATTTGCCGCTGCCGCTGGCACCCATGATAGCCACGAATTCACCGCGATGAATCTCGACGCTTACGCCGCGGAGTGCATGCACGCGCGTTTCGCCCAACTGGTAGTACTTGTGCGCGTGTTCCACGCGTATAACGACGTTTTCCGCAGAGACGGCTGGTACAGGTTCAATTTGGTTTGGGGAGGACATTGATCCGCAGGAGGCGCCGGGAAGTTGCCCCAGTTAGCGCGGTGTTCCGCCGGGAGCCGGAACATTGCCAGTAACAGAGCGAATGATCACTTCATCTCCTTCTTTCAATCCACCTTTTAGAATGGCGGTGACTTCGGTGTAGGCATGGTCCGTGATTCCCAGAGAAATTTTGACAGGTTCCATGGTGTTGTCCGCATGACGTTTCCAAACAACGGCGGTTTCTCGTTTAGGAGCGCGAGTTGTGCTTAGTGTTACAGGTCCAGTGGGAGGCGGAGGATCGTCGGCGCCCTGTTTTTCCTCTGGTCCTTCGATGCCATATTGTTTGTAAACAGCCACAATTTCCTCTGTCGTCATGGACGGCTTGTAACGCAACGCCGTGTTGGGCAATTTTATTACGTTGCGCACGGCGTCGACAGGGATGGTGACATAGGCTGTCATTCCGGGAAATAACTTCAAGTCAGGGTTCACGAATTCAATAATGGTGTCGTAGGTGACCACACTCAGTATGGTCGTGGGATTCATCCGCACCTGGCTGACCACGCCCTGAAACGTGTCCTTGGGAAAAGCATCGACCTTGAACGTGACCGGCTTGCCGATCTTGATGTTTCCCACATCGGATTCGTCGGTTTTGGCATAGACCCACATCTTGCTGAGGTCCTGAGCGATGGTAAAAATCGTGGGCGCTTGCAGCGAGGCGGCCACGGTCTGGCCCACGTCCACGTTGCGCGCTACTACTGTGCCGTCAATGGGGGAACGAATCACGGTATAGTTCAGATTGGTTTGAGCGACGGTGACAGCAGCGTCTTTCTGGCGAACCCCCGCTTCGGCTTGCGTGACGTTGGCGAGCGCTCCATCGACGGTGGCTTTGGCCGCGTCATAGTTGGCCTTGGCCAGGTCCAATTGCTGCTGACTGAAGATGTTGGATTTTGTGAGCTGAACGGCTCGGTCGTAGTCAGCTTTAGCCTGAACCGCGCTGGCTTTGACTTTTTCCACGTTAGCTTTGGCGGAGGCGAGGTTGGCCTTGGCGTTTTCGAGATCGGCAGCCGCCTGCAAGAGAGCGCCTTGAAACAATGCGGGATCGATCAGCGCTACGACTTCACCTCTGTGAACGCGGGAGTTGAAATCAACGTTGAGTTTGGCGATGGTGCCGGAAACCTGCGAACCGACTTGAACGGTGATAACCGCATTGATTGTTCCGGTGGCTTCTACCACATCGTTGATATCGCCTCGTTCAACCTTGGCCGTGAAGTGCTGAGCTGGAACTTTACGGTTCAGCGCTAGAAAGATAAATGTGCCAGCGACGGCGACAAAGACCGCGAAGATCAGCCACTTGGTTTTTGCGTTCATGCGCAGATCCGACAATTGGAACCGGTATGGTTCACTCGTAGCGTAGCGCTTCAATAGGATCTAGCAGAGAAGCTTTTCGCGCCGGGTAATAGCCGAAAAAGACTCCTACCGCGATGGAAAATAACGCGGCGGCTACGACCGCTTCCAGAGACATTTGAATCGGCCAATGCAGTGTCCGTCCCACTAAATAAGAGCCGACAATCCCGAAGAGCACGCCCATGGCGCCTCCGACGAGACTTAGCATGATGGATTCTCCCAGGAACTGAAGCTGTATGGCTTCTTCCGTGGCGCCCACGGCAACGCGGACGCCGATCTCGCGCGTTCGCTCGGTTACGGAGACGAGCATCACATTCATAATTCCGATGCCGCCGACGAGCAATGAAACGGAGGCAATGGCAATCAAGAGGATGGTGAGGGTCTTGCTGGCATCCAGCTGGGCTTGAATGATGTCTTCGGGATTTCGAATATTGAAATCGTCCTCTTCTTCGGGACGAAGGTGGTGCCGGTCGCGCAGCACGGCGGTAGCTTCCTGCCCCGCGATTTTCACGGCATCCGCCGAGACCGCCGAGCAAAGAATGTCGTCGAGCCAATTCACGCCTTTGATTTTCTTCTGACCCATGGTGTAGGGAATGATGATGGTGTCGTCCTGATCCTGCCCCGAGAGAGAAAGGCCTTTTGGGTGCAGGGTGGCCACCACTTTGCAAGGAAAGTTGTTGAAGCGTATTACCTTCCCGATAGGATTTTCGACGCCGAACAGCTGATCTTGAACAGTCCGGCCAATCACGCAAACATCCGCGGCCCGGTCCACGTCGTCCTGTGAGAACACAGCTCCCTGATCGACATACCAGCGCTTGATCTGGAAGAATTCAGGCGAAACGCCACGGTAAGAAGTGTGCCAATTCTGATTGCCGTAGACGACCTGGACGGGATCGTCCACGTTGGGAGAGACGCTCTTGATAAGCGAAACCTGGCTCTTGATAGCCTGGGCGTCGGCAACCGTCAGCGTGATCGTGTCATGCGTCCCCGTGCGGACGCCGTTGACCGCGCGCCCGCCGGCTTCGATCCACACAAAGTTGTCCCCCAGATTGTTGAGCTGTTGTTCGACGCGGGCTTGGCCCGCCTTGCCAATGGCCACCACGCAAATCACCGCCGCAATCCCGATAGTGATTCCCAGAACGGTCAGAGAGCTGCGCATTTTGTTTCTCAGCAAGGCCACTAGAGCGGATCGAAAAAGAGCCGAGTAATTCACAATTCCTCCGGGGTTATGGTAACCCGTACAGTGCGAAGTCCCTAGTTGCCCCTGGCGCGCCAAACGAGTCACGAAAATTCTGCATCGGACAAAGTGTCATAAGAACATGAAATTCTCCTGAAAAAGGGGAAAGCGGTGCAACGCCGACCAGGGCATTGCCGTCAGGTGAGTTGCCACCGAACCGAGAGATAGGGGCAGGAGGTAGACGGCTCTTTGGGGGTTTGGTTCCCAGCCCTCGAGCTGGACTAGCTTGTGTCAGGCCTCCGGCGTTCGTAACCCGCACGGCTAAAGCGGGTCCCTGCCCGCCGGCATCGACGACCGCGATTATCTGGCGCGCAACCGCATTACCGATTGCGGGGTGGAGGTCATTGGTCAGCTTCCATCGGAGTCGCCCGCCAGGCGCAGCTGGTTTTATTCGCCGCGCGGGTATTAGAGTGGCTGTTACGACCTAAGATGATCTTCTATCGAGGATTCAAAAACTTTAAGAAGTCGAATGAAAAATACCAGAAATAAACGCCTGATCGTAATGCTTGTCATTACGGGGTGGGTGACCTGGCAATTATGGATAGCTTGGAAGGATGTTGACTACTATCGTGCACACCAATTGCAGATTGAAGATACGATCAAACTCGCCATTGCTATGAACTTCATGCTCTTTTGTATCCCGGCCGTCCTGTTAGGAGGAATTTTGGTGTGGTGGTTTGGACAGGAAAATAAGAAGTAGCGCCCTGTTTTTTCGTAACAAACGGCAAGTAACGCGAGCGACCCCATGCAGCTCTCGAAATCCAGAACACCGGAATCAGCGTGCCGCCAGACTCTTAGTTTCGTTTGACGGGTGCCGCGGCCGGCGCCGTACGCCACTTCTTTACCCAGCCATGCTCGCGCACGCCCTCTTCTTCCATCTGGCGAGTCCAGGCGCCCAGGATGCTCGAGCGATTCAGGTAGCCGACCATCTGCTTAGGGTCCTCGCGGCTGACGACCGGCAGCCGGCCGATATCATTCTGCAGCATGCGGAAGAGAGCATCGAACGCTGACTCGTCGGGATAAGCCACGGTGAGATTTCTGCTTCCCGCGTCGAGTACAGTCGCCGTTCCTTTGGGGTCCGCTTCCAGCGCTCGCAGTAGGTCTCCTTGGGTTACGACTCCGACGAGCTTTCCATCGGTGCCGATAATCGGGAGGCCCTGCGTCAGATTAAAACTCGGCTCTCCGCGACTCATGCGCTCGGCCAGATCGCCCACGGTCATTTCGGGAGAGATTGGCTGTACATCTTTCCGCATCACTTCGCCGACCCGCACGACCTGCAGCACGCCCGCTTCGTACTCCTCTGGGACGCGAAGACCACGCCGCGCGAGTTTTTCCGTCATGATCGAACTGGGCAAGTAGTGAATCGCGATCATATCCGCAATCACACAGGCGAGCATCAGCGGGAGAACTGCGTTGTAATCCCGCGTGATCTCAAACGCAAAGACAATGAACGCAAACGTGGCGCGGGAAGCTGCGCCGAACACGGCAGCCATAGCGACCAGCGCGTATGCTCCAGGAGAAAGATGCGCGCTGGGGAAAATCAAGTTGACGACTATGGCGAAGGACCCTCCCAGCGCCGCGCTAGACATGAACATGGGCGCGAGCAGGCCGCCGGAAGTTCCTGAGCCGAGCGAGATCATCAGTGCGAGCGCTTTGAAAATTGCAATCAAGAGCAACAGTTTCAGAGCGAGATTGTTGTTGAGGATGTCTGAAATGGTGTCGTAGCCGACGCCGAGAACGCGAGGAACGAAAAAGCCAATGATGCCCAGGCCCAGCGCACCAATCGCGGGATGCCAGAGGTCGTCGATTGGCAACCGATCGAATTGATCCTCCACCCAGTAGAGAACTTTGGTGAAGCAGATTGCGGCCACTCCGCTGAGAACTCCAAGAAGCAGATAAAACGGAAGACCGTGCAACGCGTCGTAATTTACATTTCCCATGGTGAACATGGAATGCTGGCCAAGCAGCACGGCACGTACACTCGTGGCCAGGGTACACGCGATCACTAGTGGGATGAAGGAACGCGAGCGAAATTCAAACAGTAGAAGCTCGATGGCGAGAATCACACCGGCAATGGGCGTGTTAAATGTAGCGGCCATTCCGGCTCCAGCTCCGCAAGCCAGAAGGACCTTGCGCTCCGAAGCGGTGGTGGAAATAATCTGGCCGATCAGGGAGCCCACCGCGCCGCCGGTTTGGATGATCGGGCCTTCCGCGCCAAACGGTCCGCCGGTCCCGATAGCGATAGCGGCTGAAAGAGGTTTCAGAATCGCGACTTTAGCTTCAATACGGCTGCGCGAGGTGAGCACTGCTTCCATCGCTTCCGGAATCCCGTGGCCTTTGATTTTTTCCGAGCCGTATTTCGCCATGAAGCCAACGATGACCCCGCCGATGACGGGCGTAACTATGATCCACAGACCGAGCTGCGTATGTTCCGGACTTCTAAAATGGAACGACCACTCGTGGTAATAAGCGAGGTTCGTGATCAGGCCGATCAAGTCATACAGAATGTAGGCGATGAACCCAGCAAGGACGCCGATCATCGCAGCCAGGAGCGAAATCAGTCCGATGCGATAACCCGCGGATTGTTCCGGAATGCGAGTTGGCATGACTCCAGCCGAAGATCCCACGCCCAATTCTCCTCTGGAAAAGTTCCTCTAGCTGTTACTTGTTAGTTTTACGATTTCTCCGGATTCGCCGCGAAGCGTCCGAGGTCAGTGGAAAGGTATGCGATGCGCGCCCGCGCCGCCGACGCGCAATGACGGATTCGAGAGACTCCACGAGCTTTGGCCCCACCATCCGCAATTCGGTGCGATGCGATAGCGTAAGCTCCCGCAAGAGTTTTTCTCCGCGAAGAGTAAGTCCTAGCAAGATCTCGCGGCGGTCCTCTTGGCCGCGCGAGCGTCGAATGAGACCCTTGGATTCAAGCCGGTCTGCTAGTGCAACCGCACTGTGATGTTGAATCTGCAGACGCTCCGCCAAAACGCCGACAGTTGCAATTTGGAAAGCGGGCAGTCCTTTGAGGACGAGCAAGGCCTGGTGTTGATGCGGCTCAATCCCGGCTTTACGCGCGGCGCGCTCGCTGAAATTCATGAACCGGCGAATCTCGTAGCGAAACTCCGCAAGCACACGATAGTCATTTTGTCTCATAGCTGTTTTGTCACCAGAAATATTATATCGCATTATGATATTATATTCACGAGATCTGCGAGTCGGTGGTGTGTCGCAGACTCTAAAGCGTGGTCAGGGCTCTACAGCATTAAAAACGAAGAGTACGAACGCGTGTCATTTAACGGCAAGGATCAGCAGAAGTGTTCGTCTGTCTCAGAATAAAACCCAGTGAATAGACTTACGGGCAACGATGGTAAAACGAGGTCGCCAACATGATAGAAATGCATCTGTCAGGAACGAGAGCTCGAAATGGAACATTAATTTTCGTTTGCTCGACGTGCAAAGTGCCACCGAATTTCACCTTTGGGGCGCAAGATAAAGGCGAGTTAGTGTACCTGATGCTTTGCCCAAGCTGCGAGATTGTGCTCGGAGAATGGGCTTCTCTTGAAGCACGAGACCGAGAACTCAACGTGTTTGCGAAGGTGCTGAAACTCAAGCACTAACGAAATTAAAGATTCTCTGGCGTCAATGTCTGCGCTATTCAGGTGTGAGATCTAAAGCCGACTTCTTCCGACCACTTCGTGGCCTCTTCCCCAAGCTCGACTGATTGATCTCCCTGGACTGATTTATTTCTCAGGCTCGACCAACCGTCGACCTGGGAGCCCTACAAGCGACCTGGGCGGCCCCGGCTGTTTCCGTGCGAGTCCCAGAAAAGGTGCGGCACCCTGGCGAGTTTCAATCTTAGTGGGACGGAACACAGATGTTGCGGGGAACGGTCGGCTGCCTGCCGCGGGGATCAGTTGGGTTTACCTTCTCTGGCTTGTACCACCCATTTGTTCAAAACGTTCGCGAGAGACTTCGGCATTTCGCCGAATGTAAGCCCCATTCCTCGTTTCGGTTCAATATGCGCCACTGTCGCATAAGTCTCCAGAGACTCCGTCTCGGTGGAAATTTCGATCATCACATTTGTTCCCGCAGGGAATGGATCGCTCATCTCCACGTAGCATCCGTGCAGACTTAGATCGCTGACTCGTGACGAGGTCCGAGCATTTTCCTTTTCGTCGACGATTTCCGCCAATGCAGAAAAAGGATACCTGGGCGTCTGACGGCGTTCGGTTTTCATCGGGGATTCTTCCTTGGAGAAAGGTGCAACGATGCTACATCTATTGCGTACGTGCGCCTTGGTAAAGCTTCCGGTCCGGCGCCTATCCGTCACCGGTAAATTGGAGGAGCTGGAATGAGGAGCTACTTCGGTATTTGAACTACGGTCAATGACTGAAGCATTCTGATCCAGCGCGCCGGTCGTTTGTCATGCGGAGCGACGAGCCGGAACGGTCCGGCCTTCTGGTCGAGTGGCGCACCGTTCATGATGTCCGCGACGATCACATCGGAGTCCGGGAAGTCCGTGTCCAGCTCGGCGAGCGAAAAGATAACGCGGTAGCCGTCCGCTGCGTCCGCCTGAACGTAAGTGGCCATCGCGGGGCCACGCAATTGCCCGCCTTGCGGAACTCCGGCGCGCTTCAATAATTCCGTCACTAGCACGCCTTCGTAGGTTTCCTCTTTCTTGTCGTGCGGGTTCGTCACCTTCAGCGTCTTGCGAGGGAATTGGCGCAGGTCTTCCAGTGAAAGAGACACCTGGTTTTCGACATCGCCCTTGATGGTTAATCGAGCGGCGACAGAAGGGGACTGCGCGTTCGAGGACAGTAGATTACGTTTGAAAGAAAGAGCAGCAACAGGCCGAGAATGCGATATCGGTACACTAGGAAAGGCTAAGATTTTTGCAGCATAACTTCGGTCGATTTGATGCCGGCGGCAACCGTGTCTCCGACCTTGAGAGCCATTTCTTCCGCGCTGCGCCGCGTGATGACGCTCTCGACCAAGTTGTCACCCACCTTAACCACGACATGGGCCACCACGTCGCCCACCGAAGTTCAACGACTTTGCCGACAAGATGATTGCGAGCTGATAGTTTCATTCCCAAAGTGTAGCCAATCGTTGCAGCGTGTCGAGCGACACGCTGTCCGGCAAAGGCCACACGAGCATTATTCATGACCATTCGGTTTTTATTGTGGCCGTTCCGTATAAATCCCAGTAGCGGTCCCCGCGTAAGTGGCGTGGTGATGCGCGCGGATGAAGCGACTACCGCGCTTGGACGATTAATTATGATTGGGGGATGGCGGTGGCCGATGGCTCATGGCCCACACATATGCTGCGACAGCTGACGCCTGGTCGGCATTAAGTTGCGCGCCACCTAGCGGCGGCATCGGGCTGCGATATTTTTTAGGTTTCGACACGCCTTCTTTTATCGTTTTCGCGAGTCCGGTGACGCTGCCATCGCTCCAAAGCCATTGGTGGTTCTTGCCTGTTAAAGGGGGCCCCAAAAATGTGCCCTGACCGCTGCCACCGTGACATCCCGTGCACGCCGCTCCGCCCACTTCGCCCCGGTATATGCGTTCACCGAGCGCAACCATTTCTGGCGTGGCGCCTGGAGGAACGGGGAGATTGTTGGTTGCGGAGGCTGCGCCGGCATCTGGATGCGTGCCCTCGGGGGGCTGCGCGGCCGCTTCAACGGGACTGCCGGCTGGAGCTGTCAAGCTCGGGCATGGCGTGATATTCGCGGATCCGCTATCCGAGCCACCAAGATAGATGATGCGATAGATGCGTCCGCGCACATCGTCAGAAACATAGAGCGCACCGTCCGCTCCCACCGCCAAACCTGTGGGACGATGTTCGGCTTGTTCAGGCGTCTTGATCGTCGCGAAGCCGTCCGCAAATATTTCGCACTGTCCGGACGCGCGGTCCCCGGCGAGCGGCTGAAAAACCACGTTGTAGCCACCCTGCGGATACGGGGCCCGGTCCCATGATCCGTGAAAGGCGACGAAGACGCCGTCACGGTAGCGCGCCGGGAATTGTTTCTGGTCGTACTGCACCATCGCATTCGGCGCCCAATGTGCGGGGAACGCCGCAATAGGGCCAATCTTATCCGCACATACGCCGATGGCTTTGCCGCCGTCGCCGCCGTACTCGGGCGCCAGAACCAGCTTTTGCGCAAACGCGTCGTAGTAGCATTCGGGCCAGCCATAATCTCCTTGAGCCTTCAAAAGCAGCAACTCTTCCGCGGGCTGCGTGGCTTCCTGATCGGGCTTATAAAGGTTAGGCCAATTCATGCGCAGCTGGTCGCGGCCATGTTGTGTCACGAGCATCCGGCCACTTGAGTCGATTACAAAGCCTTCTGCGTTGCGGATTCCCGTGGCGAAGCGCTCATTTGTTGAAAAGGTTTGGTTCGTCTTGTTCGCGTCGTAGCGCCAAACGCCGCCGCGCGTCTCAAGTTCCGTGCATGGATTTTCGCCCGGGGACTCCAGCGTCCGATTTTTCACCTGGCAGGAATTGGTCGCGGTGGCGACATCGACGTACATCAATCCTTGGGCATCGATGATGAATGGGTGCATCGGATGGTCGCCGCTCAGAGGCAATCCGGAGACGATGGTTTCAGCGGAACCAGTAGGCACGATCGAGCCAGCGGACAGGGAATATCGCGCGATGCGATCGTTGATCTCAGCGTAGATCGCTTGTTTGTATATGCCGATGCCGGTGCCGCCTGCTCCACCGCTTTGGACGGTTTCGCCAAAGCGCTCAATCATATCGACCTTTCCCGTGCCGTTCTTATCTTGCAGCGCGACGAGAAAACCGCCTGGATGTGGCGTGTCGTCACCGTAATACCTGCCCGACCAGGTGTTGACGTAGAGAACTCCGTTCGGCCCAACTACCATGTGGCGGGCGTGGCCGATGCCGTCAGCGAATACGGTGGCGCAAAAGCCGGTAGGTAACTTCAATCCACTGTCATCGTTCGGGCATGCCTGGCTCTTGGATTGCGCAGCCGGATTGGAATGGTTTTCAGCCGGCGCGAAAGAACTCCCCACGTACATTGCGCCAAGCGCGATGAGGGCGGGCAAAACAGTTTTAAGCGGACTGGGTAACGACATTGAAGCCTCCCAAGACTTGGATGAAACGAGACGGCGGACTGTCGCAGAAAAAATAGCGAGAAAGCACAGTAGCTTTGATGCACACCCCGCCTGTTCCAAAGGCCAGCGTGACCGATTGGAGTAGTACCGTCCCGCTTCGCTTTTTTAGGCATGTGCATTGTGGCCTACTGAGTGTGAGGCCACGCCCGCCAGCCGCCCTTTTACAAGTATCTTCAGCAAAGGAGCACCTATGAAAAAAACTCTTCAGATTTTCGCGATTGTGCTTTTCGTTGTCCCGATTACTCTATCGGTTGGCGCGCAACGGGCCGCAGCGCAAGGGCCAGCGGGCAACGGCGCAGCGTCTGCCGCGCAGGATAGTTCGCATTCCCTGAATCCGATCAAGTGGGTGAGAAAAGATTCCAAGAATTCCGTCGATGCGCCCGCAAACAGAAGCGACGCGGAGAAAAAGCTCACTCCCAACCTGCAGTCCCAAGGACTTTTGCCCGCGAACGCTACCGCTACCGACGCTTGCGCGTCATTCGTGGAATTGTCTGAATGCCTTGCTGCGCTTCACGCCAGTCACAATCTCGATGTGAATTTCAATTGCCTCCGCGCCGACGCGACCGGTGTGCACACCAGCGCTGATATTTCCGGCTGCAAAGTGGCCGACGGAGAAAAACCTCAAGGCCTGAGCAAGTCTCTCCATCAACTGAAGCCGGATGCCAACGCCAAGCAAGCTACAAAAGAAGCAGAGCAGCAAGCCAAAGACGATCTGAAATCAATCGGCGGCTAGCTAGTATTTGGGAAATTGACCACTCGGCCTCACGAGAGCGCCCGTAAACAACTCGAGCATGAATCGGAGTGTAAGAATAGTCTTCGCGGTATTCGGATCATTACTGTTGATTGCCAACCACTACGTCGTCGCCCGGTGCCGAGACAGACGCCACAGGCATGAGGAACATGCATCCGAGAAGAGTGATGAGGTATGCAAATTTATTCATCGGGTGCTCCACAGTTGTTGAAGTTAAGTAGGCGGGCATTGACACTGGTGCAATCACCAAGATAAATCTTTCAGTAGTTTCGCTACGCTGAGTTAGCGCGTGCTTCGGATTTTAGGATGCCTTCTAGTTCTCCGGGATCGAAAGCGAGGTGCGTGGCGTCTTCGCGACTCAAGGAGCCTTGCGTAATGAGCCGGGCTAATGACGCTTCCAGGCTGAACGAGCCTTTCTTTTTGGTAAGCGTGATTTCCTGCCGCAGATACTGAAGAGCGTTGTGACGAATGTGTTGGCGAGCACCAAATCCGATCATCAGGAGCTCGGCGACGGGCATTTGGCCGCCGCCCGTTACCGGCACAAGAATCTGATTCAGAACGGCGGCGAGAGCCATGGCCAACTCCTGCCGGATCGTATTTTGCCGCTCCACGGGAAACGAATCAGAGACCCGGCCAATCGTTGTCGCAACGTCCGTGGTATGCAAAGTGGAAAGAACTAAATGACCAGTCTCCGCCGCGGCCACGGCAATCCGCATGGTTTCAGGATCGCGCATTTCGCCCACGACTAGAACGTCAGGCGCCTGGCGCAAAGCCGCACGCAGCGCGGTGGGGAAATCCGGAGCGTCCGTACCGATTTCCACCTGCTCCACGATGCTATGAATGTGCTTGTGTTCGTATTCGATGGGATCTTCGATAGTGACGATATGGCGAGATTCGTTTTTATTGATCTCGTTAACAAGCGCTGCGAGCGTGGTGGTTTTGCCGGCTCCTGCCGGACCTCCGATCAACACCAGCCCTCGCGGCAAGTGAGCGAGAGCTTCCACCGGCGGAGGAAGATGTAGATCGGGCAGGGAAGGGACCTTCGCGGGCAACGCTCGCACGGCCGCCGCGGCGTTGTTACGTTCACGATGTAGATTGATTCGGAAACGTCCGAGACCGGGAACCCGGTAGGACGAATCAGCGATCTGCGTTTTTCGGTAAAGTTGCAAGGCGTGAGATGTGAGCGCAGGCAGAACCGCGGCTTCAATTTCAGCGCCGTCGAGCGATCCGGATTCGAGCTGGCGTATTTTCCCTTCAAAGCGTAAACACGGCGGGGCATTAGGAACCAAAAGCAAATCGCTCCCACCCTGTTGAGCCAGTGCGGTGAGCCAACGATCGAGAAGCCGCGTGGCGGACAAATCCGAGAGAGTCACCTCGCGATCGTCGTTGAGATCGCTTACGATTCGATTGAGTTCCGGCGATTCGGCCATGCCCACTCCACCACGTGACAGTATATGACGCCGCGCGTCTTTATGGATTTTACGCTTAAGCAGTACGAATCGGCGCTGGCGGCACAACGATCTCAACAAGTCCAGTTGCCACGTCGTACACGAGGCCTGATATAAGCCAGGTGCCCGGCAATGCCGGAACCGCCCGCAGCGCAACAACGTCGGCGGCAACCGCCGCGCGGGGATCGGTGACCGCTTTTTTCTTGAGTTCACCCTCTTGTATTTGGAAATAGGCTGCCAGCAGGGCGGGGTCGCGAGCCAAACGAGTGATGCCGCAATCGGTGTGCTGAAGCACGATGATCTGAAACTCCCCGCCGCCTCCCGGAATCTTTCCGGCAACCTCACCGATTCGTCCGAGTAGACTCAACTGCTGCAACAGACCCGGGGTGATTCGTCCACCGATATTGCGCAGCACGACGGCCTCGCCCGGTTGAATTCCCAGGACATGAGCCGGATCCACACGCATATCAGCGCAACCGATGATGATCGCTTTTACCTTGGGCATCGCCTGCGGAAGCGAGGGCATTAGTGTGCCCGCAGCGGACTGTTTAACAGCAAATTCCTTGTTACGTTGTAACAAGTTATCGAGAGTGTTCATGCTGATTCCCCTGAGGTTGTTCTTTACAGCGGAATTGTAAAGTTTTCAGCTCGCTAACGATTCGATTTAGTTCCGGCGATTCGGCCATCCCCACTCCGCAGAGTGAAAGTATATGACGCGACGCCAAGCAAGTCGAGCCACGCAACGCCGAGTGGCTGAATGTCACTCGCTCTGGCCAATGACCGCGAACTTGCTGGTTTTATTGTCAGGGAAGAGAAACTCGTATTCCTGAGTTGACTCATAAGCCGTCTGATGCTGATCTTTGACCAGTTTGGCCTTGTAGTCGCCAAGGGCCAATAATCCACCTCTGGTGAATCCCGCAAGCTGATACTTCTTTGCGTTGATGACGACATCCAGCCCGTTCGTACCGGGCCCGGCGTAAATATTGTACGATGAAGTCACACGGACATTGATCGAGTAGTCATCCGGCGCTGGTGCTGCCGGGGCGAGCGTGGCGAGTAGTAGCAGGACGAACAGTGTTGCCCTCTTCATAGTCCCTCCGTTAATGATCTCTGGCATATACTCCGTGCCATTGGGCATCCTCGCATAAGACGTGAAGTAACGATGCCAGGGTACTAAGACGCACGTAAAAGATGAGCTTTGGAGAGGTGGTTCGTGAGGAACCTGTTTTTGCAGCGTCGGCGAACGCTACGGCGTTGGAACGTTCGTACCGTGCGTGCTGTTTTTGCGACGCTGGCCGTCAGCATGATTTTTACTACGTCGGCCTTTGCGTCCGTGACAGCAGCCCAGAAACCGGGCCCAGTGACTGGCGTCATTGATGGTGTGACGCTCGAAGGCGGCCAATATTTCGTGCACGCCTGGGCTTGCCAGGAGGGCAATCGCGGCTCGATCAGTATCAACATATATGCGAACCACCCGGCGGGCGCTAAGCCCCCTGGAACGTACGTGATGGCAGACACGGCCAACCTCGAGAACGAGCCTGCCGTTGACCACGAGTGCCATGACGCCGAGGGAGGCACGCACAGGTTCCATACCGCCCTGCCCAACCAACTTCTGAGAACGTACCAGAACAAAAAAATCTACGTACATGGTATCGCGGTCGCGGGCAATGTCGACAACGCCTTGCTTGCTGGCTCGGGAAAGTTTTTGTTTCCGGCTCCCAAGTGGCCGCCCGATCCGCCCACGCCCAATTTTCTGGACGGCGCGCGAGTGGCGGCGTTCGACACGCAGAAAGAGTCGTGCGAGCAGATCGATATTCCGGATGCCGCAGCTCGCGCTTTCAAAGACTACAAGGGAATCGTGCACCTGATTGCTTCGCACTATGTAACGCGCGCGGGTCTCGGAGCTACTCTCGAAACCGCGAAACACAATTGCGAAATAGTTTACAAATCGGCGCACGACGCAAATATTTCCGCTTTCAACGACGCCACCTGGCTGAATTCGTTTTACAACGTTGACGGCAAACGTATCGTCGCGCTCGGACACATGGAATACCACGGCTGGGATCACCCCGGCATGTGCGCGCAGAAAACCGACACGGCCTCCTGTTGGTACAACGTGGACACCTACAATTTGTCCGACGATGGCGGCTATCATTTTTCCAGGCCGAAACCTCCGGGAAATTATTTCCTCAGCCTTCCGGTTAAATACGAAGTGAATCAGGGCCCGCAAGGTTACAGCGTTAACGCGAACGTTATAAAAGTTGGCGAGTGGTATTACGATGAAGTGTACGCGTGGGCCTGGCCTCCAAATTGCGGCGATGGAAAAGGAAAGAAACCGTGCCTGGTTCAGGATGGCGCGTGCGCGATTCGCACGTCAAATATTCTGGACTCTGCTTCATGGCACGGCTGGGACGGCAAAGATTTTACCGTCGAGTTCGTGGACCCGTACCGAGCAGCGGTCGCAAATCCGAAAGCGCATGTTTGCGCGCCGGTTCCATACCTGGACTACAGCACCGGAATCAACTATCACGCAGCGTCTCATCTTTTTATAGCTACGTTGTGGAATCAAGGCTCAGCGGGATGGGGGCCGCAAGGCGTCTATTTTACGACCTCGCCGGATTTCATTCATTGGAGCAAGCCCGAGCTGGCCATGACGCAGAATCAAATGCTCAGGCGCGAGCCGGAAGGAAATTGGTCCTACGCATATTTTTCGCTGATCGATCCAAAATCCAGCGATTCCAGTTTCATGACCATCAGCGACACTCCATACTTGTATTACGTGCGCATGGACGGCAACCACCCGCCCTATCAGCGCGTCCTGTTTCGCCAAAAAATAAATCTGGATTGGTTAACTCCACTGCATCCGAAGCCACCGTCGCCAGCGCACCCGAAACCAGCGGCGCCTCCGCCGTCGCGTCCGAAGCCAGTGCCTGCTTCAGCCGCAAATCAAGCCAACTAAATGAGGGCGCATCGGTGGGTGGCCGGCCATGCCGCTCGGCACTAATATCAATCCCGATGCTCAATCGCCGGGTTGACGCTCGCGGCCGGGTTACGAAGAGACGACGGGATGATAAGATCTCCGCCCGTGAGGGATTCCTTCTTTGATCGGTTCGAGGGGAGCTCACCCCTATTCTGGGCCGTCCTTGTGCTTCTACTCGCCCTGAACTTTTGGTTCGATTACTACCATCCGCCCGGATTCACAATTGATGTTGTCATAGTGATGGTTCTGGCGATTGCGTATAAACCCCCGCGCGAGCCAGACTAGCGAGCAGATGTTGCCGTTGAATAAAACTGCAAGGAGGCTCGATATGAGGCTAGCTTTTCTTTTTCTACTTGTCACGCTGACTGCAGCCGCTCAAACGCCGGAGGGTAGCCCTCCCGTAACTGACTCCGAGAAAATGGCGGACGCGCTCAGAGCCGCGCCCACTTTTATTACAAAGGATGCGACGATTCTCGACTGGCCGGCGACGAAGGGTGGTGAGTATCGCGTATTGCGAAAGGGAACCAGTGAGTGGAACTGCCTTCCGGCGTTCCCCGGTTATTCGCACGACGAGCCGGGATGTTTTGATGCGGCCTTCATGCTGTGGATCAAAGAAAGCTTAGCCGGACTCGAACCTCACATCGACAGAGTCGGGATTGCTTATATGTACGCGGGAGCGTGGGTGCCGAACAAGTCGGGCGATTCTAACACGCCGAGAGGTGAAGACTTTCACGTCGGCCCGCACATTATGATCGTGAGTCCGCATGAAAATCAGAAAGAGATACAGTCGTTTAATCATGACGGGTCGAATGGCATGCCGTACGTCGCACACCTGCCAAACGGGACCGACCTCTATCTGGTGATTCCATTGCACCAAGCGGACGAGAAATGAATCGCCCTGAGAGGACACGAATTCACTCCCGATAGAAATTCGTTGAACTGAGCGCGTCCCTCGCTTAGACCCCTGGCGTCTTGTTCTGTTACTTCTTTGGGCGCGACTCTGGTGGAACCATGCCTGCTACGCGGTAGTACACCGTTAGCTGGCCGTAGATTTCTCCGGAATGCTCGACGAAGCCATAGGCGAAATCGCTGATCCGGGTTTGTTCATTCCCGAAGGGATCGACGACGATGTCGGACATGCCTTTGTCGCCTTTTGCTTTGATGGCTGCGGCGCCGTCAGCAAATGATTTCTTCACGTAGGCGACTACGTCAGCTTTGGTTTTAAATGTCTCGGGCTTGGGATCGTCCATCGCGGGCATTTTCTCGCCGCGGACTGCGTTGATGAAAAATTCGTTCGCGTGAGCGGCATGGATCAGTCGCTGCGCAAAGGTTCCGATGGTGGGAGCCGGCTTGTAACTATATTTGTCTTCGGGGAAATCTTCGGCCATCGCGATTAGTTTGCGTCCGATATCGTTCCACTGTTCGAGCACAGCTTCAGACGCGCTCGGCGCGGGCTTGGGCGCCGCGTTTTGTTTCTGCATGTCTTGCGAGTGTGCTGACGTAACCAAAACACCGGCGGCAAAGATCGTTGCTACGAGCAAACGTAGGCAATTCATTTTCAGTGCGTGCATCTTTACAGGCTTCATGGCGATTCCTCCAGTGAGTAGCCCCGGCGCATCTTACAGGAATTTCGGGGAGACGAGAACCATCTTTCGATTTGGCATCAGCGCGAGAATCTAAAATACCGCGCGTTTTCAACTCGCGCGCGTGTTCTGTGGAGAGCGAGCCAGCGCCCAGGAGCCTCCCCATAGCGCGATGGCGATGAAAAGGCTGGACCACTCGTCGGGGGCGCGCGGGCCGCTTCCACCGTAAAGCCCAAAAAGAGTTCTGGGAAGATGAAGCGTGAAAACCCAAATCGCGAACATCAGGCCGATACAGATTGCACCCCAACGTAGCTGAATGTTAAGGCCGATGCTTATGCCGGCTACAATGAAATCGGCGCCGAAGAACGCGATCCAAAAAACGTGCCAGGGAATCCACGGAGGAATCAGCGTGCCGATGGGGGCGAGAGCGAGGAAATGGTCCACTCCAAACACCATGAGGGAAACTGCGAGCAGGTAGCGACTCGCGCGCGCCAGCCAGCTCGGCGTCGCGTCCGAGCCTGGTAAGAGCCAGGCGAGAGCGGCGATCGAGAGTGGTTCAAACACGCCTGTGCGAGAACTTATGCTGCTAAGGTTTGTGGTGTAACGCGGCACTTCCAAAATTAAAGCGTACAAGAATAGCAGAGTGCCCAGCGCCATCGCGGCCGCTCGCGCAGTGCGCTTAAACAGAAGGCCCACGCCGCAGGCCGCCAGGAGCGGTCCTATTATTCTTCCGAAGCTGTCGGACTGAATGAGCGATCCCTGCAGCGAGCCTGTGCATAGAAATGTCTGAGTGCCCAACCCGATGATTGCGAAGGCAAACAATATGTAGCCCGAGCGCAGCAGTGTATCCGCCGCCGGCGCGAGCGGTATTGTTTCGTTCGAGACTGCGTCGTGCACGTCCACTTCCTTTGTGACCACGCCGAACTCACGGTTATTCAGATTGCAGGGAAGAGAAGTTAGATTACTCGTTGGTTCGCTACAATGACCACTCTTGCGCGAGACGTTATGACCACTCTTGGTGTGGTAGAGTCAGCCACAGCCCGAAAGGATCATATGCGTTTCATAACGTCGGCCCTTATCGTAACGTTTGTCTTATTGGCTTTGACCTTCGGCACTCGCGCGCAACAGTCTCAGACTTCTCCAACTCCCTCCGCGGCATGGGACAACAATCCATTGATCACCGTTCAGAAAGAGGGCGGAGACCCAGCTCGTAAAGGCGACGTGAAGATTGAGTTCTACGGACACGATGCATTCAAGATCACGTCTCCGAAAGGTTTGACGGTACTGACCGATCCGTGGCGAAATGATTCGACAGGCGCGTATCCCAAGTGGTTCCTGAATGATTTTCCCGCTCTCCGGGTCGACATCGTAATTTCCACTCACGCCCATTTTGACCACGATGCCGTCGAGCGGCCGAACGGACTGATGGTTCTCGAGCGTCTGGTTGGGCAGTTTAAGCTCGGCGATATTGAAATAACAGGCCTGGCCGACAAACACCAATGTGATTCCGGCTCCGCGGACTCCCGCTCTAAGACCTGTCCGCCAAACAACGTGATCGGGTTCGATAACGCGATTCAAATCATCCAGACCGGCGGACTGCGGATCGCGATCTGGGGCGACAATCGCACAGTACCGGATCCCTCTCTCGATCATTATTTAACAAATATTGACGTGCTAATTCTTCCGGTCGAGACAGTCCTCTCGCGTGCTGAGGTGGACGCCATCGTTCGGAAATACGATCCTAAAGCTATAATTCCAGCCCACTATTTTCTCAACGGTTTGACGACCGACATCTCCGATCTGGAATCGGCCGGTGGATGGGTAAGTGATCAGGAGAAAGTTCATCCCGCGGATGTTCGCCGCCGCGATAGTGCGGAGCTAACGCTTAATACAGCTGCGCTGAAGGGAGCCCACCCCCGGGTCTATTACTTCGGCAACCACTTCCAGAAGAAGTAGTTTATCAGCGCCCAGAAGTATAGGTTCCTGTTGCGTAGTGTCTCTAATCAAGATATGGCAATACGATGGAAGGTGGTTTTACCGGTCTTTGGTCTGATCGTTTTCGCGGGAATTAGCTGGCATTCTTATCCTAACCCTCTCGAAGGCAATGCTGTTGGACGCTATTTCTATGTGTGGTCAACTATTCGTCTTGATTCGCATCCGTGTCCTGAGCGCCCTCCGGAACCGTGCGACGCAACAAAAGACCCTTGCGTGTCATGGGGGATGGAGGATGCTGGCCTCTGGCATCCCCCGCAAGGCTTGAACGAATAGTCGCGTTTTGCGCTTCGCCCACATTCTTCATCGGTCTTTTTACTACAGCCGTTCCTGGTAAATACGGCATGAAGCAAATCGTGAGTTTTATGATTTCGATGCCGCTTTTAATTTTCGGCTGGTTCTACTTTGTCGGGCGCATCGTTGACCGGTGGAGTTACAAACGTTCCGACTAGCCAACATCTTTCACACTTGCGAGAAAGGGTTCAAGAACGATTTCCACATTTCCGAGATTTCCACAACGAAAAACGTTTGGAGTGTAGTTGACTGATTTTGCGCGTGGAGTTACAACCGTTTTGTTAAAGCATTCGATTCATCTGAGTCTTGAAAACACGGCAAGCGAAAGCTTAACGAGTTACGCAGGACGAAGGCGATAGAACAGCTTCGACATAGTTCGGAATGGTACGGCAACACGGCAAAGCTCAGGGTGTGGTCAGTGGTTTGCTACGCCTGCTTTCCTCAAGCGAAAGCTTGATGAGACGCGCGACGCAAATCACAGACTGGCCCAGCGGCGAACGTCGTGGCTAGCTTGTCCCCGTAAAACGGGAGAACGCTCAGCAGCTGATATCTTTCGAAACTGAAGGGAAGGGGCGAGCAATCGCCCCTTTTCTTTTAGTAGGAGATGTTCCGGCCGCTTTGCGGCCTCTTCCCTAGGCTCGGCTCGCCGTCGACCTGGGCGTCCCCCAAAGTTTCAGTCGACTGACTCCAGTGCAGGGTTCGCCGTTTGCTATTCCCGGCCAAACCGTTGCCAATAGCATGCCATTCGGTATCGTGGACACCGGCGCGTTCGTTTACGCCGCGTTCACTGCCACCAATCAGATTGCGGCATTCTCCATCGACAGCGCGACCGGTGCTCTCGCGCCCGTGGCAGGCTCGCCGTTTTCAGACGAACGGAATCCCGCTGTGCTCGCGCTGGCAGACAAATTCCTTTATGCGGTGAATGAAACAGACGGCAGCATTTCCGGGTACAGCATAAGTTCCAGCAGCGGCGGGCTTACACAAATTCCTGGTTCGCCTTTTTTGGCGGACAGCGCGGCGCTCGCGGGCGATCCCACCGGGAAATATTTGTATGACCGCACATACGAAGGTATCCTGGACTTCGATATCAATCCGGATACGGGCGAACTCACTCCGGGCGTTGCGAGTTTATCGAATGACGGAAGTCTCTTGTTGACCGTTGTGCAGCTACCTTCATTAACCGCGCAGTAGGCGGCCGCTACAAATTTCAGAAGATTCTCGCGGGGACTGAAAAATTTGCTGCAGGGTTGACCCTTGCGGACAATCCGTGTTATTCCGGAGAATGGTTTTGCATCCGGCGCATCGAGGTCACCTTGACGGTCATCCAATCCCTGGAGTTTATCCCGCTCACGTTACCGTCAAGGCAGGAATGGCGTCTATGTTATTCCCATCGACGCTAAGCGAGTTCGCGAGGCGAGCGCCCAGTCGTTCGGCTAACAGTTATTTTTCAAGTACCGAGGAAATTCAAAGGAGACGTTTATGGCGACGACAAAAGTTGGAATAGCACCAATGAAGGTGGCGCAGGTTCCCAAGCCGGGAGGCGATTTCGAGATCGTCGAGCGCGAGATTCTTAAGCCGCAAGCAGGACATGTGCGCGTGAAGGTGCAGGCTTGCGGTGTTTGTCACAGTGACGTGCTTACGAAAGACGGGCTGTGGCCGGGAATTCAGTATCCGCGCGTTCCGGGACACGAAATCGCCGGCATCATCGATGAACTCGGTGAGGGTGTTACGGTGTGGAAGAAGGGGCAGCGCGTCGGCGTTGGATGGCACGGCGGGCATGACGAAACATGTCTGTACTGCAGGCGCGGAGATTTTCGCAATTGCGTGAATATGAAAATTCCAGGCATCAGCTATGACGGAGGCTATCAGCAATACATGGTGGCTCCCGCGAACGCGCTGGTGGCCATGCCGGATAGTCTGGGTAACGTGGAAGCGGCTCCGTTGCTCTGCGCCGGAATTACCACCTACAACGCGTTGCGCCACAGCGGCGCGATGCCCGGCGACCTTGTTGCAATTCAGGGCATTGGCGGTCTGGGCCATCTGGGAATTCAATTCGCGAACAAGTTTGGATATAAGGTGGCGGCGATCGGGCGCGGATCGGAAAACGCGGCGCTCGCAAAAAGACTTGGAGCGACCGTTTACATCGATAGCCAAGCAACGAAGCCAGCAGAAGAATTGCAAAAATTAGGCGGCGCACAAGCAATTCTGGCGACAGCGCCAAGTTCGAAAGCGATGTCCGAACTGATCGACGGCCTGGGGCCTAACGGCAAACTTATCGTGATAGGCGCGACGTTTGATCCTATCGAGGTCGCACCCGTACAGCTCATCAACGGAAGTCGAACGATTCAAG